>Ga0070741_10001879_pt1 | contig 59992 bp, 39 predicted proteins | sample Coa_R1_4_FD_66440 | JGI IMG/M metagenome (GOLD analysis project Ga0070741, IMG submission 66440) | Surface soil microbial communities from Centralia Pennsylvania, which are recovering from an underground coalmine fire - Coalmine... | ecosystem: Environmental > Terrestrial > Soil > Unclassified ...
GCTGAACAACGCAGTCTGGTCCTCGGGCACATTGACTGTGGCGACGATCAACGCTACTGGTCTAGCAACGGCACTGACCACAGGCACGAGCACTATCACCGCCACGGTAGGCAGCATCACTGGCTCGACGGTGCTGACGGTGACGCCGGCGACGCTGCAATCGATCGCAGTGACTCCGGCCAATCCCTCGATCAGCAAGGGAGCGACGCAGCAGTTCACGGCCACAGGCACGTTCAGCGATAACTCGACCCAGGTGTTGAACAATGCAGTCTGGAGTTCGGGCACCGTGAGTGTGGCGACGATCAACGCTACTGGTCTGGCGACGGCGCTAGCTACAGGCACGAGCACCATCACCGCCACGGTAGGCAGCATCACCGGCTCGACCGTGCTGACGGTGATTGGGGGAACGCCTAGGATCGCCGGTTCCGTTGTTGGTCAGGGACTGCAATCTCCTGGAGTCCTTTTTGTGGATATTCAGTTGAAGGACACGGGAACTAGTTCGGCAGTGAATCTAAATGTATCGACGGTTACCCTAAGAACAGTCTCGGGAACGGGCACCGTGGTTTACGACTCGATGTCCCCGACGTTGCCGTTATCGGTGGGCAATCTCGCTATCGGAGCCGCAAAGACGATCCGCTGTTATTTTGATGTGCCAGCTAGCGTAACCCGCTTTACCGTCTCCGAGCAGGGGACCGTGCAAGATGGAGCGGGAAATACTTATACGTACAGTACGGCGGAGGTAGTGACCCCGTAGCCAGCAACAGTTCGTATAAATGCAAGTTTTTGCAATGAAGTTTGATTCACGGAATTGCTTGTCATGTGAATCAACAACTTAGAACCTGCATTCGTGGTATCCGAGTTGCAGTGAAAATTTAATTGGGCTTTCGAGGTGCAAGTATGCACAAACCGAAGACAACGCTTGCTTGGTTAGTCGTTGCAATTCTCCTGGGAATTGTACCGGCGGGTTGGGCCGATCCGATCAGCTTCAGTTTGGTTCAGGCAAACCTTACGGGAACTCCGGGTAGCACATTAGTTTGGCAATACGATGTCACGAACAATTCCGGCGGTACCATATTGGGGCTGGATGTCAGCTCCGACGTCTTTGCTGGCGGCACGCCAGACGCAAGCGTCTTTGACGGATTCGGAAGCGGAATCGCAAACGGTTCCACGTCAATAGGAAACTTGTTTGCCTTTGAGTCTGATCCAACTGTCGCCAGTTCGTTCAACCAAGGAATTTTCGATATTTTTGTGTTGCTCGATGACGGCACTACGACGGACCTAACCGCTAATTACACTGCGACGATCTCACCAGCACAGGCAGTACCAGAACCATCTACACTGCTATTGGCCTTGGCTGCCGCACCATTGCTGCTTCGCTCCGCACGGATCCTGGCTCTGTGTCGATATGGAACTGGCGCGGACCAATGAAGGCGCAGTGCTAGGTGCGGCACACCGATGGCAGCATCGACGTAAAGTACGTCGGTAGAACCTGATGTCAGCAGCAGTAGCATCTGGATTAGCAGTCGTCGCCAATAGCACTCACCTGCTCTTCACCGACTGCGAAGCGAAATGACGTGACCTCAGCCTGATCAGCAACAACACAAACGCCAATTCAGGTCCCAGCCAAGGATCGGGAGTAGGAAGCGCCGACATTCATCCCAACGGCCATTGGGCGCAGCGACAAATACCGACTCAAACAATCTTGCAGTTTTCGCGGTGGGTGCTGACGACAATCTGACTGCGCACGTTTCAGCACCCGGCATAGACCGTTGTGCTCCGCAAAAACTCCGTGCGCCGCTATGCAGCTGCATGAGCCAGCCTGTATTCATGATGCAGTCCACCCAAAATGGCAGTCGATGTAACAACTTCTCCGGCTGTCACTCGGTGCCGGTGTACCCGATGAGGCAGAGGCCGCTGATTGTGATCGGGAATTCCCGGTCCTAAGCTGGAGTGAGGTCGTCCGCGATTGTAATGTGACACCCAGGCACGAAGAATCTGGCGAAGATGGCGCTCGTTGAGTGGAATCATGTAATCGAGGCACTCACGACGCACCGTTCCAATCATTCGCTCACAGAATGCATTCGCTGTCGGAGTTCGCACTGGAGTCTTTAGAACCGAAATCCCCCAGTTTCGAACAGCTTCATCCAAGTCAGTTGAGAAGGTCGCATGCCGATCATGGATAAGAAATCGGTATGAGTGCTCGCTCGGTATTGCTTCCCGAAGTTGTTGAATCGTCCACTCGGCGGTGGGATGTTCAGTCACGCTGATGCGAACGACGCGGCGGGAACCGATCTCCATCACTACCAATACATAGAGGATGCGGAACCGCACCGTCACCGCTACGAAGAAGTCACAAGCCAGCAGCGCGTGAGCGTGGTTTCGTACGAAGGTGTTCCAGTTCTGCGATGGTGATCGCAACTGGGTCGATGGACCGTCGTCTGGCCAGTAAGCCCGCACCGTTCGCGGCGAGACTCGGATGCCGAGTTTCAACCAGAGTTCGTCGGCGATACGCTCTTGGCCCCAGGTCGGGTTGTCCCAGACCATTTCGGCAATGAGCTGACGAAGCTCCTTTGGTAAGCGCGGACGGCCAGGTCGGGATTTCCATTTCCAGAAGAGGCTGAAGGCCTTGCGGTGCCAGCCGATTAATGTCTCCGGTTTGACGACGAGGAGGGCAGAACGCCACTCGAAGAATCTGGACCAAAAGACCAAAGCCAAACGTGCGGAATTCGTGAGCCGCCGAGGCCTGATCTGACGCTCTTGGTAAAACGACAACTGCTTGCGGAGGAACAGATTCTCGGCAGCCAAAGAGGTTCGGGAGGAAACGCACCACGCCAGAAACTGGATTCCATCGCGAACGAAATTGCTGAGAACAACGACCGTAGCCCAGACTCCCTTAAAGATTCCGCGCATCGATCTCCATCATCGCATCACGAACAGACGATCGCACTCGCTCGCCCAACTTCGCTTACAATCCATCGTTTTCAGAGCGAAATGCAATATTTGCGGAGGACAGGAGTGGTTACCGTGCCTTTTACTGATGCCTTCTCCACTACGACAGCCGCATTGCCGAAGACGCGAACGTTTTGCTCAGAGACGTCGAGCCCGGTGAATTTCGGTTCCGGGATGTTGCCCTCGGCACTGGCCGCCCCGCCCTGCGGATCGACGAAGGTGTAATTGGCGGTGGAATGAGCTTTCCCCCAGGCGGAATCTCCCTTAAGCATTGCCTGATTGCCCTGATCTTCCAAGGCCTTGATCTGCTGCTCGGCGCCACCGCCGGCTTTGCTGCCTTTGTCTGCGCTCTTCTGCGCAAACGCGCTCAGCGAAACCGTGAGCGCCAATGCCAACACTGCAATTCGTTTCATGCGTCCTCTCCTGTTTTGGTGATTTCCCCCGAAGTGGTTCCCAATGGTATGCCTCTCATGCGAACGGAGCAAACGGGACGCTTCCGCCCAGGGAATCGCGATTCCATCGACAGAACTCGACCTATCTGTCCGGCACGCGTCGGCATACGTGCTGCGGCGCACTGCCGCATCGGTGGTGAGAAAATGGAGGAGCGACAGCACAGCCAACGACCCCTCCTTCCCTGCGGGGGCGACCATTCGCAATGGGATCACTGAACGAACGGTCAGGGAAAAAGTTACGGGAATTGGCGAATTCTTCTTCCAGGCTCACGATCCGAAAGCTTTGGCGCATTGGTACCAGCAACAACTGGGAGTCTCGCTTGCGCCGTCGAGATACGAGGATTTCGTTTGGCAGCAAGAGGCTGGACCCACTGTTTTCGAGCCTCAACCGCAGACGAGGCGAACTCTTCGGCGATATCCACAAGGCCTGGATGGTGAACTCTCGCGCCGCGATCTCGACAAGATGGTAGCCCACCTGCGCGCCGCAGGAACTGAGGTCGAGATTAACCCGCAGTCTTACCCCAATGGTCGGTTTGCCAGCCAGCACGACCCTGAGGGAAATCCGATCCAGTTGTGGCAACCCGGAGTACCAAAGCACTAAAAGCTAGGTTGCTAGCAGCTCAAGATTGATTCTGCATCAGGGGCCCCGGAAGTACTGGATCGGGAATCTTAGGCTTCGAGCGCCGATTATCCACTCGAAGTCCGTCTTTGATTTTCCAGAATGCCGAAGCGCGACAGGTTATTGCTTTGATCAGTAGGTAATCTGGCGAGTTGCAGATCCGCATTCCCGATCGAGAAACCTCGACGAGGCGTTCGGATGCATCGCGAGCAACTGTCTGATCAAAGCAACTGCTTCGCGTGCCCAACGTTGTGCATTCTCGCCATTGCTCGCCCAGTCAGGCATCGCCTGATAGAGCCAAGCGCGCGGTAACCCTTCTCGCTCCACGGTGGAGGAGAATTCCCAGGACCTCAGACGCGTCCTCGATTCGGCCTTCCCATCTGTCAACCAGACACGCGCACGAGCACGATCAACTAAAACGAAACTCGCGTCGAGAACTGCAGGGTCCTTGCTCCGTTTCGTGGAGCGATGGCCAGGGGCGCTCCAAAATGCGGGTTGATGTCTGCTGTCCAGGCGTTTGTGGGATTTCCCGACGCGTCGTTGAGCTGTGTCGTCGTGTATTGCACCTGGTCCACGGTGCTCTGGTAGTTTGGGTGATTCAGCACGTCGAAGGCTTCGACGCTAAAGCTCACATCCACTCGTTCCCGTATTCGGAATAGCCGACTTAGTCGCAGGTCGATGTTCTCCGTGCCAGGACCGCGAAACGAGTTAAAACCCTGGCCGGGAACTTCAGAGAAATTTAGGACCGAGGTGTCGAAGACACCCGTGTACGGTCTTCCCGAAGCAAAGGTGCCAACGGACGAAAGAGCGAAGCCTTTCGCGTAGCGCCATTGCGGCATCCATGTTCCGTTCAGAACCAGCCGTTGAGGCTGATCCAGCGCCGAGAGACCCCGCTGCGAGGGGATATCGAATTGGTTGAAATAGCCGGTACCTTGGTCAATTGTCTTCGAAAATGTATATGCCAGCCCCGATTGGAACTGCTTGGAGTGGTGCTGCAGCGAGATCTGCAGGCCGTGATAGATCGATTTTCCGGTGTTGTCGATGACGTTGATCGGCCCGAAATTCGGGTTCAGGAAGCCATCGATTGCCTCAAAATCAGGGACGGAGAAGGTCTTGCCATTCGGCAGGGTGACTGTATCCGAAGTGAAGGAACCGCCGAAAGCGGGCTGCTGCGAAGGAGGCACCAGGTTCAGGTCGTGGCCGAAATTTCCGTTCGCCTGCCGCGTGACTCCGTTGGAATTTCCGAGTAATTGCAGACCGTGCGTGTAAACGTATCCCACGCTGACGGAAGTGTTTTTTCCGATTTGGTGCTCGACGGCGAGACTTGCCTGCTCCACGTAAGGCATCCGGAAGTTCGGATCGAAGACCACCAGAGAGGAAGTTCCCCCCGCACCGGTCGGGAAGGACGTAAGGCTGTTTGGGAATGTGACTATAGGGCTGCTGTTGCCAAAGGCAGGTCCAGTCGTGACCAGGAACTGTTGGCTGATCCCATTCGAAAGCAGGGCCTGCGACTCGTCGAGAAGATCCTCCTGCATATAGAAGATGCCGAATGCCCCGCGAACTACGGTGTCACGGTTCTCTCCGATGGAATAGACGAATCCCAGACGCGGAGCGATGTTCGCGCGGCTGTAGTGAATTTTGCAGGTAAGCGCAAAATCCGGATTACAGACGGTCGGTTGGGCAAGCGCCTGCAGGTCCCAGCGCAAACCGTAGTTGAGGTTGAGCCGCTGGGTGGCGCGAAACTCGTCTTGTGCAAAGAGCGAGTACGTCGGCACCGTCAGTTTTGCTGTGTTCTGTCCGAAAGATTGCAGGTAGAGTTCGAAATCGCCGGTAGCTACACTCGGCAGGTCAGCGAAGCGATACTCACCCTTGGGGCCATACACGAAGTAATCGCGGTCGTGGTTAATGTTGAAATCCACACCCGCCTTGAAGGTATGCGCTCCCCAGACTCTGGTGAAGTTGTTTGCGATTTCATAACGGCGGTCTCCGGTAGAAAGCTGGAAGCGGTTCCCGCCGAATACGAATCCCGAATCGGGATTCTGGATTGTAACCGCCGGTCCCGCAGGGGCAGTCGCCGGCAGATCGAAGTGGGTATCATCTCCAAAGTGAACCCGCAGTTCGTTCAACGTTTTCGAGTTCCAGATCGTGTGCAATGTCAATTGAACGAACTGACTGCTGGCGCCATCGGTCAGAGACAGACCATCTCCCGTGGAAGTGGGCGTGTTGAAGTAACCATGGGGACTGCGAAAGCGCTGATAGTTGTAGCTCGCGTCGAAGGTATTGTGCTGGTTGAGCACGCCTGAAAGCTTGAAAAACGCAGTGTTTTGGTTGAAGCTGCGCGCAAATGAGCCTGAAGCCAGGTTCACTGCATCCGCCACCGTTGGATTGGCCGCCAGGAAGCCGGCAGGCAGGCCCACCAGAGCAGGCGAGTTGTTGACCGTTAGCGGTTCGTTTCTTACCTGGCCCTCATAATTACCGAGATAAAAGAGACGATCATGCACTATCGGACCACCGGCAGTTACTCCGAACTGCTGACGACGATCGTGGGGCTTATCGATTCCGTTCTGCTTGTTGATCGCGTCATTGGCGTTCAACGCCGAGTCGAGTGCGTAGTAGTAAGTGTCGGCGTGAAAATCATTGCCGCCGCTACGCGTCACCGTATTGACCACTCCTCCTCCGGCTTGACCGAACTCCGCCTCGAACCCGCTGTTCGTCACCTGAAATTCCTGGATGACGTCTTCACTAAACTGGAACGGAATACTTGTACGTCCGATCTGCTGTGAGAAGAAAGCGTTGTTGTCGTTCGCACCATCCACCATGTAGTTGTTGAAGTTTCCGGCCACTCCGTTGAACGACACCATGCCGAAATCACCGTCTGTGCTCGCGCCGGGAGTAAGCAGAACAAAGTCGGTGAAGTTGCGTCCGTTGAGAGGTAAGTTTTGAATGCTCGATCGATCAACAACGTTGCTCATCGAGCTCTGGGTCGTGTCGATGAGCGGCATCGCCACATTTACGGATACTACTGTGTCCACCGCGCCGATTGTCAGGCGGGGCAGCACGGTCGCCGTAGTGCCTACCGCAACCTGCACCTGCTGCGCCTCAGTTCGGAAGCCGTCTCTCTGAACAGTCAATTTGTAGACGCCCGGTTGCAAGTCCAAGAAGAGAAAATGACCGGTAGAATCCGACTTCTGTTGAGCGCTGATCCCAGTGGCTTCATTGACAGCCGCAACGCTGGCTGCAGGAATCGCCGCTCCAGAGGGATCAAGAACCGTACCTTCCATGCGCCCCGTTCCCGCTGATGATTGCCCCAGAAGGGTTGTGGAGAATAGGAGCAATGAAGAAAGAATGCGAAGCAGTCGATGCAGGGACATAAACCTCCAAAGAAAAAAGTGGAGAGTAGCCGGAGTATAGCCGAGATGGGACGTTTTCGAGCTAGGGCTTATCCCTATAGATGGAGCTGACCGTCGGCTGTTGTCTGTGTTGAACGTCGTTAAAAGCGAAGGTCAGTTGATCGAGCCGTCTATGTAGCTCGACAGCAACCCATGAAGCAGGGTTCCTTCTGCTGAGTTTGCTAACTACGTCGACCGAGTCAAATAGAAATACACGGCCGGAGTGACAAGGAGGGAGAGCACCATCGAAATCAGGATTCCTCCAATGACAGCGATGGCCAGCGGCTGCAGCATCTCCGATCCTGCCCCAAGAGCGAATGCTAGAGGCAGCATTCCGGCAACTGCGGCTATGGCGGTCATGGCGATTGGACGCAGGCGGCGACGACCCGCGCGCATCATGGCATCTTCCGCATCAAAGCCGGCGCGACGGAACTCGTGCTCGGCGTCGAGCAGCAAAATGCCATTCTTGGCGACGATGCCGATGACCATTATCAATCCCATGAACGCAGATACGCTGAAGGTCGTTCCCGTTATCAGAAGCGCCAAAAACACTCCTGCGGTTGACAGAAGTGCCGAAGAGAGGATCGCAGTCGGCGCGGAAAAGCTGCGAAATTCGAACAGCAAGACAGCAAAGACAAAAACAAAAGCCATGACAAAGACAAAGACGAAGTCATGGAACGTTTGCTGCTGGTCGGCGTACAAACCTCCGTATTCGATGCGAATGGACGCAGGTAAATTGAGCTTGGCGATGGCGTCCTTCACTTTCGCGATGCCCGTTCCTAAGTCGACACCTTCAAGACGGGCCGTTACTTCCAGGTCACGCTGCAAATTTTCTCGGCGAATCTCGGTTTGCCCCGGTTCTTGGGTGACCGCTGCTAACGAACCAAGTGTGGCTGTTCGTCCGGCGGAACTCACCAGCAGCGTGTTGTTCATGGCTTCGATGCTGGCACGGTTGGCGTCGGGAAAGCGCACACGCACGGTGTAGGCTCGATCATTTACCACGACTGGAGTCGTCGCTGGCTCGCCTTCGAGAATTGCGGACGCATCGATGGCTACTTCATCCGGAGTGAAACCGGCGCGAGCAGTCACTGCCGGATCGATCTGGTAATTAACTGCCGGTCCGCTAGTAGTGTTTTCGACTCCGTTTTGCACATCCACAACGCCATTGATCTTCGAAATGGCGTCGGCGACTTGAGGACCGATCTTCTGCAGCAACGCCGCATCTTCTGCAAAAAACTTAATGACGATCGGCTCGGGCGCGCTGGTCAGGTCACCGATCATGTCCTGTAGCAATTCGGGAAATTCCGTATCCAATTCGGGTTCCTGCTGTTTAATCTTTGTGCGCAGGTCCGCAATGACTTCATCGGTCGAGCGTTCATGGTTCGCCTTCAGCTTTACAGAGATATCTCCGGTATTTGCTTCTGTTACTGCAGCCAGACCAAGTTGTAATCCTGTCCGCCGCGACGTACTCTCGACCTCCGGCTCCTTGCGAATGATCTGCTCGACGTGGGTAATCACACGATTCGTCTCAGCAAGCGAACTCCCAGGCGGCATGATGTAATCGACAATGAATCCGCCCTCGTCCATAGCGGGCAAGAGATCGGAACCCAGTCCGCGATAGCAGAAATAAGCAATGATAATGAGCACAACGCTCCCACCCGCCAACAGGACCGGACGCTCCAGCGCACGGCGGAGCCACCTGTCGTAGAAATTCACTACCGCATGAAACTTCCTTCCGTAGGAAGCCTCTTCGGCTTCGATCATCCGTTCCAGTCGTTCACGCTCGGTCCAGTGCTCCGAGCCTTCATCCTCGACCGGTCGCTCGTCTTTGCGTCGAACGAAATACTGGCTTAAATTCGGGGTCCAGGTCATCGCCAACATCAGCGACGTGAAAAGAGAAACGCCCATGGTGATCGCCAGCGCGCGGAAAAACGTTCCGTATACGCCGTGGATAGCGACGAGCGGTAAAAAGACCACGATTGGTGTAATGGTAGAGCCGATCAGAGGTGCCGTGACTTCCTTCAATGCGCTGTAGATTGCCTGTAAGCGTCCCTGTCCCAGATCGCGGTGTAGCACTATGTTCTCGATCACCACGATGGCATCATCGATAACCAATCCGACTGCTGCGGCGAGTCCGCCGAGGGTCATCAGATTGAAGCTCTCCCCCATAGCTTTGAGAACTATGAACGTGATCACAATCGTGATCGGGATTACCATGCCCGCGATCGCCGAACTCCCCCAGTCACGCAGAAAAGCGACGATGACGATCGCCGCAAGCACAAGGCCGATCAGGATTGCATCACGTACGCTCTTAATCGAGTCGCGCACCAGTCCCGACTGATCGTAATAGGGCACGAGCTTGATGCCAGGCGGCAGCGATCTTCGAAGCTCGTCGATCTTGGCATTCACTTCATCGGCGACCCGCACCGTATTGCTATCCGGTTGCCGATTGATCGAAAGCAACACAGCCGGCTTGCCATTCGCGGTCACGATCGTGTACTTCGGCTTTGCGCCATTGCTGACTGCTGCCACATCCCCTATGTGAACTGGAATTCCAGCCGAGTTTGTCTTAATCACAATCTGGCCCAACTGCTCCGGACTGCGCACCTGACCGTTGATCAGTCCGAGCACAAGCTGATGGTTGTCCTGAATCAGTCCGGGAGAATCGACGAGATTGGTTTTCGTAACCGCATTGAGAATGTCCTGAACCGTCACAGACGCGCTCAGCAGTTTCGACGGATCGGGCGTAATCAGATACTCCGGCTCATCTCCTCCCTGTACAACCACGGTCGCGACTCCATTTAGTCGATTGATCTGTGGCTTGAGCGTGTATGTCGCAAGCTCCCAGAGTTGCGTCTGCGGCGTTGTGTCCGACGTAAGGCTGAATCCCATGATGGGAAAACTGGCGAAGGTCAAACGATGAGTATCGATTTTCGCGGTGTTCGGAAGGGTGGTTTGAACTTGTGCGACCGCAGCATTCACAAGCTGCAAGGTGGTCACCATATCGACGTTCCAATTAAAGAACAGATCGACTTCGGCAGAGCCACGGCTGGTGATCGAATTTACTCTCTGCAGTCCGGGAACGCTATTCACGGCGTCTTCGACTGGACGCGTGATCGTGACCATCATCTGATCGATCGGCATCACGCCGTTGTCGATGCCGATGATGATGCGAGGAAAGTTCACTTCGGGAAAAACGGCGACTGGAATCGTGAACGCGAGATACGCGCCCATGATCGCCAGCGCGATGATGAGGAAGATCAGCGGTTTCGAGAGACGAGAAAACCAGTAGTCGCCCGCCGGGGCAGGAAGCGGGTGTGCCTCATCGATGCGGGTGACTCTCGTTGCCATGGGCTACTGTTCGCTCCCGCCCTCGTCCTTGCTTTTGCCGCTGTCACCACTTGGCGGTGGAGGCGCTTCGACCTTGACCTTCGTATTGTCGGGTAGGCCATAAGGGCCAACCCCAACAATCTGCTCCCCAGGTTTGAGACCACTGGCGATCTGAATGGAATCCCGGTTCTGAATTCCCGTTTCGACCTCGCGCTTGTGTGCCATTCCGTCGCTGCCAATCACCATTACAGACTTCTTCCCATCCTCATCGGTCACCACGGCCTGTGCGGGAACAATCAGCGCGTTAGGAACAGTTTTGGCTGTCATCGTTAGCGTGGTTGATGCACCGGCTTTTAACACGCCTTTCGGATTGGGCGCTTGGACCCAGACTTCAACGGTTGTACTGCCCGGATCGAGTGCCGGACTCACCATTGTGACTTTTCCCTTTATGGGTTCATCGGCTCCAGCTGCGGTTAGGGTCGCGGTGTCTCCTTTTTTTAGCAACGCCGCCTGATTCTGCGGGATATGCGCCTTGGCGATCATCTGCGAGAGATTCATCACCGTGACCAGCGGAGCGCCGGCCTGCGGCATCATGCCTGGATACCACGGGCCATCAGTCACAACACCATCGATCGGACTGCGAATTTCGGAGTACGCAAGCTGCGCAACCGCGCTGTTGTACTTGCCTTGTGCGGAAACGAGCTGAGCTTTCGCAGACTTGAGCTCTTGCGCGTGCCCCACCGCCTGCAGCCCCGCAAGATGCCGCTGCGCCTGCTCATACTGCGCCTTCGCTTGTACTAGAGCCACGGCCGCCGTATCAAGGTCCTTGCGCGGAAGCGCGCCTTGATCGAAGAGTAGTTTGCGGCTGTCATAGAGCTTCTGCTGCGCGTCGAGATTCTCTTTTGCCGATTGCGCATCTCCCTGCGCTTTTTGCAGTTCTTCAGGAACTGAGTTGTTGGTAGCGATTACCTCAGCAGCTTGTGCCTGTTCGAAATCGCCGCGGTTCTGCTCGGCGGCAGCAGCGAGGTCTTTGTTCTCCAGTGTCAGCAGCAATTGTCCATGGTGCACCTTTGCCCCGCGAGCGACATAAGTCTTGTGCACCGGCGATGCAATTTTGGGGACGATCGTCGCTTGGTTGATAGGAAATAAAACGCCATCAGTCGTAATCGTCTGCGAGATGCTTGCCTGCTTTACAGGAGCAGCCTGCACCGACACCACGGGCTGCGGCTCCGCCTGTTCCTTAGAACATGCTGCGTACCAGGCAGCGACAAGCGCCAGCACTCCGCAACTAATTGTTTTGCGAATGGTCATGCAGTTAAAAGACGCCCGTAAGCGTCTGCAGATTAGCGATTGCCAGCCGGTACCGTGCTTGCCCGTCATCATAATTGTTGCGTGCTGTCACCAGTGAATTCTGCGCATCGACGACTTCCAACGCTGTTGCCTCACCGGCCTGGTAACGCAGGTTCGTCAGCCGCACGCTTTCCTCGGCTAATTCTGCCGACTGCTGCAACAGTTCCAACTCGATCTTTGCGGATTCCGCCTCCGCGTAAAGACTCTTCAGATCTGCGAGTAATTTGCGCTGTGCCGCTGAGAGGTGTGTCCGTGCCAGATCGCGTTGCAGCTCGCTCTGCCTCACCTTGCTGTGCGTTGCTCCCCAGTTCCAGATCGGGATATTCAAAGTAGCGCTGGCCGAATATCCGAGATTGTGAATTGGCCCATCCGGCGTCGGAGTGGTTACGGCAAAGTGAGTGGCGTCGATGCCGTAGAAGTAATCCAAGGTCAAGGTCGGCAAATAGGCCGCACGCGACGAAAGCACCGCATAATTCGCGGCGCGGACGGTCTGCATCGCGGCATACAACTCTGGATTCTTAGTCTTCGCTTGCTGCTCGACCTCCTGCATCGGAGGTAATGGCGGCGGCAATCTGAGATCGTCCACGGTCGCGTAATTTTGGTTGAAGTTTGGAAACACCAGCACCGCTAAATCAAGATGAGTCTTGCCCATCGCAAGCTGCGCCTCGCGCAGAGCGCGGGTAGCATCATTGGCCTGAAGTTGCGCTTTGATTACATCAGAGTGCGCGACTTCACCGCCCTGCTCGAGCTTCTCACTTAAATCGAGAAAGCGCCGCGCTTCATCGGCTGCGAGTTGCGCATTTGCATACTTCCGCTTGGCGACAATTTCGGCGTAGTACGTTTGCACGACCGTTGCGACCAATCCGCGCGCGGCGACTTCAGCCACGGCCCTAGCGGCCGCAGCAGTGGCGGCCGTGCGGCTGTAGTCCGCAAATTGCGCGCCGCTGATCATCTCGTGCGCATTGCCCTGACTCACATACTCGTGAACACTGTTATTGGCGATGTAACGCGGCGTCGATGTACCGGTTCCCTCCGTGTACAGATATTCCGTGTTTTCGCTCACGCTCGGCAGCAGCGCCGCTCGCGCTTGGACGTGATCTTCATGTGCAATTCCCGCATCGGTGAGAGCCGAACGATAGGTCGGATCGAGCTTGCGTGCCCGCTGCACCGCATCTTGTAGAGTGATTACAGTTGGAGCTTGAGAATCCCTCGAGGCATTTGCCTGCCCGGACACAACGGAAGGAGTCCCAGTCTGATACCCTGCCGCATCTATCGTTATCAGCATCAAACCGACCGCCACAATTCCTATCTTCAGCATCTTCTGAAAACCCTCCTGCTCCTTGGTCGCGTCCAAGCGCAAGATTATTGCAGAGTCTCGAAAGTTAAAACACGCGCTCCGAATCTCCCTTCGCCCGGCGAAACCGCTACGTAAAGACGATGCAACTCGGGGACGAATAAGCAAGTCTTGGCCCCGAGCGCGCTCGGAACCTTTGCCATCAATTCGTAATGGTCAGCGTCGCGCTGCCGATAAACGGCGATATATCCCTCTGCTCCAGGTACATAGATGCGTCTAAGCACCGGGTCGAAAGCCATGCCATCAGAATGCCCAGCGGTTGCCCACGCGCCGACCTGCTTTCCCGAATCGGTGTCGAATACAACCAGCTTCGGCGGATTGCGGCACACCACGAAAAGCCGATGGTTCGTCTCGTCTAGCGCCATCGGCGAGTTTTCGCCGGCGTCATGCAGCGGCCATCGATCAATTACTTTCATCTTGGATCGGTCAATTACGTCGATCTCATTATGGTCAGTCACATTCACAAACATTCGGTTGCTTCGAGACTCGAGAGCCATGCCTTCCACGTGGGCTGAATCCAGCTTAAGTTCACCCTTGGTGCTGAAATCGGACGTGTTGATTATCGAGATAACGGACTCCTTCATCTTTACGTCCTTACCTCCGGTTACGACGTACGCGAGATGCGCGGTGGGGTCGTAGGCGACTGAATCCGCCCCGGGCACGAGCTCGACTCTCTGAAGTATCCGCAGGTCCTCGGCGCTGAGCACCTTCGACATGCTGTCGCCACCATCGGTGACAAACAGTTTCTGCGATGCGGGGAAATAAAGGATGCTGTGCGGAACGTCGAAGCCCTTGATCGTCTGGAGCCACTTTGTACTCTTAAGATCGAAGACCTCCAACGTACCGTGATCTTCGGCAGCGAGAAAGAGCCTGTTGCCGCTCACGTCGGCTGCAAAATGATCGAAGTCTCCAGAGTACTTGGGCAGATCGACGCTGTTTACAAGTTTGAGCGGTGCGCTCTCGTTCGCCAGAACGACAAGCACGGAAAAAATCACTCCCACCAGGACAAGCTTCGTTTTACTCATGCGGACCTCCGGCAAGTGCACCGCCAACAAGGTAATCCGCAGTGGATTAGGCCATCCTGAATCGGAAATGAAATTTCTTTCAGGAACAGTCGCGCTTTGGACGGAGAATACTCTTCGCTTAAAAAAACATCTGCATGAACAAACTTTCATTATTGGTTCATGCAGGATTCATCCCCATTTCACTTAATAGGGAGCCGCAGATGCGAATTCTCTTGATCGAAGATGAGGCCAAACTAGCGGCCTTCATCAAGCGAGGTTTGGTGGCCGAACGATACGCAGTCGATGTTGCCAAGGATGGTCGGAGCGGTTTGGAGTTTGGCCAAACCTATCAGTACGACCTTATCCTGCTTGACCTCATGCTTCCCGAAATGGACGGCAGCGAAGTATTGCGCCGCATTCGCAAGGAGAATTCATCGGTGCCGGTGCTGATTCTCTCCGCGCGGGGCAGCGTTGAGGACAAAGTCGCCAACATCGAGAAGGGCGCTGACGACTATCTCACAAAGCCTTTTGCGTTCGCGGAGCTGCTGGTCAGAGTGAAGGCGCTAATGCGACGAGGTCCGGTGAACCGCGCGAGCACAATTCGAATTAGCGACCTCGAACTTGATCGTCTATCTCAACAAGTCAAGCGCGCCGGGCGGCGCATCGATCTCACAGCGAAGGAGTACTCGTTGCTCGAATACCTCATGAGCAACGCCGGACGTGTGCTCTCGCGCAACATGATCATCGAGCACGTTTGGGACGAGAGCTTCGACGGCATCACCAACATCGTCGATGTTTATATCCGTCATCTCCGCTACAAAGTTGATGACGGACACGAGCCGAAGTTGCTGCGTACTGTGCGCGGCGTGGGCTACACCATCCGAGAAGGAGCAGAAGCATGAATTTTCACTCTCTGCGACTGCGGATGGCGTCGTTTTATGCAGGAGTTCTCGCCCTTTGCCTCGTCACTTTTTGCGGCGCTGTCTATCTCGGACTTGCACGATATCTCGATTCCACACTCAGAAGTTCGCTGCGCAGTGAAGGCGAATCCATCGGCGAAAAACTGCTGGTTGATGTGAATCGCAAGGGAGAATCGTTTGTAATCGGCGAAATCAACGAGATGGCGCCCGAGATCAGCGGACGGTTCATTCGCATCACGCGGCAGGGTGGAACGGTTCTTTATCAGTCGCCAACACCGATTAATCAGACCTTGCTGCCGACAAAGATTGCCTTAACAAAGAGCTGGGGACAGCAGGCGTTTTCGATCACCGATCACGGTGCTGGCGCTCACGACGTTTTAATCGAGGCCGTTCCGTTCGTCGCGCCGGAAGGCAACTCATTTCTCATCGAAGTTGGAGCCTCCTCACGAGAGATTCAGTCGGTTCTGCATGGATTGCTTCTAACGCTCGCGCTCGGGATGCCGCTCATCATTGCTGTTGCAGCGCTCGGAGGAATTGTGGTGATGAAACGCGCATTGCAACCGCTTGATCAAATCACGCGTGCTGCGGAGACGATTACGTCAAGAAACTTCGGCGAGCGTCTGCCAACGATCAAGACCGGCGACGAGATCGAGCGTCTCACGACTTCGCTCAATCGCATGATGTCGCGTCTGGAAGACTCTTTCCAGCACATCAATCGTTTCTCGGCGGACGTTTCGCACGAGTTACGGACGCCCTTGACGATTTTGCGCGGCGAACTCGAGTCGCTTACGCATTACGAGCATCTTTCGCCGGCTACGCTCGAAGTAGTTGGCAGCGGGCTCGAAGAGATAGCGCGTTTGACGCAGATCATCAACCAACTACTCGAGATTTCACGCTTGGAAGCCGGGCAGGCAACAAAGGAACTCGCGATCGTGAACCTCGGCGATCTTGTGCTCTCGACCGCGGAGCAGATGCGCTTGATGGCTGACGAGAAGTCGATTCATGTCGAATACCTCATTTCCTCTGAAGTCAATGTTGAGGGAAACGCCTCGCTGCTGAAGCAGGTAGTGGTGAATCTTCTGGACAATGCAATCAAGTACACGCCTTCGGCGGGCACGGTTGAACTTCTTGTCGAAGTTCAGGGCACCAAGTCCGTGCTTGAGGTTCGAGACACCGGCATCGGAATTCCCGCAGAAGCTCTGCCTCACATTTGCGAGCGGTTCTTCCGCGCCGACAGAGCAAGAACTCGGCACAGCGGCGGTGCCGGATTGGGACTTGCGATCGTGAAGTCGATCTGCGGCGCCCAAGGCGGAGAGTTATCCATTTTCAGTAACGAGGGAAGGGGAACCCGAGTGCGAATTGAGTTGCCTCGGGCAAGCGGCAAAATCATGACTGCCGATCCGGAAGCTGCTTACCTTCGCATGGATCAGTAAGCAAAGCGAGCCTTCCCGATAGAGTTTTGACGAGTTCGCCGGGTCTCAACGGAAAACCGGCAGAAGAGAGGGTGACCATGTCCCGTCACACTTACAGCCGCGCCTTGGTCCTGGCAATTACTGTTATTAGCTTCCTGCTCGTGCCTTCCACCTTTGCTCAAATCGTCGGTGCAACTCTTTCAGGAACTGTAGCTGATCCGACTGGTTCGGTCGTTCCCAACGCCCAGCTTGTGATCCGCAACACCGCAACCGGAGTATCGGTGACGGCGTCATCGAATGCAGAAGGGTTTTACAGCGCACCGAATCTGCAGCCTGGCGACTACGAACTCCGAACCTCGGCAAGCGGATTTGCCACCTCAGAGACACACGTAACGCTTGCGGTGGGCGCCCAGCAATTAGTTAATGTCCCTCTGCAGCCGGGCTCGGTTACGCAGAGCGTTGAAGTAAAGGACACGCCACCAGCGATTGAGCTGGCTTCCTCACAGATCAGTAACGTCGTGGACGCTCAGACCGTACGCGAACTTCCACTGAATGGTCGTGATTGGACTCAGCTCGCTACTCTTCAACCCGGTGTGTCTGCAGTGCGCACCGAAAAGGCCGTCGCAGTGGGCGCTGATCGCGGGAATCGCGGGTACGGAGTGCAGATTACGATCTCTGGGGCTCGTCCACAGCAGAACAATTATCGGCTCGATGGCATCAGCATCAACGATTACTCGAACGGCGCGCCGGGAAGCGTAGTTGGTCTTAATCTCGGTGTGGATGCCATTCAAGAATTCTCGGTGGTAACGAGCAACTATTCCGCCGAGTATGGAAGAACCTCCGGAGGAGTCATCAATGCGGTCTCGCGCGCGGGAACCAACCAGTTCCATGGCAGCGTTTACGAGTATCTGCGTAACAGCGCCTTTGACGCGCGAAACTTTTTTGATCAGGCCAAGATTCCGCAGTTCAAGCGGAATCAGTTCGGCGCTGCCGCCGGAGGTCCAATAATTAAGGATCGAACTTTCATCTTCGGCGACTACGAAGGACTGCGGCAGTCGCTAGGATTCACGCAGGTCGACCAAGTGCCATCACCAGCCGCAATTGCAGCGGCAAGTCCTTCAGTTCAACCTTATCTTGCGTTCTATCCTTTGCCGAATGGGCCAGTCAGTGGACTGTCTGGCCAATATTCGTTTGCTGGAACGCAGGTCACGCCGGAAGACTTTTTTACTATTCGTCCCGATCACAAACTCACTGAAAAAGACTCGCTGCATGGCTCCTACATGTTCGACAACGGAACGTTCACACAACCAGACTCGCTGAATGACATCTTCCTCCGGTCGCACACGCGAAGACAGTCCGGTACCGGCGAACTCACTCACACTTTCAGTCCAACCTTCATCAATACTGCTCGCTTTGGAGTCAGTCGGATTCAAGCTGACATCAATGGCTCAGCGAACGGACCACTGGCTGCGGGGAATGATCCCAAATTCGGAGTAGTTCCCGGAGAGAACGCCCCGAGCCTCATCGTTCCCGGTCTGACTACCTTTGGCGGGGGTGTAAACGGCCCCTCTGCCTATCACTACGGATGGACCTCGATTCAGGCCTACGACGATGCATTCCTCACAAAAGGACGACACTTGCTGAAGTTCGGGTTTGCGTTCGAGCGCATGCGCAATAACATTCTCGCGCTCTCGAACCCCAGCGGACTGTTTCGCTTCAACTGCATTTCAGGATGTCCGAAGGCATTCCTGTCCGGCCAACCAAACGAATTCGACGCCAGTATTCCCGGAACGACCTCGCCGCGCAATCTGCGGCAGAGCTTGTTCGGCGGCTATGTGCAGGACGATATGCACGTGAGTGCGTACCTCACGCTGAATCTGGGATTGCGCTACGAAATGACCACGGTGCCGACCGAGGTTCACGGTAAGCTCTCCACCCTCCTGAATCTCACAGACGCGCAGCCGCACCTAGGCGATCCGTATTTTTCCAACCCGACGACCAAGAACTTTGAGCCGCGCGTTGGCTTTGCCTGGGACCCATTCCATGCAGGTACAACTTCGGTGCGTGGAGCCTTCGGCATATTCGACAGCTTGCCGCTGCCGTATCAGTTCGAGCTTCTGTCGTCGCTGGCGGCTCCCTTTTTGGAGCTTGGCACAGCTGTTCCCCTGCCCGCGAACGTCTTCCCGTCAGGAGCGTTCCCGTTGGTTTCGGCCTCACCGACTTCGTTGCGGCAGACTTACATTCAGCCTAATCCGAGCCGCAATTATGTAATGCAGTGGAACCTCAATGTAGAACATCAGATCGCCCGGGATTTCACCGCAACCATCGGCTACGTCGGCACACGCGGCATTCATAATGCCTTTCGCTCCGATGACGTAAATACCGTGTTGCCAACGGTCACCGCACAAGGGCTTGTCTGGCCAAGCGCCGCTACGAGTACAAAACTGAATCCCAACGCGGGTCAAATCGCTGCGCTCTTCTGGACCGGACACTCCTCCTACAACGGCCTGCAGACGCAAGTGGTCAAACGTTTGAGCCATGGCGTTCAGGCACAGAGTTCGTTCACCTATAGCAAATCAATAGATAATGGTTCTGCAGCCCTTGCGGGCGATCCCTTCGGCAATTCCATTTCGGGACTGCTTTACTTCAACGAACAGTCGCGACGCGGTCCTTCGGACTTCAACATCGGCAAGAACTTCGTGCAGAACCTCATCTGGACGATCCCGGCACGGCACTCGCTGCATGGTCTTGCTGGGTGGGCAGCAAACGGATGGGAGTTTGGCAGCATCTTCCAAGCCAGCGATGGATTGCCTTTCACTCCGCTGATGGGCGGCGATGCGCTTGGCCTGAAGAACACGGCTGCATATGACGTGCCCGACCGCATTGCGGGCTGCGGGCCAGCGACGCAATTGCAATACAACACGCCAAAGCCTGGCCAAGTGCAGTACGTAAATTTGAGCTGTTTTGCCTCTCCGAATCCTCTAACGCGGTTAGGAAATGTGGGCCGAAATTCTCTCACGGGACCTGGCCTCACCGATCTGGATTTCTCGATCTTCAAGAACACCAAAATTCCCCGAATTTCAGAGAACTTCAACGCGCAGTTCCGTGCGGAGTTCTTCAATGTTTTGAACTTCACAAACTTCGCACCTCCCAGTTCGGGAAAGACGCTATTCCCTGTCTCGGGCGGGACAACTCCAATCACGGGCGCTGGGCTGGTGACGTCCACCCAGACTTCATCAAGGCAGCTTCAGTTCGCGCTCAAGCTGAGCTGGTAGCTGGAAGGGGAACGGAAGGAAAAGGAATATGAATCGACCAGCAGTGGCGGCTGCACTGTTTCTGATGGTAACGTCGGGAGCTTTGAGCCAGGTGTCCACCAAGCCATATGCCCAACTGCTGGTTGATGAAATGCTTCTGCGGAATGCGAACCTCTCGATGCTCTCGATCACAGTCCAAAATCCGGCCAGTGGCAGGGAAATGCTCGCGAGCAACACTGCGCGAACCCTTAGCAGTAATACTTTCAAAACTCCTTACCCGGACCGGGCGATTACGGGGGTTCGCCGATGTCAGTCTGTCGTGCCGCTGCACGATGCAGCCAATATTGTTGTGGGAACCTTGCGCGCTGAGATCACCTCGAAAAAGGCTTTTCTCTCCGGGTGTCAGAGCGCCGTCGAGGATTTGCGTGACCAGCTGAGCAGAGTGATCCCGTCCTCGCAAGATCTCTTTGAGCCCTATCTTGTCTCCACTTCTTCGGATGACCTTCTGGCACAACGATTAACAATTGAAACTCTGGCGAAATATCCGGACGTGCTGATACTGGCCTTCCATGTGACCGCCCCGGGAGAAAGTGTTAATCGGGTTGTTGGAATCAATCGGCCCAAGTTTCTTGGGCGGATATCGGACGAGGTTGATCAGGAAGTCGCGAAGACAGGAAAAACTGTAGTCCAGGTGATTCCCGCCACCCACAGAATGGAGATACACATGCCGTTACGAGCCATTGACGGTTCGCTCGCTGGCACGCTGGTTACGGTTTATCTGTGGCAGAAAGAGGCGGAGACGCCAACGTTAATGAGTCGTGCTATGCATATTCGCGACGAGTTGCAGTCGAGAATCCCGAGTTCGGCCGCGCTCGTGAACCGCAAGCACTAGCCATTTCTAATCTATTTTGGAAATTATCGTGAACGTCACGACAGCATTGAAGGGCCCTCCGACAGCCGAGACACGGCGCAAGCGGATACCTGTTCTCAGCCGCGTCAGCAGCTCGGTAGTGTACGTTGTCGAGCGGTTGCTTCCGGATCCCTATATCTTCGCTCTCTTGCTGACGTTTCTCACAGCGATTCTGGCTGTTGTGCTTACTCCAAATCGCTCCGCACTGACGATTGGACTTGCTTGGTACAACGGTGTTTTTAACATCCTGACATTCGCTTTCCAAATGGTCCTGGTGCTGGTAACCGGGTACGCGCTCGCCAGTTCCCCTATGGTCCACAGAGGCCTTGCACGACTGGCTTCAATTCCCCAGACACCGCGAAATGCCGTGTCCATGACCATCGTGGTCGGAATGATTGCTTCGTGGCTGAACTGGGGATTCGGTCTGGTCATCGCTGGACTGCTCGCGCGTGAAATCGCGAAACGCCTGCGCGTCGACTTTGGCTGGCTCGTTGCCGCGGCCTATACGGGATTCGTGATCTCAACCGAAGGGCTGTCCGGATCGATTGCTTTGTCGCAAGCAACACCTGGATCGGCTTTGAATTTGGTTGAGAAAGTTACGGGGCATGGTCTGCCGCTGCGAGACACGGTATTTACAGCCTTCAACCTCGCTCCTGTACTTCTGCTGTTCGTGGCGTTGCCGATTGCTTTTCGGTTTACCGAGCCTCCACCCGGGGACTCGGTTTTCGTGGATCCAGAACGCCTTAGAAAAGAAGATACGGCTGCTATACCGCCTGAGAAAGAGGGAACGCTGGGGGCAAAGCTCGACCGCGCGTGGATTCTCACTGTCCTACTCGTTGTGCTCGGCGCCACCGCGCTCGCAGCGCATTGGCGCTCGAGCTTTTCCGTTGATCTGAATACGGTGATTCTCGTATTTCTTCTGCTCGGATTGATCTTTCATCTGCGTCCTATCGCGTATGTTGGAGCAATCAAGAATGCTGCGCGAGTTACGGGGCCCTTAATTCTGCAGTATCCGCTCTACGGCGGGATTATGGGCATCATGACCGCCACCGGGTTGGCCGCCATAATCTCAAAATGGTTTCTCGCGTTCTCGTCGGCGAGGTCGCTCCCGTTTTGGACCTATGTTTCCTCGTTGATCATCACGCTCTTCGTTCCCAGCGGCGGAGGCCATTGGGCGGTGCAGGGTCCATTCGTACTACCTGCAGCGAGGGAACTTCATGCCTCGATGTCGGCGACAACCATGGCCGTCGCTATGGGAGAGTCCGTTGCCAATATGCTGCAACCGTTCTTCGCTCTTCCTATTCTCGCCATTGCTGGAATTGGCATGCGGCGCATGATGGGCTATATGGTCATCACGTTCTTTATCGCGTTCACCGTTTTTGCTTTGTCCTTGCTTTTGCTCGCACCGTAACGAAGAGAAACATTCAGCAGTTGAAAATGCCCCGGAGAGGAAATTATGCAGCTTAGAATCAATTACACGGTCGTATTCGCAGTGCTTTTCATCAGCTCTGGCCTAGTATTTAGCCAGGAACAATCCCAAAACAACTCACAGCAGCCGAAGATTTTTGCTCAGAAACTGCTGAATGAAACGCTAGCCAAGCACACAGAAGTCGTCATTATGGCCTTTCATGTGACGCCGCCAAATCAACCCCAGAATGTGATCATCGCCTCTAACATTGGACGTATCGGCAAGAAGGCGGATGAAGACGACATGAGGGTGATCGAAACCGGCAAGAGTAATCTTGAGGTCAACAAAGCCGGAAATCATTTCGAGGACGAACTGCCGTTGCTCGATGCGGCTGGCCATAGAATTGGAGCGGTGGGAATTGTTTTCAACTATAAAGCAGGCGACGACAAGCAGAAACTTGCGCGAACAGCCGAACACGTGCGAGATGAGATGAGCAATCAGATCTCATCCAAGGACAAACTCTTCGAAGAAGTGGAATAGAGGGTCTAAGTCTTCTGGACAGAAAGCTTTATTCTGAGGCAATGTGCAGAACGTTAACTTTCAGGAGAACCGATTGATGAAAGCTAAGTCTTGGTTGATGTGTTTTCTGAGTGTTGTTCTGGCAGTTATCTGTGAATGTGGCGCGACGCAAATTGCTTTTGCTCAGGGCAATTGGACGGTGCAGAACACCTTTCACATAGGTGGCGAGGGCGGATGGGATTACGTCACTTTCGATCCCGAGACACACCGCCTTTATGTTCCCCGCAGCACTCATACCATGGTGATCGATGCCGAATCGGGAAAGACGATCGCGGATATTCCCGGGCAGAAGCGCAATCACGGCGTCGCTATCGATGCCAAGACCGGACGCGGCTTCATCACCGATGGCGGTGGCGATGGTGCAGTCGTGGTCTTCGACCTAAGAAGCAACGAGGTGCTGGGAACCATCAAAGCGCAACCTGACGCCGACGGCATCATCTTTGACCAGGCCAGCGGGCTCGTTCTGCTCGTCTCAGGCGATGGTGGCACGCTGATGTCGCTGAAGCCGGACGTCGATCCCAAGAACGGAAGTCTCGATCCGCCGATCGATCTGGGCGGTAAACCTGAATTCCTGGCCTCGGATGGAAAAGGAAAGATCTACGTTAATCTCGAGGATAAGAGTCAGGTCGCTGTAGTGGATATTAAGACGAGAAAAGTGCTCGCCCATTGGCCCGTCGCTCCTGGAGGTAGCCCGGTAGGCATGTCAATGGACACAAATAAGGGACGCCTATTCATCGGATGCCGCAATCCTCAGAAGCTGATTGTTATGGACGCTCATGACGGGAAGGTGCTTGCCGATTTGCCCATCGGCGCCGGCGTGGATGCCACTAAGTTCGATGGATCGCAGGTTTTCGCAAGCTGCCGCGACGGAAAGCTGTTTATTGCCGCCGAGACATCTCCGGGTCATTTCGAAATCGTGCAAACGGTACAAACGCCAGAAGGCGCGAGAACTATGGATGTTGATCGTTCGGCCCACAAAGTGTATCTACCCACTGCCGAACTTCAACCTGCAAAACCCGGAGCACGCCCGCAGCCAAAACCAGGGACATTCATGATAGTTGTCGTGGGCCGAACCTAGCGACCACTTGCGCTGTTCTGTTCGCACAATTTCGATGTTTTCATTTGCTGACGCGTGCGGGTCGAGTTAGTTGACGCCCCCACGCGCGCTTTTCATTGTTGCCAAGCACGCGCATGTGATCGGAACCGACAAAAGGTGTTTTCTGTCGAAGCGAAAAGTGATTCGGAATTATCGAGAAGCTCCGTCGTTTTCAGAATTTGAACTGCAGATTCACCTGCATTTGCCTCGGGGGACGCGCCGCAACGGAGCGTCCAAAGAACGGCGAAGTGAGCACCCCGATGTAAGTTACATCATTGCGTCGATTCAGCACGTTGAAGGCAGCCAGTTGTGCTGTTAACGATGGTCCTTCCTTTTTTCCTCGCGCCAGCAGAAATTCATGCGAGAGATTCAAATCGAGATCGACGTATGCCGGGCCATGTAGAGTATTGCGCGGCTCTCCGGCAGGACGATCGTTTGAGATGGCGTCGTGATTATTGTCGCTGCCGGTTGTGATAGTGATGGGTGTTCCTGAGTACGCGGAAAAGGCCGTTCCCATTTTTGCAAAGCTGCTGAGAGCAAACGTTCCCATGAGATTGAGTCGATGCCTCGCGTCTGTATCGGCTCGCGCCCAATCCGCATTGGCAGCATAGCTGTTGCCGGGGAAATATGTAACTCCTGAAGTGTTGTTGTAGGTCTTTGACAACGTGTATTGCACCTGTCCGGTAAACAGGTGGGTTGGTCGTCCGCGAAAGCTTACTTCCATTGCAGAGCTTTTTTGATATCCCTCAGACTGAATCTGCCGCACCTGTCCGAGACTCGCATCAGGACGCACGCCATAAATCGGAGGCAGCGGCGCGTTCGCATCGATCGAACGGAACAAGTCAATTCCGCGTGTTCCGATCCAGTTCACGCTGAACGTGCTCTGAGAAGTGATCTGCCGCTCCACGCCTACTCCGCATTGAATCGTGTACGGAATATGAGCTTGCGGATTTAGAACAACTAAACTCGTGGGTTCGGCGATCAGCGAGTTTGGATCAACTGGAAACGTCGGATTTTCGACAATAAATCTCTGAAGATTTAATTCGTTGAAGTGCAGAAGATCGGCGATCGGACGAGGACCGGTTCTATCGAAGAACACACCCCCACCACCGCGGATGACCAATTTGCTTTTCTTCCCAGGCGCCCAGGCGAAGCCCAGGCGAGGCGCGAGATTATTTGCATCATCGTGAAAGTAGTTTTGGAAGTAGTAGCGCAGGCCTGCGGAAAGTTGAAAAGTGGGTTTCACGCGGATATTGTCCTCGATAAATCCAGCAACATTCTTTTCCAGGAACACCAGATGCCCTTGCCCGCGCTGGACAAGGTAGTTGGCCGGACGCGCTGCCGCATAGTCAGCAAGGCTCGCGAAACTGTAAGTCCCAAGAGTGTTCGTGAAGTCGTCTGCGCCTCGGCGGCTCCAGTCGGGTATCTCAACACCGAACTTGAGATCGTGCTTGCCGCGATCATACGTGACGACGTCCGTGCCCTCGGTGTGCGCCTCAGTCCGTTTTGAGTCGCCCTGGGCTCCGCCTCCTACGAACGCTCCTTGAACGATGATCGAGGGAGCCGCGGTGGTGCTGCTGAGGGGCGTGTCCTGATGCCCGACCAGAAAGTGGACTTGATTCAGCAGCCGTGGGGAGAAGACCTTGCGGTAGCTGATGTTGACTTCGTGTTCGGCGTTAAACAGATTCGTTCCCGCTTCAGGCAGAACGATGCCACCTACATTCTGGTTCTTGCGCGAATTCTGCTCGTAGGAGTAGCCGATCCAGAACTGATCAGTCGCGCCGATATCGCGAAAAATGCGCCCAGAGACGAAGAAGTGATCGGAAGGCGTAGAAACGTTCGCATGAACGATTCCATTTAGAGTCTGAGCAAGGACGACTCCTTCCTGATCATCACGGTCTTCATCAACCGACGCCAGGAACGTAGTGTTCTTGCCTCTGCCCAAGGGACCGGTCACAGATCCCTCGTAGTACTGGCGGCGCTCAGGCGGCTTCGACGTTGCGAACGCATTCTTGGCGTCGAACATGGCATCGCGAAACATCACGTTGACTTCTCCGTGATACTGTGGCGTCCCACCTTTGGTTTCGATTTCGATGCGTGCCCGGCCAGGACGCGAATACAGCGCCGAATAAGGATTCTGATTGATCTTAATTGTCTTGACCGCTGAGTTCGTAACTCCAGGACCGTTCGCTTCGACTCCATTTACGACCAGCGATACTCCATTTGTTCCCAGCGAGGAGCTGTCTAGAAAACGCGAGAGAGTAGCAATGTAGTCCTCGTCAAAAACTGGAATTTGGTCGAGAGCAGAGCGCTCGATGGTATTCGCATTCTGGTTCTCGGCGGCATCGCTGCTCACGAGCGGCACAGCCTCGCTGCTTGCCACCGTAACCTCCTGCTGGGCCACAGCAATGGGCAGCACGATATTTGCGGTCACCTGCTGGCGATCGCCGAATTTGACGTTGACGGTCGTCAATCGAAACCCTTCATGTTGTGCTTCCAGGCGGTAATTTCCTGATTGAATTCCAGTGAAGCGAAAGTTGCCTGAGGAGTCAGTCTTGGCTTGCGAGACGATGCGGCCATCGGACAAAAGTAGATCGACCTCTGCTCCTACGATCGCAGCGTCGGAAGGATCGTGAACGGTTCCTGCTAGTGCGTGAATCGGCTGGCTTCGACTCTGTGCATGGCATACGAAGCCCACCAATGTAATAAGAAAGAATTCCAAAACAAAGAGACGGCAAAGCTGCTTAAGCGAAAGCATCAGTAGTCTGCGGTTTCCCAAATCAGATTAATTTTGTTCGAACTAAATAAGAATGAAAGTTCTTAATTGGACTACAGTTAATGACCGTCCTTGGGAAGAGTTGTTCCTGTTCGGCTGAACTGGACGGCAAGGGCAGTATTGGCAGGCAACTGAATATCCGTTCCTTTGCCAAAGAATTGAGAATAGACGGAACGCGCTGCCCCGAGTGAGCCGATGGCCAAGGCTCCTATATGAGACGTTCTGCCCACAGCGGCACCGACAAGAGCAAATCCAAACGCTCCTGCGGCGGTCTGCGCTCCGGTCTGATTTTCAACCCTGCCGTGTTCCTGCTCCTGAGAATTTGCCGCCGCAACCAACGCCACCGAGAGCGCCGGGCCCAGGAAGCGCGTCTTTGACTCTTCCACGCGCGGCACACCTTCTTCATCGAGTCCAATGTGAGATCCGCGGCGAACGGTCAGTCCCGAGATTCCGGCGTGAATTTTTCTTCGAGCACCTCCCCCACTCTGCTGCGCAGTCTGCGCCGCCAACCGCTTCTGAACTTCGATGATGTCATCCGGCAACGCCACTTCCTGGAAGGAAAACCGAAGCTGGCCACTGCGATGGAAATGTCTAGCAGGTCGCGCTGCGGAGACATTGCCAATCAGTCGTGTCCCTTCAGGAAGTAATAGCTGGTGGTTTGGCGTAAATAGCGGCGCCGTAAGCTTCGCTTCAACGGGCGATCCGCTCTTACTGACTGCGGAATCGAGCGGAGTAACCAAATTGGCGGATACCGCTCCATCTTCTGGCGTGGTCTGACCAAGCTGCAGGATTGTCGCGGCAGACACCATCTCAGAGCCGAATGTCTGAGGCGTCACGAGGACGGCATCGAACTGCGATCCGCCTGCGATACGCGACGGTGCATAGGGAAGCAAAGCCAATGCAGCGTCGCGCGCACGTTCTTTCTTATTGTCTGCTTTCAGCAGATCCTTTGCTTCTTTCCAGCGCGTGCTGATCTCCTGCTTTCCTCGCGCTATTGCCGAGCCGATAAGGCCGTGCTTCGATCCGCCGGCCGAGCGCAGCTCGACTGTCTGCCCATTGCCAGGCGTTGTGTCGGTCACGATGTCTCGTGGCGCTTTGCCCAGTTGCAGCACCGTATCAAATTGGATCTCAGGCTTTTTGAAAGAACCAAAGTGGCCGCTGGTCATGCTTTCAATCTGTCGCAGACGCGAAGGACTGCTGAACGCAATAACATGTCCTAGCATTTCCGTACCTACCGGCAGCACTTCGCGATCGAACGCGAATACGGGCTGGATCAGTTGTGCGCGCACGGCGTCACCAGCCCGTTCTGGGAACGTTGTCGTTTCCGTGCGCATGCGCAGCACACTTCCTGCAGGCACAACCAATGGGACATTCACCTCCTCGGCAGGAGCCTGCGCGAGAGAATGGGCAGTCCACAGCAGACAGCCCACGACGACAATTGGGTGACAACGAATAAACATACATACCTGCGTGCAATCCCGCACAACTCTGGAGAGAACCTACTCCTCTGCCGGAGCTTTCTCGCCAGTTTCGAGCACCCTAACTTCGTGCTTTTTGCCGTTTTGGCGAACCAGCGCTTCGTAGACCGTCGGTTGATCCGACTTCACCATTTCGACCTTCTCCACTTTGGCGCCGTTGGCTTCCTGCTTGATCGCGTCCTGTGCCCTTTTGGGAACCGACGAAAATGCAACTACTTCCTCGGTTTCGAGCACCTTGCCGTCCGGATCGATAGAGACGTCGCGCTTCTTCCCGTCGACCAGCAGCTGCACCTCATACTCCGCCTTACCTCTTTCAATTTCCTTGGAATAGCCTTTCACCATCGCGCCCTGGCTCTGCGCTTTCGCGGTGGCCTGCACGGCCGGAGGAAGGTCTTTGAACTGAACCTTGGTCTCTTGCGCGAACGCACTGCAGACCCAGAACCCTAAAGCAATTAACCCAACATTTTTGAAAGACATCTCGTCTCCTTATCGTCCTTTCACTTGCTCTAGTCTTCCAATATTTATGATCCGACCTGAAGCGAAGCTGAACCTGTGTGTCACTTCTTCTCTCGTCCATTCACAGGCGGTTTGGACAGCGGCAACTCCACGATCATGGAAGTGCCCGTTCGTATTTTTCTGTCGAGCCGGATGGTTCCGCCGTACGCCTCTGTAAATGCTTTCGCCAATGCGAGTCCGAGGCCGAATCCGCCGGTGTCGCGCGCTCTTGAAGGATCCCCTCGGTAAAATCTGTCGAAGATGTGAAGGATCTCGCGTTCTGGGATTCCAGGACCGTTATCGCTCACCCGCACTTGAGCATGCTCGCTCGTATGAACAATGCTCAATTCAACCTTGCCCTGCTCCGGGCTGTGACGAATGGCGTTGTCGAGGAGATTTACCCAGATAATCTGTAAATCCTCGGGATCGGCGCGCACCGGACAATCTCCATTCCTGTGTAACTCGACTGCGATTCCGCGTCCTCGGGCCAATCCAGCGACTCGGATGATCGCCTCCTCGCAAGTATTCGTCAGGTCAATCACTCCAATGTCATTGCGCCCTCGCCCGCCCGACCACTGCTCGGCACGCGCCAGCCGCAACATCCAGTGCACGAGTCTCTCCAAACGATCGAGATCCAGCAGAGCAAAGTCCAATCCTTCGCGATACTCGCTTGTTGTTCGTGGCTTGAGGGTCAATGTCTGAAGTGTCGATTTCAAAATAGCTATGGGAGTCTTCAACTCATGAGCCGCGTTACCGATAAACTCTCGCTGTTGCACAAATGCCTGACGCAAGCGCACGAGCATTGCATTCAAGGCGTGGATAAGTGGCCTTAATTCCGTCGGCTGCTTCGAGACATCGACGTCTACATCCCAATTCCGAATGGAAACATTGGCGGACTGCTCCGCCAGAGTCCGCAGTGGCAGCAGACCGCGACGAAGTCCCCAATACGAGACCACAGTTGTGAGGATGAGGATGAGCGCGCTACACGCAACGAAGAATTTCGTCACCCCGAACAGCTGCTGCTCAATTTGATGGCTGCGCGCAGCGTAAAAGACGAATAGCTTGGAAGGTGATGCCGGGCGGTCCTCATCCAGAACAGGAACATTGAGCAGCCAGACGCCCCGATAACTTTTTCCGCCGACTCGCACGCGAGAAATCTGCGCGGACTTGGGAATCTCCAATCCGGAGGGCCAATTCGGCGAACGCGCAATCACGCCTGCAGAACTTCCTTCCACCACGTACAAATCGGGATACCCGGCTTCTAGACTTGGCGGCACTAGCGAACGTGCAAACTCCAAACCGTAAGCATTCTCGTCGGCATAGTGGACCAAAGCAGCAACACTCATTGCGCGAGCGCGGAGGGAGGTGTCGAATGCCGCAAGAAGACGCTGCCGCGTATACCTGATCGCAATGCCGGCCAGCGCTCCCGCGAGCACCAACTCGGAAATCACGATCGTGAGGAGAACACGACGTTGAATAGAGTTTAAAAACACGATTTACTCTCGGAGCACGTAGCCTTGGCCGCGAAGCGTATGGATCAATGGGACAGGAAGATTGCCTTCCATCTTTCGTCGCAGGCTGGAGATGTAAACCTCGATCACATTGCTGAATTTTTCCCAGTTGTAATCGTACAAGTGCTCAAGGAGTTCCGATTTCGAGACCACCGCTCCAGCGCGGTGAGCGAGGTACTCCACAACCCTGTATTCCATGGCGGTTAGCTCGATGGGTTTGCCCAAGCAAGATACCTGATGAGTAATCGTATTTACTTCCATGCCTCCAACACGCAATACAGCATCCCCATGCCCACTTCCACGCCGGATCAGCGCCTTGGCCCGCGCGATGAGTTCCCCGAGATCGAACGGCTTACTTACAAAGTCATCTGCGCCGGCATTGAGCAGCTTAATGATCCATTCCTTCTCGTCTCGTGCTGTAAGTACCAACACGGGACTGTGCTTTCCCCTGCGTCGAAGTTGCTTTAGAACTTCATAACCATCGATCACGGGGAGCATCAGATCGAGAATGATCAGATCGTAAGAGTTTTCCTGAGCCATGAAGAGCCCATCCTCGCCATCCAACGCTAGATCGACAGCATAGCCAGCCATCTCACGCAGGCTATGCGCCACGTTCTCGGCGAGGCGACGTTCATCTTCGATAACCAGGGCTTTCATCCGCTGTATACGTCTTTCTGTTCACGAAATTGGAGCAGCGTGTCATCTCTCCTGTAGGGTCCCATCTGTTACCTGAAGCGAACCTGAAGCTGCGTCATCCTTTTTCATATCACGAACAGGCGAGAGGATTGGCTCGAGGTCTTTGCGGTGCATTGCACATGCCAGCATTGAATGAGCTAAGCGTCGACCATGAGTCCGGACGCATACATGGACGAATGTCTCGCAAGGCTGAGGTCGAACAGAGTCCTCCGCCAACCCTCTTCACCTGTCGCAACTCTAAGCCGAGTAGTAAAAATGTCTTGCACTCATTTATCAGCAGCTCTCGTTCTGGCGTTCGTCCTGTGCGCCGCAGGTTGTGGTAGCAGCGGCGGCGGAGGCAGCTTGCCCGGGGGCACTCCGTCGACCCCTGGCTCCAATCCTGCACCTACATCGGGTCCCGCCCAGGCAAAACTAGTTATGGTAGTTGAAGAGAATCCCGCGTACGAGGACGTGATCGGCGGGAGCAGCATGCCATATTTGAATTCATTGGCCGCCCAAGGCGCGTTGGCAACCGAGTATTACGCCGACATCCATCCGTCCATTGGCAATTATCTGATGCTGACCAGTGGGAGAATCGAAACCATACTCAACACTTCAACCGATATTTTCTCCGACGACAATATAGCCCGTGAGTTGAATATCGCTGGCAAAACGTGGAAAGTCTACGCCGAGGACTTACCACAGGCAGGTTACCTGGGTGGAGACACTGCGGAATATCTTCGCCACCACAATCCTTTCGTGTACTACAGCGATGTAGCCAACGATCCGGTACAAGCCGCAAGAGTGGTTCCATTTTCGCAGTTCAGTTTGGATTTGAATGCAGGAACGCTGCCGGATTTTAGCTTTGTGGTTCCGAATGCGATCCATGATGGCCACGACTGCGTTACCCCAGGCTGTACCGGCTCCGACCTTCTAACTGCGGCTGACCAATGGCTTCAGACCAACGTCTCTCCACTACTTTCGAATTCCCAGTTCAGCACAAACGGACTTCTTTTTGTTCTCTTCGATGAATCCCAAACGCTGGATGTGCGCCACGTAGGTGGACACGTTGCTCTAGTGACGGCTGGTCCAAGGGCCAAGAGCGGAGCCCGATCGGCCACGTTTTATCAGCATGAGAACACGCTAAAGACTGTGTGCCTCGTGCTCGGGGTGACTACGTGCCCCGGCGTGGCAGCCAACGCTGCAGCCGAGACCGATCTGCTCAAATAGGCGCCGGTTTTGGCCGGAAAGTTTTTCCGAAGCCTCTGCGGTTTGCGGTTCAACCAAAGGTTCTTTGTTAATAACCTCGGCATCACCATTACATGCCATAGGGAAAGACCAGACCGAGGATTCCGATCTCCTAACTCGTGCTCCTGCAGAACGCACTCCAATCGCTTCACTCGACACACGAAAATATCAAAACAACTCAATTATCTCCGAGAAGTCTTTGGGATCAGCTCCGCGGCAAGCGTAGTCGACACATTCAGGGGTATGACCGCCGGTAAAGGGTTACATCCCGTTATTCCGCATAGCGCAGCAGCAACATGGTTTGATCGTCATCTTGCCTGCCGAAATTTAGTGAAAGACCGCGCAGGCCGTCAAAGATGTGCGGCAAGGGTTGATCTGCGATTTCGGCAAGTTTCGATTTGAGCGGATCGAGTCCGAGCTCATTTCCATTCGCGTCGAAGACTTCACTGAAGCCGTCCGTGAGCAGCAGCAGGACATCTCCCGGTTGGCATTGCAAGACGTCGCCGCTGAAGCGCTGTTCGGGAATGATTCCCAACGGCATGTTCTGCGCGTTGTATTCGATGATCTTATTTTCCGCTCGGCTGTAGCGGATGAGCGGTGGATGTCCGGCCAGCGAGAAGTTGACACGATTCCCATCGTGGAACTGCAGCACGCCGGCTGTAACAAACATATTCGGCATCTTCAGAGGAAAGAGAGTGCGATGCACTTCGTCCAACAACTCGCCGGGAGATCCGCCGTACGCCATGCGGCTGCGAATGGATGTTTTGAACATCGCCATCAGCACGCCGGACGAAACCCCGTGTCCGGAGATGTCGGCGATATAGCTGATCCATCCCGCAGGAGATTCCGCCAGATCGACGAGATCCCCTCCGACGGTACCGCTGGCTATAGACGCACCGAAAATTTCGAAGCGACGGACTCTGCGCTCAAATCGGGGAACGAGGGAGCGGTGAATCTCGCGCGCCAGTTCCATCTCTGCCTGAATGCGGAAATAGCGGCTGCTTTCGCGGCGAATGAAGACAATGAACAGGACGTATCCCAGACAAATCGTGGCAATCGCCAAGGCTCCGAGCAACGTGAGCTGTTTCTGCAATGCAACGCTGTCATTTACCAGACTCGCCGGATGGTAACGCGCGCCGAGGCTTGCAAACATGAAAGCCTCGGAGATGCCAATGACCGGCATATACCAGTACTTACGGATCGTCGCCAGCCACGCGTAACCGACAGCGCAGCCCCCCGAAATCAGTACCGTTAGTAGGGTAAATAGGGCGGTATGCTTCACCGGTTGGATCAGGAGGCTGATAAAGCCAATCGAGGCAAACAGACAAAAGACAGCAACCAGGACAGAGATCCGCGACGTGATGGGTACGGTTCTCCAAAAAGCTTCGCGGTGCGACCCGCGGAACTGGTCGTCGGCTTTACGCATTCAAGAAGGGAATACCGATAAAAACAAGTCGAGATTATACGGGTTCGAAATCACAATGCTTGTTTAGGTGGGCCACGCAAAAAGAGTGCAGAGGCACGGAAAGTGATAGCAGCAGCTCAGCGGGAAACATGGCCGAGGTTAAAGCACCCACGATATTAATAGAGGAGACTCGTATGAATAGCATCGCGGGGGTCATCTTCTTGCTAGTAGGAATTGCGCTGTTCTTCCTTCCGACCATCATTGCCATCATCCGGCATCATCGAAATTGGACCGCGATACTGGCGACTGATGTTGTTGTAGGCTGGACATTGATGGATTGTTGCGATTACGTGCATGCAGCGACAACGTGGAGCCGGTGGGCGGCCTGCCGCAGAGATACTAAGTCACTCGGTGCCGGTGCGGATCCCCTCACGCGTACACCAGGCTTCGCCAATCAGCAAATTCGATGGACTGCCGCGAGGCAAGCTGCCTTTCTCGCCCGTTTCGAGCACGCTGATTCGTCGTCGGACTGAGTACCTGCCCCGGTGCGGAAGCCAAAGCCGCAGCCAGCGCCGATCTGCTCAAGTAAGGCGCCGGTTTGGCCGACGCATCTTTCGAAGCCTCTGCTGCTTACGGTTCAACCAAAGTTTTCTTTCGAAGAAGGTGTGAACGTAGTCAGCGGATATCGTGAGACCACGGCGCGTAGCAGCACGACGGCTGTTCTGCTTGCTCGGGCGATGGTTGCGCATTCCAGAAACTATTCGTTCGCACTACGCGGGGTCCCGCTTGAAGAACGAGCTCATGAATGTGCCCTGACGCTTCGCAAGTGCGGCTCGCCAAGCAGGAGGAAGATACTCCGCAGTGGCTTCAACTTTCGGACGCTTAGCCGGATACCACATCCACACGAGTAACTGCCGTTTGGAATTTGTTGGAGATGCCAACTTGGCAGTCGCGGCCTCATTCGTCAACGCGAAAGTTGTGCGTCCGATCGAAGATTGGCCTGTCGGTGTAGGCAGAGTGATAGCTGACTTGTGTTCTCGCCACATTTCTCAGAAGCATAGTGCCTACAAGTGTGCTCTCAATGAGAACAGCTGCAATCGCAAGCTTCAAAAGAAATCGCAGCACTTTGCGAATGAAGACGGTTTTCGATTCGTGTGAAGTCGCGATTTTTCTGCACGACTGCAGATTATTTGCCAGTTGCTTTGCTGTGTAAAGCTATTTGCGTACACGACCGATAAAGTCATGCTGAAGTGCCCCTGTCGCTAAAGGGAAAATCAAGAGCTCGCCATCGGCATACGAGGAAATCAGCGCGAAGCGCTGATGCTACGCATCGTTCCCGCTACAGAAGTTTGGCTCGGCTTCTTTGATTCACTGTGCAGCGAGCCTGAGACCTGCGCTCGAGAAGAATGCCAGTATGCAACTGCGCAACCGGGATGTGCAGATTTCTGCATCTTGGGGCATTTTCCACGTCGCATCCCGGACTCGCTGCCTTTGCAAGTCACAGAAGGCAAATGTATTGCAACGCAGCCATGCGCTCGATTGATTGGAACCTTACATGCATAGATCAGTCTGATGCTTGAAGTGTACCCATCTATGAACCGAGCCTGGATCATGAAGTTGTTTCTGTGCGGGCTGGCCCTCGCACCTTTGTCCTGCCTTGCAGACGAGGTAAAGTTTGCGACATCTACCACGATGGGATGCTTCAGTGGATCGCAATGCACACCCAGTTCCGCCAATTCGTCAACTACGGACCTGACATTTCAAGGCAGCAGCTTCGGCCAGCCTAACGGGATTTCAACCGTGAACGGTTTGCTTGATCTCGGCTTGGGATCGTTCATCCTCACCGATCATCAGACCACCTTCATCAACACCAACTTCGACTCCGTGATCACCTTCACACTGCCGGTGTACATCGCGGGGGGACAATCTACAAGTTTCGACGCACATGTGATTGGTATTGTCGGCCGAAATCTGGCCGGAGCGGTTTACATCAATTTTGACAACACGCCGCAACACTTCACCTTCAGCAACGGAGCCTCTTCCGGCTCGTTCGATTTCAGCGTGAGCGACATACTGTTCGGAGTGCTCGGAATGAATGGACAAAGCACTGTTGCGTGGAACGGTGATGTCACCAACGCCACGATTTCCGGCGGGAGGAACACCGTCCCCGAGCCTAGTTCCCTCGCTCTGTTCTTGTCTTCAGGGCTCTTCCCGATAGCCCTGCACAAGCTTCGCCGTTTCTGAACACGGCTGACTGGGCACCGAGCAACACTCGTTTACCGAGTTCGATTACTCATCTTTGCGGCCGGTACCTGAGGCCGACGCTTGTTGGCGTTCACGGCCTTCACCACTGACCTAACACCGCACAGGTCGGGGGGATACGGATACGCCTCGGCGGAGATCTTGCGAGCGCATTGCAGGTAGCGGCGAATATCGGGCTGCTTAAGTTCATCTGCGCTCTTTATACAAGAAGGATTGAACATTCTTTCGCGAAGGCTTGATGAGCAGTTTCCCATTTTGGTATCTGCGCACATTCTGTCCGAGAAAATCAAAGCCCGTTGTCACATGCGTGATGACCGTTTTCACGGGAGAGAGTTCAAGCCCGCGTTGGCGGAGGAAGTCCTCGACCAGCGGTTTGATTTCCTCCAGCAGTTCTTTCGATCTGCCTGTGATGACGAAGTCATCGGCATAGCGGATGAAGTTCACACAAGGGTATCGCCCACCCAGGGACTTGAACGCTTTCTTCCTCGGGTACCTCTCCCGAAGAAACTGTTCCAGTCCGTCGAGCGCATAGTTGGCCAGCGCCGGGGAAGCAATACCACCCTGTGGAGTTCCCTCCGTGGTTTCATGAAAGACGCGCTTTTCCATATAGCCCGATGCCAGCCACTTTCGCAGCACGGTCTTGTCCATAGGAACATGATCCAGTAACCACGAGTGGCTGATTTTGTCGAAACAGCTTTTGATGTCGCCTTCCAGAATCCACTGCGCGCTGCCGGTACGCAGTGCTAAAAAGCATTGCTGTATGGCATCGGCGCAGGACCGTTGCTGACGAAACCCATAAGAGTTCCGGTCTGCTCTGGTTTCCACAATGGGATTAAGAGCGAGCAGGTGGAGTGCCTGCATAGCTCTGTCCTTCATGGTGGGGATGCTCAAGGGCCGCATCTTGCCGTTCGATTTCGGGATGTAGATACGTCGAAGCGGTTGCGGTTGATAACCGCGCCGCCTCAGCTCGTGTACTGCTTGAGTTTTCTTCTGCGGTGTGTTCCAGATTTCTCCGTCCACTCCCGCTGTCTTATTGCCCGCATTTCCCGTCACTCGGCTAACGGCAAGTACCTTGCCGCTGTAGGAGTGAGTTAGCAGTCGTTGCAAGGCTTTCACCTTGCCCCATCTGCCTGCTTTCGTCGCCTGCACGATACGCACCTGGAGCCGACGCACATTGCACTGCGCGGTCTGCCCATCGATGGCAGCCCAGGGCAGCGGGTTGCGCGAAGCCGCACCAACAGTTTTAGCTGTCGTCATCTGCTTTGCCTCGTAAGCCGGTTATTCAAGTTTTCTCGTGGGAAAGACCAGAAGGAAGTCTGCCTGCTTTCGCAGCCCGGAGATGTTGCCGGCCTGTGCCGACGCCGCCCGGTATCCGCTCCACTACAGAACGGCTTTCGCTTTCTCCTTCCTCTGTTGCCCGCATTTCCATCGGATCACCTTACGGTGATCTTTCCTCGAAGGGAGAAATACGGGTTTACCCTGTTCCGCTGGAGAGACGCAGTAACTTAGGCCCTCTCTATACGCCGACAGCGTTTGGTTTGCCCATGACGGAAGATTTAGAAACCTCCGTACCTCGCTGTAGAGAAACCGATAAGCATCTTCGGTTTCCTAGACGTCACGACGCTTGATGAGAGTTTGCATGTGCTGGCCGTATTACCAACCCTAGCCCCTTACCGCCTGATGCTGGCAGTTGCATTGTGGCCTCGCGGTTTCAATGCTAACCTTCGGGTTTGCTGGATTATGCTGGCCCTTCGGTTTACGGGATACATTGTTGGAGGGCTTTAGACGGCTCGTTACCTTGCCGCCTACCTCCTAGGGTGCTGCTGATGGGACAACAGGTCTGATCGAGAAGTCCGTCAGACAATCACTCCAGTAGTTTGCAGGTCGCATTCTAAAATCGTCTGCTAGGGCCGACCATTACTTTCCAACCGAACCTAAGCAACTGAAACAAAGTTTTCGGCTCAAAGAAGCACAGTTCGAAGGATCGTCTGGGGCTATGCCGGTCCGTTTGTCAGATAATTCTGCTCTGGGGATATTCCTCGTTCGCCCCAGAATGGAATAGTGCTTGATAATCCTTCATAGCGGCTGACGATTTCGAGTAAATGGCACGAACGGCGTTACGACGATAGTGACTGGCAAGAGAAACGTCGGCTGGGGCGCTAATTGCCTTGTGCGCACCGTGGCTGTCTCTCCGGGCTATGCCGCACCTGCCGCAGACGGCTTCTCGGCAATGCCGAGCGCGCGTTTCGCCATTTCGGTCATCCCGAGAGCGCGCAGGACTTCAGCTTGAATAGGTGCGGTATTGGCATTAATCGCACGCGCTCCGTAGTCAGGACCGCAAACAGTTCGCAGCGGGCGCAGCGTCGCGGGCGTGACAACGAGTCGAGCAATTGCGTCTGCCACGTCCTGCGGGTCGGTAGCTTGTTCAGAGGCAAAGAAGTTTTCAAAGACATTCATGAACATGGCACGCATGTCGGCGATATCCCCGTATGCTCGTGCGCGCTCGTCATCAGCAGGCGCGGGACTGTTCGCCAGCAAACGCGTGGGGAACGGGCCAGGTTGCACGATGACGGATTCGATGCCCGAGCCAGTCAGCTCATAGTGCAGGACCTCCGCATAAGCTTCGAGGGCGAATTTGCTGGCGCAATAAAAAGCGCAACCCGGGAACAGCACCCGGCCAACAATCGAACTCACATGAATGATCAACCCGCTCCCCCGTTGGCGCATGTTGGGCAAGACAGCCCGGCAAAGCCGCACGGGTCCAAGAAAATTCACGTCAAGCTGCTCGGCGACTTGCCTTTCAGTGAAAGCTTCAGCGATACCGATTGCCATATGACCCGCATTATTGACGAGCACGTCTAGATGACCCGCCGCTTGAAGTAATGAATCGACAGCTCGAATTACAGATTCTTCCTTCGTCACATCAAGCTCGATAATGCGGAGCGCCAAGCCTTCCTTTTCGGCGAGTGCCGACAGAAACTCGGCGGCTTCGCGGTTCTTAGTGCCAACACAGCGCATGGAGGCATAAACCGTGTGCCCAGCCCTGGCCAACGTTTGTGCTGCCAGTCGGCCGATTCCGGAACTGGTACCACTGATTAGTACGGTTTGCGAGTGATCGTTCGCTGCGTGACTCATAGACCCTCCGCGAAGAAAAGTGCGCGTAAGCTTATCCCACCGTTTGCCCAAATGCCAGCTTTCTCGTGATTGACCACAGCTTCAGGTGTACCGAGATGAAACCAGAGAGAATAATGGAATGAACTTGATGGCTCTCCATTTTGCGATTCAGGTGTCAGAACGCCGCAGAGAATAGATGAGATATCCGCTGGTGGCAAAACAAAGCCTTATCCGGGCGAACCGATGAAGGGGGATGAACTCAGCTTGATATTCCGACAAATGCGCGCCGTAGCTTTGCTGCTTTCAGTGAGTCTGCTGATGAGCTTAGATGGAGCGGGCGCGGACAAAGTAAGTCGCCCGCATATTCTGGGCGTCGCTCATATGGCTCTCTATGTGAGCGATCTTCACAAGGCCCGGACCTTCTATGAGGACTTCCTCGGATACGCAGAGGCCTACAAACTGAAACGGGATGACGGATCTGACCGCATTGCCTTCGTGAAAATCAACGAGGACCAGTACCTCGAACTCTTCGCGGAGCCCCCAAAGCACGATGATGTCCACCTGAACCACATCTCGATTCAGACCGATTCGGCAGAGCAGATGCGCGAATATCTGGCCTCACAGGGCGTGAAGGTGCCGGACAATGTCGGAAAGGGCAAAATCGGGAATGCGAATTTTAACATCACCGATCCCGACGGCCATATCGTCGAAATCGTTCAATACGAGCCGGATAGCTGGACACGTCAGGCGCGAGGTAAGTACCTGCCAGATACTCGGATTTCAACGCACATGTCGCACGTTGGAATCACCGTCGGCCCGCTGGAGCAGGCGATGGAGTTCTATCACGGAATTCTTGGATTCGACGAGTTCTGGAGGGGTAGCTCTTCCGGTAAGGTGTTGAGTTGGGTCAACATGAGGGTGCCGGACGGGCAAGACTACATCGAGTTCATGCTTTATAAGGAACCGCCAGATGCACGGCAATTGGGAGTCAAGAACCACATCTGTTTGGTAGTACCGGATATTCAAAAGGCGGTTGCGATTTTAAAAGGACGTGCTGCGCGGGCCGGCTACACGCAGCCAATCGAGATCAAAGTTGGCGTGAACGGCAAGCGCCAGTCAAATCTCTTCGATCCGGACGGCACGCGTGTAGAACTCATGGAACCGAATACTGCGAATGGCCAGCCGGTACCGTCATCTACAGCTCCGCCGCCACAATAAGTGGCGATCTTTTGAATCTGGCAGAGCACTGAGAGGCAAGATGCAGCAAATCTCTCGTCGTGAATTTCTCAGCGGAATCGGGGCATTGGCGGGGATGGCAGTCGTGGAATTGGATCGCGTACCAGATCAAACGGAACGGCCAAAGATTCGGCAACTCTCAACAAAAAGTATGTTGAAGAGAAACTGGGGTTAAAAGATTTGAATTCGGGCGTGCGTTCAAGGACGACTCACAGTCTCTGCATGAACATAGGGCTAATCGGCGGCGCGAACATTAGCGATACCCACGCAAGAGCTGCGACGGCAATTCCCGGTGCAAGTAATTAATTCCTGATCGGGGCATGTCCGGAAGCTGCCTTCAGCGAACCTGCAGCTGTATCACGGCTTCGTTTTCGACCTGATCTCATAGTAGCGCAGCGAGCGCATGAACACTTCCTTGTCCACGGGCTGCCTGGAGTCGTCGAGCATCGGTGAGCTGCCCGGCGAGTCGCCTAGTTCCGATGTCTTCCAGGGGACGATAACCAGCGACTTGGGCGCGTCTTGATTTCCCAAAATGGACATGCCGAGCGCCTTTGCATCGGGGACGGAAGTCAGCTTCGAACCTTCGTCCGGCTTCGATTGCGCCTGTCCAGCCTGCCCCTGTGCCTCTTCTGTTTTTGCCTGCGGCACTTCAGTCCCTGGTTGCGCCGGCTCCATCTTTGCGTGCGCGCGTTGTGTCCCTGCGTGCGCCGCGTCCGCCTTTGTCTGCGCCGTTGCGGCCGCGTCGGCGTGTTGAGTCTTGGGCTTGTCGGCAGCCAGCGCGACGGCACTCGCCAGCAGCAGTGCAAATAATAAGTGTCGGCTCATCGCTTCTCCTTTTGGCCTTGGCGGTTGCGAACGTCGGCAATCCATTTTGGAACGTTTGTGTCGTCCGGAACGAGTCGGCTGTATGCTTCGTAATGCTCCAGCGCGCACGGATAATCTCTGAGATAGAGATCGCACAGGATGGCAAGATTCTTGTGCGCATAATGAAAATCCGGAAATTGTGCGAGCGCTGCTTCATAACTCGCGCGCGCTTTGGCGAACTCCCCCTTGCGCCGCTGCACGAGGCCGAGCTCGTTGTAGGCGGCGGGGTGCTGCGGATTCGATTCCAGCGCCTTGCGCAGACTGGCCTCGGCTTTGTCCAGATCTCCGGTGCGCTCGTAGGCGATGCCGAGATTAATCTGGGCTGCCGTTAGTGTGGGTGCCTGTTCTGTTACTTTGAGCAGCAAGGCGATGCCCTGATCGTATTGCGCCTGGTCAAGCATGTGCACGGCCGCATCGTAGTCGGCGCGTACTTGGTCCGTTACGGGAACATGCTGCGTGAAAGTGAGGCCACTGGCATCCCGCTGGACGTCCACTGACAAGGGTGACGGTGTCGCTTCCACAGGAGGCTTCGCTATCGTCGAGGCAGCTTTCCCCGTACGTCGCGCGGCAGGTGCGCAGCCGAGGGCGAGAACCATGGTCAAGCACGCTGTCCCACTGCACACCATTTTCATGGGGCGGGTCTTATTGTGAAGTCCCATGTTTCACCATTCCTTTATCGGCGGGTTGCGCTGCCGGCTGCGCCTGATCGGGCTTGCCTGGCGTGGTTTCGGCATTGCCAGTCGCTGGCGCCGGGACCGGGGACGACGGCGACCGGTATGCGTAAGTTTCGATATCAGTGAGGAAGTTGATGCTCATTTCGGGTTTTGCATAGCGGCCTGGCATCAGCTCGGTCAGCCTCTCAAGGCTCTTCTTTGTCCAGTCGTCGAAGACGCCGGTCCGCAGCATTTCCATATTTTTTTCGTGCACCTTGATGGCTTTCTCCTCGAATGGAAACGCTTGCTCATCGAGTGCATCCTCGTAATCTTTCAGCTCTGCTGCGCTTAGATTCGTGGGCTTCTCCGACTGAAGGAGTGATTTTCCGAAATTAGAGTAGGTCTCAGCTATGTAGTATGTGGCGGCTGCCGTCACGTCGGCGATTTCGTAATCCACCAACTGACTCATCGCCTTGACGGTGGCATCCATCCGCTGTTTCTTCTCTTTCAGGCTCATCTCAAACGGTTGCGTCAACTTCACGACCACGAAGTCCTGGTAGACCTGTTCTGCGAGAACTAGCGCCGAGCGGGCCGCTATCGTCTTCGTACGGCCAGTTCTTTCGGAGCCGGCACTCGCGTCGATGCTTACGATTTTCTTCAGCTCATCCTGATAGTGCGAATCGTCGTTCGCGGCCTTGTACATTTCTGCGATCTTCGAGCGAGTCTCGAGGGCAGTTTCGATCGGCTTGGGAAATTCGTTAACGTATCGGTTGTAAGCATCCAGGGCGTGATCCCTTGAATTGGACTTCTCATAGAGGTCGCCTGCGACGAGAAGCGCTTCGCTACGCAACGCTGGATCATCGGACTTCGACGCGATGTGGTCATACTCCACAGCGGCGTTCGCCAACTGGCCGTTCTCCCGGTAGGCGTGAGCAATCTGTTTGTCGGCCTCGAGCCGCAATTTGTGATCGGGGAACGTAGTGCGAAATGCGTCCAGCACGTTCACTGCAGCCGTCCAGTCTTTTAGTCGGATCAGCGCGGCGCCGGCATCGTATTCGGCCGCTGGACGGATGGTGGACGTAGGTGCTGCCGTGCGAATCCTGAGAAAATGAGCGACCGCCGCGCGATCGTCCCCCGCCTTACTTGCGATCTCACCCTGCTTGTAAATCGAGGCGGCGAGGTTGTCGACAAGTGCGGCGTGCGACTTGTCATCCTTGGGGGTGACCGCCAGCACCTGGGTGAATGCCTTCTCGGCCTGCGGATACTCGGCGAGCTCGAACGAGCCGTGCGCAACAACAACCCATGCTGAGCGACGGATAGCCGCGTCTGTGTTTGGATAGCGATCGATGAGGCGCTGTGCCGCCTCGACCGCCGGACGGTAATCCTTCATTTCGTACATGTCATCGGCGGCAGCGCCGAGGACCTCCGCCGCGTGTTCGTGCTGCGGGAACGCATCGGCAAATTTGAGTGAGCTTGCGATCGTGTTGCGCTTGGCGGTATCCAACTGCGCGGGGCTGGCAATCTTGAGTTGCTCGCGGTATGCGTAGACCGCGGCGTAGCCCGCACCTGCCGATTTTGCGTTCGTCGGGTATCCGTAGGCGGTGCGCTCGTACTGCTTCGCCGCCTCGCCGAAATCATGGTTCTCGAGCAGGAGGTCCGCCAGACGATAGTTCATCGTCGGCGAATCGGCATCCTTCGGGAACGAGTCGAGATAGTCGCCGTACCATCGCCGCGCCTCGATGTAATTCGCCAGCTTCTCGTTCGCGTCCTGCGCGTTCTGATACTCCGCGTGATAATGCGTGGCGAGATCCTTCAGGTTCGTCTTGACGTAGGCCAGCACCTGGGGCGAATCTTCAGGCTTGAAGTGCTTCCAGTATTCGCCCTGCAATCCGTACTTGGAAGCAAAATCCCGCTTTGCCTCCAGAACCAGTTGGGGAAAACCGCCCTTGGTGAAAGTCTCGATGACGCGCATGCTGAATCGCGGCGCATCACGGTGGAATGGATAAAGCGTTACGAACGCCTGGTACGTCTTCGCAGCATCCTGGTAGCGCAACTGATCGAGGTAGTGCTCGCCAAGATTGCTATAAACGCGAGCTTCGTAAGGACGCTTCCCATAAGTGGAATAGTATTTGCCTACAGCTTCAGGTCCACCAAGATTGCTGAAGCTCAAACTGATAACTCGAAACGTGTCGGCGACACGACGTTCATCTTCCTCCTCGTGTTTTTGATCGAAGTCGTAGCCGACCGATACCTTGTAGTCGAGCAGGGCCATGTATTTATCCAGGGCTTCGTCGTAGAGGTCCTGCTTGTAGAACGTCCAGCCGAGTTTGTAGAGCGCGAGCTCGTAGTAAGAAGAGGCGGTACGTAGTTTCACGACCGCTGAATAAGCATCCTCGGCATCGCGGTAGCGCCGGCGCGTGAAGAAGTACTCCCCGCGTCTGTACTGCACTTCGTCGTAGTGCTCCGAATTCGGATTCTCGCGAATCAGTTGCTCCATGGTCGCGATGGCATCTTCGGTGCGACCGAGTTCGTCGTACGCTCTCGCCTTTTGGTAAAGGACCTTGTCGCGGTGCTCGTAATTGGGGTACTCGGTGAGGATTCGGTCATAGAGACTGATCGCCTCGAGTGGACCCTTGGGATCGGCACCTCCGAGCAATCCATCGCTCGGAGGAGGACTGACGTTCTTGCTCGTCGTGATAGCGGCCTCGGCAGTTGTCCGCCGCTCGAAATCCTTATCGGATTCTCTCCGCGTGGTTCCGGCGACAACTGTGTTCGGATTGGGTCGATTGGCTTGCTCACTCACAATCGACTGAGCGGGCTTCGGCGCGGCCATTTCCCGCGGCTTGGGATTTCCTACTCGTATCCCGTACTGCTTCTCAACCTGCAGATCCGCGAGACGCCGCATAGCCTCGGGAGTCATCGAGGTCTTTGGTGTCTCTTCGACGATTTTCCGATACTGCTCTAGAGCCTGATCGAGACCATTCTCGACCGTGACGTCTTTCACGTCAGGGGCTACGTTATGCAGGTCTGCAAGCGTTCCGGCGGTGTTCTTCTTGGCGCGCGCGGCGCAGCCGACCAGGAATGCCAGCGCGAGCACCATCGGAATGGTGAGGAGGTGGAGGCGACGCATCACTTCTCTCCCCCGCCAGCCTGCGCCCGCGCAGCTCGATCGTAACTAGCGGCGACCCCATAGCGCGCTTCAGTCTGCTGAGCCACCAGGCGATCTCGACGGGCTTGAAGCTGGTTGATAGCGACGACCTCGATCATGTGTCCCTGCTGTGCCATCAATCGGTCGACACGTTGTTGTCCGTCGTTGACGCGCTGGCGGAGCTGGGAAATCTGCTTGTCATATCCGAGGTAGCTTTGCGTCGCCGCCTGCCTTGTTCTTACAAACGATTCGTACTGTCGAGTGAGAGCATCCACCTGTACGTTCAATTCGTTCAGGTGCACAGTGGCTGCAGTCAGCCGATCGTTGTACTCCGTTTCCAGGCGCCATGTGAGTGCGCCACGCAAGTGGGCCGCGCGTTCACGAAGCGCGAGAGCTTCGGGGCCGTGAGAGTTTGCGAGCTTTTTTTCGATTAGTGCGATGCGCTCGCTAGCACTCCGTTCATCCGCAGTCGCGAGATAATCCGGTCGTGGCGCAGTCAACATCGCCTGGAGACGGTTCCTTAGCTGCTTGCGCTGCTCCAGGCGGAGGCGCATCCGCGCATCCAGCTTCCGGAATTGTGCGTCGACGTCGGGTAGCAGTGGCTCATAGTTCTGTTTGCGGAGCCGAATGAGATCGGTGAAGGCATCGAGGCTCGTCCTCCAAGTGATGAGTCTCGTGTGTAGGTCCTCAAGGTCCAGATAGTTATGCAACGCGGTCTGGAAGTCGTGAGAGGCCATCAGCTCCATCAGGTAGTAAGTTTCGGGCGCATCCGGCAAACTGCGCAGCGTGATGACCCAATCTTCGTTCTCGCGAGTCTCCTCGCGCGTCAGCGCTTTCAGAAAGCGCCCCTCCCTGATGCTGTTGATCGATGCGTCGACCTTCTGGATTTGATTGGTAAACAACTCGAGCGCGCTCCCGTATTTGAGCGCAGCACGGCCGTTCAGGTTCAGACTGGCATACGCATTCGCGACAGCAAGCATCGATTCCTGAACTGCGGCGTCTGTCGGTTCACGAGACGCCAAGATGTTCCACGGAACGAGGGCGCGGTCATAATGCTTGGCGGTTGCCTCTGCCCAGCCCGCTCGCAGTAGCGCCTGATTTGAGAACGGTCCCTCGAGCCGGACTCGGTCCAATGACTGTCTTGCCCGCTCAAAATTCCCAGACTCGAACAACATGGTGCCAAGCACCAAATTGGATTTGTCGCGGATGGCGAGACCGGCAGGATCACCGGCCGACAATTGGCCGGCATTGTCCAGTTGCTCGATTGCTTCCTGTTGTCGACCGTCCTCCAACAGCGCGATGCCGAGGTTGTAAGCGACAAAGCCAGCCAGGTCCTCGCCACTTCGCAACTGCTTGAGCACCTTGACAGCCTCGCTCGGCTGGCCCGTTGCCATCAGAATATTCGCGCGCAGAAACTCGACGTCATCGACTATCTGCGGCGGGACCGTACCCTGGATCCGCTGCAGAGCGTGCATCGCGTCATTAAGCTGACCCTTCTGGAAGTAGATACGTGCGAGCCTAAACGCAGCCTCGTTTCGTACGGATTCATCGACGGCGCCCTCGAGGACTGCCTTCATAGCTCGTCCTGCGCGCAGGTGCATGCGGTAATCGAGTTCGAAGTCACCTACAGAGAATTCGGCGTCATTAATGTGGTAGTGCAGTGTGTCGAGCTCGGGCTGATCAAGACCGTGGTACATGCCGAGTTCGGTGTCGAGTCGCTGGATTGCATCGAAATACTGCCCTTGGAACGCGTGGTAGAGCGCTTCACCGAAATAGAGGTCTTTCAGTTCCGGAGAAGAAGTGCCCGTTTTGGAACGCGCGGCTTGCGCTGGCTGATCGCCAGGCATTCCGCTGCCCATGGCCGGACAAAAGGAAAGTCCCACGGCCAGGCAGAGTCCGAGTAGCCTGCGTGTTGCTCGCATCGATTACCAATCCCCGAGGGCGACGGAAGGGTTGCCTGAACTCTGTCCCGAAAGCGTCAATCCCACCAACTTTGGCTTCACTTCCTTGCGGAAGGTAAGGTGTTCTGTGCGGCTGAAGTCTTTGCCGTCATCGAGTTTTCCATCGACAAGCACCTCGAGCTGGTGATCCCCGGTCGACACGTTGCCGACGTAAATCCGTTGCACTCCGCCTTTACGCAGCGCTCCGAGCTCTTTCGCGCTGTAGATGTGCTGGGTGACGAGTTGACCATCGATCTGGAGTCGCACGCTGTCGAGGCGCATTTGGTCGCCCTTGGCCAATGCGATAAAGATCGCAACCTGTGTCCCTGATGGATAGAGCAGCTTCTCCTCGAGCCTGCTTAATTCCTGGGAGATGCTGAGAACGTCTGACTTGACCTCCTGCACCTGTTCGTCAAGGCCTCTCATCTGCTCTTGATCGGGCGATGAGGTGTTCTTATCTCGAGACACAGCAGTGTTCTTGTCTTCGGAAGCCGTTGCAGCATGTAATCCGCCAAGCTCCGCAAACGAGAATGCCAGAACGAGAACGGTCAGAACCGGTAAACGCGATGTGTTTTTCATCTCCGGATAACTCCCACGAAGTCCAGGGACGCAGTTTCGGACTTCAATAGTTTTGAGCAGACAGATGGCGGCATCACTAGTGTTGAGCAGACAGTCGAGCCCAACAAGAGCACGCGGGTGCTGATACCCCGTTAAACGGGGGCTGATACCTTGGTGTGAAGCACGATTTCCAATTTGGGACGATCGACTGCAGGCCTCAATCTCGAATGGACATGGCCTTCTGATTCGAAGACGACTGGAAGCGCGTACCAGGCTCTAATGGGTGGAAGTCTGATAGCGATGGTGCTTGGCTCTGCGCAGTGCTTACCGTCATCCGGACGTCGTGGCAGCTCTCTATCTCCAGCCTTAGGTGAGCGTTAGCACAAAGGTAGCAGCACCCGTTTGGCTGGGGTACCAGCACCCGCGTGCTCTTGTTGAGCGTCGACTGTCTGCTCAACACTATTGCTGCCACCATCCGTCTGCTCAACTTACGTTTAGAAATCCCGCAACTGCCACAGGAGGAAGCGATGACATTCAAGGAGTTATTAGGAAACGTCGGCCTATTTGGAGGCGCGGTGATGTGTTGCCTCATCGCGTTGTCCTTCTTTTCACTGGCCGTAATCATTGAGAAGCACCGACGTTTCCGCCTGGCGATCCGCCAGTCGCAGATGTTCAAGCCAGTGTTCAAGAATTTCCTCCGCGGCGGAGAAGCTCAGGAACTGATCAGTGCCTTGCCTAAGCATGAGAAATCGCACCTGGCGCAAGTTGTCTCCGCGGGAATACTCGAGTACGACAGCCTGCGCCAGAACACGCGCGATTCGAACGCCTCGCTCGAACTCGTCCAGAGCGTAGTCAGAGACTCCATGTCAGAAATGCTGATCCAATTGAAATGGGGTCTTGGGTTCCTGGCCACAATTGGTTCGACAGCGCCTTTCATCGGCTTGTTCGGTACCGTAGTGGGAATCATCAACGCTTTCCGGAGCATCGCGGCCACAGGGTCCGGCGGAATGAGCGTCGTCTCGGGCGGTATTGCTGAGGCGCTTGTCTCGACAGCCTTAGGCATCTTCGTCGCAATCCCGGCCGTTGTCGCATTCAACCACTTCACCGGCAAGATTGAGAATTTCCACGTTGAGATGAACCGAGCATCGTCCCAACTCGTGAACCGCTTGTTCAAAGTACCGGAGCTCAGGGTAGCGGATATGGATGAGGCGGAGGTGGCGCATGCGGCTCGGTGAGCCGGCCAGGATGCAGGCGGCCATCAACATCACGCCGCTCGTCGACGTGGTGCTGGTGCTGCTGATCATCTTTATGGTGATGGCGCCGCAGATGCGCAAGGGGCCAGAGGTCAATCTGCCGAACACGGCAAAGCCGGTCGATCAAGGAGACGAGAGAGGCCGGATATTGGTCTCCATCGACGACGCAAACCAGCTCTGGGTCAATGATCAGCGAGTCGCACGCGACCATTTCGGCGAAGCACTTCGCGCCGCTGTTAGTAACGAGCAAGACCCAAAAATCGTCGTCCGGGGCGATGCAAAGCTCAACTTCGGCGAGGTTCGAGAGGTGATGCTCGCGCTCGATCAGGCAGGCTTTCGCGGAGTGGGACTGATCGCTAAGAAAGCCGGTTCAGAAGGTCGGAGAGATTAACAATCATGCAGATGAATAGAGACGATTCCGGTTCGGGTCTGCAGTCCGAGATCAACATCACGCCGCTCGTCGATGTGGTGCTCGTGCTGCTGATCATCTTCATGGTCGTTGTCCCGCTGCTGATGCAGGGCTACAACGTCGACATACCTAGAACCTCCGCTCAACCCGCCGCCGCGCACGCCGCAGAATCGCGGCTGATTCTGAGCATTTCGCCCAACGGCTGCCGCATCCTCCAGCCGCCGACAGGCGAGGGGCTCCCTGCGGACTGTCAAGTCATTCTGGCAAACCAAAAGATTCCCGCAACCGAATTGCCCGTGCGGGTGGCGCAGATTCTTTCTGCTCAGCCTACGGAAAAGCGCGTGCTGTTCCTGGATGCCGACGACAGGTTGAACTACGAAGGTGTTCTGCGCATCGTCGACCTCGCGAAATCAAACGTCGAAGATCTGAAAATCGAATTCATTACCCACTAAAGCTGGTTGCTTGGTGACAGCCATGGAAACCGCAAGCAGGAAGTTGAAAAAATCCGGGGCTCTATCCACCCGGAGCATGCTGAAGAGCCTGGCGATCCATTCTCTGGTGCTGGCTGTACTGCTGCTCGTGCCGGCGAAGATGTTGCTGCCTAGCAAGCCTCCCAGAAAAGAACTCGACGTCGTTTTCTATCGAGCACCGAAGATTGAGGTTCCCGCGCCTGCCGTGGCGCTTCCTATAGCGAAGGAAAAAACCACGGCGTCTTCGACCCCCGCGCCTGCGCTATTCCCAAAACCGAACGCCCCCGTCGGTCCGGATAGGCCTTCGGTGCCCGAACTCCCGCCGGGTCCGGACGCTGCTGCGCAGGAAAAGGAAAAGGTAGGGAAGGCTGGCATTCTTGCATTTAAGGAGCAGTTTGCGAGCCTCGCCACGGATCAGGTCGCGCCGCGTCTTGGAGCCGATGCGCGCTACGGTGCCGCGGATGATGTGGGCCGATCTTCGTCACATTCCGTGTTGACAACCAATACACCGGGATCGAGCGGTGGCATCAATCTCGCTTCGTTGAACCACAGCGTGGGAGGCGGAGGCGGAGGCGGAGGAGGCGGGATTGGCCATGGCGGTGCAGGCGGAGTGTCGATAGCGCGTGCTACCAGCCCGATCGCCGCGATCGGCGGCGGCGCTGACCGACCGAAGGCGCGCAGCGGACCGGGGGCTGCCCGCACTGACGAAGAGATACAGATCGTATTCGACCGCTACAAGGCGTCGTTTTACCGACTGTATAACCGAGAACTTCGGAATAACCCAACGCTGAAAGGGCAGATGGTGCTGCGTTTGACGATCGAACCGGACGGCAGCGTGTCGATGTGCGTGCTGCAACAGAGTGATATGGATGCGCCGGATCTCGCCGCTCAAGTCGTGGACCGCGTCAAGACGATCAACTTCGGCGCGAAGGAAGGTGTCCAGGCAGTGACGATTACCTATCCAATCGACTTTCTGCCGGCGGCGTGATGACGGAATAAAGCGAAATGCAAAACCAAAGATTAGGAGTTATTTGATCAGCTAATTTTTCGACGCGATTCTGACAAAGGCAAAGCCATTGAAAAATGGCGGCGCAAAGTCACCGGTCTAATGGGCTCCGGGGGCCCTATGACGGCGGGACCGCCGGAATCCAGTCCACCCCGTGGGCTGCCTCGGTCCCTAAATGAATTGCCGGTATGGGAACGAGAGCGTACATGACCTCTAGTCGCACAATTCATTTCAGTGCACCGCTGCAGCCGGATCGCGATCCTGCTCGACAAGCTGCGCCTCGCTCTCCGTTTCCGCGTCCGACGTTTCGAAGTCGATGTGCGGAACCCACTTGTAGCGCTGCGGTCACCGGCAGCCACGAACAGCATGGCTGTTCAACGGAGCACGCGCCGTGAGAAGGATTTCACTTCTTTTCGGCATCCTCGCTCTGATGATGGGAACGAACTCTGCGTTTGCCCAGACGCAGACGTGCGCGATTATCACCGGCGGCAATGCCGGTGGCGGCAGGGGTGTTAGTCCCACCTATCTCGCCAATCAAGACGGACGAGCCAATGAGGGTTGCACCATCTTGATCACGCTCAACGCTGACGGATCTATCACAACAACGAACCCCAATCCTTCCCCCTCTTACGATAACGGCCTTGACGACAACCTGATTGGCGTCGTGAACAACACGAGTAAAACCATCACCGCTTTGCAGCTCAGTAGCGCAACAGTCCCTATTTTTGGTCTCGAAGACGACGGAGTTTGTGACGCCCCCCCGGGATGGACCTTTAGCGCTCTTGGGCCGAATCCCAATTGTGCAATCGCAACGGACCCGCACCATTATGGTCCCGCGGGAATTAACTACACCATATTTAACGCCAACAGTGGGATCGTCAATTTCGGCAACGGTGGCATTGCACCAGGTGGTAACGCGTTTTTCAGCCTTGAGGGGGCGCACCTCACGAAGATCGTCGCGGTAGTGATCCCAGGGCTGGCAATTACCAAACAAGTCAGCGTAGTCGGTGGCGGCCCTGCGCTGCCGGGAGCACAGCTTGACTACCTGGTGCACGTCACCAATCCGACGAACAACCCCCCGAACTTCGCAGCCTCCTCGGTCGTAATTACCGATGATCTCAGCAGCGCGGGTGCGGGTCGTCTCACGTTTGTTACTCCGCCGGCGCCAACCATGAACGGCTCAACCACAGGCGTCACGGTCGCGGGCTCAGTCCTGACTGCGGACTATTCCACATCGAATGGTCTTTTGCAGCCCGGGCAGTCCATCGACGTTCGTTTTCGGGTGCAGATTGCTGCTGGAGTTCCGGCCGGAACGACTCTCACGAACACTGCGCTTGTAACCTGGAACACCCCCACACAGACGGCAAGCGCGAGCGCCTCGATTGCTATTGCACAAACCTCTCCACCCAACCTTGTCCTGACCAAAACGGGACCAGCCACCATGAACCCCGGACAGCTAGGGCAGTTCGGTCTTAACGTCCAAAATACCGGCGCGGGTGACGCATGGAACGCCACGATCCTCGATCGGCTCCCCACAGGTGCCAGTGGCGGCATGTGCAGCACGGCACCCCAGGGGGTCAGCGCACAGGTCTTTCAAGCCGATGGAGTAACGGCAGTTCCCGGCAAGGGGCCCCTGGTTGCGGGTACCGATTTTTCGATTACCTACAATCAGCCCACGTGCCAGCTCACGCTGACCATGCTCACGGCGGCCGCCACGATCAGCCAGAACCAACGGCTGATCATTAATTACCAAACCCAGCTCGACGCTAACAGCCAAAATGGCGCAACGCTCACCAACGTCGCTGGCGCGACGCAGTGGTTCGACGGCAACAGCACGAATGCCAACCGCAAGACCTTCACCGGTCCTTTGACGAACGGCACACCCGGCGTCCTGGACAATCAGGACGCCCACAGCGTTACGGTCGCGGTGCCAGGGCTGACAATTACCAAGCAAGTCAGCGTGGTGGGTGGCGGCGCGGCGCTTTCTGGCGGCCAGCTTGACTACCTGGTGCACGTGACCAATTCCTCGACGAGCCCCGCCACCACGGTCGTAATCACTGATGATCTCAGCAGCGCGGGTGTAGGTCGTCTCACTTTTGTGAATCCAGCGGCGACGATGAACGGCTCAACGACCGGTGTCACGGTCGCCGGTTCCGTACTGACCGCGGACTACTCCACATCGAACGGCCCATTGCAGCCCGGACAGTCGATCGACGTGCGCTTCCGGGCGCAGATTGCTGCGGGAGTTCCCGCCGGCACGACTCTCACCAACACTGCGCTCGTAACTTGGAACACTCCCACACAGACGGCAAGCGCGAGCGCCTCGATTGATATTGGAGGAACCTCAACACCCAATCTTGTACTGACCAAAACGGGACCGGCCACGATAAGCATCGGGCAGTTAGGACAGTTTGGTCTTAACGTCCAGAATACCGGCGTCAGTGACGCATGGAACGCCACCATCCTCGATCGACTCCCCACAGGTGCCAGTGGCGGCATGTGCAGCACGGCACCCCAAGTGGTCAGCGCGCAGGTCTTCCAGGCGGATGGAGTCACGCCGGTTGCCGGCAAGGGGCCTCTGGTTCCGGGTGCCGATTTTTCGATCAGCTACAGCAAACCTACCTGCGAGCTCACGCTTGCCATGCTCACGGCGGCGGCCACGATCAGCCAGAACCAGCGTTTGATCATCAATTACCAAACCCAGCTCGACGCGAACAGTCAAAACGGCGCAACGCTCACCAACGTCGCAGGTGCAGTCCAGTGGTTTGATGGCGCGCCCAGCGTCCCCACCCGCCAAAGCTTCACCCACACGCTCACTGACGGTACGCCAGGCCTCCTCGATTTCCAGGACGCCCACACCGTCGCGGTCGGGGTCCCCGGACTCGCAATTACCAAGCAAGTCAGCGTAGTAGGAGGCGGCGCTGCTATGCCTAGTGGGCAGCTTGACTACGTGGTGCACGTGACCAATGCCTCGACGAGTCCGGCCACCACAGTGGTGATTACCGACGATCTCAGCACCGCGGGTGCAGGTCGTCTGACGTTTGTGAATCCAGCCGCGACGATGAACGGCTCAACAACCGGTGTTACTGTCGTCGGTTCCGTACTGACCGCAGACTACTCCACATCCAACGGCCCATTGCAGCCCGGGCAGTCCATCGACGTGCGCTTCCGAGCGCAGATTGCTGCGGGTCTTACCGCCGGCACCACGCTCACGAACACGGGCACGGTGACTTGGAACACTCCGCAACAGAGTGCGAGCGCGAGCGCCTCGATTGACATTGGAGGAACCCCCGGCTCCGGAATCTTGAACGGTACTGTGTGGCACGATGCCAACTTCAACAAGACCGTTGACGCCGGCGAGCCGCTGCTGCAGGGATGGACGGTTGGCTTGTATCTCAGCGGAGTGCTGTTACAGTCCGTCGCCACGGACGCGAACGGTGTTTACCATTTCACGGGCATCGCGCCGACGAATGGAACAGATCGGTATGAATTGCGGTTCACGGCTCCCGGCGCCGGCCCGAACACCGCTAAGCTCGGCAAAGCCGACTCTGCCTTCACCAACAATCTGCAGCAGATCACCGACATCGTCGTGTCCTCGGGCAGCAACCTGCAGAACCTGAATCTGCCGATCACACCAAACGGCGTCGTCTACAACTCAGCCGCGCGTGTACCGGTTCTCGGAGCGACACTCACGTTGCTGGACGCGCGCAGTGGCTCGCCCCTGCCGGCGGCCTGCTTCGACGATCCCGTCCAACAAGGGCAGATCACACTCGCGAGCGGCTACTACAAGTTCGACATCAACTTTAGCGATCCAGCTTGCCCGAGCGGTGGTGATTACCTCATTGCAGTAACGGCGCCCCCCGGAGCAACTTACGTTGCGGGCTATTCGCAGATCATCCCGCCGAGCTCCAACGCTTCGACTGCGGCGTTCTCGGTTCCGACCTGTCCCGGCAGTGTCAACGATGCCATTCCGGGAACAACCCTGTTCTGCGAGGCGCAGTCTTCGGAGTTCCCGCCGGCAGCATCTGTAGCACCGCGCAGCACAGGCACAGCCTACTACGCCCGCTTGCGGCTAGACGGCAGCCGGATACCTGGCACGAGCCAGATCTTCAATAATCACATCCCGCTCGATCCGCAGCTTGCTGGTTCCCTCGCAATTTCCAAAACGACACCGCTGCTCAACGTGACTCGCGGCCAGCAGGTTCCGTACACCATCACCGTGAATAACGCTGCCGAGACACTGATCACAGACGTAAGCATCGTGGACGACATCCCGGCGGGATTTAGATACGTCCCGCATTCTGCGCTTCTCGACGGCGTGCAGACCGAGCCGTCAGTGGCTGGCAATGAACTCCGCTGGAACGGTCTCACCATCGCGGGCACCCAGGCACGCACGTTGAAACTACTGCTCACCGTCGGTGCCGGGGTCACCGAGAGCGAATACGTGAACCGCGCGCAGGCCCTGAACACCATAAACGGAAACCCAATGTCTGGTGTAGCAACCGCCACGGTGCGCGTCACGGCGGATCCTACGTTCGATTGCACCGATGTGGCCGGCAAGGTCTTCAACGACGCCAATCGCAACGGCATTCAGGACGACGGCGAGAAGGGCTTAGCGGGCGTGCGTGTGGTTACGCCGACTGGTCTGGAGGCGACGACCGATCAGTATGGGCGATACCACATTACATGCGCGATCACGCCGTATGAGAGCCGCGGCAGCAATTTCGTGATGAAGCTCGACGACCGTACATTGCCCAGCGGGTTCCGGTTGACGACCAATCAGGTGCAGATCAAGCGCGCCACGCGCGGCAAAGCATTGCAAATGAATTTCGGCGCGTCGATTTACCGGGTGGTCGGCATTGATCTCTCCGATGCAGTGTTCGAGCCGGGCACGACTGAAATCCGCGTGCAGTGGCGGCCGCGCCTGAACACACTCCTTGAAGAACTGCGCAAGTCTCCATCGATTCTCCGCCTGTCCTACATCGCCGACACAGAGGATGCGGCACTGGTCGACCGGCGCATGGAAGCGATCAAGCGTCAGTTGACGAAGGAAGCAGCCAGCGACTCTCAGATGCTGACCATCGAGCCTGAGGTCTTCTGGCGTCTGGGTGGCCCGCCCAAGCGGCCCAATGTATCCGTACCGGGGAGCAGGTGAACCCCATGAGCAAACACCATCATTTAGCGCTGATTGTCGGATTCCTGGCGTTGTCCGCCTCCGCGGGCACTGCCCAGGTCCGGACTGTCAAGCCCGGCGAATCGGTCGAGCGACATCTGTCCCCCGACCAGAAGCCGAAGGAATGGTCGTTGCGCTCGGATGGGACCGATCACACGAAGAGCATCAAGGTGTGTCGCGTTGAGACTGTCTGCAAGATGCGATTCAAGGACGGCATCACGCCGCGAATGCGAGTCAAGAACCTGGTTGCGCCACTGCACTATGAGAACGAGAACATTCCCATTTCGGAAACGTTCACTGCGCAGGTCAGGCAAGCGCTCAACAATCTGCAAGACAAGCACAACGTGACAGTCCGGTTCATCGGGTACACCGACGACGGACAACTGAATGAGCGCGACCAGCGCATCTATGGAGACCAGCTTTCGCTATCCAAAGCAAGGGCGCAGCGTGTGGCCCAAGCCATGAAGCAAACCTTGGGTTTGCCCGCCTCCGCGATTGAAAGCGAGGGTCGCGGCGCCTCACAGCCGGTTGCCTCTAACGAAACCGAGCAGGGACGGACGTTGAATCGTCGCATCGAGGTGGAGTTCTGGTACGACGACGCTCTCCAGGAATTGCCGGAGGAGCCGCAACTCTGCCCCGGCGACGTTCAGGAAATAAAGACCAAGGTTTACGATCCGCCTTGGGGAAGCATCCCGACAATCGAGCTGGAGAACGGCCAGCCGATCATTCCGCCTGGCTACGCCGCCAACCTGCATCGCGCTCTGACGGACATCGCGGGCCGCACCAACGCGCGACTGCGGTTTGTTGGTTACACGAAGGACGAGCGCCTCGACCGTCGCACCGCGTCCGTCTATGGCGATGATATTGGCCTTTCCGCAGCGCGAGCGCGTCGCGCCATGGACATCGTGATGAAGGATCCGATTTTGTCGGGCGCTCGCGCTGAGCACGAGGGTCGCGGCTATGTCCAATCCGACGATGTCGTGAACACTGGGTTCACCGACGGCCAGGAGTCATTCGTGCGCGTGCAAGTCGTCTATGACGAATCGGTGCCTCTGGACAACTACGAAGGCGTGGACATCACCCGTCTCACCCAGGAGATTAGTCCGAAGAGCCCCTACGAGCTAAACGTGATGCACATCACGGTGGATGGCAAGCCGATCGACGACAAAGACCGCAGCTCTTCGGACATTCAGCGCTGCACCGATGTCGCGCTCGACAATGCCAACATCCAGTTCCGTTTTGACAATCTCGAGTCGCGGCCGCGACTCGCTGTCGCAGCGCATCCGGTGGCTGTGGCAGTGAGCAACGTGGACAACGTTCCCGTCGCCTCGCCCGTACATTTCCGCATGTACAACAACTATTCGGCCTTCATCGCGCGTGCCGAAATCCGAGTATTCGAGCAGGAACAGTCATTGCAGACAGCACCGCTTGAAATCATCGCAATCGACGACTCGGGCTTCGCGGAATGGCAGCCGGCGATAAAAACTCTTGCAGGCGGCACACGCGAACTCAAGTACCTGCTGCGCGCCTACGACTCGAAAGGTAATTTCGACGAAACGGATGTGCGGCCGCTGTGGTTATACCGCGAGCGGCTGCCTGCAGACGCCATGACGTCCGATGCGACGTGGCAGCACGCGCTGCTGGCTGCCTATGGAGAGAACCAACTGGTGCGCCATCACATTCCGCTTGGCAGCGGCACGGTGAAGGTGCAGGGCAGCGGCATACCGACGGACCATAAAGTTTGGCTGGCTGGCCATTCCGTTCCGGTCGATCCGCAAGGCAAGTTCGCCGCGGAGGAGATCCTTCCCGCCGGCACGCACACGGTCGAAGTTGCGGTGCTCGACGATGGCGGCAACGGCTCGCTGTATCTTCGCGATCTGGAGTTCAAGCGCCGAGACATCTTCTATGTCGGCGTCGCCGACCTCACGGTCTCCCCGAACAGCGGGTCGGCAAATCCGCTGGAGGGACAGAACGCTCTGCAGCCCAATGATTCGACCTTTGATGGCCGCTTGGCATTCTTCGTGAATGGCAAGGTAAGCGATCGCTGGCACTTGACGGCGAGCGCAGATACGCGCGAAGGCCCGGTCAAAGGGCTCTTCAGCAACTTCCTCGACAAATCGCCCGATTCCTTATTCAGGCGTATCAATCCCGATTACTACTACCCGACGTTCGGCGACAACGGTGTCGTGAAGGAGATGGCGCCAACTTTGGGTAAGTTCTTCGTCAGGGCGAGCCATGGCGAGAGCTACGCGATGTGGGGCAACTTCAGCGCCGGTTATCAGGGCAACGAGATCGCTCAAGTCGATCGCGGCCTGTACGGAGCTAACGGCCACTACGTATCGGAATCCACCACCAGGTTCGGCGAGCGACGGATCAACATCGACGGATTCGCTGCCGAACCGGGAACGTTGCCGAGCTATGAGGAACTGCGGGGAACCGGAGGATCGCTCTACTTCCTTCACCACCAGGACATCCTGACTGGCTCCGAGCGGGTACGTGTCGAGATCCGCGACAAGGATTCGCGCATCGTCACGGGAGTAGTCAACCTGCGCCCGACGGTGGACTACGACATCGATTATCTACAAGGGCGCCTCCTGCTTACCCAGCCGCTTTCATCGACTGCAAACGACGATCTGCTTGTGCGCAGCAGCGGCCTGAGTGGCGGTGAGGCGTATCTGGTGGTGCAGTACGAGTACACGCCAGGCTTTGACAAACTCGACGCACTCGCCACAGGCGGACAAGGTCATTACTGGTTGAACGACCACGTTGGGTTCGGCCTCACTGGCAACCAGAATAAGGATGGAGATACGAACAGCAATCTCGCCGCTGGGGATCTGACCTTGCGGATGAGCGCCAATTCCTGGTTGAAGATGCAAACCGGCCGGAGCGAGGGCCTTGTCTCGGGTTTGCAGCAGTCCAATGATGGTGGATTCGGGTTCCAAAGCCCAGGCGAGTTGTCGTCTACCAACGCGGCTGCAGGAGCTTACCGCGCCGACCTCAGCGTCGGTATCGGTGACTTCCTCAAGGGCCGCGATGGCCGCTTTACCTTCTATACGCAGCACCTCGACGCGGGTTATTCAGCGCCGGGACAAGCGACGTTCAAGGACACCGAACAATACGGCGGCACGCTCAAGATGCCGGTTACTAATCGACTGAGCCTTACGGCCAAGGGCGATCAGAGGACGGAGGACCAGGGCCTGGAGACGCGGGCGGTCGAATTGGACATGGGCCTTAAGCTGACAGATAGGTGGAGCTTTAGCTCTGGAGTGCGCGACGATCTGCGTAAGGATCGTTCAACGTTAGTGCCACTGACCCAGGAACAAGGCGAGCGCACGGACGCAGTCGCGCAGGTAAAGTTCGATCCCGGCGGGGTCTGGCGTGCCTATGGCTTCGTCCAAGATACGGTCGCGGCAAACGGTAATCGACTCAACAACGGTCGTATCGGTGCGGGAGGCTCCTATCGTCTGACGGAACGCTTCCGCATCGATGGCGAGGCTTCCAACGGAGACCTTGGGCTAGGCGAGAAGATCGGCACGAGCTTCCTCTATTCCGAGCGGACCAACCTCTACCTTAATTACTCGCTCGAAAACGAGCGGGCAGACAACGGCCAGGAAGTTCGCCAAGGCAATTTGATCTATGGCGAGAAGCGACGGCTCTCAGATAGCTCCAGCGTCTATGTAGAGGAGCGCTACCAGGATGGCGGGTCGATGACCGGCCTCACGCACGCCGCTGGAATCAATCTCGTAACGAAAGAGCGCTGGAATTTCGGAGGCAGCGCGGAGTTCGGAAAGCTCCGCGACTCGCAGACCAGCGCCGAAACTAATCGCAAGGCAGCTGGAATCCGTCTGGGATACGGCCGAGAAAAGATTCAATTCTCAAGCGCCGTCGAGTATCGCCGAGATGATGCGGAGCAACCCGATCTTACGCACACAATAAGAAACTTGTTGCTGTTCCGTAACAACTTCAAGCTTCAGCTGACGCCCGACTGGCGAATGCTTGGCAAGCTGGACTATTCGATCAGCGATAGTTCGCTGGGCGAGTTCTTTAGTGGCGGTTACACCGAGGCTGTGGTCGGTTACGCATACCGTCCTGTGCTACACGACCGCTTGAGCGCGCTCGCCAAATATACGTATTTCTACAACGTCCCGACCACGGATCAGCTTACGGCGCAGAATACTTCGGCCGAGTTCCTGCAGAAGAGCTACATCGGATCGCTCGATCTGACCTACGACCTCACCTCCAAATGGTCAATCGGCGGCAAGTATGCCAACCGCATCGGCGAGGTGAGCCTC
>Ga0070741_10001880_pt1 | contig 59875 bp, 56 predicted proteins | sample Coa_R1_4_FD_66440 | JGI IMG/M metagenome (GOLD analysis project Ga0070741, IMG submission 66440) | Surface soil microbial communities from Centralia Pennsylvania, which are recovering from an underground coalmine fire - Coalmine... | ecosystem: Environmental > Terrestrial > Soil > Unclassified ...
TCGCCATAGGTCTTGATTACCTCCTTGATCTCGTGTTCGGTGGCAGTCGCGAGCCATTGCGCCGCCGTCATTCCGGTGCTCGTATCCATGCGCATGTCGAGCGGCCCCTCGAGGCGGAAGCTAAAGCCGCGTCGGGCATCGTCGAGTTGAGGCGAGGACACACCCAAGTCCATCAAGATTCCGTCGACCGCGCGCAGGCCTGCCTCGCGCGCGACTTCGGAAAGCTGCGCGAAATGCGCGTGCCGGATGCGAAACCGCGGGTCGGCCCAAGCTGCGGCCGCAGCCATGGCATCGGGATCGCGGTCCAGCGCGAGCAGCATTCCGCCGGGCCCCAGCGCCGCAAGGATTGCCCGACTATGTCCGCCGCGGCCGAAGGTGCAATCCACATAGACGCCGTCGGGCTTGATGCGCAACGCCTCGAGCGTCTCGCGCAGCAGGACCGGGCGATGTTCGAGCGCGCTCACAGGGAGAAACCTTCCAATTCGGGGGGAATGCCGCCGCCGTTGCGCTCGATTGCCCGCTGCATCTGCTCGGCCCACTTTGCTTCGTCCCACAACTCGAAGCGCGCGCCCTGGCCGACCAGCGCGACGTCTTTGTCAAGGGCGGCGAACTTGCGCAGCGGACCGGGCACCAAGATGCGGCCGGCGCTATCCATTTCCACATCGGAAGCATTACCGACCAGCAGGCGCTGCAAATCGCGCGTGCGCTCGTTGAAGCTGGACAGCGCCATCAGCTTCGCTTGGATGGGCTCCCAGTCGGGGGCGGGGTAGATCAGGAGACACAAGGCGGAGTCGGCGGTAATGACCAGCCGACCTTCGGCGCGAACGAGCAACGCGTCGCGATAGCGAGCTGGCATCGCCACCCGGCCTTTGCTATCGATCGTCAGTGCCGTGACGCCTCGAAACACCCGACTCCCCTTTCAATGGAGCGGGAAATCCCACGATCTCCCACTTTCCCCCACCTATCGACACTATATTGAAACGATTGAGTAGGGTCAAGCGGAATAGAGCGTTTTTTTCTGACGCAACAGATACTTACAACGCCATTTTAAGCACTCGTTTTAGCTAATGGAAGCGTTAAAAAAGAGGGATCTATGCGAATCATTGAAGGTGCTTTCGAGAAAGCGGCCTTTCGGACGCTTCGATCCGCGTCCCGCAGAAGGAGAGGTGAAGCCAGTCTGTAAGCCGGGTTCTGTACAGGTTGCCCTGTGGCAGTCATTCCTCTAGGCGCGCGATTGCTCGCGCGCTCGAGCGACCTACCCGAGGGCAGCGCGAGCCACGCTATCGCCCTCCTATTTGGTCTTGCTCCGGATGGGGTTTACCGACCCCCAACGTTGCCGCAGGGGCAGTGCGCTCTTACCGCACTATTTCACCCTTACCTGATCCTGCGAGGCAGGCCATCGGCGGTGTCCTTTCTGTTGCACTTTCCGTCGCCTCGCGGCGCCCGGTCGTTAACCGGCATCCTGCTCTGCGGAGCCCGGACTTTCCTCTCCCATCTTGCGATGGCAGCGACTGCCCGACCGACTTCACCTATCCATCTTAGACTGTTCGCGAGGGAGGAAGTCGGGCTTCGCGGTCTACTGGACGTCCAATTCCACGATTCGAGCGCGCAGCTGGCCGCGTTCGCACTCCAGCCACGCGACGCATACGGGGAGGCGGAAGCGGCGTGGACCGGCGCTGCCTGGGTTGACAAACAAGACGCCGTTGTCGAGCTGAACCCGCGGCCGATGCGAGTGACCCGAGACCACCACATCGGCGCCGAGACCCGGCAGATCCGATCCGATCGTCTTCACATCGTGCGTGAGATAGACGGATGCGCAGCCGAGCGAGAAGCGCAGCGTCGGCGGCAAGCGGTCCGCCCAGGGTCCGACGTCGTTGTTCCCCCGCACAGCCACTACGGGGGCAATGCGCGCCAACGCTTCCAGGATCGCCGGCTGGCCGATGTCTCCGGCGTGCACGATCAGTTGCGCACCGTCAAGTGCAGCAAGCGCTTGTGTACGGAGCAAGCCGTGCGTGTCGGAAATCACGCCGACGCGGCGGACCGATTCATACACGCGCTCGGCGTTGCTCGATGGTGCCGAAGCGCCGTTAGGGCCTATGCAGCTCCGCATCCTGCATCGACACCGGGTCTTCCACTGGTTCCAAGTGGGTGAATACAGCCGCACCCGGAATCGTCGTGCGCAGATCGCGCTCGATTTCCTCCAGCAGCTCGTGGCCGCGCTGCACCGTCCACGCGCCCGGCACCAAGACGTGTACCGATATAAAAGACTGTCCGGCGGCTTGACGCGTGCGCAGGGCGTGAAAGCGGATCGACCGTGCTTCGTAACGGGCGAGCACTTGCGCAATCGCCTCGCGATCCCCAGCGGGCAGCGCTTGGTCGAGCAGACCACGGGCCGATCGCGCGAGCAGCCGATACCCGGTCCATAGAATATTCGCGGCCACTGCCAGCGCGATCACCGGATCGAGCCGCAGCCATCCGGTGACGGTTACCGCGAGAAGACCGACGAGCACGCCTGCTGAAGTCCATACGTCAGTGAGCAAGTGACGTCCATCGGCCTCGAGCGCAATCGAGTTGTGTCGATGGCCGGCGCGAACGAGGCCGACTCCGACGGCAAGGTTGATCAACGTCGCGAGCAGCGACACTGCCATGCCCAGACCGAGTTGTTCGAGCGGAGTCGGCGACAACAAGCGCCGCACGGCAGTCACCGCAATCGCGGCGGCGGCCACAAAGATGAGCGCCCCTTCCACGCCGCTCGCGAAATACTCGGCTTTGCTATAGCCGAACGCATGATCCTCGTCGGGCGGCCGTGCGGCCAGTCGGATCATCAGCAGCGCGATGATCGCGGCGGCGAGGTTGACGAGCGATTCGAGCGCGTCGGACAGCAAGCCGACCGATCCGGTCAGCCAGTAGGCGAGCGTCTTCAACCCGATGGTCGCGACCGCGGCGCCGATCGACAGCCAGGCATAGGCCATCAGTCGGCTCGATCTGTCCGGCGTTGTTCGATCGCGCGAAGCGGACCGATCTGGAAGCCGCGTTTCGCTGCCCAGTGCCCCTTCGGCACCCGCTGCCGTGGCAGCGCCCGCCGCGCCTCGAGCCTCCGCTGCCCATCGAGCTTTCTGCGCCTCTCGGTCGTCGGATGCCGTTCGATCGTTGGGCACGGCTTGATTCAAACGATGCTCCATTGCACATTCGCACCCGCGCGCATCGGTACCAGGGTTCCATCCGCGTATTCGATTTCATCGGGCACGCGCCAGGCCTGTCGCACCAGTGTAAGCCGGCCGGTATTGCGTGGCAGGCCGTAGAAATCCGCGCCGTAGAAACTCGCGAACGCCTCCAGGCGGTTCAACGCGTTCGCCACGTCGAAAGCCTCAGCATACAACTCGATGGCCGAGTGAGCGGTATAGACGCCGGCGCAACCGCACTCGTTTTCCTTGGTATGGCGCGCGTGCGGCGCGCTGTCGGTACCGAGGAAGAACTTGGGATTGCCCGAGGTCGCGGCGCGCAGCAACGCCTGGCGATGGCGCTCACGCTTGAGAACCGGCAGACAATAAAAATGCGGCCGGATTCCACCCTGAAAGAGCGCGTTACGATTGAGCAGCAGGTGATGCGCCGTGATCGTCGCGGCAATGTTCGGTGGAGCCTGCTCGACGAAGGCAACGCCCTCTTCGGTCGTGATGTGCTCGAGCACGATCTTCAGCCGCGGAAAGCGCTGCGTGAGGGGCGCGAGCGTGCGCTCGACGAACACCGCTTCGCGGTCGAATACGTCCACTATGGGATCGGTGACCTCGCCATGCACGAGCAGCGGCAATCCTAGTTTCGACATCGCTTCCAGTGTCTCGTCGCAACGGCGGATATCGGTAACCCCGGAGTCGGAGTTGGTGGTAGCGCCTGCCGGGTAGTACTTCGCAGCATGAACGATGCCGCTTGCTTTGGCGCACGCGATCTCTGCCGCACTCGTGCGGTCGGTGAGATACAACGTCATGAGCGGCTCGAAGGCAGTGCCTTCCGGCAAGGCGGCGAGAATACGCTGCCGGTATTCGGCGGCAAGCGCGGTCGTTACAACTGGCGGCTTCAAGTTCGGCATGACAATCGCGCGGGCAAATTGTCGTGCGCTATCGCGAACCACGGCTCGCATTTGCGCTCCATCGCGCAAATGCAAATGCCAATCGTCGGGACGAGTGATCGTCAGTCGGTCCATAGTCGAGGTCGCTCGAAGGTTCAAATAGCCAATGCTTACTCGTTCTTGATCGTCAGCGCCCGCTCGTAGAGCAGATTGCGCTTGACCCCGGTGATCTCCACGGCAAGCTGAACGGCTTGTTTCAGCGGCAGCGCATTGAGCAGGACATGAAGCGTGCGCTCGGCCGCCTCCAAGTCGTCAGACTCCATTTCGCCGGCACTGTCGACGATGAGAACGAATTCGCCGCGTAGTCGATTGCTGTCCGCGTCAAACCATGCCGCCGCCTGACCCGCCGCGCATCGGTGCACTTGCTCGAACATCTTGGTGAGCTCGCGTGCGATGACGAGTTCCCGCTCGCCGCCCAGCGCGGTGGCGATATCCTCTACCGTGCCGCGTACGCGGTGCGGCGCTTCGTACAGGACGATCGCGAACGGAAGCCGAGCCACGCTCTCGAGCAGCTTCCGGCGTGCGGCGCGCTGAGCGGGCGGAAAACCCAAGAACAGGAATTGTGTCGAGGCAATACCGGCAACCGAAAGCGCCGCGATCAATGCGCTGGGGCCGGGCACGGGCGTGACGGCAAAGCCGTGCTCGCGCACACGTTTCACGAGAAGTGCGCCAGGATCGCTGATTGCCGGCGTGCCGGCGTCGCTCACGAGAGCGACTGCCTTGTTCTGCGCCAACAAATCTATCACGCGCTGCGTGGCCACGCGCTCGTTGTGCTCGTGCAAGGCCATGGTCGGTGTGCGAATGCCGTGATGATCGAGCAGTTTGCGCACGACGCGCGTGTCTTCCGCGGCGATCACGTCGACCGCATTCAGTACCTCGAGCGCGCGCAGCGTAATGTCCTGCAAATTTCCGAGCGGCGTAGCCACGACATATAATGCCGCCTCCGTTCGTGCGCTGCTCTCGCCATGCAGGATGTCACGGTTCAAGGAAAGCCCTACGCAAGTCTCGCGATGCACATTAGATTGCAGGCGATTAGATGCAAACCTCTAATCGTGCTGCTGCTCTCGCTACTATACTTGGGCGTGATCGGCGCAGCCAATCGCACGACTTGGGCGCAGGAAAGTGCGGCACCGGAAGCGAACAAATCGGCACCGCACATCGCCGTTCTGCTGCCGACCGAGTCACCCGCGTTCGCTCGCGCCGCCGATGCAGTGCGCCGAGGGGTGCTGGAAGCGTATCGCGTGCAACCGCTTACGCTTGCAGTTGTCATTTACACGACATCCGACGACGCCGCGCAGACGCTCAAGCGCTACCAACAGGCTCTCGACGCGCAAGCGCAGCTCGTGATCGGGCCGCTTACGCGCAGCGCTGTCAACGCGCTGGCGAGCAGCGATGCAGTCGCAGTACCGACTCTGGCGCTAAACAGCCCTGATTCCGAAGTCACGCGCGACAACCTTTACTTCTTCGGGCTGCAGATCGAGTCGGATGCGAGGCTCATGGCACAGCTCGCCGATGACCAAGGCCATCACCGGGCATTGATCCTGACCGGCAAGGGTCCGCTGACTGCGCGCCTCGCACAAGCCTTTGCGCACACCTGGCGAGCACAAGGCAATTCGATCGCACGCGAGGTCGCCATCGGCAACGATCCAGCGGAGTTCGCCAAGCTGCGCGAGCAGGTCAACGCGCTCAACGCCGACATGGTTTTCGCCGCGCTCGAAGCGCAGCCGGCCAAGCTCGCGCGCGCTTACCTCGGGCCGAGCTTGCCGATCTATGCAACGTCTCTGGTCCACACCGGCAATGATCCGATCTCGCGGCTAGATCTAGCTGGAATCATATTCGCCGATATGCCTTGGCTGGTGGCCCCGGACGACCCTGCCGTGATGACTTACGCACGACCCGATCTGGGCGAATTGAGCTTCGAGCTTCAGCGTTTCTATGCGCTAGGCATCGACGCGTACCGCATCGCACGGGAGCTGCTCAGGCACCAACCCGAGCTGAGCGAGCTCGACGGCGTGACTGGACGCATTACGCTGGAGCGCAACCATCGCGTCGTGCGCACGCCGGTCGCAGCCCAGTTCGTGCAAGGCGAAGTACGCGCATTGTCTGATCCAAGTCGCCCATCTGCCCCTGCGCATGAACAATAGAGGTGTTGCAGCCGAAGACACTGCCCTACGCTTCCTCGAAGCGCAAGGGCTGACGCTTCGCGCGCGCAATTACGCATGCCGGTTCGGTGAGATCGATCTCATCGTCAACGACAAGGAAATGGTGGTTTTCGTGGAAGTGCGCAAGCGAAGCAACAGCAGCTTCGGGACCGCGGCCGAGTCGATCACCTCGGCGAAGCGGGCGCGCCTCGTGGCCACGGCCGCACACTACCTCGCACGGCAGCGACCCACTCCGGCGTGCCGCTTCGATGCCGTACTGATTGATGCGGCGGGCCGCGTGGAGTGGATCCGGGACGCTTTCGGCACTTAGGCAAGTTCTGACGAATGCTGCAGGCGTCGGGTCCCTCTGCAGCCACCGCTCGCGACGCAGCGCACATCCCGGGACTTGCCCGGAACTTCCTTAGGAAGTGCTGGCGCTGCTTTGTGCAATAATCCGCGCGATCTCGACTTTTGCATGCCGATCCGGAACGTCCGGCGACGCGCCATCGGCCTTCACTCGATCACGTTATCGAAATGGATCTTGTCTCGCGCATCAGGCAGCACTTCGCGGAAAGCGCCAAGCTGAAACAGGAGGCAGTGAAGTCGCTCGCAGAGCCCCTGCAGCGCGCAGCCGAGCGCATGGTCGCTTGCTTGATGAGCGATGGCAAGATCATGAGTTGCGGCAATGGAGGCTCGGCCGCCGACGCGCAGCATTTCGCCGCGGAGTTGATCAACCGGTTCGAGATGGACAGACCCGGACTCGCCGCCATTGCGTTGACGACGGACTCTTCGACGTTGACATCGATCGCCAACGATTTCGACTTCGAGCAGGTGTTCTCCAAGCAAGTGCGGGCGTTGGGCCAACCGAACGACCTGCTGCTCGCGATTTCCACGAGCGGCAACTCGCGCAACGTGATCGAAGCGATTCAGGCCGCGCACGATCGCCAGATCGGGGTGATCGCGCTGACCGGCCGCAACGGCGGCATGATCGGCGAGCTGCTGGCACCCGAGGACATTCATCTGTGTGTCGAGCATTCCAATACTGCGCGCATTCAAGAAGTGCACATCCTCTGTGTGCACTGTCTGTGCGACGCCATCGATTGCATTCTGTTGGGAGTGGAATAGAAGATGAATAGAAGCGCTTTGACTCTGACCGCGTTGCTCGCTATCTCGCCCGTGCTGCACGGCTGCTTTGCGGCGGCCGTAGCCGGGGCCGGCGGAGCGGTACTCGTCGCCGAGGATCGACGCAGCGCAGGCACGATCGTCGACGACCAAAACATCGAGCTGAAGGCGTACAACGAGCTCTCCAAGCGCTATGGTAGAAACGACGCGGGGGCAGCGAGAGTGCTCAGTTTCAACCGCTACGTTCTTCTCTACGGAGAAGTGCCTTCGGAGGAGGTCAAGCAAGGTATCGCTGCCGCTGTCATGACCGTGCCGAACGTGCGCAACGTGCAGAACGAATTGGTCGTGAGCCCGCCGATCGGCTGGAGCCAGACAACGCAGGACAAACTCATTACGTCCAAGGTCAAGAGCCGCTATGTGACCCAGCACAAATTTCTGGCGAACCGGGTGAACGTCACGACGCGCAACGGAGTGGTATACCTGATGGGACTGGTCACGCCACAGGAAGCGGACGACGCCACCGAGATCGCGCGCACCACCGGGGGTGTGCAGAAGGTGGTGCGCGTGTTTGAGTTGATGCCGCAAGCCTAATCCATCTGGCGCGCCGGATCAGCAGGCGCTTCCCTTCCTTTTTTTCCGAACAACGCGAGGGTCAGCCGGCGCGCCGCTTCGTGGTCGACCAAGGGTGCCGGATAGTCGTGACCGATGATGACGCCGGCTTCGCGTTGCTCGCCTTCAGACATGCGCCAAGGCGCGTGAATGCGTGCGGTTGGAACACGAGCGAGCACCGGTAAGTAGCGGCGGATGAACGCACCGCCGGGATCGAAACGTTCGGATTGGGTGATCGGGTTGAAAATCCGAAAGTAGGGCTGAGCATCACAGCCGGTGGAGGCCGCCCATTGCCAACCGCCATTGTTGGCGGCGAGGTCATAGTCGTTCAGCTTGCGCGCGAAGTAACGCTCACCGAGCCGCCAGTCGACGTGCAGATCCTTGACCAGGAATGAGGCTGTCACCATGCGCAGCCGATTGTGCATGTAGCCCGTCGTGTCGAGCTGATGCATGGCGGCGTCGACTAGTGGATAACCCGTCCTGCCCGAGCACCAAGCGTCGAAATGCTCCTTGCTTCCGGGAAAGCGAATTGCATCGAACTCGTGTCGAAACGCAGCGCTTACCACGCGCGGGTGGTAGTAAAGGACCATGAAATAGAACTCGCGCCAGATCAGCTCTGACAGCCATGCCCGCGCGCCCTCATCGCTTCGCTGCGCCACCTCGCGCACCAGCTGACGAATGGAGATCGTGCCAAAGCGCAGATGCACGGATAAATACGACGGCGCGTTTGCAGCCGGAAAGTCGCGGCGCTGTGCATATCCGCCGATGCGACCGCGAAAGTCATCCCAGAGCTGATCTGCGCCCGCCATGCCGGTAGGCAGCGGCAAATCACGCAGATTCGTGCGCGCGAAGCCGATGGCTTCAAGTGAAGGGAGCTCGCGACCCGCAGGTGCGACCAGCCTGCCGCTCGCCAGATCGACTTCTTGAGGACGCGTGTGCACGTCGCGAAGCGCTTTCAGCCAAGCGTTCTTGTAGGGCGTATAGACAGCGTAGGGCTGTCCATCTCGAGTGCGGATCTCCTCTGGCTCGAAGATGACCTGGTCCTTCATGGGACGGAAGTCGATGCCGCGCACCCCGAGCCTGCGTGCAACATCGGCGTCGCGCGCTATCGCATCCGGCTCGTAGTCGCGATTGACATAGACTGCCGCGACACCGAGTTCAACGGCAAGGGAGGCAACGGCCTCGCGCGCATGATCGTGAAGGACGATGAGGCCGCCACCGTGCAGCGCCAGCGCCGAATGCAGCGCTTGCACGCTCTCCCAGATAAATTCCACGCGCCGATCGCTATGGTCTTGCAGCGCATCCAGGATGTCGCGGTCGAAGACGAACGCGCAGTAGACGCGGCGGGCGTCGCGTAGTGCCGCGGCAAGCGCTGCATGATCCCGGCTGCGCAGATCGCGGCGGAACCAAACCAGGGCGCTGTCGCAGCGTAGCGAAGATCCGGCAATCAACCGATGCCGAACGCTTACCGCGGCTGGCGCGGACGAGGTGGGTGTAAAAGCAGCCCACCACCTTGGGCGTCGACCGCTCGCCCGTGCAGTTCAAGGTACTCGCCCAGGGCATCGGAGCCGGTTTCAACCGCGGCCGAAGTGGTGGAGGCATTGATGGTTCGCGCGGCGGCACAAGCGGCGTCTGAGATGCGTGGCTGCGCAGCGTGGCCTGCAGCCAGCACAGGAACAGCGACGCACGCCGCAATCATCGCTACTGCAGCCTTACAAGCTTTTCTGATTCCTCTCATCCTATTATGTCCAAGTCAAATGGTCTTATAACTGCAGATTATCTAAAAAATAGGCGTCTTGTCAAACTTATAGGCTTGACATAAAGTGCTCGCAACCGAGGCAGCATAAGTGGGGGCGAACGCGTGAGTCTCAACATCAGCGCCGTTGAGCGCGATACCGGCTTGTCCAAGGACACACTACGCATGTGGGAGCGCCGCTATGGCTTCCCGGCTCCCGAGCGCGATGCCAACGGCGAACGTGTCTACCCTCCCGAGCAGCTCGAAAAGCTTCAGCTGATCAAACGATTGATGGATCGCGGGCATCGCCCCGGCAACATCATTTTGCGCAGCTTGAGCGAGCTTGCCTTGCTCGATGGCGCCAGCGCACAGCGCGAAACGCCCTCCCCCGAGATTCAAGCCTTGCTTGCGCGCCTTCGTGATCATGAGATCGCTCAGCTCCGTGCGCAGTTAACCCGCCTGTTGATCAGCCAAGGACTGCGCGCGTTCGTAATCGATACGATCGCCCAGTTGAACCGAGCGGTTGGCGAGGCGTGGATGCGCGGCGAGCTTGCTGTGTTCGAAGAACATCTGTATACCGGGCTGGCTCACGGCGTTCTGCGCAGCGCCATCACCGCGTTGCCTCAGTCAGGCCTCGCACCCCGCGTGCTGCTTACGTCCCTGCCGAACGAACCGCATGGTCTCGGCCTGCTTATGGTCGAAGCTCTGTTGACGCTCGAGGGCGCGACCTGCATCGCGCTCGGAACCGAAACGCCCATGCCGGAGATCGTGCGTGCAGCGGCGGCACATCGCGTTCACATCGTGGCGCTTTCGTTCAGCGCCGGCTTCAACGAGCGAGCGGCGGCGGCTGGTCTGCAGGAATTGCGAGCGCTGCTCGATCCGCGCGTCCAGATTTGGGCAGGCGGGAGTGGTTTGGCGCGCTGGCGAAGGCAAATCCTCGGCGTGCAGATCATTTGCGATCTCACCAAGCTCGCTGCCGAGCTCAACGATTGGCGCCCGCGGCACGCCGAACAATGCTGAGCGACGGCGCCGGCTCGGGTCAATCCGCGAGCACTCGAAAGACTTGCATCGTGTGCGGTCGGCCCATGACGTCGCGCAAGAAATGGCCGCTCGCCTGACAAGGTGTGACGTTCTGCTTGGACCGGTGCCGCAAACAGTACAAGAAGCCGATGCGCGCCTTAAGGAAGTGCTAAACGTGCGTCTAGTATGATCGCGGGCGATGACTCCGCCTGACTTCGAATCCAAGCTGTGCCCGCCCGAGCAATTGCCCGCCGCGCTTGCTACCTTGCGCCGGCCTCTGGTGTTCACCAATGGCGTGTTCGACATCCTTCACCGCGGTCACGTCACCTATCTCGCCCGGGCGCGATCGCTGGGTGCAAGCGTTCTGGTTGCACTCAACACCGACGACTCCGTCCGACGCTTGGGCAAGGGAACCGATCGACCGATTAACCCTCTACCAGACCGGGCTGCAGTCGTTGCGGCGCTGGCTTCAGTCGATTTGGTGACTTGGTTCGACACCGACACGCCCTTGCCGCTCATCTTGGTGGTGCGGCCCGAGATCCTCGTGAAGGGCGGGGACTGGCGCGTGCATGACATCGTCGGCGCGTCCGAAGTGCGCGGCTGGGGCGGCCAAGTCCGCTCCATCGCGTTCGAGCACGTCCGGTCGACCAGCGCAACGCTCGCCCGCATCCGCACGTCGTAGGCAGCGCCCATCCAAGCAACTCGATCCACCCATCCTTCCTCAAACAGTCATGATCACTAACACCCGGCCGGGCTTCTGGCGCGACCTCTGGGAACTCATTCATCCGTATTGGAAGTCCGAGGAAAAGCTCAGCGCCTGGTCGCTGCTGCTCGGCGTGATCGCTCTCACGCTCGGTCTGGTCTACATGGACGTGTGGTTCAACAAATGGAACAACGCTTTCTTCAACTCGCTGCAGAACAAGGATCGGGCCGCGTTCTTTCGGTTGATGCTGCAGTTTTGCGGCATCGCGGCCATCTATATCGTGGTCTACATCTACAGCGTGTACGTCAATCAGTGGCTGCAGATCCGCTGGCGCCGATGGCTCACCAAGCGCTATCTGCGCGAGTGGTTGGGCGAGCGCATCTATTACCGGATGCAGCTCACGGGTAGCAGCACGGACAACCCGGATCAGCGCATCGCCGAAGACCTGCGGTTGTTCGTCGAGAACACGCTCGAGCTCGTGCTCGGCGGCCTCAACGCGGTGGTGAGCTTGATTGCGTTTCTGTTCATCCTATGGGGCTTGTCCGGCGCCCTCGAGTTTACTCTCGCCGGTCAGACCTACGAGCTGTACGGCTACATGGTATGGATCGCCGCAGCCTACGCGATCGGAGGCACCTACCTCGTGCACAGAGTCGGCAAGCGCCTCATCCCGCTGCAATTCGATCAACAGCGTTACGAAGCCGATTTTCGCTACAACCTGGTGCGCTTCCGGGAGAACGCGGAAGGCGTCGCGCTTTACCGTGGCGAGCAAGGCGAGATGGATGGGTTTCTTACCCGTTTCGAGAAGGTTGCGAGCAACTGGTGGGGCATCATGACGCGGATGAAATTGCTAAACACCTTCCGCTACGGCTACAACCAAGCCGCCATCGTGTTCCCGTACCTCGTTACGGCGCCGCGCTACTTCGCCGGGAAGTTCACCCTCGGCGATTTGACTCAGACCGCGGGGGCGTTCAGCCAAGTACAAACTGCCATGAGTTGGTTCATCAACGTCTACGTGACCTTCGCGGCGTGGAAAGCGACCGTGGATCGATTGACCGGCTTCCATCGCTCGGTGCTGCGGGCTCAAATCGAGCAGGCCGAGCAGCCTGGCGTCGTGATCGAACCGGGCAAGAGTGAAGCGCTCGTTTTAGACCATGTCGACCTGCTCGTTCCGGGTGGACGTGTCTTGCTGTCGGATGCGACCGTGGAGATCCAGCGCGGCGCGCGCGTATTGGTGCGCGGGCCATCGGGTACGGGCAAGAGCACGCTGTTCCGTGCCATCGCCGGCATTTGGCCGTTCGGCCGTGGCACCGTTCGGTTGCCTTCGGCTTTCGATGCGCTGTTCCTGCCCCAGCGTCCGTATTTTCCGCTCGGCACCCTGAAAGCGGCGATCGCCTATCCCGGTCTAGCCGGCGACTTTACGGAGGCGCAGGTGAGTGAGGCCCTCCGGGTCGTTGGGCTGCCTGAGCTATGCGCGCGGCTCGATGAAGAAGCGAATTGGTCCATGCAATTGTCCGGCGGCGAACAGCAGCGGATTGCCTTCGCACGTGCGCTGTTGCACAAGCCGAAATGGCTGTTTCTCGACGAGGCGACCTCGGCATTGGACGAAACAGCGCAAACCGTTCTGCATAATCTGATTGTCGAGCGGCTCGCCGACTCGACGATCGTGAGCATCGCGCATCGACCCAGCATGGTCGAGTTCCATGACGAAATCATCGAACTCGCACCCGATTCCCATGGAAAGGGCAGGTTGCGGACCTTGACCCACGTGTAGAAACCCGCGAAAGCGCACTGCAGCGCGAGGTCGAAGCGTCGCGATCGAGCAATTTATTGTGTAGCGACGGTGGCAGGACAGGCGCCGGCGCGCAGCTCCGTGCCGGGAAAGCGCAGCGCAAGCTCCGCCATGCGCGCCGAAACCTGCGCATCGGGTTCGCGCAGGACGACCGCGGTTTGGATCAGCCGGTGATCACGATTGCCGATGCGGGCACTGCGCACGCCCTTTGCGCGCAGACGTTCGACGAAGCTGGTGGCAGCGTCTTCGCTTCGAAACACACCGAGCGAGATGGCGTTGCGCCATGGTCCTTCCGCGTCGATCAAAACATAGTCGCGCACGCCGAGCACCACCAACTCGCGCACTTTGCGCTCGGCGTCGGCGCGCTCGCGGGCCGGCGGAATGAACACCCACCAACGCGCCACAACTGGGATTCTCGCTTCGCTCCAGCGCCCTGGAGGGAGCGCAGCGATCAGTTCGCGTCGGACCGGGTCGAGCTCGGCGTCGGCGAACGTACCCCATTGCAGACAGGCCGCGGTGCGCTGCGCGCTGGGCGGCGGTGGCGGGATCACGCGGATCTGCTCGGCTTGGATCTGATGCGCAAGTGGCGAGTCCGACGACGGACCGGTGGGCTCGAAGACCGCGTAGGCAAGGAGCGAAAGATTCAACACGACCAGAATGGCGAGGAGCGCTTTCATTCTGCTGTGGCGATGGCAACCAACCCCTCGAGTACGAGCGTAGGTACGATGATAGGAGCAACCGCGAGCAAAGGCGCGATGAGCGGTGCAGCGCCACCCGCCAGCACCACGCGGGGCGGCGTGCCTTCCTGCATCTGCAGCGCTCGCATCATGCGCTCGACCGCACCACAGACCGCGTAGAGCGCCCCGCTTCGAATCGCATTCATCGTACTGCGCGGAAAGGCCTCGAAGCTTCCGCTATGCAAGGCCAAACCGGCAGTTCCATCCGCGAGCGAGCGTTCCATCAACTCGATGCCCGGCAAGATGAGGCCGCCGAGGAATCGCCCCTTGGCGCTCAGTGCGTCGATCGTTATGGCGGTGCCGGCGTCCACGACGATCGCCGCTCCCGCGACTCGCCGATAGGCCCCGATCAACGCCGCCCATCGATCGGTACCGAGCGTCTCGGGCGCCAGATAATCGCTCGTCACGCCGCATTGAACTTGCCGGCTGTCGATCCAGCGTACGTTCAATCGCCAAGGGCGCAGCGCGGCTTCGATGCGTTGTGCCACGGGCACGCCCGCGACGTTCGAGCCGATGATCGATTGAGGTCGTGCATGCACGTGCAAGACGTCGAACAAGCGCGGCGCATCGACGGTGGCGATCGAGCCTTGAGCGACGAAGCCCGGGTCTTGCCACAGACCCCACTTGATCCGGCTGTTGCCGACATCCAGCGCGAGAATCATCTAAGCGTGTCGTTGCATGCGCTGGGTTGGGCGCACGCTGACGTCTCCCGAGTAGAAACGGCGCAAGCCGCTGGCCGTTCGTACCAGCAACGCGCCGTCGTCGCCGACGCCAGCGGCGAGACCGACTTCGTCTTGCTGCCCGGGCAGGGAGACGGACACCATGCGGTCGTTGAGGGCGTGTGCGCTTTCCCATTCTTCCCGCAGTGCTCCGAATCCATGCGCTTCGAAAGACTCCAGCACCCGTGCGAGGTGCGCAAGCAAACGGCCGAGCAGCAGGTTACGACTGACCGCCAACCCGCTCGTGGCAAGATCGGTCACGGCTTGATCGATGCGCTCGCGGATGTGCGGCTGCAGTTGTACGTTGACGCCGATGCCGATCACCGCGGCGCTGGGCCCCATGACATCACCCTCGATCTCGGTCAACAGACCCGCAAGCTTCTGGTGCCGCCACAGGACGTCGTTCGGCCATTTCAACGCAACGTCTTGAGCGCCGAGCTCGCGCAGCGTACGCAGCAAGGCGAGGCCGGCCGCTAGACTCAAACCACCGAGATTGCCGACGCCCTGCTCGAAGCGCCACAACAAGGAAAACGTCAAGGCGCCGCCAAGGCCGGTGTACCAGGTTCGTCCACGACGTCCACGCCCCTGCGTCTGCAGTTCCGCCGCGACAACGAGCCCTTTAGGCGCACCGGCCAACGCTTCGTTCAGCAGAATGGTGTTAGTCGAGCTCGCGAGATCGACGACTTCGACCTGAAAGTGGCTCGCACACGCGCCGATGTGCTGGTGCACCGCGGCCGCATCGAGCCAGTCGATCGGTGTAACGAGGCGATACCCGCGCCCGTTCACGCGAAACACGGTCACGCCCCAGCTATCCAGTCCCTGCAACGCCTTCCAGACAGTCGTGCGCGAGACCTTCAGCTGGCGAGCGAGCGCCTCGCCGGAACGAAACTCGCCATCGGCAAGCAACCGCAGGATTCGAAAGCTGAGTGGACTCGGGATGGATGGTTGCATCATGATCCGACACGAGGAATACAGCTATCTCTTGAACCAGGGGGGAAGAATACCGCGGCCGTTGCGCAACTCGCGGGGCCAGACGATGACGCGCTCGCCTTTGTCCTGCCACTGCACGAAGGGAAAACTCACCAGTCCCTGACCCGCTCGCACGTCATGGTTCTCATCGAATCGGATGCGACCTGTCACACCCAAGTAATCCGTCCTTTCCAACTCTTTGAGAACGGCATCGGCCTCAGTCGATTGCGCGCGCCGCACCGCTTCCGCGTACACGTACACCGCATCATAGGCACCGGGCCCGGTATAGCTCGGCGCTGGACGCCCCGTGCGCCGCGCAAACGTATCCCAATACGACAGGGTCTTTGGTGTGATCGGCGCAGGAACCGCAAGATTTCCGGTGATCTGAGATATGGACTTGCCGTTTACGGAACGGTAGAAATCGGCATCCATGCTCTTGACATCGATGCCACCCAACGCGAACGGCATCTTCGCATCGTACCACTGCTCCACCAGCATATCCGACGCTGCTTGCGACACGATCAACACGAGGAACTGCGCGCCCGAGTCCCGCACCTTGGCGAGTACGGCGCCGAAGTCCTTCGTCTGACTGTCGAAGATCTCGGCCATCCGCACGTCCGCCCCGCCGGCAGCGGCAGCACGAGTAAGGATGGGAACCAACTCCTGCACCCACTTCGCATTCTCTCCCACGAAGGCGAGACGCTGCGCGCCGACCTCTCCAATGACGTAGCCGGAAATGAAGTCGGCAAGAGCCTGAGCCTGATGCGCGGCGTTGAGCGGGCTGGCGCGAAAGACGTATCGATACTTGTCGTACTCCTTGGCGACGCGCTGCGTAATCGCGGGCGAAGCGCCCGCCACGCTGATGTAGATCGTTCTCGCCTGGGCGATGTAGGGAAGCTGCGCCAGGGTGGCCGCGCTCGAGTGACCGCCGATGATCACGTCCACCTTGTCTTCCGTGGTGAGCTTCCTGATCGCGCTGATCGCCGCCTCCGCGCTGCCCGACTCGTCGATACTGACCATCTCCAAAGCACGATCGAGCACACCACCGCGAGCGTTGATTTCGTCGATCGCCAATCGCACCGAGTCGATGCAGTCGCGTCCTGAGGTAAGTTGAGTCGCGGTCGGCACGCCGACGCGAATGCTCTTCCCTTCGGCCCGTGCCGGCAGAATCGCCCCAGTGAGTGACGCCGCCATCCAATGCAACAGGGTGCGGCGTTTGATTCGTCGGCTGTTGAGCATCACCTCGTCGAGCACCACTTCGGCTGGGTAGGCATACCGTGTCGAGCTTGCATGGCAAGGGCGGGAAAGCTAAAGCATCGACCGGGCCTTGTCAAAAGCCCACTCGCCCGACTCGGCGTGGCTATACTTCGGGCTGCCGGCGGCTTGATCTGAGTCAAGCTCCGGAGGGGCGCGCGCTGACACACTGTCGGGGCGATGCTGATAACAAGCGGAGGACGCATGTTCAAGAAGATTCTGCTCCCGACCGACGGGTCGGATCTCTCGAAGAAGGCAGTGAAGAAGGGCATCGAATTCGCGAAGTCCATCGGCGCGTCGGTCGTCGGTTTCTACTCGCCCGAGGACTACCGCGTGCTCATGTACAGCGAATACATTCCGCCCAGCTTGTTGTCCGAGGACGAATTTCAGGCGAACGCGCAGAAGACGGCCGAGCATCATCTCGCATACGTCGAGAAGCAGGCCGCGAGCGCCGGCGTGCCGTACGAGTCTTTCTTCATGTCGAGCGTCGCTCCGTGGGAAGCCATCATCGAGGCCGCAAAGAAGAAGAAGTGCGACCTCATCTTCATGGCCTCGCATGGGCGCACCGGACTTGCCGGTCTGGTGCTCGGCAGCCAAACCACCAAAGTGCTGACCCACTCGAAAATCCCTGTCATGGTCTACCGCTGAGGCACGGCATCCCTTCCCGCTTCAGCTGGGCCGCGGCCCTCGCCGCCGATTGACCAACGCAGCAGGCGGATTACGCGCGCGCGAACGATTCGCTTTTGCGTCCCTCTAAATCGCGCGAATCGCATTGGCGGCGAGGCGGGAGGGAATCAGACGTGTATGGAAGCAAAAGCATTCGGGTATTCGGCGCCGCGATCGGCCGTGGCGCTGGGGACGAGGCTTGCGCTTTGGGGCCAGAAGCGCTTCGCCGCGCGGGCCTGCTCACGCGGTTACAGCAACAGGGCCTACGTGCCAAGTGGGAAACGACCATCCCCGCAAGGCGCGAAGGCGGCGATCTGGCCGCCGTGCGGCACTTCTCGCGCGAGCTTGCCCGCCCCGTGCGCAGCGCGGTCCTACGTGGTCACCTGCCGCTGGTGGTCGGCGGCGACCACTCTTGCGCGGTCGGCACGTGGAGCGGCGTGGCGAGCGCCGTGCATGCGCGTGGGGCGCTCGGCTTGATCTGGATCGACGCGCATATGGACGCCCACGTTCCACACACGTCCCCGAGCGGAAATTTGCACGGCATGCCGCTCGCCTGCCTACTCGGTCACGGCGATTCCGTGTTGTCCCGTCAAGGAGGCAGACCCGCCCTGTCTCCCCAGCACGTCTGCCTGATGGGCGTGCGCAGTTACGAGCCGGACGAGGCCCGATTGCTCGCCCGTCTGGGCGTACGCGTCATGCTGATGGAGGAAGTCGAGCGCCGTGGTGTGGCGGCCTGCATGCAGGAGGCGTTGCGTATCGCGCGGGCGGGAACGGCAGCCTACGGCATCAGCTTGGACATCGACAGCCTCGACCCGGAAGACGCGCCGGGTGTCGGAACACCCGTTCCTGGCGGCATCCGTGCCGCGGCGTTGGCACCGGTGCTCGCCCAGGCGACCGAAGATGCGCGTTTCGCCGCGCTGGAAGTGGTCGAGTACAACTCGGTGCGCGATCGCGGCGGCATGACGGCAAGGCTCGTAGTGGAGCTTGCCGGGCGCGCGCTGGATGGACACGCGAAGCTGGCGCTTGCCGCCTGAATCGAGCGCGGCAGGGGGCCGCGTTCACGCACCAAAGCACATGCAGCTTGGCGGCGAGCAGTGCGATCAGGCGGCGCTGAGGATGCGCACCTCCCGCTGAGGGAATGGCATAACGATGCCGCGGATGCGGAAGGTTTCGACCATCGCTTTGTTGACTTCGCCGCCCGCGGCGATGTAATCGCTCACCGCCACCCATGGCTTCACCGCGATGTCGATGGACGAATCGGCCAACGTCGAGATCTGGATTACTGGTGCAGGATCCTTCAGCACCCGCGCGTTGTCCTTAAGCACGTCCTCGACTGCGGCCAACGCACGGTTCAGGTCCGCATCGTAGGCGACCCCCACCGACAGATCCAGCTGACGCAGCTTGCCGTAGTTGTGCAGGATCTCGCCCACGATCTTTCGGTTAGGGATCACCACCTTCGACAAGTCCGTGTGGCCGAGGATGGTGTTGAACAAGCTGACGACTTCGACCACCCCTTCCTCGTGCACGATCGAGATGTACTCGCCCACCCGATAGGGCCGCGTGAAGATGATGGTGAGCCCGGCTGCCACGTTGGCCAACACACCCTGCATCGCCAGCGCCACGCCCGCGCCCGCGATGCCTAGCCCCGCGATCAGGGGCAATAGCTCGATGCCGAGGTTCTGCAGCGCCATGATCGCGAACAGCCCGAGCACCAGCACGCGCACGGTGCGCACCAGCAAGATGCGAATCGTGATGTCCAGCTCGAGCTTGCGCAGCATGCCCTCGAACAGCTTCCCGACCCAGCGCCCCACCACCACGCCAATGCCGAGGATGACGATGGCGACAACCAATTTGGGACCGAATCGCAGGCCCATGTCGAGGGCCAGATTCTTGACGTGCTCGATGTCGTCCAGGTTTTGGTTCATGATGATGGCGGGGATGGTTGACCGGGAAGGCATTCTAGGCAAGCGCTGGACAGGTGTCACGCCGGCCACCACGATCGATGATCAGCGTAGGCTAACGCTTGTGGCAAGACATCGGGAGCGGTCCGCCTCGGGCCGCCGCTGGTTTTCCAGCTTCGGAGACGCATGATGAAGTTCATCGGTCAGCTGCTCGGTCAGCACTTGCAGCGCTATCCCCAGATGGCGCTCGCCGACATCTACAAGCTGTTGCATCAGGCGGCGATGGGCCCCGGTCATTCGATCAGCGATCCCGACAACGCACGCTCAGCCTTGCTCGATGAATGCGAAACCATGGGACCCGGTCCGAGCGAGCCGCTGGTCGATTCCATTTCGCCGGACGGTCGACTGGCGCGCGTGCATTTGCGGCCGTACATCGCGCAAGGCCGCGATCCGCAGCTGCTCAGCGAGGCGCTGCTACGCACCGCCGACACGATTGTGCCTGCGCCCGAGAAGCTGGCGAAGTTCTGCGCCTGTCTCGGCGATCTTGCCGACGCGGGTGGCATCCCTTTCGATCGCCCGAGCGTCGAGGCGTTCGTAACCGACGTGATGGCACGCGCTTATCCCGTCCTGCGCCATTCGCCGAGCTATCGGGACGCTTATCGCCCCGCCTATCGCGTTGTCGCGGTGGAATTCCTCCTCCCTTAGAATCGCACGCGCGAATATTCATTCGCGATTTGAGCAATCGCGGATGAGCCGGTTTGACCAAGGATAGAGGAGAGCTCATGCAGAGGTTGCAGAGTCGGCCGCCGCGGGCCTGGCGCATGGTCGTGTGCGCACTGGCCGGCATGATGATCGGTCTTAGCGCCGGGGCGCAGAGCTATCCGGCGCGCCCGATCAAGCTCGTGGTCGCTTTTCCCGCCGGCGGCACCACCGACATCGTCGCTCGCATCGTGGCGGAGCATGCAAGCCGCCGGCTTGGCCAGCAGATCATTGTGGAGAACCGGCCCGGCGCAGGCGGCAATATCGGCACACAAACCGTGGCTAAAGCTGCCCCCGATGGTTACACGCTCTCGCTATGCACGATCGGCACTTGTGCAATCAACCTCAGCATGTACGCCAACCCCGGCTATGACATCGAGAAAGACTTCGTACCTGTGGGACTGATCGGCGACGTGTCGAACGTGCTCGCCGTGAATCCGAAGGTGCCGGCCAAGACGGTGAAGGAACTGGTGGCGCTCGCAAAGGCGCAACCGAACAAGTTGAGCTATGGCTCCTCCGGCTTCGGCTCGTCTCCGCATCTGTCGGGCGAGCTGCTGAAAGCGATGGCCGGCGTGGAGATCGTGCACGTTCCTTACAAAGGGTCGGCGCCTGCGATCATCGATCTACGCGGTGGGCAGATCGACATGTTCTTCGACAATGCGCCGTCGATCTTGCCGCACGTGAAGGCCGGCGCACTGAAAGCGCTGGCGACCACCGGATCGAAGCGCTCGACAGCGCTACCCGACGTTCCGACCATGGAGCAGGCCGGCTTTCCGGGCTTCGTCATCGAGCCGTGGTGGGGCGTGATTGCGCCGGCCAAGACGCCACCGGCGGTGATCGCCAAGCTCAATACGACGATCAACGAAGTGATCAAGGATCGCGCGGTCCTCAAGCGCTTCGAGGAGATCGATCTCATGCCCTGGGGCGGCACGCCACAACGCATGGCCGAGTTGATCAAGACCGAGAACGCGCGCTGGGGCAAGCTCGTGCGCGAACGCAACATCAAGGCGGAGTGATGCGCAGCTCGCGCAGAGGCCAGCGTATGACCAGGCGAGGGCAGCAGTCATGAAGGTCAGTGCGATCGAGACCATCCGGCTGCCCGGCCGGGCGAACCTGCTGCTGGTGCAAGTCCACACCGACGAAGGCCTGATCGGGCTCGGCGAAACCTCGCGTGGCGCACTCGCGGTCGAAAGTCAGATTCACGATTTGACTGCGCCGTACCTGTTGGGCAAAGACCCCCTCGCGATCGCTTCGCATCACCGCGCGCTCACCAACACTTATCTGGGCTTCGCCAGTGCCGGCACCGAGATCCGCGCCGCCTCGACCATCGACATCGCGCTGTGGGACATCTTCGGGCAGGCGACGAACCAGCCGATCTATCAGGTGCTCGGGGGCGCATGCCGCGATCGCATTCGCGCCTACAACACCTGCGCCGGCTACCACTACAACACGCGCACGGTAGCTCGCCGCCAGATCGGACCCAACGATCGCGCCGAGGGTCCGTACGACGATCAGATCGCGTTCACACAGCACGCCGACGAGCTGGCGATGAGCCTGCTCGAGGAAGGCTACAGCGCGATGAAGATCTGGCCGTTCGATCCGCTCGCCGAGCGCGTCGGCGGCGCACTGCTATGCCATCAAGATCTCGAGCTTGGACTCGAGCCCTGGCGCAAGATCCGCGCGGCGGTGGGCGATCGCATCGAGGTGATGGCGGAGTTTCACTCGTTGTGGAATCTGCAACAGGCGAAGCAGATCGCACGGGCGCTGGAGCAATACCGCCCCTACTGGTCGGAGGATCCGATCAAGATGTGCGACGTCGCGACGCTGCAAGAATACGCGCGCTCGACGTCGATCCCCGTGTGCGGCAGCGAGACGCTGGGCGGCACCATGCCGTTCCGGGACATGTTGCAAGCGCAGGCGGTCGATGTGGTCATGCTCGACGTCGGCTGGTGCGGTGGGCTCACGGAAGCACGCAAGATCGCCGCGCTCGCCGAAGCGTATCAGCGCCCGGTGGCCCCGCACGATTGCAACGGACCCGTAGTTTGGGTGGCCTCCATCCACTTGATGATGCACGTCCCTAATGCGCTTGTCATGGAAACTGTTCGCGCTTACACCAGTACATGGTACAAGGACATCCTGACCGAAGTGCCAAGCGTGCAGGACGGCTTCGTCTTCCCGTCCGTCGGTCCCGGCTTGGGCACGAAGCTCCTGCCCGATCTGCTGACGCGCGAAGGCGTGCAGGTCCGGCGCAGCTCGGTCTAAGAGGAAGGTGGACGTCTAGCCTCTAGCCTCGGGACTGTCCGAGCTACCCCTGCGCAAGGCACCGGAGCCGCGCAAGACACGCGAGCACGCCGACGCGCTGCTGCTTCGCCCTGGGACGTTCCTCGATCCGGCCTCTGCTATAGTTGCCCGCGTCATTCGGCGTCCTGCCGGTGACGTGCCGGGCGGCCGCGACAAAGGTTCGCCGCGCACCATACCAACAGCGAGGAGGAGATTCCATGTTGCGTCTTGTCGTGGCACTGTCGTGCCTGTTGCTTTCTTCCGTTTCATTCGCCGAAAACCGCTTGATGCTCGTCGTGGCCGAGACCATCGATATCAAAGCCCCGCCCGCCAAGGTCTGGAACTTCGTGAAGAAGTTCGACGGCCTCAAGCAATGGCATCCGGCGTTCGTGGAAAGCCAACTCGTGTCCGGACGCGACGGCGAGCGTGGCGCGATCCGTGCGCTCACGATCAAGGACGGTCCCACCTTCACCGAGGAATTGCTGGCCATCAACGAGCCTGCGATGGCTTTCACTTACAACGTGATCGAGTCGCCGCTTCCGATCGATCACTATTTGTCGACGATGACGGTCAAGCCTAATGCGAACGGCGGCAGCACCGTGACTTGGATCGGCCAGTTCACCCGCAAGAATCCACGCACCAACCCGCCGGAAGGCGAGAGTGACGCCGGCGCGCTCGGGCTGATCACCGGCGCATACCAGGCCGGTCTGCAGAATCTGAAGAAGCTCATGGAAAGCGGGCAGTAAAGCGACCTGGCTCACGGACCTCTTGTAGCCCGGATGCAGGCGCGCAAGCGCCGGAATCCGGGAATCCGCTCGAAGACGCATGCTATGGTGCAGTACCGTCGAAGCCGGGTACCAGGAGGCACTTACTTTTTCACTGTCACGCTGGCTGACCGCCACGAAGATCTTCTTATCACACATGTCGATCTGCTGCGGGACACCTTCCGCCAAGTAGCCGCAACGCAGCCGTTTCGCATCGACGCCATCGTTGTCCTTCCCGATCACCTCCATGCTCTCTGGACACTGCCGCCGAACGACAGTGATTATGCCGGCCGCTGGCGGGCAATCAAATCGACGTTCGTACGATTACTGTCCAAACGTACCTCTGCGCAGCGGCGTACCGTCAAAGGCGAAGCGCTCATTTGGCAGCGCCGATTCTGGGAACACACGATCCGGGACGACCACGACTTCGAAACGCATGTGGATTACATCCACTTCAATCCAGTGAAGCACGGCCTTTGCAAGGCCGCGCGCGACTGGCCGCACTCGTCGTTTCACCGATATGTGGGAGTGGGACTGCGCAGCCGTGATTGGGCTGAATCCCGATCCCTGGCTCCAGAGGCGGCGGATTACGGCGAACGCCGTCCCATACAGGCCAAGTCGGTAGCGATGCGTAAAGCCCAGTCGATCAACTTGGGTCATTCCCCGGATTCCGCTGCGCTTCATCCGGGCTACGGGTCGCTGAAGAAGCTCATTGAAGGCGGGCAGTAAAGCAGCAAGTCGACCCGGCTCATTGGCCTCTCGTAGCCCGGATGCAGGCGCGCAAGCACCGGAATCCGGGACCCGATGCTCGGAGAGCGCGGCGGGACTCTTCCCACAGGCAAGACTCTCCCGACATGGTCCAAGCACGAAACTGAACTGCCCGGATTCCGCTGCGCTTCATCCGGGCTACGAGTCACTACGAGTCACTGCAGAATCTGAAGAAGCTCATGGAAAGCGGGCAGTAAAGCAGCAGGTCGACCCGGCTCACGGGCCTCTCGTAGCGGCGGAACCCGGGACTCGGCCATCCAAGCGGAAGGGAACCCGGGACGCGGCCATCGAAGCGGAAGCGGCGGAACCCGGGACGCGGCCATCGAAGCGGAAGCGCCGAGATCGAGGCTCTCGGTTGGTCGGCGCGGCAATCGAGGCCAAATCCGAAGCGCCGCGGGTCGACCCGATCCACAACTCCCCCCTCGGGAACTTTGCTTGCTGGCGCTTCGCACCCGGCCCCTCCCGCCGGGCTGCTTGGGGGAGTAGAAAATGGAAGCAGTACACGGCCCCGTCCACGAGCCCAGTGCCGAGCACGTCCCTTCAGGAATCCTACGCTGGGTGACGACGACCAATCACAAGGACATCGGCACGATGTACTTGTGGTTCTCGTTCGTGATGTTCATCGTCGGCGGTATCTTCGCCTTGGTCATTCGGACCGAGTTGTTCGAACCCGGCTTGCAGATCGTCAGCCCTAACTTCTACAACTCGCTGGTGACCTACCACGGGCTCATCATGATCTTCGGCGCCATCATGCCGGCGTTCGTCGGTTTCGCGAACTGGCTCATTCCGATGCAGATCGGCGCACCGGATATGGCGTTCCCGCGCCTGAACAATTGGAGCTTCTGGTTGCTGCCGCCGGCGGCAACGCTGCTGATCCTCGCCCAATTTGCCCCCGGTGGTGGTGCCGAGACCGGCTGGACGCTCTATCCGCCGCTGAGCATCCAGCAGCCGATGAGCATGGACTTGACCATCTTCGCCATCCACATGCTCGGCATGTCGTCCATTCTGGGCAGCATCAACATCATCACCACCATCCTCAATCTTCGCGCACCGGGGATGGACATGATGCGTATGCCGATGTTTTGCTGGACTTGGCTCATCACCGCCTACTTGCTGATCGCGGTGATGCCGGTACTGGCTGGGGCGGTGACCATGCTGCTCACCGATCGGCACTTCGACACGCATTTCTTCAATCCGGTGGGCGGTGGTGACCCGGTCCTGTTTCAGCACTTGTTCTGGTTCTTTGGCCACCCCGAGGTATACATCATCGCCATCCCGGCCTTCGGCGTGATCTCGCAGGTAATTCCCGCCTTTTCACGCAAGCCTTTGTTTGGCTATACCTCGATGGTTTACGCGGTCGCCTCGATCGCGATCTTGTCGTTCTTGGTGTGGGCGCACCACATGTACACGACCGGAATCCCGGTTCAGGCGCAGCTGTACTTCATGTACGCGACGATGCTGATTGCGGTCCCGACTGGGGTCAAAGTGTTCAACTGGGTCACGACCATGTGGAAGGGCTCGCTCAGCTTCGAGACGCCAATGCTTTGGGCGGCCGGGTTTTTGTTCATGTTCACCATCGGCGGGTTCACCGGCCTCATCCTCGCGCTGGTTCCGATCGACGTGCAGCTGCAGGACACGTATTACGTCGTCGCGCACTTCCATTACGTGATGGTGGCGGGCGCCTTGTTCGCGGCCTTCGCCGGCATTACGTTCTGGTTTCCCAAGTGGACTGGCCGCATATACAGCCAAACGCTGGGCAAATGGCACTTCTGGCTCACTTTCATCTTCTTCAACGTGACGTTCTTTCCGCAGCACTTCCTCGGGCTCGCCGGAATGCCACGTCGTATTCCCGATTATGCCTTGCAGTTCACCGACTTCAACGTCGTGTCGAGCATCGGCGCATGGGGCCTGGGATTGGCGCAGCCGATCTTCCTCTACATGATCTTGCGCGCGCTGCGTCAGGGAGAGCGCGCGCCGCAAATGCCGTGGGAAGGTGCCGACAGTCTCGAGTGGACCGCACTTCCCACTCCCGCCCCCTACCATAGCTTCGAGCGCCCACCGGTCATCACCTGAACCTTTCTCATCGTCGGCAGCCCGCTGCGCGAGCCGCTATAGTGCGGCGAGTCGCGTGAGCGAGGCTTCGCCTCGGCGACACCCAAAACCGTGGAGCTGAGGATCTGGGCAACGAAGAGATGAAGTCGCCGACCACGTCGGCGATGGTGCCGTTCTGGTCGATGCCGCTCACTGACGTGCTCACGCGGCTTGCCGCCAATCGCGAGGGTTTGAGCGGACCGGAGGTTGCGGCGCGGCGCTTGCGCTACGGCCTCAACGTCTTGAGGGGCGAGCGACGCCGCGCGCTGGCGCTCGAGTTTCTCGCTCGCTTTCGTAACCCCCTGGTCTTGCTGCTCCTGGCAGCAGCGTTGATCGCGGCGGCCACCGGCGATCCGGCAAGCTTTCTCATCATCACGCTGATGGTGCTGGCGAGCGTGACGCTCGACTTCGTGCAAGAGCACCGCGCGAACCGTGCCGCCGAGCGCTTGCGCGCTTCGGTGGCCGTGCGCGCGAGCGTGCTCCGCGACGAAGTCTGGCAGCAGATCGCGGTAGAGGATTTGGTTCCCGGCGATGTCGTGCAACTGGCCGCAGGAGATCTGGTGCCCGCCGACGCGCGATTGCTCGAGTCGCGCGATTTGTTCGTCAACCAGGCTCTGCTCACTGGCGAGTCTTACCCCGTAGAGAAGCAAGCGCAAGCCGACGCGATTGCGGCGAGCGACGCCGGCGGCGCCTCGAACAGCGTCTTCATGGGCACCTCGGTGCTCACCGGCAGCGCGATGGCAATTGTCGCGCACACGGGCACGCACACGATGATCGGCAGCATCGCGGACAGTCTGCGCGCCGTCGAAGCGCCTTCGGCATTCGAGCGCGGCATTCGGCAGTTCGGTTTCCTGATCATGCGCCTGACGCTGCTGCTTGTGCTATTCGTGCTGCTCGTCAACACGCTGTTTCACCGACCGTGGCTGGAGACCTTCATGTTCTCGCTGGCACTCGCGGTCGGTCTCACACCGGAGCTGCTTCCGATGGTCCTATCAGTGACCTTGTCGCGCGGCGCGATCCGAATGTCGCACCGACAGGTCATCGTCAAGCGGTTGGCGGCCGTGCAGGATCTCGGCAGCATGGACGTGTTGTGCACGGACAAGACCGGAACACTCACCGAGGCGCGCATCCGCCTCGAACGTCACGTCGATCCGTTCGGCGTCGAGTGCGAAGGCGTGTTGCGCCTGGCCTACCTCAACAGTTTCTTCGAAACGGGCCTGCGCAGCCCCCTCGACGACGCCATCCTTGCGCACGAGCACATCGAGGTGAGTGGCTGGCGCAAGATCGACGAGATGCCGTTCGGCTTCGAACGTCGTCGCGTGTCGGTGCTGGTCGACGACGGCAACGAGCGGTTGCTCGTCGTCAAAGGCGCGCCGGAAGACATCGTCCGTCTGTCCACGCGATACCAACTCGAAGGCGAGCCCGGGCTCGCGTCGATGACGGCCGAAGCGATGCAGCGCATGCGCGCGCAATACGATGCGCTCGCACAGGAAGGCTTTCGCGTGTTGGGCGTGGCGTGGCGCAAGGTCGAGCGCACGCATATGCATGCGGTGGTCGATGACGAAACCGAGCTGGTGCTCGCCGGTTTTGCCGCCTTTCTCGACCCCCCGAAAGTCAGTGCTGGCGAGGCGCTGAAAGCGCTCGCAAGCAGCGGCATCGAAGTCAAGGTCGTGACGGGCGACAACGAGCTGGTTACGCGCCACGTCTGCGCGGCGATCGGCTTACCGGTGTCCGGCGTGCTGGTCGGCGCACAAATCGCGCAGCTCGACGATCACGCCCTCGCCGTGCAAGCCGAGCGCGTCACGCTGTTCTGCCGGGTGTCTCCGGCGCAGAAGACGCGCATCCTCGATGCGCTGAAGCGACGCGGGCACGTAGTCGGCTTTCTCGGCGATGGCGTCAACGACGCGCCTTCGCTTCAGGCCGCCGACGTCGGCGTGTCGGTCGACACCGCCGTGGACGTTGCGAAGGAGGCGGCCGACCTGATCCTGCTCGAGCACGATCTGCGCGTGCTCCATGAAGGCGTGCGCGAAGGCCGACGCACCTTTGCCAACGTCATGAAGTACATCATGATGGGCACCAGCTCGAACTTCGGCAACATGTTCAGCATGGCCGGCGCGTCGCTCTTTCTTCCCTTCCTGCCGATGCTGCCCACGCAGATCCTGCTCAACAACCTGCTCTACGACGCCTCCGAGGTCGCGATCCCTTTCGATAGCGTGGACGAGGAACGGCTCGATCGCCCGGTGCACTGGGATCTCGGTTTCATCCGCAACTTCATGCTCACACTCGGTCCGGTGAGCTCGCTGTTCGACTTCCTCACCTTTTTCGTGCTGTTGTGGGGCTTCGGCGCCAGCGCCGCGCTGTTTCAGACCGGCTGGTTTGTGGAGTCGATCGCCACGCAAGTGTTGGTGATCTTCCTGATCCGCACACGCCGCAATCCCTTGCGCAGCCGACCGCACCCGCTCCTGATGGCGACGTCGCTCGGTATCGTCGCGATTGCCATCGCACTGCCGTTCTCGCCGCTGGCGCAATGGCTCGGCTTCGTGCGCCTACCGGCATCGCTGCTGTTGGCGATGGCGGTATTGGTCGGGGCGTATCTGATCTGCGCCGAAGTCGCGAAACGTCTGTTTTATCGCTACCACTGAGCTCGCGGCAGCCTGTTCAAGACGCGAAGAGCGCCGCTAGCCAAACGCCGCCCGCGACAGCAGCCGTGGCGCCGGCGGTCCAGAACAGCCATTTCTTGCGGGTGAGGACGGTGATGGCGGCAAGCGAGATCGCGATCTGAATGAGCGTTGTTGCTTGCGCCAGCCGATGGTGCGGGTGCATCGCGTGTGCGGACAGCTCGTTGTAGTGTCGCGCCTCTTCCTCCAACTTCTGTGCTTTGGCCTGGATCTCTTTCTTCTCATTGCCGTAGCGCTCGGCTTCGGCGGTGTAGTTGGCCCTGCTATCCGCCGGCGCGACCAGCAGGGCCAACTCCGCCAGGTGCTGCTTGTTGCTCTTCGCTTGATAGAACGCCCACTGGTCCGAGGCCTCGGTTCGCTTGAGCACCGCCTCGTTCTTGTACATCATCGCTTCGTTCTGGGTAGCGCCCCCCTGGTAGCTGAACACCGCGCCGATGGTGGATAGGATCGCCGTCATCACCGCAACGCGGCTGGCGAGCGAATCACCCGCCATCGCGCCGTGCTCCACCGCGTGGTCGTGGGGGCCATGCACGTGATAGTGCTCGTCTGACATCTTCTATGCTCTCCCCTGCGGATTTCTGGACATGCAAACGAGAGCGGCCCGAATAATCGGGCCGCCGGACTGCGACAAAACGCGGAGGCGTTCTTTACTTGTTGGCCGCTTGCTCGTTGGTCTTCTTCTTGGCGTGATGTCGCTTGGCGTGATGCTTCTTCATATGCTTGGGCGCGGTTCCTTGGTCCGTCTGGGTGGTGGCCGACGAGCCGCCTTGATTGGACGGCGTGGCAGGGTTTTGCGCATAGGCCGCTCCGACCGAAGTCATGGCCACCAGCGTGGTCAAGGCAATGAGTTTACGTGCGTTCATCTCTGTGCTCCTTTCGTGGTTGATGGTGGCTCCGACCACCATGGCGCCCACTGTAAGAGGGGTTCACTTAAGAGATGATTAACGGCCGCCAATCAACCAGAATTTTCAGAATCTGGCGAGAGGGAGGAAATTCTGGCCTTTCTCGCGGGCAGAAAAAGAGCGGCGATCAACGCCGCTCTTTTTTTTACCTCGCCGCTTTCGCGCTAAGCAACAGTAGTCCGGGTGGTGCGCAAGGTGGCCGTACGATGCATATCGGCGGCCGCTCCCAGTGCACCCGCCCAGGCCGCGATCGCCAATCCGATCAGGGCGGCGATCAACAGCGACCATGCACCGCCCGCCGCATAGTCCGCGGCTTTCGCGGCGGCCTGCTTGGCCTGCTGGTTCTCGGGCGTTCCCGGCGTGGTCGCCCGCTCGGCCGTATTTTGCGCGCTCTGCGCCGTGTTCTCCGCGCGCTGCTGCAAGCGATCGACGTTGATGCCCAAGTTCTCGACTGTTTCTTTCGCCTGGTTCACGACGTTGTTGCCGTTGCTCGCGACCGATCCCGCCGTCTGGCCGGCAACGACCGCAGCGGTATTGGCCGCCGTGCCGAGCAATCCGAACACACCGCTGACGAGCGAGGCCGCCCCCGAGCCGACGAGATAGAGCATGACGACCAGCGAGACCGCCCAAGTCAGCGCCCCGTTGAGCGCACCGTCGCCCCGGTTCGACACGTTAGAGAGGCGCCCGGTCATATAGGCCCCGACGAATAGCGAGACGATCAAGGAAAGCACCGCCCAGATCGCCGCCCCCCATCCGAAGGCTTCTCCCGGCGCGCCTTGCCTCGGATCGACTGCCGTTAACCCGATGGCAAGCCCCAAGACCGTGAGCAGCATTTGCGTGACAACCGTAAAGAAGAGGCCGGCAAACACCGCCCCCCAGCGCACGCGCTGCAGGCCTGGCCAAAGCGCACGCCGCTCGGCACCTTCATATTCGATCGTATGTTCCATAGCAACTCCCCTGAGTGCATGAATGATCACATGGGTGGTTGCAACCGCTGTTCCCAGCAGGCGCCTTCGCCCAATCGGCGCTCGGAATGATAGGGCAGGCGCTTGGCATGACCCTGGTGCCTTATCCTGTGGCAGACTTGCCGCCCGCCTCTCTTCCATCTTTTTCGGATCATTCATGTTCGACAAAATCGCTTCCCACCTCACCGGCGCCTCAGGCCCCATCGTTACGCTGCAAGCTCACATCCTCGAGCAGGAAGCAACGTTTCCCCAGGCCTCCGGCGCGCTATCTTGGATTCTCTCCGCGCTGTCGATCTCGACCAAGATGATCGCTGCACGCGTACGCCGTGCGCGACTCGAAGACGTTCTGGGGGTGGCCGGCGGTCAGAACGTGCAAGGCGAGCAACAGCAAAAGCTCGACGTGATCGCCAACGAGATCCTGCTGCGCACGCTTGGCGGCCGCGAGGGGGTGGCGATCGTGGCATCGGAGGAGAACGAGGAGCCGGTCATCCTGCGCGATGACAAGGACGGTGAGCGCCGCTACTGCGTACTGTTCGACCCCCTCGACGGCTCGTCCAATCTCGATGTGTGCGGCGGCGTCGGCACCATCTTCAGCATCCTGCGCCACGACCGGCGCGCGCGCGACGCCGAAGCGTCCCTCCTCCAGCGGGGCAGCGAGCAGGTGGCTGCGGGCTACGTCCTGTTCGGTTCGTCGACCGTGTTCATGTTGACCGTGGGCAACGGCGTCGACATGTTCGTGCTCGACCCCGAAGTCGGCGCCTACATGCTGGTCGAGCGCGGCTTGCGAACGCCAACGAAGAGCAAGAGCTATTCGGTCAACGAAGGCAACCGCCGCACCTTCCCTGAAGGCTACCAGCGCTATCTGGACTGGGCACAGGAGAACGGCTACTCGAGCCGCTACGTCGGTTCAATGGTGGCCGATGTCCACCGCATTCTGTTGAAGGGAGGCGTCTTTCTCTACCCGCCCACCAGTAAGGCTCCAAAGGGGAAACTGCGCCTGATGTACGAGGCCAACCCGATGGCGATGCTGATCGAGCAAGCCGGCGGCAAGGCGCTGGCAGCGCCGGGTCAACGCATCCTCGATGTGCAACCCAGCGACATCCACCAGCGCACGCCGGTGATCCTGGGCAGTGCCGAAGAGGTGGACGCGGTGGTTCAAAAGTTGGAGTGAAGCTCGACTCGAAAGCTGTAACCGTGTCGCACGAAGCCGAGCGATTCGTAGAAGGCGTGCGCGCGTGCACGCTTTTGATTCGACGACAGCATCGCCTTGTAACAACCATGCTGTCTGGCAAGCTCGATCGCATGTCGCATCATCGCCTTGCCCACGCCCTGTCCCTGCCAAGCGGGATCGACGGCGACGTCTTCGATAATGGCCGAAGGGGCACCCAGATGACCGAGGTTGTCCATGATCAAAAGGGCGAACGTGCCCACGATCAGCGCGTCGGTCACCGCCACATAGAGCTTGTAGTCGGGGTAGCGCGCCATGCGCTCGAAGATGCGCTCGGCCTCGTCGATCGCAAGCACTTGCCCGTCGTCCAGCTCGGGCTGCGCGTACAGCCGCAGCACGTGCGACAAGTCGGCTTTCGTCGCCTGACGCACGCAAACCGTATCGCTTGTGTTCTCCAACTCAACGCGGTCGATGGCCATCACGCGCGAAGCCCTCAGCGATGCACGTGGCTGCCGAAGCGAAAGCGATTAGAAACGCGACGCTGCGCTTTGGATCGATGCTCATGGTTTGACAACTGCTGTTGAGCGTTGCTGCGTCAGCCTGCGCACCATCGCCTTGATCGCCTTCATCTGCGGAGCCGATCGGTATGCGTAATTGCTCCCCGTGTAGCCCCACCAATCCCAGCAGCCGTTGGGGTTGTAGGGATGCGTCGATTTGTTGACCTGCGGGTAGAGTACGAGGATGTCGTTGCTGTCCGCCCAATTGTTGTAGCCGGTCTTGCTGTAGAAGGTATCGCCGACCGACTCCGCCGCCTGCAGGCATCCGTGCAGCGCTACGTGCACTTTGCAGCGTGTGCCCTGCATCGTGCAGCTGTGCGGAACGTAGAGGTAGCCGGTGTCCGCCAAGCCGGTAGCGGCCGGCGCGAAGGGGCGCTGATCGAAGTTCACGATCTGGCCCGCAGGCGTCTCCACGCGTGCATGGAGCGTCCCATAAATGTGCTGCAACAGCGCACCCGCTTGGTCGTAAGCCGAACCGTTCACGCTGCAATGACTGACATAGGGCGCGGAGTTGGCCGAGCAGTCGTTGCCTGCGCTCGGCGCGATGAGGGCATGACCAGCGGGCAGCTCGTTGACATACAGAAGATGGTCGCCTTCGACTCCGAGCTTGCGGAAGAACCATACCGTGGCATCCACCACGGGCTGACGCACGATAGTGTCTTCGGTGCCGCTAAAGACATAGATGCGCCGCTTGCTCAAGTAACTGAGTGGATCGATCAAGCGCTTGCTGGCAAAGGCGCGCGCAGCGCCGAGCATCAGGGCGGGATTGGGCGGGACGAAGGGAACCTGGCCCATACAGATCGCCGCATATGCAATGTTGTTCGCCGCGCAGTAATACGGGCCGCCGGCAACGATGCCGGAACCCACGATCGAGCGCGAGTAGGCGACCTGAAGCTGCACCGCCATGAAGGCGCCCGATGAAAGCCCCGATACCGAGGTCTGCGCGGGGTCTGCGCCGAACGCAGGCAGGGGCGGAGAAGCGGCAAGGGCAGAGGCGCCAACGAAGGCGACGGTCGCGAGAGCGATCGCTGCCTTCAAACCGAGATACGTGTTCCGAATTCGCTCCGTCAGCATGTGAAGAGAACCGCGACCTCGAACGTTAGCGCTGCGATGTACGCGCAAGTTGAAACGGCGATCGCGTGGCGATCTCGCCTCTGCAATCTCGTGCAACCCATTCACCGTGAACATCCCCCAAAAAAGCATTGCCACTTCTGCGCGAGGAACTGCGGATCGGGTGCATTAGACGCGTCCGCGATAGGCTTGGCAATGGTAGAAAAGGCATAGAACCGCACAGCCGCGGCGATCGCCACCTCGGTGCCGGAGCGAAGCGCGAACACGGGTATGAGGAGGCTACCGATGCCGAAGCCGACCACCGATGCAGCGGCACCTGCAAACACTCCGGTCGCTGCAACTGTCTACTGCGGCGTCTCTTCTGGCGTGACCCCCCCGACGAACACGGACGCAAACGCTCCAGTCGCTACAACTGTCTATTGCGGCTCTCATCAATGAGTGACATGGCTGTCGGTGCAAAGCAGAGTTGGGCCGCGCACGGGTCGCGGTGATCAAGTCCTGCGACCACTACTTGGCGGTTCGATCGAACTCGATGATGCCGAAGAGGAGCCCGCACGGCTCCGCACAGGTCGCATACCACCCGATGCCCGGTATCGCCGTCCTCGATTCCACCACCTGCCCGCCGCTTGCGAGCACTTTCGCGATCGACGCCTCGAGATTCGGGACCGGCACTGTCATTTGCGTCATGGGTCTTCCGTCCGCGATCGGGGAGTCTTTCACCGCGCCGATCCCGCCATCGATGCCGGCCTCGCCTTCGGGACCCGCCTGGATTCGGTAGTATTCGTAAGGCATTGGGAATTTTTCGAAGCGCCAACCGAACACACTTTCGAAGAACGCTCGCGCCTGAGCGAGGTCGCGAACGGTAAGGTCGAAATAAGTGGGCTTCATAGGCACCTCCTCGACTTGCAACCCTTGGGTTCGATCGCAATGAACTCCAACCGGGTGTCGCCCGCGTTTTCCTGTTGTTGCCGCTGTGGTGCACTGGCCCAGTACGCGGCACCAGCGCGAAATGGTGGCGTGTAGGTCACCTTGCCGTCCGGAAAGGTGAGCTTCAGCCCTTCGCTATCAGTCAAGCTGACAAGTACTGCAGAGTTGGGGTCGAAGAAAGACGGCATCTTCTCGTGCGGTCCGAAGTTCGCTCGCGAAACCCGAACGCGGTCGTTTTCGAATTCGAGTTTGTAGTGCACGGGATCCGCCTCGACATCCGTCCGGGCCGCGACAGGAGAAAACGCCCCAAGACAGAGGAAAGCTATGAAAGCATAGTGGCTCTTTGGCATCGCTCCTCCTTTCGCTGACCATCCACATTGCGCGGCAGAATTCCCACTTCGCACATCAACCCGCTGGCGCGCGCTTCTTGACGAAGCCTAAACGATATGCCGACCGAAAGTCTTCGTCCTTCGTCACCAAAGCAAAGCAGTCCGTCGCCTGCCCCGTGCCCTGATGCTGGGCCAAACATGCTACTGTCGCCCGACAACAAGCACCATAGTCAGGAGGAGAAATGGCCGCCGGCTCGCAACGCATCGTCGATATCAAAGCAATTCCCACTTCGTTTCCAGTCGATCCCAAAAACAGCGTGACGCTGGGCATCGGCCGCGCGGTCAAGCGCGATGCGGTGATGGTGAAAGTCACTACCGAGGATGGCATCGTCGGCTGGGGCGAAGCGCACCATGGCCGCGCGCCCGGGTCGGTCGCGCATCTGATTAACAACACGCTCAAGCAGCTCGTCGTGGGTCAGGACGCCAACGATGTGATCGGCGTGTGGGCCAAGGTGTACGAAAAGCAGCTCGGCAGCCATGGCATGGGCGCGGCCGCGTGCATTGGTCTGTCGGGCATCGATCAGGCGCTGTGGGATGTCCGCGGCAAGGCGCTCGGCGCACCGTTGTACAAGTTACTCGGCGGACGCGCGAAGCGCGTGCCGGCCTATGCGGGCGGGGTGTCGCTCGGCTATCAGGATCCCGACGCCTTGATCGCCGAGGCGCAACCGCATATCGCTGCGGGCTACAAGGCGATCAAGCTGCGCGTCGGCGACACGCCGTCTCGCGATATCGCGCGTGTTGCCGCCGTGCGCGAAGCGCTCGGTGACGACATCGCGATTCTGGTCGATGCCAACACCGGGTACACGGTGGCCGACGCGCGCAAGGCGATGCCCGCGTTCGAGGACTACGGTGTCGGCTGGCTCGAGGAGCCGTTTCCGCCGCACGATCATTTCAGCTACGCGCAAACGGCTTCGTTCTCGAGCGTGCCGCTTGCCGCCGGCGAGAACCACTACACACGCTTCGAATTCCACCGTCTCGCCGAAGACCGCGTCATCACCGTGTGGCAGCCGGACCTCTCGAAGTCGGGCGGTGTCACCGAGTGTCTGCGCATCGCGCATCTCGCCTCGGCGTGGAAGATTCCGATCAATCCGCACACCTCGATGACCGGCATCAACATGGCGGTCACGATTCATTTCCTGTGCGCGATCGACAACGCCGGCTATTTCGAAGGTGATGTGTCGAAGAGCAATCTGTTCCGCGACGAGCTGGTCAGCACACCGTACACGGTCGGCGCAGATGGTTGTGTGGCGCCGCTCGACAAGCCCGGCATCGGCGTCGAAGTGAACGAAGCTTTCCTTGCCGCCCATCCGGTCATCGAAGGGCCCGCCTACGTTTGATGCCTGGGGCAGCAGACACGGGTGAACAGGTATTCACGGGACATAGGTGTTGCGTCACTATGAACGCCAGCACGTGCGTCCATTTGCACCCGTTTAGATGCAGGTCAGGGCTCATGCGGAAGATCGTCGGCCTCATCTTCATGCTGCTCGCGCTCGGCTGCGCGGCGTCTTTCGCTGCGCACGCGCAACGCTTTCCATCCAAGCCGATGCGCATCATCGTGCCGTTTCCTCCCGGCGCCTTCAACGATCAGCTCGCGCGCGTGCTCGCACAGAAGCTGGGCGAGAAATGGAAGCAGCCGATCGTTGTCGACAATCGCCCCGGTGGTAGCACCGTGATCGGCACCGATCTCGCTGCGAAGGCAGCGCCCGACGGCCACACGCTGCTGATCGTCTCGTTCGCCTTCGCGGTCAATCCCGCCCTCATCGCGCAGCTTCCGTACGACACGCTCAAGCAATTCACGCCGGTCGTACTCGCCGCCGGCGCCCCTAACATTCTCGTCGTGCATCCGCGTTTGCAGGTCGACAGCGTGCAGGCGTTCATCGCCCGAGCGAAGGCGCAGCCCGGCAAGCTCGACTACGCGAGCGCGGGCAGCGGTACCTCCACCCATTTGTGCATGGAGTTGCTGAAGACGATGGCGAACATCGATCTGGTACCGGTGCACTACAAGGGCAGCGCGCCCGCGATCACCGACGCCATCGGCGGACAAGTCAAGGTGATGTTCGACAATCTCCCCAACGCCCTGCCCCATGTCAAAGCCGGCAAGCTGCGCGCGCTGGCGGTGACGACGTCGTCGCGCTCGCTGCTCGCGCCCGATGTGCCCACCTTGGCCGAGGCGGGTGTGCCGGGCTATGACGTCGAGGTGTGGTTTGGCGTGGTGGCGCCAGCGGGCACGCCGAAGAGCACGATCGTGCTGCTCAACAGCGCGATCAACGCGGTGCTCGCGATGCCCGATGTCAAGCAGCGTTTCGGCGAGCAGGGCGTGCGGGTGATCGGCGGCACCCCGGAGCAGTTCGATGCTTACCTGCGCGAGCAGATGTCGCGTTGGGCGAAGGTGGTTAAGGCGCGCGGGCTGAGCATGGAGTGATGCCGTACGGCTTTTCGGCGATGCGCGCTGCCTTGAGAAGAAAGGATGCCTGTTCCCTTGAGAAGAAAGGATGCCTGCTCCCTTGAGAAGAAAAAAGGCTCTGTTGAATTTTGAGTGGGCTAAGCGGCATGCGGGTTGATCACGCGGAAGTCGAGTTTGCCGGCGATCAGGAAGATCACTGTGCGGATCGTCGACAACCGTGTGAATCCGCGGGCGCGTCGTTTGGCCGCCTGGAACAGTCCATTGAGAGCTTCCAGGAAGCCGTTGGTCTGCCGGGTCTGGGCCCAAGCGACGATCCCATCCATGTGCTTGCGCACCATGGCGGCAACTTCCTTCATCGGATCGACCTTCGAGCGCATCACGCAGCTACACCAGTGTTGCAGCATGGCGCGCACGACGTTGATCTGCTTACGCTCGAGGATCTCGCGCAACTGTTCCTTGTAGACCCAGGCGCGGGCGGTACGCACCGTGGTCATCTGCGCAATCAGGGCGTCGAGATCGGCCGCAGCCTCGGGGGTCAGCCTCGAGCGATCCTTCAGCAGCGACCCGCGCATGCCCTTGAGCGAGCGGTCGGTGCGCTGCTCAATGCGCCGCATCTTGTCGACCGCGAAGTTGGCGTGCCAGACAATGTGGAATTTGTCAAAGGTAATACCGGCGTTCGGAAAGGCCTCGCCACAGCCTTTGATGAAGGCCGGCGACATGTCGATGCTGACCGAACTGACTTGGTCCGGCATACAGCCGCGCCCCGCCAGCTCGCCGGCGATGGCCTCCACGGTTTCGACGCTGCGCCCTTCGGCCACTGCCAGCACTCGCCGCTCGAGGGCGTCGGCGGCCAGGGTGATGTAGTCATGACCGCGCGCCCGCGAGGTTTCGTCAATCGCAAGCTCGTGCACGGTGGAGAAGTCGGCCTGCGCCAGCGCCAGGTCAACGTAGCGCTCGCAAATCGCGACGACCCGATGTCGGCTTTCGCCGACCAGACGCGCGGCAGCTGCGAACGTCATTTGTTGGCACAGCGTCACTATCAGCGCCTCGAACAGCAGGGTAAAGCCAGAGAGCTTGCCGGCCCACGGTGGCTCGACTTGCCGCACCGCACCCTCGGGCAGCTTCACCCGCGGCACACGGACTTCGAGGAAGCATTCGTGCTGGAAGAAGTTCAGGTGCCGGTAGCGCTTGGATACCGTGTCGTGGACCGGATGTTCTCCCGCCAACCCGGGCACCGCGAACTGAGTGCCAGGGGTGAAGTCCACGCGGATCGTGAGCACGCGCGCCTGGGCATTGAAATCAGCCGCGGCCACAAACCACGGCGCACCGATACCCAGCGCTGTCTCGAACAGTTTCTCGCTCATCCCCATCAGATTGACTTACCACCGGAACCCTAGTCTACCCACTCGGATTTCAACAGAGGCAGAAAAAAGATGCCTGCTCCCAAGATTCGCCAAGCACCACGATGAGGAAAACTATGGAACCGGTGGTCAAACTCGAGCAGCGCGGCGAGATCGCGCTGGTCAACCTGAATCGTCCCGAATCGCTCAACGCGGTGAACCGCGCGCTGCGCGAAGCGCTCATCTCGACGATGAAGCAGGTCAACGCCGATGCGAGCGTTCGCGCAGTCGTCATCACCGGCGCCGGCGACCGCGCGTTCTGCTCGGGTCAGGACCTCAGCGAATCGATCGAGTACACGCTCGATGACGTCGACGACTGGCTCACCGCGCAGCATGCGATGTATCAATCGGTGCGCGATCTCGACAAACCCTGCGTCGCTGCGTGGAACGGCGTCGCCGCGGGAGCGGGATATCAAATCGGGTTATGCGCGGACTTGCGCGTCGGCTATCCGGAACTGAAGCTCGGCCAGCCGGAGATCAAGGCAGGACTGGCGAGCATCGTCGGCTCGTACATGATGACCTTGCATCTCCCGTTCTCGCTCAACGTGCAGTTGTCGATCACCGGTGAATTGATCAGTGGGCAGCGCGGTTTCGAGATCGGATTGGTGAATTACCTCGCGCCACGCGCGGACGTGCTGGACAAAGCCTTGGCGGTGGCACAGGAGCTGACCACACTCGGTAGCACGGCGCTGCGGCTCACCAAGCGCCGATTCCGGGAGCTCACTCAACCCGGCTTCGATGCCGCCTTGGTTGCTGCGAAAACGCTCCAGAAGGAAGCCTATCGCAGCGGTGAGCCGCAAGCCGCGATGAAGCGCTTCTTCGAGGCGAGGGGGAAGAAGTAGCGCATGGAGGCGGCTACACCACACCACCCCCGGCCTTCGGCCGACCCCTCCTCCTGAGAGGAGGGGGAGAGCGCCTGAGGCGCTCCGACCAAGGACGGGCGGGGAGACTGTCTGATGCGCTCGGGCTTAGGCAAAGCCGCTTCGGAAGCCGAGATTTTTGCTCTCCTTGCACAAGGAGGCGTCCACCTCCGGTGACGACGGACGCCGAAGGGGCCGGGGTGGTTCGAGAAAACTTCGTCACTGCGAACGCACACGACTACTCCACACACCCCGGGCGTTCGGCCGACCCTTTATGCTCCGGACGACGGTCTCCTCTTGGGAGGACGCGAAGTGCGGGACTACATATCCTCCGGACGAGGGACTCTTCTTCGGAGGACGGGAAGTGCGGGACTACGCACTTCCTCGTTCGCCCACCTTCGCCGGATCGACATTCCCACCGCATACAATCGCCGCAACCCGCTCACTCGGTGCGGGCCGATACTTGCCCGATCGCAGCGCGGCCAACGCGGTCGCACCGCCCGGTTCGGCGAGGACGCGCAAGTTGTCCCACAAGGCCCACTGGCTGCGCCGGATCTCGTCGTCGCTCACCAGCAGTACGCGATCGACATACCGCCGAGCAAGCTCGAACGCCAGTCCACCGATGCGACGCGCACCCAACGAGTCGGCCGCGACCCCGCCGACTTCGACATCGACCGGCTCCCCGGCTTCCATCGCCCGATGCAGCGTCGGGCAGCGCTCCGGCTCCACCGCGATGACCTTCGCGCGACCGCGAAACCACGCGGCAATACCGCCGACCAATCCGCCTCCGCCTACCGCGACGATGACGCTGTCGACTTCGGTCATTTGCGCGTCGAGCTCCTGCGCGAGCGTGCCTTGCCCGGCGATCACGTCCGGCTCATCGTAGGCGTGGATCTGCAGCGCACCCGTCGCCGTCGCCCGCACCCGACTGGCCGCATACGCTTCGGCATAGCTCGCGCCGATCATCGTGACGCGTGCACCGTAACCGCGTAAGCGCTCGAGCTTCACTTGTGGCGTCGATTCCGGCACGAAGATCTCCGCGGCGTGCCCCAGCTGTCGAGCGGCGTACGCAACGGCCGCGCCGTGGTTGCCTCCCGATGCCGCAATGACGCCGGCCTGCGCGATCTCTCCGGCCGACAGAATCGTATTGAACGCGCCGCGCGGCTTGAATGAACCGGTGTGCTGGAGCAGCTCCAGCTTCAGCGCCAGTCGACCTTCGATCTCCCACGCGGACGGCTCGAGCTCGATGATCGGTGTTCGCCGCACGTAACCGGCAATCCGCGCGGTGGCCTGCTGGATATGTTCGCCTGTGATCATCAACGCAGGATACTCTATGCTCGAGAGGCTGCTGAAGAACATCTGCGCGGGGCTGATACGGGCCCGTCCGGTGCCAAAGAGCTTAAGAGATCGGAATCCTCATGTACTTCCACGTACACTCTGGTTTCTGCGCCCAATCTTTCAACAGATCGGGTGGCGGTTGCGTCTGAGCCCCGCTCGCTACGTTCAACAACCGCAGAGGCGCGGCGTAACGAATCGGCCCAGCCTTTGCTTCGAGCCGCAAGCTTTATTTTGGTCCCACCTCCTTTCCAGCCGCTGCCTAAAAATCCGAGCCCAATGCCCGGCGCGAACAAGACCGATCATTCCCGCACGCCCCAAACCAACCCGCTCAGCGCCGCCAAAGCATTGGCCACGGCCCTCCCCGGCAACGAACCGCTGGTTTCACTCAACGCGCTGGCCGGGCATCTCGATCGCATGCGCTCGCAAGACCTCGCGACGCCGGCTCAAGCGTTCGAGATTTGCACGCTGATCGAACGCGCCGGGAAGCCGCATGTCGACACCGCAAGCGCCCGATACCTTTCTCGAGAGCGACGGCTGACACGTTTCCAAGAGGACCAGCTCTGGACCACGGTCACCGCCTATATCGCGCAGTTGTCACACGCATATCGGCATTGCTTGGCGAAGTATCAAAGCGGCGCGCATGGCAGCGAGGTGCTTGCGCCTTCGCTTGCCCTGATTTGTGGGCGCGCAATGCGGCTTGGAGCGACGCGGATCAAATGGTCCTTGTTGCGCTATCGCCGCTTGGAGGCAACGCAGTGGACCGAGCTCTGTGCGCTTTATCGGTTCGCGGAGAGCGGCGGTTTTGCGCGCGAGCGACTGTTGTTGTACGGCCCCGTCGAGCAGCGCTCCTCGGTGGAAGAGGAGTTTCTGAAAGCCTTGATGCTGGCGATCGGTAATCCGCAATCACTGCTGCCGCAGCAGATCGAGATCGCGCATCGCCTCATCGCCACCACCATCCATCGCTGCATCATTGGGGGGCGTAAGAGCGATCGCGTCCGTCATTACATCGATCTGTCGAACGACCTCGGCCCTCGTCGCATCGAGAAGGACTCGCCACAAACGACCGGCATCCGCACGTTCGGAGCGGGACATGCGCTCGCCTATCTCGAAACCCTTCTCGCCGAGTTCGAGGAGGAGGCGCTCAAGCCGACGACACGACGGCTCGTGCGCGAGTTCGATGCCGAGTCGGTGCGCGCGACGCTGCGCCATCTGCTGCAACATTGGGGCCCCACGCCGCCGCTTCGGCGCCACAAGCGCGAGACGCACGACACGCACGTGAGCGTGCTGCACGACGCGAAGGAAATCATCGCACGCGTGGCCGGGCTGAGCACTGAATATCCGTTCGCCGGCGAGCCGGAGACGTGGATGCTCGACAACGAGAGCCGCAGTGGGCTGCGCGCGAGCGTAGCCAGTCCGCAAGGCCAGTGGCTGCGTATCGGCGCGCTGGTGGGGCTGCGCAAGTTCGATGAAGCGACCTGGCGCACGGGCGTTGTGCGCCGCTTGAGCGAGCGCAGTGACGCGAGCCGTAGTGCAGGGATCGAGATTATGGGCCGAGGTGGTGTCGGCGTGACCTTCCTGCCGCTCAACACGCGCGCCAAGCACGAGCCTTCCGGCCTGCTGTGCGCGCTGCTTGCCACAGGCGGGGCGGCGGGCGACGAAGTTACGCTGCTGCTGCCGCCAGGGACTTATTCGGCCGACGGCACGCAGGAGATGCGCGCTTATGACAAGCGCTATCGCCTCGTCGCCTTGCGTCTGGTCGCCAGCGGCGAAGGCTACGAGATCGGGCGCTACAGGGTGCTACGCATCGACGCGTCCTAGCTCGTGCACCGCTCACCAGCTGTAGCGCACGGTATAGCGCACCACCGCTTCCTTGTCGGGACCGACGGTGACCGGAATATGAATGGTGCGCGCGTCCTGCTTCTCGAATGGGTGTGAGCTGGTGACGATCTTCCAGTTCGACCATCGATACAGGTTCTCCTTGACAATCACGCGCACGGGCTCTTCCTTGCGATTGCGGATGCGCACCTCGACCTCCTCCGTCATCGTCTTGCGCGCCGTGTCGATGCTGAAATCCATCTGGCGGCGCTCGCCCACCACGTCGAAGGCGGAGCCAAGCTTGAGCAGGACGTTCTCGTTCTTCGGCGTGTGATCGATGCGGTCCTCGCCGATGAACTCGAGCGAGTCGTCGGCGACGTCGAGCTTGCTCACCCGCACACGGCCCGCGGGCAGAGGCACCCCCATGCCGTTTTCCTTGGTGTTCTTGAAGGTCAGGTAAGTGTCGACCTTCTTGTTGCCGGTCAGGCCGTAGTTGCGATCGGTCAACGCTGCGCCCCCGTACGTCCAGTAGAAGTCCTGCTGGCCGTAGTACACCAGCGTCTTCTCGCAAGGCACGTCCACGACTTGTGGAAACAGCTCGATCTGCTTGGTCGAATTGTCCGGCAGCGAGCTGGGCCGACCGAGCGTGTAAAGGTGATACTCGAAAAACGTCTTCTCCTGGAAGCCGCGCGCCTCATCCGCCATCTCCGCCTTCGCCATCGCGCGACCGGCCATCATCGGTGCACTGGGCACTGGCGCGCGATGGACGTCGCCGGCGATGAGCTTGATGCGCGCATCGGGATACGACGCACCGGATTGATTGAGGATGCTCACCCAAGCGCCGACGTCGAGCTTGCAGCTGTTCGCATCCTTGCCTTCGGCATAGGTGAGGTTGTAATCGGCCCACCAGGTGATGCCGTTGGTTTGATACGCGACGCGCGCGACATGCTCACCGGCCTTCTTCGCCGCGATGTCCCAAACTAGCGTAGGACGCGTGATCAAGCCACCGGGCAAGCTGGACAGCTTCACGCCCGAGTTGTGCGGAATGGTACGCACGGAGCCATCAGCGAGTCGTAATACCAAACCGCCCGCCGTTGCCAGCAATGTCCCGGTAAAACTTTCAACCGTCTCGCCGCGCACCTGCTCGACCGTGATCTCGCGGTCGATGTACTTGTCCAGCAGCTTCTGCGTGTCGACCAGATCGAACTGAAAATTCTGCTCGACCACGCGTGTACCGTCCGGATCGGTGAGCGACTTGAACGCGACGGTGGTCGGATCGATCAGTCCCGCGACATCGGTAAAGCGCACGAGGTTGCGTCCTGCAGTCAGTGTGATCGGCCGCTCGTGCCGCACCACTGCATAACCGGGCACGACATACCCGCGCTGCCCGCCGGATCGAAACACTTCCGGTGGAACTGCGCCAGGTTGCGCGCTGCTGTAGATCGTCAATGCGTTCGCAAGCGGCGCTTCGGCGTGTGCGGCAGCCGCAAACAGACCGAATGCGAGCGCCGCAATTGCCGGCCGAATCGTTGCAGTCATCACATCTCCTTTATCCGAGTCATTGCTTTCGTGGACGCTGCGTCCACCTCCATAATGGCGCGAGGCTGCAGTCCAACCTCTTGCGCCGCGACCGCGAAGACATCAACGCTGCCTTAACGCTCGATGCACACGATGCGGTTGACGGGCGTCGAACCGCGCAGTATAGAGTTCGCATAACCCTTATAACCGGCGCATCCACTCGCGTAGGCGGCAAGGACGCGCCATCTTCCCACCACGAAGAGGAGACCTGCGCATGCCTACCTTGAAGATCAATGGCCAAAGTTACTTCTCCGACTCGCCCCCTGATACGCCTCTGCTGTGGGTGATCCGCGAGGAACTGCGTCTGACCGGCACACGCTTCGGTTGCGGCGCGGGGCTATGCGGCTCGTGCACCGTGCACTTGAACGGGCAAGCGGTGCGCTCGTGCATGGTGAAGCTGGCTGACATCGGCAACGGAGTCATCACGACGATCGAAGGCCTGCATCCGTCCAACGCGCATCCCGTGCAGAAAGCATGGATCGATCTGCAAGTGCCGCAATGCGGCTACTGTCAGTCCGGGCAGATCATGCAAGCCGCTGCGTTGCTCGCTCAGAACCCCAATCCGAGCGACAAGGAGATCATCGACGGGATGAACGGCAATCTATGCCGTTGCGCCACCTATCCGCGCATCGTCGGTGCCGTGCGCAAGGCCGCGCAGCTGATGAAGGAGACCGATCATGCTTAAGACCAGCGAGCAAGGCGTGACCCGCCGCGAATTTCTGGTGCGCTCGGCCACCCTGGCGGGCGGTGCATTCCTGAGCATCGGAGTCGGCCCGACGCTGCTCGACCGCAGCGCGGAAGCGGCGATGGCCGCCACGCCCCAGTACACGCCGTCGATCTGGTTCACACTCACGCCGGATGGAATGACGACGATGCACATCGTCAAGGCCGAGATGGGCCAGCACATCGGCACCGCCTTCGCGCAGATCATCGCCGACGAGTTGGAAGTGCCGTGGGATAAGGTCAAGCTGGACACCCCGCTGGAGAGCGTGGAGAACTTCGCGATCTACGGGCTCGCCTATACCGTGAACAGCGGTAGCGTCACCACCGAGTTCGACCGCATCTCGCGCGCGGGCGCGCTCGGCCGCATCGCCTTGACCGAAGCCGGCTGCAAGCTGCTCGGCGCGAAGCTCGCCGATTGCACCGCCGATTCGGGCCGCGTCATCGACAAGACATCGGGCCGCTCGATCGGCTATGGCGAGATCCTGCAGAAGGTCAAGCTCGAGCGCACCTTCAAGTACCCGGACGATTTCAAGCAGGTCAAGCTCAAGGAGCGTAGCCAGTACAAAATCATCGGCAAGTCCGTGCCCGCGCTCGACATCCCGGCCAAGACGAACGGCCAAGCCAAGTACGGCATGGATGTCTTCCTACCCGGCATGGCGTACGGCTCGCTCGTACCGCCCCGCACGCGCTACGCCTCGAAGGTCCTGTCGATCGACGACAGCGAAGCGAAGAGGATTCCGGGCTATTTGAAAGCCGTCAAGATCGACGACTCGATAGGCAAATGCACCGGTTGGGTGGTGGCGCTGGCCGAGAGCTTCCCCGCTGCGGTGAAGGCGGCGAAGGCGCTGAAGATCCAGGCCGACCCCGGGCCGTACGGCAAGCTGAGTCTGTCGGACATCATGGAGGAATTCTCGGCGCTCGCCGACAAGCCCGAGCAAAGTTCGGCGTGGGTCCTAGAAGGCGACGTCGACAAAGCCATCCCCGGTGCGGACAAGACCGTGAGCGCCGAATACACCAGCGATATGGTCTGCCACGCGACGATGGAGCCGTTCAACTGCGTCGTACAGCACGGCTCCGACGACAGCTGGCACGTGCACATCGGCACGCAGAGCACCTCGTTCGCGCGCATGACGCTCACCGCGTATCTGTCGATGGTGCTGAACAAGAAGCCCGAGGAGCTCAAGGTCTACGTGCATCAATACATCCTCGGCGGCGGCTTCGGCGGCAAGCAGGATTACGACGACATCCTCGCGGCGGCGTACTGCGTGAAGGAACTTGGCCGCCCCGTCAAGCTCATTCAGACGCGCGAATCGCAGTTCGCGACCAGCTTCCCGCGCACGCCCACCTTCCACCGCCTGAAGGCTGGCATCAAGAACGGCCAGCTCGATGCCATGAATCACGACATCGTGTGCGGATGGATGGGGCCGCGCTTCAACGTCGGCAAGCAGTTCAACAACGGCACCGACTGGTTGCAGCTCGATTCGGTCGATGGCAAGAAGGCCGACATCGACCAATGGTCGATCGGCGGCAGCGACCACTGGTACCACGTGCCCAACCATCGCGTGCGCGCGTGGAACAGCGATCGGACCACTTGGGCAGTGCAGGCGAGCGCGCTGCGCACGGTTTCGAACTCCTACAACATGTTCGTCGTCGAGTCGTTCATCGATGAGTGCGCGCACGCGGCGGGGCGCGATCCCCTCGAGTTCCGTCTCGCGATGCTCAACGGCAAAGGCGGCAACCGCGGCATTCCCAACGCCGGCTACCCGCCGGGGACGGGCTCCGACTACTACATGGACCAGCTGTGGATCTCGTTGCCCTGGCCGAAGGAAGGCACGTGGATGCCGTACGAGTCCGGCACCGTGGGCGGCGCGTTGCGCTTGGCGAACTGTCTGCGCGTGGCGGCCGGTAAGGCCGGCTGGGGTTCGCGCAAGCTGCCGCCCAACACCGCGCTCGGTCTCGCCGTCTCGTCGGCCGAGGAGCGCCAAAGCCCGACTTGGGTAGCAGGCGTCGCGGAGGTCACGGTCGATCCTGCGACGGGCAAGTACCGCGTCAACAAGCTCACCATCGCGATGGACATGGGGCTCGCGATCAACCCCGACAACGTCAAGGCCCAGATCATGGGCGCGGCGCTGTGGGGCGCGAGCCAAGTCATGTCGGAGCGTCTCACCTACAAGAACGGCGCAATCGAGCAGACCAACTTCCATGAGTACCTGCCCATTCGCCAGGTCGACGTGCCGGAATTCGACATCCAGCTGATCGAGTCGGGGCGGCACCCGGTCGGCGTGGGCGAGCCGGCCTCGACGGTGGTGGCGCCCGCGGTGGCGAATGCGATCTTCAACGCGGTGGGCGCGCGCGTACGGCACATGCCGATCACGCCGCAGGCGCTGCTGGAGGCGATCAAGAGCAAGAAGGCTTGAGCACTCCCCTCTCCCTGGAGGGAAGAGGGGCGGGGAGAGGGCGACCAATGTCCCCTCCCCAGCCCTCTACCACGAGGGGAGAGCAACCGTGTTCGCTGTCAAGCGGTTTTTGGATTCCACGGTGTGTTGCTCATCGATGCGATCGCTCTTGGCCAACTGGCCACTGGCCATGGCAAAGTCTCGCACCTGGCGCGCATTGACCACCGCCGAACACAGCCCGCGCGCGGCCAACTCGCCTGCTGCGCGCGACCTGACCGACAATGACGGAAGTATATCCTGGCTCTACACGGTTTCGCGGCCTTGACGGTTTGGCGACCGCCGGCTGGGAGCGCAGACTCCAGCTCCGTTCCATTGAGCGAGGCGCCGGTCATGGACTACTCGAACGCTGAACACACAGACATCCTCCCGATGCGTGTAGCATTGAATGTTGCGCAGCGGTTCCTGGGCCAAGTCTTATCATGAGGAGTCAAGAGAGCTATCCCCTTGCAGCGCCCTTGGCATGTCCCATCGAAAAAGATGCCAATGCCGCGCAAGTCGCGCGCGCGATGGTCGCCATGTGGCAGCGGATCGACGCCGCTCTGACACCCGTTCTGGGGCGCCGTGGCGTCGCCGCAATCTACAAACGCAGCCTCTACCTGACAGCCCTCCACCCCTGGTTGCAGGCACTGCATGAAAACATTGAAGGCGTCATCGATCTCGATGCCTTGAGCGCCGCGCTCGTCCGGCAAAGCAGCGCCGATGCTCTCGCCGCGGGGAATGCACTTCTGCAGACCTTCTACGCCTTACTGACAAGGCTGGTGGGCGCCTCGCTCACCGAGCGATTGCTTCGTCCCGTGGTAGCCAACTCTATAAGCCCTCCGCCCGTACAGGACACCTCGTCATGACTAAAGTGACTATCAACCGCTTGGCCACGGGCGTCCCCGGGCTCGATGAAGTGCTCGGCGGGGGATTGCCAGAGTTTTCGTTCAATGTCATTGCAGGGCCACCCGGCTGCGGCAAGACCATCCTCGCACACCAGATCATGTTCGCGCTGGCCACGCCGGAGCGCCCGGCCCTTTATTTCACGGTGCTGGGGGAGCCGCCCCTCAAGATGCTGCGTTACCAGCAGCAGTTCGATTTTTTCAACAGTGACAGCATCAACCACACAATCCACTTCATCAATCTAGCGGACGTCAGCGGGAGCGATGATCCTGACCAGGTGTTGCGGAAAATCACAGCCGCCGTCGAAGCGCACGCCCCGGCCCTGGTGATCGTGGACTCGTTTCGTACACTCCTCATGACGGCCACGCCTGAAGGTAACGCGTCAAACACGCTGCAACGGTTCACCCAGCACCTGGGTATGATGATGACAGCTTGGCAAGCAACGACATTCCTGATTGGAGAGTACTTCAGCGATACGGGCGACGCGAGTCCGGTGCTTACGGTGGCCGATGGACTCATCTGGCTGCGCCGCAGCGTGCACCGAAACTCCATGGTGCGTAAGATGGAGGTTATGAAGATGCGCGGCCAAGCCCCGCTGTCGGGTCTGCACACCTTCCGCATCAGCTCCGCAGGGATCGAGGTATTTGCACCAGCGTCCTTGGGCCAAGGCGCGCAGACCCAGGTCACGGTGGAAACATCAGGCGCGCGCGTGCTCACGGGCGTACCACGGCTCGACGAGATGCTCGGCGGTGGGCTGCCGCGCGGCTACTCGGTGCTGATCGCCGGGCCTTCTGGATCAGGCAAGAGCACCCTGGCCGCTGGCTTCTTGGCGGAAGGTGCCCGCTGCGGCGAAACCGGGCTCATTGCCGTGTTCGAGCAGCGTCCTGATCGCTTGCGCACCCCCCTCCTCGCACCGCTTATTGAAAGCGGTCGCATCGGGCTTGTGGATTCGCGGGCTGCTGATCTGTCCATTGATGAAGTCGTTGTGCTGCTGCTGCGCGAGATTGCACGACTGAAGGCCGCCCGCGTGGTCATCGATTCGCTGTCGGGATTTGAGCTGGCTTTGGCGCCCACCTTTCGGGAGGACTTTCGCGAGTCGCTGTCGCATCTGGTGACCTCACTGGCGAGCGTTGGAGTAACTGTGCTCATGACCTCCGAACTTGAGGACCGATACACCGATTTGCGCTTCAGCCCGTATGGCACCGCCTTCTTAACCGATGCGATCATTGTACAGCGCTACATTGAAGTCGAAAGTCGTTTGCGGCGTATGATAGCCGTGGTCAAAGTGCGTGCGAGCGCCCATTCGGACCAGTTACGCGAATTCACGATCGACGATGCGGGCATCCATATCGGCGGAATGCTGGTCGATCAGGAGGGCCTGCTCGGTGGAATGCCGACCAGGAAGCATCCCGGCCAGCGACCTGACGGGCCCCTCAACACTGACGATGATTGAATTACCTGACACCATCATACTGGATGACCCGCTGTGCACAGGATTGCTGCACCGAGCGATGGATCGATGAGCCGCGCAACGGATTTGTTGGAGGCCAACGAGCAGTTGGTGCTCGCGACGCTCCACGCGGAAGCGGATGCTGATGCGGCCAAGCTTGCACTGGACGAACTCGCGCGGTCCGTTGGACTTGATGCCCTCACCCAAGTGCCTACCAGGGTGCTGCTGCTCGATCGATTCGCGCAAGCCATCAGCAACGCAAAGCGCCATGACGCGTGCGTGGCTGTTCTGTTCTTGGACCTCGACGACTTCAAGGTCATCAACGACACACTGGGGCACGCGGTTGGCGATCAAGTTCTGCAGTGGGCAGCGCAATGCATCTTGTCTTCGATTCGCGAAGCTGACACCGTAAGCCGCTACGGCGGTGATGAGTTCGTCATCCTGCTGACTGAGGTCGCGCACGAGGCCGATGCACTGGTTGTCGTCGAAAAGCTGAGTGCCGCCCTGGGCAGCCCTATCCGCATCGCTGATCGGGTGCTGCGACTCGCCGCGAGCATCGGCATCAGTTTCTACCCGGGCGATGGGGAGGAGGCCGCAACGCTGATCGATCGGGCCGATGCTGCGATGTACCGGGCGAAGCGGGGTGGGCCAGGCGGGTTTGCTCTTTATCGTGATGCCCTTGCTCACGACCGACTTCTCACTACCGCTGCATGGACTGCGGTTCATCGCTCGGCGTGCTGGGAGAAAGCTCGCGCGGAGCACGAGCACCATAACGCACTATTGCAAGAGGCGAACGAGCAGTTAGTGTTGGCCGCGTTGACTGCTCAAGAACTCCAGTACGCGGCCGAGGAGGCGCGCAGAGAGCAGGACCGGTTTCTCGCCGTCCTGGCCCATGAGCTGCGTCATCCCTTGACGCCGATTCGTACCGCGGCCGAACTGCTCGGTCGCGTTAGAGCCGAAGACGTGCCGCGAGTCCAGGCAATCATCGAACGGCAGGTGGCATACATGACTCGTTTGGTGGGTGATCTGCTCGATGTCGAAAGGTCGAGAACCGGGAAGCTGCGGCTCGAACGCCGGGCGGTTGACATGACACAGATTATCGACGCGGCAGTGACCGCCTGTCGACATTTCATTGCGGAGCGGCTGCAACTCTTGGACCTCCATGTCCCGCCCGGTCCGCTGCCCGTGCACGGCGATCCAGTCCGACTCGAGCAGGTGATTCGCAATCTACTCGACAATGCCTCAAAGTACACGCCAAAGGGGGGCACGATTCACCTCTCAGTGCTCATCGTCGGCGATACGTTTGTGATGACCGTATCGGACACCGGCATTGGAATCACGGCCGAGGCGTTGCCTCATGTGTTCGATCCGTTCGTACAGGACAGGCACGCCATCGTCTTCAATGGAGCCGGCTTAGGCATCGGGCTTACGGTTGTGCGTCAATTGGTTCAAGCCCACGGCGGCAATATCGTCGCGCACAGCGCGGGAAGCGGGTTGGGCAGTCAGTTCGTTGTCACCCTTCCGCTGAGCGGCAATCGATCGCTTACCCAAGGTGACGATGGTCTCGGACTCTCGTCTGAAGGCGCGACTGCAGTCGGATCACAAGACGCATAATGAATCCCTCGCCTGTAGCGGACTGTAACCATTGATTCCACAGTGAACTACCAAAGGGATCTTGCGCTCCCTTTCTTTCGGTACAGTCCACTAGCCCAGTCACCCTGACCGTCTGCTTCTGCAGATTCACGCGCTACCTTGAAGCCCCGCGCGTCGAGCCCGATCCCCACTGTGCCGATGTGTTTAGGCCAGTTGTGGCACACGTATTCTATGGAAACTGGTGGACGTCCGTTCATCGCGTACGGGGGAGTATTCTTGGCAGCGGAACGTCGATCGATATTGGTTCTGGCATGCAATCCGGAGTTCTACTTCCAGGCGTGTTCGCCGCGCTGCCGTCGTGGATGACCACGCTGCTGCACCGCTTTGGACTGGTGGACTTCGTCACCCTGCAGCGGCGACTGGCCAATGCGCTGATGCAGGCAAGCCAATTCATCGCCATGCAGACCTTCAGCATCGGGCAAACACTCTAGACTTGGTCGCCAGCGTCTTCATTTGCGCTGTACCTCGCCTACTTCTGGATTCGCGATGGCCAGGACTTGGTGCGTGCCGTGCGGGACGCGATCCCGCTCGCGCCTGAGCACAAACAGGAACTGCTCGAGAAGTTCACCGCCGTGATCCGTGCAACGGTCAACGGCACACTCCTCATCGCCGCGATTCAGGGTGTTCTTGGCGGCGTTGCGTTCTGGTTCCCAGCTCGTCGCTGAGCGCGCTCTGGCGTGCACGCAGGGCGGCTGCGTCTTGTCCTTGTGCATTGGGCGCGACGAATAGCGTCATTAGGAGCATGAATATCTCTGCTGTTGAGTGCCGGTCCGCTCGTCGCGTATTGCGATTCATCTCATCCCATCGATCGATCCATCAAAACAGCACGGGGTAGTACGCGCGATTGCAATGGCGATGCTGCCCCGCGTTGGTACAAGCAATACGGCCACAGCCGAGCCAAACTCTGCTTGACGCGCCCGAGTGCGTTGAGGAACCGAGCGCTGTCACGGAATGACGGACGAGAGAGATCGAGATGGCACTGGTTGCCTTCTTAACACTCCGTCGCACACCGGAACGGTACGTCCCGTGATTCGGATGTTCAAGCAGCGCGAGTTGACTTAGATCAACGGAAATCGCTCCAAGACGCGGCAAAGTGCATGTCATGCGCGGAGGATGCTATGCAATGTAGATCTTTCAGACGAAGGTGATGCTGTCTCGGGTCTCTTGGTGGTCCCGCGCTTTATCCACAGACGAAGGAGTAGTCATGGCGACGAAAGAGGCATACGAAAAGAAGCTGGAGGCGCAACTCAAGGAGTGGAATGCAAAGCTTGACGCGCTGAGCGCGAAGGCCCAGAAAGCCACGGCGGATGCGCGGATTACTTACGAGAACGAGTTGGAAAGCCTCAAGAGCAAACGAGCAGCGGCATATAAGACGCTCGACGAACTGCGCATGCGCAGCGAGCACACTTGGGAGAATATGAAAGAAGGTGCGGAGAACGTCTGGGATGAAATGAACAAGGCGATAGAGAGAATATCGGCCCGTTTCAAGTAAACAAGGCATTCCGAACCGTTTTGCCGGGTCGTTATCTGCGCGCAGGTGCAGCGATACTATTGAGAATCCACTAAATGCCTGGCAAAGCCACACCACCCCCGGCCTGCGGCCGGCCCCTCCTCCTGAGAGGAGGGGGAACAACTCCCCTCTGCCTGCACCAGCGGGGATGTCATCCATTTACGCGAACCTCAATAATGGTGCGAATCGCACGGAACACGTCTATGGCGGCATATCAAGCCATGCTTTGGCCATGTGCTGCAAGTTAGGTGGCAAGAAACAACTCTAAGGGAGATGCAGTGATGTCACTCGCAACGATTTTGCTCATCATCCTGGTTCTGTTGCTGATCGGCGCAATTCCCGCCTGGCCTCACAGCCGAGGGTGGGGTTACGGTCCCAGCGGCGGTCTCGGACTGGTGTTAGTCATCGTACTGATTCTGTGGTTGATGGGGAAGATATAGCGCGTCGGCCGGATAGATTTTCTGGCGGAGCCTTCATTCTCTACGAATACCGAGGTCCGAGAATTCCTCCGGAAGCGCGCGATGTAGCCTACAGCGGCTAGTCGGTCCCCTCAATCCTTAGCCGGCCACACAGCGTTTCAGTTCAACTAGTTCAACTGGAGAGTATGACCATGACACTAACTAAGCGTCTTATCGCTTTCTTCCTCACGTTCCTGTTCGTCTTCTTCGTGGGCTGCTCTTCCACGTCCAAGCAGGAAGGGATGGGCGAGTACGTTGATGACACAATCGTGACCTCAAAGGTGAAGGCGGCCATTTTCAATGAACCTTCCCTGAAATCCGCCCAAATCAACGTCGAGACCTTCAAGGGCGTGGTTCAACTCAGCGGCTTCGTCGATTCACAGGCCGCCATTGATAAAGCCGGCGAAGTGACGCGTGGCGTGAAGGGCGTGACGTCCGTCAAGAACGACATCCGGCTTAAGTGAATGAGACAGCTGGCCTGGAGATCGACAAACCGAAACCGATCGCGCAAATTCGCAAGACGCGGCCCGAAGTGGTCCAGGCCGTCGATGAGCTGCTCGAGACTTGTACCGATCGACCTTGTACCGATCGACAGGTAGCCGAGCGATTGAACGAATGCGGTTACAAGAACTGGAAGGGGCAGTCCTTTACCTTCAAGAAACTCATCGTCATCCGCAAAGCCTATGGCCTTAGGGGTCGATACGAACGACTACGCGCTCGCGGGTTGCGCACCACCGAAGAGATGGCACAGCAACTGGGCGTTGGCCCGGTGACCATTGGCCATTGGGGACGCGATGGTATCTTGCGCAGGCAGCCCTACGACAACCATCATCGCTACCTCTACAAACCGCTTGATCCGGCCGAGCCCCTCCCGCGCAAAGGTGCGCACAAGCGCAAGGCGGCTCACGCAACTGTTCGTCCGACCACCCTGTCCCTGTCCCTATCCCGCAAGGGGAGAGGGTACCTGGCTTACACTTGACTCCCATGTCAGAGAACATCCTCTCGCTCTGCGCCGCCGAGCTGCTCACGCACTATCGCAAGCGCGCGCTCTCACCGGTCGAAGTGACACGCGCGGCCCTCGATCGCATTCATCGCCTGCAGCCCGCTTACAACGCCTTCGTGCTGACGATGGACGAAGAGGCGCTGCGCAATGCGCGCGAGTCCGAGTCGCGCTGGCAGCGCGGCGAACCGCTCGGACTGGTCGACGGCTTGCCCACTACGGCCAAGGATCTTCTGCTGTTGAAGGGCTATCCGACCCGGCGCGGATCCCGCACGATCGATCCGAATCAACCTTGGGAGGAAGACAGCGCGTCGGTCGCGCGCATGCGCGAACACGGTGCGATTTTTCTGGGCAAGACGACGACACCGGAATTCGGCTGGAAGGGCGTGACCGATAGCCCGCTCACCGGTGTCACGCGCAATCCATGGAACCCAGCGATGACGCCCGGCGGCAGCAGCGGCGGCGCGGCAGTCGCCGCTGCGCTCGGCATGGGTGTCATGCACATCGCCACCGATGGCGGCGGCTCGATCCGGATTCCCGCCGGCTTTTGCGGCCTATTCGGTTTCAAGCCGACATTCGGCGTAGTGCCAGTGCACCCGCATCCACCTGCCGGCACCCTATGGCATCAGGGCCCGATCTCGCGCACGGTGCACGACGCTGCGCTGATGCTCACCGTCATCTCCGGCTTCGAGCTGCGCGACTTCTACGCGGGGCCGACTCTGAACATCGATTATCGTCACGGGCTCGATGAGGGTATCGCCGGCATGCGCATCGCCTACAGCAAGACGCTGGGCTACGCGCGGGTGGATCGGGAAGTCGCGGAACTGGTCGATCGCGCCGTGCGCGAGCTCGAGTCGTTCGGCGCGCACGTCGAAGAGATCGACTTCGCGATGTCGGATCCGATCGAGATCATGGGACCGCTATGGTCGGTCGCGCTCGCGATGGGCGTGCAGCCGATGACGCCGGCACAGCGCGCGCTAGTCGATCCACCTCTGTTGGAACTGGCCGAACCCGGATTTCATCTGAGCGCGCTCGAGTACCGCGCACTGGAGAAGCGCCGCGAAATGCTGTTCCAGCGCTTCAGTAAGCTGCATCAAACGTACGATCTGCTGATCACACCGCAGCTCGCCACGACCGCCTTCGCCACGATGCACGAAGTGCCGCCGAACTCGGACTTGAAGCGCTGGTGGCAGTGGTCGCCGTTCACGTATCCGTTCAATCTCACCCAGCAACCGGCGGCGACCGTGCCGTGCGGTGTCGCTGCGAACGGTCTGCCGGTGGCAATGCAGATTGTCGGCGCGCGCTTCGCGGATCAAAAGGTGCTGCGTGCGGCGCGTGCGTATGAGCGGGCTCATCCGATTCCCACGCCCCCGATCCCGCACGAGGTGTAGAGGCCGTAGCCGCGCTGCGCGCGGACCACCCCGGCGCCTTGCGGCGCCACCCCTCCTTGAAAGAAGGAGGGGAATGCTCGAGGTTACGCGCCACTCTTCTCGGGGAAGAGGGAAATGGTCTAGGTCACCCGCCACTCTTCTCGGGCAACAGCGAATCGGTCTAGATTACGCGCCACTCTTCTCGGGCATCAGCGAAATGGTCTAGGTTGCGCGCCGCTCTTCTCGGGCAACAGCGAAATGGTTTAAGTTGCGTGCCACTCTTCTCGGGCAACAGCGAAATGGTTTAAGTTGCGCGTCGCTCTTCTCAGGCAACAGCGAAATGGTCTTGGTTACGCGCCGCTCGTCTCGGGCAACAGGGAAATGGTCTAGGTTACGCATCGATCTTCTTCGGCGAGCGGGAAAAGATCTACGCCACACGCGCCGCTCGCCTTGGAACGGAGAGGAATGGCGGGGGTTGCACGCAGCATCGGAGCCGCTCCCTGGCAATCCCCATGGCACCAATAATGTGAGACGGCACCGTCGTCCCCGCCTCTCAGGAGGCGGGGTGGCGCCGGGGCGGTGTGGGCTAGAAGCCCTGTCCTTCGGTTGCGCATACAATCCTCGCACCGGCTCAATCCAAGTGGGAGCAGCGTGCAATGGACATCAGCGAGATCAAACGAATCGCCACCCGCCAGCCATCGCCCAAGGCTTACGACACCCGCCAAGCACGCATCGACCTCGCCGCGGCACTGCGCACGGCTGCACGTATGGGATTGAGCGAAGGGGTGTGCAATCACTTCAGCCTCGAGGTGCCGGGCGAGCCGGACAAGTTCCTGATCAACCCGCAGGGATTGCACTGGTCGGAGATCTGCCCTTCGGACCTGATGATCGTCGACGCACAGGGCAACGTCGTGGACGGCAGGCATGCAGTCGAGCCGACCGCCTTCTTCATTCATCATGCGGTGCACGTCTATGCGAAAACGAAATGCGTACTCCACACCCACATGCCGTACGCCACCGCCCTCACGCTGCTGGAAAATCCGACGCTCGAAACGCGTGCGAACCAGAACGCCATGCGCTTTCACGGGCGCATCGCGTATGACATGCACTTCGGCGGTCCGGCACTCGCGGCCGACGAAGGCAAGCGCATCGCCTCGGCCATCGGTGATGCCGAGGTCGTCTTCATGGCGCATCACGGCGTGATGGTCTGCAACGACCGCATCGACTACGCGTTCGACGACCTTTACTACCTCGAGCGCTCCTGTATGGTCCAGGTGCTCGCGATGAGCACCGGGCGCGCGCTGCGGCTGGTCGACGACGCCATGGCGAAGAAGACCTGTGATGCGATCGAAGGGGAACGCCAGCAGTCCGAACTGCACTTCGCGTCGTTGAAAAGATTACTCGATCGCGAGGACCCCGGGTGGCGTGGCCGTTAGGGCGCGCCTGCAGTGGTTGCTGTCACGACTTCATCTCGGCAGCGCCTATTTCCCCGGATTCCGACCTTCGGCCTCCATCCTGGCTACTTGCTCGCTGCGGGGGGATGGGGACTGGGCAGCTCGGTCGATCGGGGAACCTAGCGGGGCGGCCACGCACGGCCCAAAGCTGGCTCGCTTCTTAGTGTGACCCGCCCCTGCATCGACGTTGTTTTTCAGCATAGATGGAGGCGGTGGTAGGAGATGAAGTGATGCTCCCCGCCCCTACTCCTCAGTCCCAGCCCGCGCAGTTTCCTCGTCCCCGGCCCCGCAGTTTCGTAGCCCGGATGCAGCGCAGCGGAATCCGGGACAGATCGCGAGATGCTCGGGAACGCCACCTGCTCCGCGCTGCTGATCCGGGAAATTCTGAACAAGTCCGACGCGCGCGACGACCATCGCGCATTGCGACAAGCACAACAGCATGGACATCCTGACCGATCACGACGTCTACCTCTTCCGCCAAGGCACGCACTACCGCGCTTACGAGAAACTCGGCGCGCACTTGGGCGAAGCCGACGGCCAACCGGGCGCGACCTTCCGCGTGTGGGCGCCCAACGCGCGCAGCGTATCGGTCATCGGCGATTTCAATAACTGGAACGCCGATGCGAACCACTTGTCCGCCCGATGGGATCACAGCGGCATTTGGGAAGGATTCATTGCGCGCGTGGAGCCAGGCGCGTGCTACAAGTTTCGCATCATCGGGCGCAACGGCGAGACGTTCGACAAAAGCGACCCCTACGCAGTACGTACGGAGACACCGCCGAACACCGCGTCGGTGGTGTGGCGCCTCGATTACGAGTGGCTCGACGGCGACTGGATGCTCGATCGGCGCGCACGCAATGCGCTCGATGCACCGATGGCCATCTACGAAGTGCACCTCGGCTCGTGGCGGCGCGCAGCCGATGGCCGCGCACACTTGAATTACCGCGACCTCGCCCATCAGCTCGCCGACTATGTCGCGCAGATGGGCTTCACCCATGTCGAGCTGCTGCCCATCATGGAGCATCCGTTCTATGGTTCGTGGGGGTATCAAATCACCGGCTTCTTCGCGCCGACCGCGCGCTATGGGACGCCGCAGGACTTCATGGTCCTGGTCGACCATCTGCATCAACGCGGCATCGGCGTCATCCTCGATTGGGTGCCCTCGCATTTTCCGCAGGACGGTCACGGCTTGACGTACTTCGACGGCACCTATCTCTACGAGCACGCCGATCGCCGTCAGGGCTATCACCCCGAATGGGGCAGCTACATCTTCAACTATGGGCGCGCCGAAGTGCGCGACTTCCTCGCGAGCAACGCCGAGTTCTGGCTCGATCGTTACCACGCCGACGGCTTGCGTGTGGATGCGGTGGCCTCGATGCTCTATCTCGATTACTCGCGCAAGCCGGGCGAGTGGATTCCCAACCGCTACGGCGGCAATGAGAATCTCGAAGCCATCGATTTCCTCAAATCGCTGAACGAGGCGATCTATCGCGATTATCCCGAGACGCAAACGATCGCCGAGGAGTCGACCGCATGGCCCATGGTGTCGCGTCCGACGTATCGGGGCGGCCTGGGTTTCGGGCTCAAGTGGAACATGGGTTGGATGCACGATACGCTCGCCTATTTCCAGCAAGACCCGATCTATCGCAAGTACCACCACGACAAGCTCACCTTCAGCATCTGGTACGCCTTCTCGGAAAATTTCCTGCTGCCGCTGTCGCATGACGAAGTCGTCTACGGCAAGGGCTCGCTGATCGGCAAGATGCCCGGTGACCCGTGGCAGAAGTTCGCCAACCTGCGCGCGCTTTACGGTTACATGTGGACCCATCCGGGCAAGAAGCTGCTCTTCATGGGCGGCGAGTTCGGTCAATGGGACGAGTGGCAACACGAGGCGCAGCTGCAGTGGCATCTGCTCGATCAGCCCGCGCACGCGGGCTTGCAGCGTTGGGTGCGCGACCTCAACACCTTCTATCGCGCCACCCCCGCGTTGTATCAGCTCGACTTCGCCGCGGAAGGGTTCGAGTGGGTGGACTGCTGCGACGCCCAGAACAGCGTAATCAGCTTCTTGCGCAAAGGCCGCAGCCCAGAAGACGTGGTGCTGGTCGTTTGCAACTTCACGCCGGTGATACGGGAGAACTATCGGCTCGGCGTGCCGCGCCCGGGCTGGTGGCGCGAGTGCCTCAACAGTGACGCGCCGCTCTATGGTGGCAGCGGTCAGGGAAATTACGGCGGTGTGGAGGCCGTGCCGCTGCCCGCCCACGGGCGCTATCAATCGTTGAATCTGCGTCTACCGCCGCTTGCCGTCCTGATTCTGCAACCCGCGTAAGTGCGAGCGACGAACATGCTGCAGATGGATAGGCCCGAAATTCGCGCCGCGGAAGCGAACCAAGCCTTACCTGAGCGCGGCAAGCAGCGCGCGATCATCGAAGGCGTGACGCCGCAAGTCGATTGCGGCCGCTTCGCCATCAAGCGTGTGCTGGGCGAATATGTCGATGTCGAGGCCGACGTCTTCACCGACGGGCACGACGTCGTCTGCGCCCAGCTGCTGTACCGGCGTAAGGGCGAAGACGATTGGCATGCGCGCTTCATGACGCCGCTCGTCAACGATCGCTTCCGCGCGCGCTTCGAAGTCGACGCCCTGGGCCGGTGGCTCTACACCGTGCGCGGATGGGTCGATCATTTCGAAACTTGGCGGCGCGATCTCGTCAAGCGTAAGC
>Ga0070741_10001881_pt1 | contig 59822 bp, 44 predicted proteins | sample Coa_R1_4_FD_66440 | JGI IMG/M metagenome (GOLD analysis project Ga0070741, IMG submission 66440) | Surface soil microbial communities from Centralia Pennsylvania, which are recovering from an underground coalmine fire - Coalmine... | ecosystem: Environmental > Terrestrial > Soil > Unclassified ...
GGATCTATGTATACGGGTTTGTGGTCTCGGTGCTGATAATCTATCTCTTAACTGTGTTATGTGGGTTGTATCCGAGCAGACTCGCTACAAGAATACATCCGGCGGCTGCGCTGCATTATGAATAAGGAATGTCTGAATCGATTCTTATCATAGATGATGATCCATCGATAGTTGCGTCGCTCGCACTGTTGCTGAAACAAGCCGGCTATCAATCGCAGTCGGCGGCAACGCCTGCGGATGCCTTGCGGTTGATATCCAGCGAACCGTTTCATCTCGTTCTCCAGGACATGAACTTTTCTCGCAAGACAACAGGCGAGGAAGGCATCGAGTTGCTCCGGCAAATAAAATCAGTTCGGCCGGAGCTTCCCGTGATTTTAATCACAGCATGGGGATCGATCTCGCTTGCGGTTGAGGGCGTTCGGGCCGGAGCGGCCGACTTCGTTACAAAGCCCTGGACGAATCAGCAGATTCTTCATTCGTTAAAAACCGCGTTGGGAGTTGCCGCCGCAAACGCGTCTCAACTGTCGGCAAAGAATGTTCCGCGAAGCGAGCTCGATTCGCGTTACGATTTCAAAGACCTGGTGGGCAACGATCCGAAGTTTGTCAGAATCCTGGAAGTTATAGGGCGAATCAGCGCCACCGACGCATCGGTTCTGATTACAGGTGAAAGTGGTACTGGCAAAGAGTTGGTTGCCGCGGCCATCCATCGCAACAGCAATAGAAAAAACGGCCCGTTTGTAAAGGTGAACCTTGGCGGAATTTCTTCTTCTTTATTTGAAAGCGAAATGTTCGGTCACGTTAAGGGAGCATTCACGGACGCAAGGCAGGATCGCCGCGGTAGATTTGAAATCGCAAATGGCGGCACGATATTTCTTGACGAAATCGGAGACCTCGATCCGAATTCGCAGGTGAAGATTTTGCGCGTTCTTCAGGACCGAACTTACGAAGTGCTGGGGTCAAGCACCAGTCGCACCGTTGATGTCCGGGTGATATCGGCAACAAATCGAAACCTTGCCGAGATGGTCGAGAAGGGTGATTTTCGCGAGGACCTGCTTTATCGGTTAAATCTGATTGCAATACATCTACCGCCGTTGCGAGAGCGCCCTGCCGATATTCCATTGCTGGTAAATCATTTTATTCAGACTATCGCACGGGTTTATCGAAGAAACGAAATGACTGTTAGTCCCGCCGCTCTGCAATGGTTGAAAGGCTTGCCGTGGCCGGGAAATATTCGGCAACTCAGGCAGGTTATCGAACGGACGATTCTTGTCAGTGAAAACGACACGCTGGAGAAAGATGATTTTGTTCTCCCTCTTGAAATGGAAGCGACCGAAGCCAGAAAAGACGCTCTTCCACAGGTCGGCAGCATGACGATGGACGATATCGAGCAGGCGATGATTATTAAGTGCATGAAACATTATGATGGCAACATCAGCAAAGTCGCCGAGTCGCTTGGTCTCAGCCGCGCTGCGCTCTATCGGAGATTTGAAAAATACGGCATCAAGTTATGACGGACGCTGAATAACATGCCTTGTAGGCCTCTGCGGCCTGCCAGGTAATCCGTTACGTGTCACTGTGTAACTCGTTACCCAAAAAGAGATACGCCACGCCACGATCCTCTGCCAATCGGCAGCTAAGTTCTTCACACCAAACCCGTTCTGGGCTTTTAATCGAAAGGAACGCAGTTTGCCATCACGAAAGCAATCAATGATCAAAGACATTGTCCGACGCATTGATTCAAGATTGGTCTGTCAACAGTTAAACGGAGGGAGAATGTTATGAAGTCAAGTTTGATCCGAATAGTCCGGTGTATTCCATTCGTGTTAATAATGGTTCTGGCCGCATCTGCAAGTTCATTTGCGCAGGCGGACAAACCGTCACCGACAAAGGACAGTGAAAAAGATGCAATAGAAGCCTTGCTGAATGAGGTGCGACAGATAAGACTGGCTGTTGGCCATCTGAATGATGCTCAAATTCTGGTCGACCATGTGCGAGCGTCTCAAGAGCACGTTGACCGTCTCAGCAAAGAAGTTGAACAAATTCGTCAGCAGATTCAAGAATCAGAGTTCATTCTGCCGCAACTGAATCAGGAACTTGAAAAGGCTGTAAAAAATGTCGATTTGGGTATAGCTGTCCACGATGATATCGACCGGCTCAAAACTAATATTGAGAGACAGAATGCGCTCCAACAGGCAGCGCGAGATCGCGAGATCCTGCTAAACAAAGATCTCGAACAGGAGCAAGTAGTGCTCACCGATCTGAAAGTCCGGCTGGGCCGGGTCGAGCGGGAGATCGAAAAGCAGCTATCGGGTGACAAACCGAAAAATTATGACTTCTAACGAGACTCTCGATGTTAATAGCCTGGTCTCGACTGTTACTTTTGCAAACATGGTGCCGATTCCTAAAGCTCGCGTATAATGATTTACCGAAACGGAGAACTGGCCTGATGCCTGGCTCTCCGTTTCCCTCTTCATATGAGCCTGCGACTTAGATTCATTCTTTATCTCATTTTTATTCATCTTCTATTTGCTGGCGTTGCTGTTTATCTGTTGCTTGACCATCGACTTTGGCTACTGGCCGTGGAAGCCGTTTTTGTGGTATCGCTCGCAATCGGCTACAAACTGATAAAGAATCTGTTCGGAACAATAGACCTCCTCCAGACTGGCGCGCAATTCATTAGTGACAGCGATTTCACCTCCAGGTTCACCGAGCTGGGCCAGCCTGAAATGGACCAACTGGTGCACATCTACAACAAGATGGTCGATCATTTGCGCGAGGAACGCACGAAACAACAGGAGCAAAACTACTTCCTGGAAAAAGTTCTGTTCGCATCGCCGTCGGTAATCATCACGCTCGATTTTGATGATCGTATTGCAATGGTAAACCCCAGCGGCCAGAAGATGCTTCAGCTGTCCGCTGGTGATCTGCTGGGAAAGAAATTGTCAGAGTTCGATAATGCATTCGTTCAGGAACTCAGCAATCTCAATCCCGGTGAATCCAGGGTTCTTTCCCTGATAGGTCGCCGCCGAGTGAAATGCCAGAAATCACAATTCCTTGATCGAGGGTTTACTCGAAATTTTATTTTGATCGAGGAATTAACCGATGAATTGCGCCAGTCGGAAAAGGCTGCTTATGAAAAGATTATCAGGATGATGTCGCATGAAGTGAACAACACGGTCGGTTCAGCTAATTCCCTGCTCCACTCGTGCCTGAATTATGGCGATCAGTTGACCGAAGAGGATCGCGCAGATTTAGAGACGGCGCTCAACGTCGTTATTTCCCGCACGGACCAGCTGAACGCCTTTATGAAGAGTTTTGCCGATGTAGTGCGACTCGGCCCTCCTCAGCGATACCCAACTGACGTTCAACGAATACTGGAAGAGATCTGTTTTCTGATGCGATCCAATCAAAAGGGTAAACGGATAGATTGGAAATGGGATATCCAGACCGCGTTGGATCCGATCATGATGGATCGCGCCCAAATGGAACAAGTGTTTGTGAACATAATCAAGAACGCCATTGAAGCAATCGGTGGCGAAGGAACCATCACAATCCGAATCGGTCGACAAGGTTCGCGCGGCTTTGTCATTGTCGAAGACACCGGCGGCGGCATCGCACCGGAAGCCAAACAGAATTTATTCACGCCGTTTTTCAGTACGAAGCAGAATGGCCAGGGCATTGGTTTAACACTCATCCAGGAAATTCTCGACCAGCATAAATTCGAATTTTCGCTAGACAGTCAACCCGGTCAACCGACCCGTTTCACGATTTTATTTTAGTGAAATGTCTGCCGATCAGAGAAAGTGTGATCGACACTGGCATTTATTTCCAAACGGAATAAACTCATCAGCACCATTTCATAAACTTTGTTTTTGTCGGAGGCAGAAACGGCAATGAAGGCATTCGAAATTCAAAAATTCGGACTGGATTCCCTCGCGTTAGTTGAACGTCCTGATCCGAAGCCCGCGTATGGCCAAATCGTAATAAAAATGCGGGCTGCGTCATTGAACTATCGGGACTTGTTAATGGTAAAGGGTTATTACAATCCCAGGCTTAGGATGCCGCTAATTCCATTGTCAGACGGCGTCGGTGAAGTGGTTCAGCTTGGCGAGGGAGTCACACGCGTCAAAGTCGGCGACCGAGTTGCCGGAATCTTTTGCCAGAGGTGGATCGACGGAGAGATCAGCGATGCAAAGGCTCGGCCGGCGCTCGGTGGCGATGTTGACGGAATGCTGGCCGAGTATGTTGCACTGGATCAGGACGGCGTAGTCCACGTTCCGGATTTTCTTACTGACGAAGAGGCCGCTACGCTCCCTTGCGCCGCAGTGACCGCTTGGAATTCCTTGGTCGAGCAAGGCAAATTGAAGGCTGGAGACTCAGTCCTCGTTCAAGGTACAGGCGGCGTCTCGATATTCGCTCTGCAGTTTGCAAAAATGATGGGCGCACGGGTGATTGCCACCTCCAGCCACGATGAGAAACTGCAGCGCGTTAAGGATATGGGTGCTTCCGATGGGATCAACTACAAATCGACGCCCAATTGGGATGAAGCGGTGAAAGCTTTAACTGCAAAAATCGGAGTGGACCACATCGTTGAAGTCGGAGGAGCGGGGACGCTGGCAAGATCGTTTCAGGCGGTGCGAAAAGGCGGGCATATAAGCTTGATCGGAGTTCTTGCTGGCGCCAGCGCGGAAGTGAACCCAATGCCGATCCTTATGAAGAACATTCGCGTACAGGGGATCTTCGTCGGCAGCCGGAAGATGTTTGAAGATATGGACCGCGCTATCGTTCAAAATCATCTCAAGCCCGTTGTGGATCGTATCTTCGAATTCAAAGATGCTATTGAAGCACTGAAATACATGGAGAGTGGCGCGCATTTCGGCAAGGTCTGCATTCGTTTTTGAACGAATGATTAGCCGTCTTCAAGACGGCTTTCCCGAAGGGTTCCTAGACGCGCCGTTTTACCGCGTGGTAACTCGCCGGAAAATTTTGTCGCGGAATAATCTTCGAGCCTTTCAGGCTCGGAATTAAATACACGCTCATCCGGGGGTGGCGCTCTTCGAGCTTACCCCCGGCTATTAACTTTCTGCCTTTCAGGCAGCTATACGATTCGCTGCTGGTCCTCGCAAGTTCTATCAATTGGGTAACGACAATCTGTAAAACAGCCGGTCTATTAACCCTGAGGGAAAGCATCGTGGACGGCTTAGGCCACAACCCCTCACTCCAAAAAACCAGAACCACACCTGCTACTTTGTGACCGTGATTGAAACGGAGCTCGAAGCCGTCCCGCCTCGTCCGTCACTGACGGTCACTGTCACAACAACGTTTTGATTATTCTTAACCTGAGGCGCGGTGAAAGTAACGCTGTTGCCGCTGCCCTTTATTGATCCTGCGGACACATTCCAGGAATATGTTAAAGGATCGCCATCAACGTCAGTAGCGAGTACCGTCAACACACTGGTTTTTCCAGAACTAATCTTGTTTGGCTTAGCAGAGAGCTTGCTGGTGATCGCTGGCGGATGGTTCGCCCCGGCCACCAGTATCGTAGTCTTATCCGACACAACACCGCCCCGACCATTCTCGATCGTGACAGTCACGGTGACCACCAGATCGACTGGCGTGACAGGAGCCGTGTACCTGACAGTCGGGCCATTACCACTTATTGTTCCTTGACTGGCGCTCCAAAGGTAGGTGAGCGGACTGTTATTCGGATCAGAAGCGACAACGCTCAATGTACTGGATCCGCCGGAATTCAACTCATTAGGGTTAGACTGTGGTTCTGACACTATAACAGGAGAGCTGTTGTTTCCGGCCACAACCGTGACGAAGAATTCGCTGCTCACTGAGCTTCCGGTCGCATCTGCGATGATAAGCTGAACCCTGAAATTACCCGAAGTCGTGTTGCTGTAACCTACGGATGATCCGCTTCCTGATACTGCGCCGCCTTCCGGCACCCATGCATAGGCGAGCGCATTATTACTGGGGCTTGAAGCATTGACACTTAACGTAGCGGTGCTGCCTACCGTCACAGGCTGCGGGTTGATTGAAGGTCCGTTGTTTATTATAGGAGGAGCATTGTTCGAAATGAGCGCGGTATCGCGGGTTGCAGCCGCTCTGACCTGTCTGACGCCTCGTGTGACGGTTGCTGATGATTGAGTTGAGCTGGTTGTCGCGACGCTGAACACCTGGATCTCTGCCAGTCCTGTGTTCGATCCGGCAGAGTTATTAACGGTGAAGGTCAGGGAAGTGATCGTCTTTGATGGGAACGTTACCGTGGTCGCCGTCCCATCGTTGTTAAGCGCGCCGACGGGTATGCTGGAACCGTCGCTGAATACCATAGTCGCCGCCAGGACCTGATCGTCCAGGTTAGGTCTGTCGTATAAGACTACTTTGTTGATTGTTTGCGAGCTCGACCATGTCAGTTTAAGCCACGATCCGGGACCGCCGCCCACAGTGGCCCATTCCTTTGTATAGTCATTGGGATAACCGTCGATCACTCCGTCAATCGCTTTTGCAGCCGTCTGGCCTGTATTTATATTTTGGCTGGAAGCTGTGACCGTCGCGTTCAGGGCAACATTGGTCGAGCTCCCCGTCGAAGAAGAGAACGTAATCGGCGGATCGATCCAGAAAAACTCGTCTTTCTTACAGAAAGGGTATAGAGCGGGACCAGCCTGTGAATAATAACGGCTGATGACCTGGAACTTAAGATTGTTAGACGAATTTGTACTGAGCATCGGCGTCGGCACGGGCAAACGCTCCAGCGGCAAATTCATTTCAGGAGCGCCCTGCGCTACCAACGGCAGGGTGAACGCCTGTGTCGGATCGAATCGATTTGAAACTCCTGAAGCAGTCGTGGGCAGCGGCCAATTGTCCGGCCCGACGCTGTCATGCACGACGGTCTTATGAACAATCGGTTGATAGGTCGGTAACTCCTGCTCAATGATAGTCAGTGCATTGTGCACGAAAAAATATGTCGCATTGTGATCCTCATGAACGTCGATTTCCGCGGTCGTGTAGATGTCGGTTGGCCGGAAAGCTTCAATCACGGATTTCATATCGGTCATCACCGCTTGCCTGGTGTAAGGTGCAGGAACGCCAAATACTGTAGAGTGCCAGTCTTTACCGCCAAACCCATTGTTGCCATACGTCGCAGTGATGGTTCCATCATACGATGTGAACACCTGGGTGTCAGAACCGGCGGCGAGAATATCGCCCATGTGAGTATCCGGATAGCCGAGAAAGATGATATCCTGCGGATCAACGCCGAGTTTGGCCAGTGCGGCAACGCTTTCGCCCTCGCGTTCCAGCCCTTTTGCTTGACCCTGAAAATCGCCATTGGTTACGACGACTATCTTTACGCGGCCTCCGGACTGCAATTTGTTATAAATAACCCCGCTTGCCGTTAATGCTTCATCGTCTGGGTGCGGCGCGATAATCATTATCGGCGCGGTTGATGTAGTCTGGGTTTGAGCATTGACATGACCGGTTAAGAGCACCAGGCAGGTCAGCAGTCCGAATGCGAGAATCGACGAACGTAGAGCACTTTTTCTTTTCAACTCGAGAACTCCTTTGATTAAAGGGAGGCAGATATCTCTTTCATCAGCAATGCTGTTAGTTGCTACATCTGTGCCAGTGCGCTATGTGAAGATAAATCCTGCAATATGAGCAGTTCCGCGAATCTGTGTGAAAATATGTAACTACTGAGGCGTGATAGATGTTTCTTTTGGTAACAGCCTGGGAATTGTTTTAAAGATCATTTCAGAGATAAATTTTCGGTATTTACCCGCTTGAAAATGACCAGAACTTTTTCCTAAAATGCTGCGGCAAAAAATCTCAAATCTTAATAACGTCTAGTTAAAACGGTATGAGCACAGTCAAGAAACAAAGCCGCGAAGAATTGAGGATTAAACATCAAGTTCGGGTTGTCACCGATTCAGAAGAAGGCGTTTCGTTCGGAAAGTTATCCAACGGAATTTACGGGTTCACCTATTCACCTGCTCAGGAATCTACTCCGCTATTTCAGCGCATGGCGTATCAGAGCTTTGAAGTCCACAAGCTTCAGGATGGGTCGGAATTATTGCTGGGATACGTCACCGCAAGCGACAAAGCCAAGATTGATTCGAATCGCGATCTCGAGGACATCAAACTTTATCCTGATGTCTATAATGACGCGACTTATCTAATAACCGTTCCGGTTTCGAGAATCGCTAATCATAAACGAGGCGTCGCGAGGACGGATGGAAACTATCTGAAAATAGATCTGCACGAGCAATAAGGTCGCAGTCAGCCTAACGTTCGGCGTGACGGCACGACTGTATTCGCAATCAGCATTCCTGCGACAAGTGCTACGGCCATCAAAGTCATCTTGAAGGCAGTGTCGACGCCCGAAACAACTTGTCTGTCCAACAGTGATGCGAGACTGCGAAATCCGATGCTGCCCGGCACCAGCAACAGGATTCCGGGAACCAGCGTGATCGCCGCCGGTCGATCACGCCAACGCGCAAGCAGATTGCTGACCAGTCCTACGGTCAGCGCTCCCGCGAAAACTCCCAATTCCGGCCCCAGCGCCCGCGCGCCAAGCCTGCTTCCAGTCACAGCAAGCGCACCAGCTATCAGTATCCATATCCCGTCAACTAAGTGCGCCCGCAGCAAAATCATAAAAGACAGCGGCGCGATTACCAGTGCAACGAACTCAGTCCAAGCGGGAAGCAAGTGCGGATCGGCGATATGAGGAGTTCTGTATATTGATTCAACAATCTTTTGACCGAGCGCAACCCCGAAGCCTATCGACATAAAAAGTACCAGTGCACCGCTGAACCTTGCGGTGCCGGATACCAGATTGCGGGTCGACAGCTCACTCATCGCGACAGTTAAAGTTAACCCCGGAATCAGGACGATCAAGCCTGCCAGCGTCGCGTTCGATACGGAGAACGAACCGACTACAAAGGTCAGCATTGCCGCAATTCCCGAGGCGGCAAATGCAGCGACGGGCTCAAAGACTCTTCCAAAACTTGATGATTTAGTTGCGAGAAGAGAGAGAAGACCGATCATTAATCCAATGCCGCTCGAAATCAGAATCTCTTTGAGTCCTCCACCCAGAAACCGCGACGAGGCTGCCGACGCGAGACCGAATGCGAGAACACGTAAAAAATCGTTGTATTCGTGTGGAGCGGCGATGATCTTCTCAATCTCAATTGAACCATCAGCGGGCGAAAGCTGTCCTGACAAAACCTTACTGGTCACGACATCCAGATCGGCGAGCTTGCCCAGATTAACCTCACCCGGCTCTACTCGGATTAGAAAAGTATGCTGCGTGTCCTGATCACCAAATGCGACAAAGATCGATGTCGGCGTCGAGAAGAACTGGCTGACCAGCCCCAGCCGGGTTGAGGTCTTTGTCAGCACCGCTTCGAGCCTGTCCGCCGAATAGCCGTAAGTATGAAGTGCTCGACCAAGCCTCAGAACAAATCCGATTGCGTGACCTTCGTGCGGCTGAAGTTTCGATTTGGTTGTCAGAGTGCTTTCCGATTGCATTTATTTGAATCTCATTATTTATCATACCCGTATTTGGTTATGCTGCAATTAACATGTACTATCTCAAAATTGGATGTGAGCCTGGCGGAGATCAAGAGAACCATCAATAACTGTTAGGGGCTTTCAGTGTGAGAGGTGACCGATGAAGCGATCAATCAAAATGATAATCTCAGGCGCGTTTTTGCTTGTGCTCTTTAGCAATGTGAGCCTGGCGCAATCTTCACAATCAACCAATCCGCAAACAGCAGACTGCGCTGAGGTAGCCGTAATTTCGAAGCGGCTTGAAAACGCTCAAAACCGGTTAAGCGACTGGCCGCAATTGAACCGCTATCGCGCAGACAATGCAAAACTCGCTGCCCCCGGAAAAGACGAGCAGCGGGTCGTCTTTATGGGCGATTCAATTACTGATTGGTGGGTCAGACCTGAAAACGGCGGCTTTTTTCCCGGTAAACCTTACGTCGATCGCGGAATCAGCGGACAGACGACACCGCAGATGCTGGTGCGTTTCAGACCTGATGTAATTGCTTTAAAACCCAAAGTCGTCGTCATTCTCGCCGGAACCAATGATATAGCCGGAAATACGGGACCGATGCCTCTCTCGGCGATTGAAGATAATATGATTTCGATGCTGGAACTGGCCCGCGCGGAAGGGATTAAAATCGTTTTTGCCAGCGTTCTTCCGGTCAGCGATTATGGTCATGACCGCGAAGGCAAACAGATCTTTCAAACGAAGACTCGTCCACCAGCAGAGATACTTCAACTAAATGCCTGGATGAAACAATATGCGTCGGAAAACGGTATCGTCTACCTCGATTATTTTTCGGCAATGGTGGATGGCAAGGGACAGCTAAAAGCTGAACTGAGCGGGGATGGCTTGCATCCGAATGCGAAGGGATATGCCATCATGGGACCGTTAGCAGAACAAGCCATTGCAGCCGCGTTAAATAGCAAATAGTTTTGAAGCTGTTCAGACGTTGCCGCAGTCATTTCAGGGTTGCGGGAATTTGAGACCTCCAGGACTTCAGTCAGGACTTCAGTCGACGGACCTCGGAATTTGGCCAACTGCTGTCACACCTGTCACGATGCGATAAGTTCTTTATTTTCTTGTGGTAGGGCTGTGACACCTTCGTGCTGCAAATGTTTTGTGGCCAAGTGCTGTCACCCTTCAATGTTGTTTAGTCGATTACGGGATCGCAGGAAACGCCAATATAAGTTCGGACTTGGACATGGGTTATCCAAAAGACGGCCAAGTGCTGTCACAGGTGTCACAGAAGTACAAGTTCTTTGCTGTCTATAAATAAGATTGTGACACTCAACGTGGCAGCGGTTCAGGCGGCCATGTGATGTCCCAGTTACTTCAGCTGTATTAACCGGGGTTGTCTCCCAAAACACTGAAAGTACACACCTCAAGAATTTCTCAAGGGCTGCTTTTTATTATCCCCTTAGTCATAGGGCTAGGAAGCTTCGCCTCGAACTGTCTGAAGAACCTAGCCTGATGGCGGGGGCGGCCGACCGTTTGTGAGGGACGGCCGCTTCCCAGAGTTGCACGAGGGATCGAAAGCCTTATGATGCAGTTAATTACCGAGAAAATGGCGCTGCCAAGCCGCAGACAGCGACCGCAGCGCAAACGGTTGGTCGATCTGGTACAAAACGGAATCGGTGACTATAACTCGACGGTACTTTGTGGACGAGCCGGGGCGGGCAAAACTGCCCTCGCCACGGAAGTTGCCAAAAATTGCGGACGAAAGGTCGCCTGGTACAAGGTCGATTCGTCTGACACCGATCATCGGTTTTTTCTCAGGTATCTACTGACCAGCATATCCGCCAGACTGCCAAAACCGGGAATTCTCAAAACTATTAAATTCGCCGAATCTGCACATTTGGAAGAGATGGAAACGGTTGCGGAGATGCTGGTGTTTCAGCTTATCGAATGCTCGACTGAGCCTCTGCTGATTGCTATTGATGACCTGCATCTTGTTTACGACGCGTCATGGATGGTCTCTTTTTTTGGAAGACTCTTGCCTTTGTTACCGACGAATGTTCATATTTTGCTGGCGGGCAGGAGCCTGCCACCGGCGCCTCTTTGGCGAATGCGGTCGAAACAGACATTGAATGTAATTGACGAGCGGTTATTGGCATTTACTGAAAACGAGGCTGCCGAATTGTTCGCCCATCTTCGTCTGCCGATTCACCTGGCGGACAGCGCGTTAGAGGCAACTCGCGGTCGGGCTCAGCGTTTCGAATCGCTGGCAATGGATCTCGTTAGAGTTGCAGCGGATTCTTCCGCAGCATAGAAATCAAAGATGTCAGTCGCGACCGGCCCCTGCGGAGGTGTCTGTGTTATACTTAGGCACATCTAAAACCAGTCTGAAAGAGTCCGGGCCGGTGATGCCGGATCGGTCGCAACAGACTTCCGATGCCAGGGCGGGTTCAATGTCTGTCGGCGAACAGCCAGCTTTTTTCCTGAGAACAAAACTTCTGTTACCGCGCGCCGCGCCATTGTTATTGTCGCGACCGCGATTGACGGATCAGTTGGTTTCTAATTTGACTCAGCCGGTTACGCTGGTCACAGCAAATGCTGGCTCGGGTAAAACGACGCTGGTTGCGGATTTCATCAGAAATCAGGTCCCAAAACATGTTTGGTACCAGTTGGAACATACTGATACCGATCCGCAGGTGTTTCTAGGTTACCTGGTTCACGGCATCAGGCAGGCTATTCCCGAATTTGGCGAAGCTATCCTGTCCTTTTTGCAGCAATCATCGGACGAGCTGGCGCGAAAACCGGAACGCGCAGTCGACGTATTCATCAATGAGCTGATCGATACTCTGGAAGATCGACTGGTCGTGGTTCTGGACGATTATCATCATCTTGGGGCGGATACCGCCGTGCACAGGGTTGTCGATCGGCTGCTGGCGTACATGCCGGACCTGCTGCACATAATAATTATCTCGCGGGACGTTCCACCGCTCCAATTGGCGCGGCTGCGCTCACAAAACGCTCTAGCGGTTATTGATCGCAGTGACTTACTGTTCACTGACGAAGAGACTAAAGTATTGTTTCGTCAGGTCTTTGACCTGGAATTGGGAACCGAACAACTGGCCGAATACCGCGAGCGAACACATGGCTGGATCACGGCGCTTCAGCTTGTAAGACAAGTAGCTCACCGCCAGACGCCTGTGACCACAGGGGAAGAGAAGCCTCTGGATATGGTGAAGGTTCTTCATCAATCAGAGCGCGATATATTTGACTATTTTGCGGAAGAAGTATTCGACGATGAATCGGAAAGTACGCGATTCCTGTTGCTGCGCGTGGCTTTACCGGAACGCATAGATGCCGCGCAGTGTGTGCGACTCTATCCAGAGGCAAACAGCAGGGAATTGCTGTCGGCGCTGGCGCGTCGCAATGTTTTTATAACGGTTGCAGGCGATGGAAAAGGCGAGGAATTTCGCCTGCACCCGCTGTTTCAGAATTTTCTGCGACGCAGGTTATTTATGGAAATCGGTGCCGGAGGAGTCGCAAAAGAGCATTCGTTATTTGCGGAAGATTTCCTGGCGCACAACCGGCTGGAACAGGCGATCAAGCATTTTGTTCATGCTGAACAGTTGAATCGCGCCGCACAAGTAATCGCGATCAGGGGTGGCGATTGGCTGGCCAGCGGTGCGGTCGCGTCCTTGATCACATCCGCCGAAGCATTGCCGCAAACTGCTTTGGAAATGGCGCCACGATCCTTGTTTTATTTCGGTGAAGCGCTGCGTTTGCGCGGCGATTACACTTCGGCGCAAATCACGCTCAATCGAGCAGTGACTGTACTTCGAGCCAACATAGATCGGGAAGGCGAGGCCGAAGCTCTCCACTCGCTGGCAACAATTGCGCGCAGACGCGGCGATTATGAAACGGCTCTTTCTCACGTCGATCAGGCGATGGAGTTGACCGACGAAAGCTCTCCCGTGCGCATAAAATGCGGCAACACGCGCGGTCTTTGCTTAATGGCGATGGGAGATTTGCCGGCCGCGGAGCGAGAGTTCCGCACTGCCTGGCAATATGCGGTCGAATGCGGAGATACAAACTACATCCGACTGATTGCTCACAACCTTGGATTACCGGCAATGATTCGCGGCGATTTTGGCGAAGCTGCTCGTTTCCTGCGGCGAATGCTGGGCGAAGGCGAAGACGCGTCGCCGATGCCGCGTGATGCGACTGCTCATTTGAATCTTGCGCGATGCTGTTTGTATCAAGGAGATTTCGCTGCCTGCGAGCAGCAACTGAATCTGGCGCTTAAATGCAGTCAGGCTTTCAATCAGGTGTCGCTGTTTGGCGAGATATTCGAGACCTACGGCAATTACTACCGTGAATCGGGTGACTATCCGCACGCGGCGGAGTACTACGAGCGCGCGGCGCGTGCTTACGAAGCTGCAGATACAGATGTTACCAGACACGAGCTGCTGGAGGAGAGAGCTTTACTGTGTGTCAGACTCGGCGATCTCGGCACGGCGAAGTCATTGATCGATCGGTTGATCGCTGCACGTCAACACAGTGACAACGAGTTGGCCCTGGCGCCCGCGCGACTGGCGCGCGGGCGCATTTTGCTCGCTCAGGACGAATACCAGGCCGCTTGGGATGAATTAGAACCATCGGCCTGGTTTTTTCGCCAGCGAGACTTAAAGTACTACGAAGCGCAAACATCGATGGCATTGGCAGCGTGTGCCCAGCGACTGGACCGTCAGGCAGATATGGTCAAATACCTGCGCAGATCGGTCGATCTGGCCGCAAGGTACGATTATGAACATTGGCTGCAGGTAGAGGTACGAAAGAATCCAACCTTGTTTTTACAGCCAGAGGCAAGAGAATTGTTGCCGGAAGATTTGCGCGAGCAGGCTTTGCAACAACAGCCGGCTCCTATATCAACGGTTCCCGCAAAAATCGAGGCGGTTCAGACTTCGGTAACGGATCTGACAATAAAAATGCTTGGCCCTATTGAAATATACCGTGACCGACTGCGACCGTTTGCGCCGGATGCCTGGACCACGAAACGCTCTCGCGACATTCTCTGCTTTATTGCTGCCCAACGCCATCGCCGCGCATCCAAGGATGTCATCATCGACACTTTCTGGGGCGAGGTTGATTTGGTCGCAATTGAAAAAAACTTTCATCCGACTGTTTCGCATATACGAAAGGCGCTGAACAGTAACCAGCCCCTCAAGCTCAATTTCGTGATATATCGGGATGGCGCATATGAACTGAACCCGAGCTTTTCTTACTCGATCGACACAGAAGAGTTCGAAAAGTTATTGGCCCAGGGCGAGTCGGCAAAACGGTCAGGAAATATGCAGGAATGCGCACGATGTTTCGAAGCTGCAATCAAACTGTATCGCGGCGAGTTCCTGGAAGGCGTCTACGACGAATGGGTTGAATCATATCGTTCGCATTTTCACGAACAATATCTACGCGTGATGGAACAACTGGCCCGAATGGCCTTAAAATCAGAAGACTGGACGAACGCGCTGCAACTGGCACAGCAAATCTTGCGTGAGGATCACCTCCGGGAAGACATCCACTGCATAGCCATGCGGGCGCTGGCCGCACAGGGAAACAGAGGCGCGGTTAAGGAGCAGTATGAATCGCTTCGCCAAGTCCTTCGCGACGAACTGGATGTTCGGCCTGCCGCGGAGACACAGCGGGTTTATGACGAGCTTTTGAAAAGTTAAATTATGGCTCGAAGGTTGCAATAATACTGGCCGAGTATGTCGATAGCTTGGCGTTATTAATAGCGTTTCCCAGAAGGCAGGAAAGGAAGTTGAAGCGACAGGCTGACTTACGGAGCTTTCTGAAACCCGAGTGCAAATTAAATCAGGCGATTTGGCCTGATTAAGGGGAATTCCCTGGCCCGATTTTGATTCACGGCGCCTCAAACACAGACATACGCATTACACTGCCGGCGTACTGGACCCAGCGGCACTAGATGGACTTGGAGAACGGAATGTACGTCACAAAACGGCATACACGCGTTCGCAGAACAGTAGCGGTTGCGCTATTGTTACTTCTGATTGTCAGTCAGGTGCAGGCTGGCCTAACCATCACGCAATCCAGCGGCATTGCTACAACCGGGGCTGACGGGATCAGCTTTATTAACACATCCGGAATAGCTACGACTGGCGCAGACGGTTTCCTGGCATTCGGTCCAAATGGTATAGCTACAACTGGCGCCGACGGGTTGCTGCCAATTCAGGTCGGCCCTGAAGGCATCACCTTCACAGGACCAAACGGAATCGCCACAACTGGCGCCGACGGAATCGCAGTTACAGGCGCGGATGGGATAGCGGTTACGGGCGCCGACGGAATCGCAGTTACGGGTGCTGACGGCAACACGATCAACGCGATCACCATTCAATTCACGAATCCCAATGGCATCGCTGTTACAGGCGCGGACGGAACTTTGTTCCGGGATATTACTGGCATCGCTACTACGGGCGCGGATTCGTTCGTGTTGAATACCGCGAACGGAATCATAATTCACGGTGCACAAGGCATCGCGGTAACAGGCGCGGACGGTGCGACCATTACGCTGCCGGATGGAAGTGTTGCTTCAATATCTCCGAATGGCATTGCGGTCACCGGAGCGGACGGAATTGCCGTCACGGGTGCAGACGGAATCAACGTTACTGGCGCTACGGGCATTCAATACCTGAACCTGGACGCCATAACGAACGCCGCGAACGCTGCGGAAAATGCTGTAGGGTTACAGGGTCTTGATCCGGAATTAGCCGTTACACTAAACAACCTGACCGACGACAGTAACGTTAACGCTATAGTCGTCTATCATCATCTGCCGACCGATTCGGATATTTCCGATCTGACGGGTTTAGGAGTTTTAGGCGGAACGCGTTATCACGCATTGCCAATGATTAATGTTACCGCGACGAAGCACCAGATAATCGATATCTCTCACTTACCTGCGGTTAGATCAATATACGGTGTTCGAACGCTTCAATTAAGTTCGGATCCTTATCTTGCCCCGACGGTCGTTGACCGCGTAGCGACAGACCAGGATCTGACGAATAAGAATCATGGCATGCCTCTGTCGGGTCACGGTGTCACTGTCGCAGTATTGGACACAGGCGTTGACGGCACGCATCCCGATTTGGCCGGACGCGTTGTCCAGAACGTGAAGTTAGCCGACACAGAGAGTCTTGGCGTCGGATTCACCTATCCAATCGATCTTGAGAATTTGCCGGACAGTGACCTGGTTTATGGTCACGGGACTTTTGTCGCAGGCGTGGTTGCCGGTAACGGGCAGAGCTCAGGCGGCAGATATGCGGGAGTAGCGCCGGGTGCGAATATTCTCGGTCTCAGCGCCGGCGACCTGACGCTGACTTTTGTGCTCTCCGGATTCGATTATATTCTGCAGCACGCCAGCCAGTACAACGTGAGAGTGGTGAATTGCTCGTTTTCGGCGAGTACCGTTTTCGATTTCAACGATCCGGTTAACATTGCGACCAAGATGCTGACGGACAGCGGGATAAACGTCGTCTTTTCAGCTGGAAATTCGGGACCGGGCGATGGCACGTCGAATCCTTACGCGGTAGCTCCGTGGGTTATCAGCGTCGGCGCTACCGACCAGAATAGCCATCTGGCGAGTTTTTCGTCGCGAGGCTCATTTGGAAGCTCTTTGTTTAAGCCGACAATCGTTGCTCCGGGCACCAGTCTGATCGGTCTTCGCGCGTTGGGGATTACCGGAGTTGAAGGTTTACTTGGAAGCGATCTCTCACGTTTGTCTCTCGGTGATTTGCTGCGATACACGACTGGTAGCGGGACCAGCTTCTCTGCTCCGCAGGTTGCTGCAACGGTAGCGTTGATGCTTGAGGCAAATCCGAACCTTCAGCCCGCACAGATTCGAGACATTTTGCAGAACACCGCGACGCCTCTTCCGAATTATTATCAGCATCAGGTGGGTGCTGGCATGTTAAATGTCTATGCGGCAACGTTGGAGGCTGCTTTCCCGCAAAGGCAGTTTGGTTTGTGGCGCTCGGTTCTGGACGGAACGCAGTTCATCAATGATCCTTTGCAGACATTCTCCGGTTCGGTTACACCAGGGAGCAACTCTAATACGTCTGTTACGATTCCCGCGAACACTATTCAAGCGTCCGTTAAAATCGGATGGGGACCGTTGACAAGCCTGAACGACCTTGGACTGAATGTGATTGATCCGAACGGCAAACTGCAAGCGACATCGAATGCTATTAACCTCCCTGGCTTAACCGGTAAAGAAGAGAGCGTAACTTTGTCGATGCCTGCGGCGGGTAACTGGACTGCGCAGGCGTTCAATTCGTTAGGCTCACTCGGCACAACGCAGGCTTATTCTGGCTCTTTGCAGGTATCACGTGTTCAGTATCCGGTAATCCGGGATTTATTAACCGTGAGCAATTCTGCTCAAAACGATATCCTGCAGGTATTGCGAACGTTCGAGATGGCGCCGGTTGGCAGCAAGTTTTTCCCGGGCTTCTCGGCAACACGATCGGGATTGGCGATGGCGCTGGTGTCATCTGGCTCTGTATCACAGTATCTGGCTGCTTCTCCTCATTATCAAGATGTTACGGATGTTGTTACTCGAAACGCTGTAGAGAGCGTTCAGCTCCGACCATCAGGACCAATGTTCCCGGAATCGACCGGCTGTACCACATTCCGGCCGAATGCGGCTGTGGATCGATTGACGGCTGCGATAGTCCTGGTCCGTGCCGCAGGTCTTCAAAGCGAAGCTCAGAATTGGATTGGTCTGTTGACGGTGGGTGACACGCTGTCGATACCTTCGCAATGGCGCGGGTATGTGGCGGTTGCATTGAAGCATGGGTTGATGACGCCTAATAACAATCTATTCGCGCCGAACGGTAATTTAACGCGAGCCGATCTGGCGCACGCGCTAGTCGTTTTGCAGCAGCTTCAATCTCAATGAAAAAAGCGCAAGCATTGCTGCTTGCGCCAGCGAGAAGGACTTCATTGTGAACAAAGGGATGGCTCCGTTTGAAGAACTTTTTACGGCGAGGGACTATCTTCTTTGAATCCACTCGCCGATTGGTTTAATTCTTAGCGAAGTTCGCTTGAACGCTTGTGTTCTGATTAATCGGTACGCTGCACGTTGGAGAAGTACCAGTACAGCCACCCGTCCAGTTGACGAAATGCTGTCCTGTCGGCGCCGTAGCGGTTAAGTTTACCGCTGATCCCTGGACATACTTGGCCGAGCAGGTCTTTCCGCAGTTGATCGTCAGATCGTCGCTGGTTACCGTACCCGATCCCTTGCTCACCGACAAAGTGAACGGCGTCAGGAATGTTGCGGTGGTCGTTATGGCATCATTTACTGTGACTGTGCAGGTCAAGTTATTTCCGTTGCACGCCCCGCTCCAGCCCGCAAAGATGTTGTTGCCGGGATTAGCCGTCAAAGTGACTACTGTTCCAACAGGAACGTTTGCTGAGCAAGCGCTACCACAACTGAGTCTGACGTTTGCGCCTACTGCTGTTCCGTTCACTGTTCCTGTGCCGCTCTTCTGAATTGTGATTGATGGAACGCCCAGATTTACTGCAGCCATCTGTGCGCCAATGTAATCGCCCAGTTCGCCGTCACCAGGAGCCGAACATGTCCCGTCCAGGCAAAGAGCTTCGTGCGTGAGCGGATCATACGCGCCGGTGTATTTGTAGAATTCGTAGCGACGCACCACTGCGTGTGAACCGTTGCTGAGCGGTCCGTGGGTAACCAGCGCGCCACCATTCGGCTTGTGCGGATTCGTTTGAAGGATAGAGTAGGACGTTTCGACCTGGGTCTCGTTCTCAGGAACTACAGGGTCATCAGTGACGAGTTCGTCAAGACCGAACGTACACTCCGCCGGGGAAAGCAACAATTGCCGGAGTCCCATAACGATTCCCGGTGTAGGTACCACCCACGTCTTGAACTTGAATGCCATCAAGCTCTATTTCAAATCCATAGGTTTCCTGTCCGGTATCATTCAACACATCGAAGTTCGTCAGCGCTCCAAAGAGAACCACTGGCGGAGGGGTTGTTGTCGTAGTTCCTCCTCCTCCCTGGGCCTGTGCAGGCTTGCTGGAAAGAATCGGGCTCAAAGTTAATGCGAGTGCCAGCAGCAGCGCTGCCAGTCCAGATGTTCGTTTCATTGTTTTCTCCTTCGAAAGTTAGATAAATTTTTGATAGCCGCCGCGATCGATTCCACTATGGACACACGTAGACTGTCAGACAACTCAGCGTCCTGCTTTCAAAGCGCGTTGCTGTCGACGTTGATTTACAAGTCAGAATCGAACGCTTATGGTTATTACAAAGGGAATGCCAAAAGGGACCTTGAGCAATACTGGACGACGAATTTAGATAAAGTCAGGCCTCTTAAGACATAAATTTCCGATATGATGGTTTGAAATCTTGTGGGCAGCTTAAGCCCGCTAAACACAATTGTTTAAGGATGAGACCAGCAACGCAGGTGACGAATAAATTGGGCAGTAACGATAAAGGAAAGAAAAAAGATTCTTCCACACTTTTCGAACTCTCGATGCCGTCGATTTCGGATTCAGGTGCGTTGTTACAGCACCTTAAAAGCGCGAACGAAGTTGGCACCTGGCCCTTAAGTGGCCGGTGGCAAAGTCTATTTCCTTGTAAGGATTGAGCTTTTACGTCGGTGTGAACGGAATTCGCAGCGCGAACGTTGTAGCAAGCTGCTAATAATCATCACCGTCACGAAAAAAAATGCGCTCCTGTCCCGGCTTGCAAAGGACAAGAGCGCTCAAAAATCGGAGAGTCACTGTTTCCGATGGAGCTAAGGAGTAACCTGGAAATTCGCACCCGTTGCTGTGTCTGCCGCTAGCAGCAAGCCAGTGCCTTGTGCGCCAACCAGTAATTGGGCAATAGCCTGAGTTCCCGTCGACGTTGTTCCTACAATGTCGTAACCAACGGCCGCATTTATTTTGTCTACGGATATTCTGATGATGATCTGGTTGCCCTGAATTACGCCGGAATCGACCGCGCCAAGCGAGGTTTGGTTCCTGACGTTATTCGAAACGACGATGTCACCAAAGTCGTATGTCGGCGTGCCGTCTATTCCGATTGACGCAGAAACATATATTGTCGTAGTCGGCGCATTTGGATCCGTTGGCGATTTGAAGTCGGATTCCTGTATCCACGCCATATTGCTGGTCACAGTAGACAGATCGGCTAGCGTCATTGTGTAAACGATCTGTCTGTTTGCCGCGTCATAGGCATACTGCGCGGAAAGAATATCCTGAGCTCCCGTTCCAAACTGATCGCCTGCGACATCTACTATTTGCGGTCCGGTACCGCTCGGGAACAGATTCGCCGGGTGAGCAACCGCGGAGAGCCCCATCGCGGCTCGCACAGCGTTGTGTGCATCAACGTAACCTGCGCCGACAACCTTCTCTTCATAAGGCATCGGTGTCGCGGTCTGCCGAAGGATCGTGACAATGTCGTCCGGAGTGAGCAGTGGATTCGCTTCCAGCATCAGCGCAGCGACTCCGGAAACTTGTGGACAGGAAAAGCTCGTCCCTTGCGAAGTCGTATAGTAAGGAAGAAAACCAGGCGCGATGGTGGTCAAATCATTAGATCCAACGAAGACTGGAACAGTGCCAGCAACGTTAGTTATTCCAGGTCCGTGCGAACGAACGCTCTTAATGTCTACGCCAGAACCAATGATGTCCGGTCTCAGGTTCGGTGGAGCATTTGGATTTGCGGGCATTCCGGCGACATCGGGATTTGGCCCGTTGTCTTTTCCGCGGGAGCTGAAATCTGCTGGAGTTCCCAATCCCTGCTTCTCACCCGCAGCGACTGAGATTGTCCATGCCATTGTCGAATAGGGATTGATCGCATCGTCCGCTGTGCCTGCATTACCTGCGGCAAAGACGACTACGATGTTTCTGTCGTGAGCAATTCTTGTCGCAACGTTGATTGGATTCAGCGGATCGATTTCTGAATCGGCCAATGATGAACCCCATGAATTGTTGATTACTCGGATATTGTACTGGAACTGATTTACCAGCAAATAATCGTATGCTCCGAGGATCGCGACCAATGGAAGCCCCGAATCAGTTCCGGAGTTGACGACGACCAATTGGGAGCCCGTCGCGACACCGCCATAGAAACCGCCTGAGTTAACGCCGAGCCCAGCAGCTACTCCAGCGCCGAACGTGCCGTGACCGGATTCAACATCAGAGAAAGGGACGTTCTCGACATAGTCAGGAGGAGCAAACCCGGCGGCGCTGACGACCGTGTCGGAAATATCAACTCCTTCTCCGACCCCGAGCTCGCCACCCGATATCGTTCCTTCTGCCAATGGCTGAATTACATTCTGCGCCACCTTTGTGCCAAGCGGCAGGTCCTTGTTTGTAGCATCGACGCCGGTATCCACGTAACCTATACCAACACCTTTCCCTGATATTGGAAAGCCGGGATTCTGCTTGTTGTTCTTAGTCACTTCGGTATCTGCAGTAGTGGCATTGACGCCGATGAAAGGGCGGCTCGCGTTGGTGAAGAGCTTCATTACACGGTTTGCCCAGATTGACTGTACGCCGGAAAAGTTCCTGACCGAAGCCAGTTGCGCAGCGTTCAAATTCGCGATCACCATCGGAAGCTGGCTCAGCTTGTATCCATTTGCTATTCCGATGCTCTGTAGCTTGAGTAAGTCGGCACTGCCTGGTTTATGATCGTAGGTGATCGCCACGGTTGCCGTTGCGCCCGGCGCACGAGCGCTAAACACATGTGACAAGAGAGGGTCTACATGGGCAACGAAGGATGGTGTCAATCCAGTCGCGCCCTTAACTTGAAACAGTCTTACTTGAAATACCAATGCGAAGATCAGAATGAATAAAGAAACAGAGGCTCTTTTCATAATTGACTCCTTCACCACACTGAACCGTTCGATTCAGAGGGGCTCGTCGCTACCTTGCAAGCCACCTCTGAATCAAATGATTCGCAGACGCCGGAGGTGATCCGGCATCTGCACCGACTAGCTAATTGCCGACAACGAAATGCTGACGGAAGTTATCCAGCGAGTAGGCCATCAGGGCTCGGGTCACCGTGCCATTCGGGTTGAACGTCGCCGTTACTGTCGGAGAGAAATCGAACTGACCTTGCTGAAGAGTAAACGTCGCCTGCAACAGGTTCCTGTCCAGGGCGTCCTGTACATATCCGCGCAGAGCTGCCGGAATGTCGCTGTTGTCCGAAAGAGTTATTGTCTGACCGTTATAGTTAACCGTCACGTTTGTTCCGGCCTTGGATTGAGCATCGGCATCCAGACCCAATGCACGAACCAGCGCCACTACAACATCCAGTCGCGTAATATTATCGTTACTGTTAAAGCTCGGGCCGCCTCCGCTCAACATTCCCTTTGGAGTGAAGTCATAATCGCGAAGGTTAGAGCCGTTTGCAGTGACTGCCTCTGCCAGAGCATCAATTTCAGGGCCAACGTCAGTATAGACCTGCGTTGCGGCCAGGGACTGACGCAGAGGAGTGTTAAGATAGAGTAACCGTGCGAAATCCTTGCGGAACATGTTCATATCAGGGTGGAAAAGACCATCGGGCAGCAGATCCATCTGTTTATTCTTCAAAACATTTTCGATCTCTGCTTGTGCGGCATGACCTTGAATATCAGAGATTGGCGCAAGGGTGAACAATTGCTGCGTAATCGTAATGTTAACCGGCCCCGGTGTAGCCGCACCTGATGTCGGCAGACTTACTCCAGGCAACGTTGTCAATCCGCGCACGCCGCGTACCTCCAGCAGCCACTGTCCCGCAATCGGATTCTTGACCACCACTTCTCGGCTTGGCGAGTCCAGAATTGGGAGCGCAATACCGCTGGAATATGTCGTTCCTTTTGGATCGGTCAAAAGAATACCGATTGTGTTTCCATCGCCAGTCATTGCCGCGTTATCAAATGTTGCAAAGACATCAAGAACAGTCATTCCGGCTTGAACTGTGAAATTTGTAGAATTCGCGCTGCCGGGTCCGGGTGTTGCTAGAGGCGTATAGTTGATTTCAACGTTTTGCGGAGTTGGTCCACTCACGGTAAATTGTGGCATCAGGAAATTGACTGTGCTGGCGAGAGTTCCGTAAGCTTTACTGCGATTAAAGACTTTATCTACGGCCGCGTAAGCGTTGATATAACCGGCACCGACTTCGAAGTCATCATAGCCCGGCATATTCGATGCAGTGTCGACGATAATCTGCTTTACATCATCTGGTGAAAGAGTCGGATCGGCCTCCAGCATCAGAGCGGCGGTACCGGCCACGTATGGGGTCGCCATCGATGTTCCGCTGATTTGCGTGTAAAACGGAATATACTGAGTCGGCAATTCCGTATCAGCCGTTTCACCGTTGGCAAATACGTTTGTAATCGAACGAGTTGAAACCACATCCGAAGTGAATTTGCCGGCATCTCCTGCGAACTCTCGACCAGTGCCAGGCGCAGTGATTGTCGGTGCATCGAAATCATTGTTCGGGTCATTGTCGTTCAGGCGTTCTTCTTTCGGTGTTCCGCGAGAACTGAAGCTGGCCAGTCCCCCTTCTTTTGTTCCCGCTGCAACGCCGATTACCCACGGAGCTTTTGCATACGGATTCATCGTGTTTTTGCCGGGACCGGAATTGCCCGCTGCAAATGCGACGATGATGTTATGGTCGTGCGCGGCCTTGGTCGCGATGTTGATGGGATCACTCGGATCAAACGGACCGTTTCCTCCCCAGGAGTTGGAAATGATGCGGATGCCGTAAGTCGACTGGTTGGCCAGCGACCACTCAAAACCGCCCAGACCGTTGAGGATAAACAAAACCGCTCCTGAGCCTGTTCCAATCAGTTTCGCTCCGGGCGCTACACCTTCATAAAGACCGCCAGAATCCTGTCCAGAGCCGCCGACGATGCCCGCGCAATGGGTGCCGTGACCAACGTTCAAATCAGTGTCGGGAACGTTTTCCACCGTGACCAGGGATGTAAATCCGCTAAGCGTTGCGGTATCAGTCAGAATCTGCACATTTTGAACAACGTGAGAACCGAATTTCAAATCATCGTGTCTGGCATCGATTCCTGAATCATTTATAACAACGGAAAAATTGCCATGACCGGATACAGGCAAACCGCCGTTTTGTCTGGTAATCGCGGCGTCATTGCGCAACCGATCTACACCTGTCAATGTATTGGTCTGAACTTCCAACCATGAAAGCTGATCGTTTGACCAGATAGAGCGCACAGCGGGACTCGCCGACAACGCTTTAACCTGAGCAGCCGTTGCCGGAGCAGCGACCATCCCAAGGTTTTTCAGCATAATGCCCTTGGTGATTCCAACTGCTAACAGAGCACTGAGATGCGACGCGTTCAAGCCGTTGCTTGTATTAAATGTGATGATTACAACGCCGACGCTGGCGCTGCCGGATAGACTTTTGAGTTGAGCGTTGAGCTTCTGACTGAGTGTTGCCGCCGAAGCGGAATCGATGGCGAAAATAATGCATAATACAGCCATCAGAGTGGTAGCGATTCTCTTTAACATTGTATTTTAGCCTCCATAAAGTCGTTCGATTTCCTGAGCGATTTGAGCCTTTCGTTACTAACGGGAGGGAATTTAACTTCTGAGTCTTGAGAGAAGCTTGAGTGCTACTCGGAAAATTTGGCTGTCTTTATCTGCAAGAATTCAGAAGCTTTAAACGCGCTGTTAAACGCTTGAGGAAAACTTGAGCAGCCTGTTCTCAATTCATTCTCCGCGCTTGGAGAATGCGAGACGATTGTGCAGGTGGTGAAATAATCCTGTTTTCAGGTCTGGCGGATTTTTTGATGATGGATACTATTAGGAGTCACGGTTAACTCCCCGATTTGCTCAATCAGGAGAAAACAGATGAAAGCAATCCGAGTACATGAGTTCGGCGGTCCCGAAGTATTGAAGCTTGAAGATGTGCCCGATCTTAAGCCGGGTGCTGGTCAGGTCGTTGTTCGAATAAAGGCGGTCGGCGTCAATCCGGTCGAAACTTATATCCGAGCCGGCATTTATCCGAATCGCCCGCCAGTTCCGTACACTCCGGGGATGGATGGCGCGGGAATAATCGAATCGGTTGGAAGCGGCGTTAAAAATGTAAAGGCAGGCGACCGTGTTTATGTGGCCGGCTCGATCACCGGAACGTATGCCGAGCAGGCTCTTTGTCTTGAATCGCAAGTCCATCCTTTGCCTGAAAACGTTTCGTTCGCGCAGGGTGCTGGCGTTTTCACTCCGTATGGAACTGCATATCGCGCACTATTCATACGAGGAGGTGCTAAGCCTGCTGAACGCGTGCTGGTTCACGGAGCTACGGGCGGAGTTGGCATTGCTGCGGTGCAGCTTGCTCGCGCGGCGGGAATGATAGTTTACGGAACCGGCGGAACCAAAGAAGGATTGGAGCTAGCGAAAAAGGAAGGTGCCCATCACGTTCTTAATCATCACGAAGAAGGCTATCTGGACAAACTGCGCGAGTTGACGGGCGGCACCGGAGTCGATCTGATTCTGGAGATGCTGGCGAATGTGAACCTTGGGAAAGATTTGCAGGTTCTGGACAAGAGAGGCCGCGTGGTCGTAATAGGCAGCCGCGGAACCGTCGAGATCAATCCGCGCGACGGGATGGGACGAGATGCGTCGATTCTTGCAATGTCGTTGTTGAATGCTACACCGGAGGAATTAGAGGTTATTCATGCTGCGCTTGGCGCAGGGCTGGCGAACGGCACGTTGCGACCAGTTGTCGATGAAGAGATTCCATTGGCGGAAGCGACGCGCGCTCACAAAGAAATAATGGAGTCGGGCTCGCGCGGCAAGCTTGTTCTGATTCCGTAAAACCCAGGGAGGACAACTTGGCAAAGCTGCTCAACCAACTCGAAGGTCTCTTAAAAGGAGAGGTTAAACCTCCGCCGATCGCTGAGCTGATTGGTTTCCGTTTAGTTTCAATTAAACCCGGTGAAGCGGTCGTTGAACTTGAAACATTCGAATCACATGCTAACCCGATGGGGACTCTTCACGGCGGCGTGCTTTGCGACATAGCCGACGCCGCTATGGGAATGGCCTACGCTGCGAACCTCGGTGAGGGCGAATCGTTTACCACGCTGGAACTCAAGATTAACTTCCTAAAGCCCATTTGGAAGGCAAAGTTGACAGCTGTGGGAACAGTGGTCAAACAAGGTCGAACCGTTGGTTTGGTCAAGTGCGACGTGTTTGATGAAGACGGCGGTTTGGTGGCTTCTTCGACCAGCACATGCATGACGTTGAGGGGAGAACCAGGCCAAGGGGCGATAGCGCTCACATCGCGCTCGCGATGAAAGAGGTTGATGTTCACAGGCTTTAAATCACCGTGCGACGAAGGCGTTATCAAAGCTGCGGCCTCGGTTGAGCCTTGCTCGAAGCAAGTGGGTCGGTGGGTTCTGGCCGCTACGATAATCGGATCCAGTATTGTTTTCATAGATGGCGCGGTAGTTAATGTTGCGCTGCCGGTCCTGCAACAGCAGCTTAATGCCACAATCACTGACGTTCAGTGGGTTGTTGAGGCATACGCCTTATTTCTTGCGGCCTTGATATTGGTTGGCGGTGCTTTGGGCGACCATTTTGGACGTCGCCGCATCTTTGCGCTGGGGATCGCGATCTTTGGTGCTGCGTCCGTCTACTGCGGGCTCGCTTCTTCCGTTTCTCATCTGATCTTTGCTCGCGCGATCCAGGGGGTCGGCGGAGCATTGCTGGTGCCGGGCAGCCTTGCCATAATCAGTGCATTCTTTCCCGGAGAACAGCGCGGACGAGCAATTGGACTCTGGTCTGGTTTCACCTCAGTCACGGCCGGTCTTGGACCAGCGCTTGGGGGCTGGCTGATCGGCCATTTTTCGTGGCGATGGGCGTTTTTCATCAACGTTCCTTTGGTGATTGGGGTTTTAGCGATTTTGCTATTTAGAGTGCCCGAAAGCAAAGATGCACGTGAGAAACGCAATCTGGACTGGCTCGGAGCTGCGGCCGCTACAATAGGCTTAGGCACCGTTGTCTATGCCCTGGTCGAGTCGAATATTCGAGGACTCGGCGATCCATTTATCTTGGCCGCGATGGCCGCCGGTGTTTTGATACTTGCAGGATTCATTGTCATTGAGCATTTCAGCAGTCATCCGATGATGCCACTCCAGCTGTTTCGTTCGTGGACGTTTACCGGAGCAAATCTGTTGACGCTGATGTTGTATGCCGCCTTGAGTGCCGCTTTCTTTTTCCTGCCGTTTTATCTGATTCAAATTCGGCATTATTCGACGACTGCGGCTGGCAGTGCCTTGATTCCTTTCATCCTGATTATGTTTGCTTTATCCCGGTGGGCTGGCGGTCTGATAAACCAATACGGAGCGAAGCTGCCGTTAATCGTGGGACCTGTAATAGCATCCGCAGGGCTGGGGCTTTTTGCGGTCTCACCGAACGAGAGCGGCTACTGGAAATCCGTTTTTCCCGCGGTTACTGTGCTGGGGCTCGGCATGGTGATCAGTGTGGCGCCCTTGACAACGACCGTGATGAATTCGGTGTCAGTCGAGTTTTCCGGGATCGCATCGGGCATAAACAACGCAGTATCGCGGACTGCCGGATTGCTGGCTATTGCGGTGCTTAGCATAGTGATACTAAACACATACGGTACGAATCTCGACCGACGAATGGCCGCGCTGAATCTCAGTGAGGAAACAAAGGCCATGATGGATCAGCAGAAGATTAAACTTGCGGCCACTGAAATCCCCGCAGTAGTTGATCCAAGTGAACGTTCTAAGTTAATCGAAGTCAGAGACGGCTCATTCGTCTCGGCTTATCGATCGGTAATGTATATTTTGATGGGGCTGGCTTTGTGTGCAGCGGCATTCGCTCTTTTTATGATAAAAGGGAATGGTTCTGAAGTTCGAAAGAAACAATCGACGCCAGAATTGTGAGGAGGAATAATTATGAAATGCAAACATTTCAATACAATCCAGGATGTAACTCCCAACGCCAACGGTTGCGAGGAGTGCTTGAAAATGGGAGACGAATGGGTGCATCTGCGCCTGTGCATGGAATGCGGCCACGTTGGATGTTGCGATAGCTCGAAGAACAAACACGCAACTAAACATTACCATACGACAAAGCATCCGATCATCAAGTCGTTTCAGCCGGGTGAAGAGTGGGGATGGTGCTACCCGGATGAACTCTATTTTGAGCAGCTGTGAACGGTCGCGCGTGCTTAAGCCGATACTACTTTCTATAGCGTGCCGCGAATGAATCCTGGACTGTTCCTGCAAGGTCCTGCCGGAACTGATCACGTATCAAACGACCGTAAACCAACAGGTCGCGCGCGGTCATTTGTACACGATGTGTGATATGTGCGTTTGTGATCTCCCCCGCATCATTGAAGTCGGTGTCCCCATTGAACGAGACGCCGTAGGGAAGACTCCAGCCGTAACACTGCCGCACGGCGGTGCGCATCTGCTCCATCACAGTCATTCCTTTCTCATGCGATGCGCACACATAGCCGAAAAGCTTTCCGGCGAACTCCGCCCAATAGTAATCCAGAAAGTTTTTCAGCGCGCCGGACATAGATCCGTGATAATCCGGCGACGCCAGTATAAACGCGTCGGCCCAATCGACTGCCTTCTTCGTCTCTGCTACCGCCGGAGAATCGGACGCGTGACGCGGACGATACATCGGCATATCCACGGTGCGCAGGCTCAGTAATCTGACTTGCGCTCCATTCTCTTCAGCATGTTTCAATATGATTTCCAGCATGTGAGTGCTATGCGAACCGACTCGCATGCTGCCAGCAACACCAAGAACATTCATTTTCAGCTCTTAACCCCCTCGTTGAACGTAGAGCAATTCACATACAAGTTTACTCATATAGGAAAATTTGACCAATCCTGTGAATGTTCCCTGCAATGAGAATCGATTCGTTATGCAGGTGAGGTGCGGCTGACAGGTCTATTGGTTGGCGGCACCATATGATTCATCTGCTTTTGGTGCGGGCCTCGTTCTGGTGCTGCTTTAGCCGGTGCGATGGGTTTGGTCCATCCGGTCAGGAGTCCGTCCATAAGCAATTTCTTCATGTCGTCCGCGGGTAATGGACGACTGAACAGGAAACCCTGCATCTCATCACATCCAAGCTGCCGCAGGAAGTGAAGCTGCTCTTCCGTCTCGACGCCTTCGGCAATCACAAGCAGATTCAAGCTATGCGCGAGTGTAATAATAGCTTTAACAATCGCCGCGTCATTCGGGTCCTTCGTCGCATCGCGCATGAACGATTGATCGATCTTGAGAATGTCGAGAGGGAATCGCTTCAAATAGCTGAGAGATGAATAACCGGTCCCGAAGTCGTCTATTGAGATCTGCAATCCCATCGCCTTGAGCTCGCGCAATGTGGCGATTGCGGTTTCGGGGTTTTTCATGACCGCGCTTTCAGTTAGTTCCAGCTCGAGTTTCTTGGGGTCCAGACCGGTCTCGCCCAGGATTTCGGCCACCGTTTGAACCAGATTCGGTTTTTGGAATTGATGCGCGGAGATGTTGACGGCAATGCGCAATGATGCCAGTCCCGATTCTTCCCAAACTTTTGTTTGTTTGCAGGCCATCCGTAGGACGAATTCGCCGATCGGCACGATTAGTCCGCTGGCTTCTGCAATGGGTATAAATTCACCTGGCGACACCATTCCCATTTCGGGATGAATCCAGCGGCAGAGCGCCTCGCTTCCAACCACCTGACCGGATATCAGATCAAGCTGCGGCTGGAAAAAGACAGTGAATTCGTTTCGAGTGAGCGCCTGGCGAATTTTGTGCTCAATCGACAATTGCTTCATCGCCTTGGCATTCATGTTTGCTGTATAAAATTGATAACTGTTACCGCTTAGTTCTTTGGCCCGTTCCAGGGCCGCGCTGGCATTTCGGACAAGCGATTGAGCGTCTTTGCCGTCATCAGGGAACATGCTGATTCCCAGACTGCACGTCAGATAGATGTCTTGTCCTTCGAGTTTGAATGGCGATTCGAACGCACCCAGTATATGTTGTGCGGCCTCAACTGCCTTTTCAGAATTACCGATTTGCGTCAACATGATCGCGAATTCGCTGCCACCCATAAAGCCGAGTGTATCGCTCTCGTGAACTCGTTTGGACAACCTCTCCGCAACCCCTTGCAATAGTTTATCTCCGGCGATCATTCCCAGAGTATCCGTAATCGATTTCAATCGATCAAGCGACAGCAGCATCACCGCCAGTATTTGGGGATTGCGCTGAGCTGCGCTCACGGCCTGCATTAGTCGATCGGTTATCAGCACCCGATTTGGCAGCTTTGTTAATTGATCGTGATATGCAAGGTAACTGACTTTGCTCTCGGCGCGATTACGTTCGCTGATCTGTTCACGAAGGAACGTATTTGCTTTCGATAGCTCCGCGGTTCTTTTCGCGACCTGGCGTTCCAATTCCTGATGCGCCTGCTGAACCGAAACGTGAGCCCGTTTGTGCTCAGTTATGTTCTCGTGTGCTACGACTGCACCTATCGATCCCTTGTACTCAAAACTCGTAACGCGAAGACGAAACCATCGCTTTTCCCATGGACAGTGCGCTGGATATTCTAATTGAAAGGAATGACGCTGCAGGGAAAGAATGTCGTGTATGCCCTGCGCAACCACAGTGGCTTCGGGAGCATCGATTCCGCTGGCGGACTCACAAACAGTCAGGTAATTCGCGCCAATGCCATAGGACAAGCCAGCAAATTCGTTCGCAGAGGCAAAGCTTCGCCATGCCGCGTTGACCATGATGATCGTCCCGGCGTTGTCCAGGACAGCTATGTGGGCCGACAACCCATCTATAGCCGATTGAAGCGCCTCAAGAGGCTCTCCCCAAGCTCCTGTTGACTTTCCGCTCCTGGTGAATTCTCGCGCTGACAATCAGAGTAACTCCCGTTCGAAAAGCAAACCAAAATATCAAACGAACCCTTATAAATACGCTTTTTAAAAGTGCTTGCTGTATGGTTATCCCTCGAACTCCCCCGAGTGACACACCAAACCTGTTGCCTTACAAAGACTCGTTACTCATCTGAAATTTTCGGCAGGAAAGCTGGTTATGTTAGAGATAGTGAAAGAAATATCTGAAAACATAAGGCAGTACGCCACTCTTAGCCTCGATTGGAGGACAGAATAGATACTTGTGACGGTAGCTATTGATACAGCGTGTTTTTTAATCGATGGTCATTATTATTGAATCAGTCAGGAACGGGTTGTCGAATTTTGCTATATCGCCCGCTTTTTTTCCTGGAATCGGAAATAGCCTCGCGGACAGCGGCTTGTGAAGCTTGGTGGACAGCGCAGCAACGTCTCGAATTAGTGCAGCAAGAGAAGGCGCCGTCGAATCGCCAGGAAGCGGCACGACGTCCAGCCCGGTCCCGCACACGGTCGAGTAAAGCAAAAGCTCGCGAACCGTAAAACGCTTTTCGGCTGCGCGTGTAGCCAGAACCGGGTCTTCCAAAACCGGTAACATCAGACCAGAATAGCCACACCGCTTAATATCCACGCTCTTCAATACATCGGTTATGGCCGCGCACGCCATCAACGTCGACGGGTTGCCAAAAGGCGTTTTGATCAAAGCTTCAATTGCGCCGCCAATGCTGGCATCTTTGGATGGCGCCGGTGAGGTATCTATACCGGAATATAAGAGCTTTTCAGCAGTTGCGATTTCGGTTGCAAGTTTTTCAACTGGCTTCAATTCGCGTTCAAGGATTTTCTTGAGGTTGCTCTTTGCAGATTCGATCGAGTCTGATTGCTCGAAAGCCTCTTTCAACAGATTTGGTGTTTCAAGTCCAAGTCCTAAACTTGGAACCCCTTGATGGAATCCGGCAGGGAAGAATGGAATCTCTGCAGGGCAATTCGCCGCCGCAGTAAATCGGAAGTTACCTTCGCCTCCAGGAGTAGATTTCGCGATTGCGACTATTGCTTCGGCAGCTGTCATCGCAGTCTGGCTGTGAATGCCATGCTCGGTTGAAGCAACCGTCACGCTGAAGTTGATGTTTTTAGTCTCTTTGACCAGATTGACAGCCCAGGCCGGAAAATCGTGGTCCAGTCGGTCGTCCGTTATTACCGGTCCAATGTTCAGCAATACGTTCTTTGCAGATACCAGATCGTCCAGGGTTTTCAAATCGGCAAGGGCAGCTTCACGTGATCGTCCGGCCAAATACTCAGGCAGTGGCTGAGTTTCGATTCTTGTTGTTTGAACCTCGTAACCAGCCGTTTCGAATCGTTTCTTCGCGCGTTCGAGTTTGTCCATTGCCGACTGGATCGTTGCGATGTCGCGAGTATTCTTCAGATTAACGCCAGCGGTAATTGTGCGGATTCGGAAATGCCTTACTGTTTCCGGTACTCCATTCGGTTTGCGATGGACCACTGAGTTCTTGGCGGGAACTATGCAATAGACTCCCCAAAGAATTAGAAATGCTGCTGTGGTGATTTTAATGATCATGCTTTCGCTGGATTTGAATTTCATTCGACACCATTAAAGATCTATTGGATACGTGCCTTGCATTCTAACAGAGAGTTGAGGTCAGGAGCACGCATTGATCCGATATCAATCGGGTCCCTGATCAATTCTGCCGAAGCTTTGCGGCAAACTTTATGGCTTGCGATGCACAAAGACGAAATTGATGGGCAGGCGTTGTCAACCTGCTGAACGAGCCATTATAGATTACCGCCGCTTCAATCGGATTTGGCCATCGAAGACGCAGTGCTGAAAAGAACGCTCCGGACTTTAGTGACTCGATCATCAGTGTGTCATGGATATGAAGTATTCGTCTTGGCGTCGACCAGTCTTTGATTATTGAGCGCTCCATCCACAATGGTATTTTCTTTGCCATCGAAGGAACCGGCGTGTGGTCTATCTGCGCCCCCAGGATTCGATGGGCAAGCTCGATTGTGTACGCTACCCAATTCGCCTGGCGTATTCGATTCCCAAGAAAGCGATTCCAATCGAATTCCCCTGAAATGCTTTCCACGACCGCAGCTATGTCACACAGCCAAAGCGGCCCCGAACCTCCGTGCTTCAACAGGTGAATGCACAGAAGTCTGAGATGATCTTCCACGCAGGGTACCCGTATTTGAATATCGCCCAGGTTTATCAATTCGGACCTGTCCAGAAGTTCGTCATAACTACGGCTGTCGAACCGATTTAATTCATAATGTTCCAGATCAAAGTTGCGAATGCCATTACTGGCAATTAGCTCCGTTACACGCTTGTACTGATTGACCGGAACGATGAGGTCGAAATCGAGATAGGGTCGCAGGGCAGCCTCAGGGTAGAACTGCGATGCGGACCAGCCTTTGTATAAGATCGGCTCGATATTTTCGTTGCGTAACAACCGGAAGATCTTTTGCAGAGTTTGCTGGTGTACCACCTTTTCGATGGCGTACACCCGAAATGCGCCTTCCAGCTTTCTGGCCGTTACGGTATCGCGAAGATTAGAATGCTGTACCTTCCACCAGGCAAGGGCTCCCGCTCTTGAACCCAATAACAACTCAGAGATTTCGTCGAGCTGCTCGCCTGATAGTTCCAGCGGCGGAGGCTGTTGTCTCCACCCGCCGCTTAACACCGAAGCGATCAACTCTCCTGTCATTTGCAAAACCCGATTCTCCGTCGGAATCCGTATGGATTTCTCCGGGGCGAAAGTATATTCTTTTCGATACTTTCTAACTAGCTTAATGATGTATGCTGCAATTAACAGGTACGGGAAAACTAATGATTGATCGTGATTGCATGCCCCGGATGCGCGATCAGTTTAGGGAGCAGCACCTGGTGCGACTGCCTTCGTTTATCGAAGGCAACATTCTCAACCGAATGCTCCATCATCTGGAAGCCGTACAATTATCAAAGGACCTTTATTTCAGCAACAAGACCGGCCTGCGCGTCGGAAATGAGATGGCAGTCGATCCGACCAGTCCCGCACCGAATATGTTGACCATGCTTCTCAATAATTCCGAGCTATTCAAAGTAGTTGAGGAAATCACCGGAATTACACCGATTAGAAATTTTATGGGGAGGATCTATCTTTGCCAGCCCAACGCAGACCATCAAATATACTGGCACGATGATAATCACAACAACCGTTTAGTTGGGATCAGCGTCAATCTCAGTAAAGAGCCATTTGTTGGCGCTGTCCTGCAATTGAGAGATAAAGCCTCGCAAAAGATTCTGGCGGAAAACGCCAATACGGGGTTAGGTGATGCGGTGATATTTCGAATCTCAAGCAAGATCGAACACCGGACAACCTTGCTTGAAGGTACTGCAACCAGAACGGCGGGAGCTGGGTGGTTTCACTCCTATCCCGACTTTCAGAGCTTGCTGCGTTTCTGTAAAGAAGGCAAATTTGGCGATCAATAGATGCTTCAAATCACAGGTTCGGGAAAACTGGTATTCGATGAAAGTCACCTCGCGAATATGCGCGCCACATATTCGGAAAACCGGTTTTTGCGACTCCCCAAATTAATTGAGCCTTCCATTCTAAAACGAGTTGTCGATCATATCGAAGCAGCCGACTTCTTTCCCGCATATTATAACAATCAGAAAAGAAAGCTGGGCGAAGAGATCAGAATCAGCCCGGACAATCCCGCTATCCGAATAATGTCGATGATGCTGAATAATTCCGAATTATTTCAAATCGTCGAAAAGATAACTGGCTGTGAAAAGATTCGGAGTTTTCTCGGTCGAATACGTCGCGAATCGCCCGGCACAAGCCATTTTCTGGATTGGCATGACGACCCCAAACCTACACGACTGGTCGGTATCAGTATCAATCTCAGCCCGGAACCTTATATCGGTGGCGTATTTCAGTTAAGAGAAAAAGCCACCGAAAAGATGATGGTTGAAATCGCAAATACAGGTCTGGGAGACGCTTTTATCTTTCAGGTCTCAAATGGATATCAGCATCGGGTAACCAATCTTGAGGGAACAATTCCACGGACAACCTGTACTGGTTGGTTTTATTCTGAGCCTGATTTTCTGACCATGATGGGATTTAACCAGCAGAAATAGTAGCAGTCTTTGGGTAACTGATTCGGTTATTGAGTTGTGAAACTGCCTCTACTCCTACGGCAACAAAAATCACCATCACCATGGACGGAATAAAAATTCTGGTGTCGCCGGCATTGCCGAAAACCAGCGAAATAACAGTCACCGCGCCAGCTGCCATCAGTAGTCGTTTGTGAGTGAAGGTCAGATACTCTCGATTAAGTAATATCCAGGTTAGGCACGGCACCGTCATACAAAAAATCAACCCAATAAATGAAAACGGCGTGGGATGGTGAACGAACTCCATCACATTATAAAAATTGTTTCTGAACGGTAAATATTGAGTGTTTGATTTTATTGCCTGAGCCCCGCCAAAGGCATATCGAAGCGCGATTACAGAAATATAGCTGGATATTGAAACCAACGCTCCGAAACCAGCCTCTTTCCAGTTGATCTTGCGTTTATCGTCCGCAGCATATAGGAAGAACCAAATGACGCCGGCAAAAGCAGAAGACTCACGATTTGCGGCCGCTATGATGCTCAGGATCAACAGCAGGATTCGTTTATGTCGCAGCGATGCGACAATAAACAAAGTTATAAACATAGCGTCAGGAAAGTCGCAGGTCATACCGAACGGAGTGCTGAATGTGCAAAAGAAACAGTACGTAAGCAGCAACAGGCCCGCGCCGGAAAGTTGAAAACTAGCACATGCTTCCATTCTCAGCGCAAACCAGAATGTTACAAACATTGCAAAACCGAATAAGAGTCTTAAAAGCGCGTACCACCCTATCGGCGTGAATACACCGATGTGAATACCAAGTTCAAGCAGGGATGGAAACAAGACTCGATTCTGCCATGGTGGCGTATAAACCAGGCGTCCTCCGCTGTAATAGTGCTGTCCATGAAAAATAGCGCGCTCAAATTCCACTGACTCCGCCCGGCGAGCGTCTCGATTATCGTATTTGTCTGACGCTATACATATAAATATCGCAAACGAACCGCTGAGCAGGAGACAGATAACCAATTCTCTGGTCCAGTTTACCGGCTTTCCTGTTGGTATAGCGCTAAACATATTGTATTCCTTTGGACCGATGAAAAAGGTTTTTAATTGCCGCCGGAAAACTGATTGACGGCAAGCTCGTATTGATCTTCGCAGGACGTTTTCCGGTTCATCTCTAACCACACACCAACAAAAATCAGCAGTACCATTGGGGTAACGAAAATCCTTGGCTGCGCAGGACTGCCAAAGAAAAGAGAAATAAATGCCACAGCTGCCGCTGACATCATCAGACGTTTATGTGTAAAGTAAGGCTCTTGCGATTAGCAGCGATCCACAATAGATCCGGTACCAGAAAACAAAAGATGAGTCCAACCCATGAAAACGGTGTCGGATGCGATAAAAAATCTTTAACCGAATCATAATTGCCCTTCAACATTAGTATCTGGGTTTTGGATTTCACTGCCTGCGCTCCGCCAAACGCATAGCGAATCGCGATCGCGGTACCGTAACTGCAAATTGAAACCAAGGCCGCATATCCGGTCTCTCGCCAGTTAATTTTTCGGCGCTCATCAATGGCATAAAGAAAAAACCAGATTACCCCGGCAAAAGCAGCAGACTCGCGGTTTGCCGCCGCGATAACGCTCAGAACCAACAGCACCACGCGTTTTCGCCTGAGGGAGGCAGCGATGAAAAATGCAGCAAATATTGCCTCCGGGAAATCCGAAGTCATTTCGGTCGCGCTCATGAATGTTATGACAAGGTTATAAGCCAGCAGCAACAACCCAGCACTGGCAAGCTTAATCTCGGCTTGTGCGTCCGATCTCAGGACGAGCCAGAACGAAGTAAACATTGCGATGCTGATCAATAGCCGAATAAGAAGGTACCATCCGCTTGGCGTTAGGACACCCAGACGAGTTCCGAGTTCCAGCAAAGCGGGAAATAAGATTCGATTCTGCCAGGCTGGCACATAGATCAACTTTGCCCCGTGATGAAAAGGTTGGCCCCTGAGAATATTGTGTTCCATTTCAACAGATTCTGACCGGTGATCCTGTCGGTTGAGGGCTTTGTTGGATGCGGTGCACACAAATATTCCGAAAGCAACGCTAAGCAGAATGCAAACTGGCCATTCCTTTTTCCAGTTAATGACCTTACCGGTCCTGGCCGGACCGTTCCCGCCCGCGATGCTTTCCATATTTCCGGATTAGGTTGCGTATGCAGGTTTGCAGACTGCCTCTGACCAGATGGCGACAAAAGTCAGTATCACTATCGACATAATGAAGGTCCGAGGCTCAGTGATATTGCCAAATATAATTGAGATTGCCGCAATCGCACCTGCTGCCGCCAATAGCCTTTTTTGAACCAAAGTCATCGATTCACGATTGGCGATTATCAACATGACTCCCGGCAATCCAATACAAAAAAGGAGTCCGACCCAGGCGAAGGGCGTCGGGTGCAGGATGAAGTTCTTGATATTGTAGAAAGTGCCTCTGTACGTCAGAAACTGCGTGTTGGACTTGATCGCCTTTGTTCCTCCAAAAATAAATCGGAGCCCGTAGGCGCAGGCATAGCTGAACACCGAAATGATTCCGGCGAAAATAGATTCTCGCCAATTTATTTTCCATTTTTCATCAAGTCCGTATAGGAAAAACCAGATCACTCCGGCAAAAGCGGAGGCTTCGCGATTTGATGCAGCGATAATGCTCAAGACCAGCAGCACCCAGTATTTTCGCCGTAGCGCCAGGGTGATGAAAATCGCTGTAAACATCGCTTCGGGCAGATCTGATGTCATTTCGATGGGACTGACAAAAGTCAGAGTGAGTCCGTAAGCAAGCAACAACAAACCAGCCCCGGCTAATTTAAGATTGGCAGCAGCATCCATCCTCAGTGCAAACCAGAATGCCGCGAACGTGAGCACGCTGGAAATAAACCTGATCAGGAGATACCAGCCGTTCGGCGTAAAGATGCCAATATGAATTCCGGCCTCAAGAATTGCCGGAAACATAACTCGATTCTGCCAGGGAGGTAGATAAAGCATCTTTCCTGCATGCGGAAATGGCTGCCCGCGCAGGATGCTGCGTTCCATCTCGACCGATTCTGATCGTCTGTCGTCTCGTTTCACAAACTTGTTAGAGGCAGTACAGACGAATATTCCAAAGGCAATGCTGAACAAAAGACAGACCAGGATCTCTTTTTTTGCGGCAAAAGGTCGTTTAAGAGTTGCGGTGGCAGGCTTGCTTGCTGCTGAGCTCATAACGAGTCCACTTATATCCTATTGTGTTCTAGGTGACCATCAAAAATGTTCATTCCGCAATGAGTAACCGCGCCTATTATGTCCAGTCAGCCATGGGACGATTCTTTAGCCACAGAATGAAATCCGTCGCAGGCGGTGTCCCGCCTAACTGCCGAAGCCGGGTTGAACATTGCGCGCGGTGACCGTGGCTATGCATACAGACTTGCATCATTGCCTGTGCAACGGAACATTGCGACACCGGAATTAGAGGAGACTCCAGACTACGATCAAGTTCGTCCTCGTTGGCACGGGTTATCCATTCGATTTCCTGATCATGCATATCTTTGTACAAGCTTACTATCGCCTCAAATGATTCCGGAATGCGTGATTCTTCCTCTATGTTGAAAGGCCTATTACTAATAAGATAAAACCAGAATCGATTAGCCAGGATTATATGGTGAAGGAGCTTGCGCAACTCTGCGTCCTGAGATGCTTCCGCATGCATGCCGATCGCCTTCAACAAAGAGGCGTTCGCGAAGCCTTTATGATGAACAAGATCCTTAATAAGACCCAACATTTCGACAATCCGGGTATGAGCCAGCGAACGAAACTATTTACTTGCGGTTTCAGACTCGTTTTCAGAGGTTCTTCTTGAGTGCTCTTCCAGAAATCGCCAGGCGAATTCTTCAGAGAGTCGGCTTGCCTGTCGTCTCAATCTTGGCGCGCGTAGTTGATCTTCAGAATGCCAATTGTCCATTGCGACCAGCATATTTTTCACCGTTGTAGTGTAATCTACTGCCAACTCTTCGTAGGTTACTCGATGCGGTTTAATGCCGGCGCTTTCAAAGAATTCGTTCCACCTTGCATCGCAATATGCGTAATAACGAATCCGGTTCAGAATGGCGTCATAATCGTAGGTAGGTTCGCCTGCGGGCGCTGGTTTTGTCGCCCCTGAAATGTCGCGATAGATTCTGACCTGACCGCTGATCAGTGAAGAGATTGCGTGTCGCAGACGATCGCGACGAGTCAAGAAGATGTATTGGGGATTTGGAAATATATCCGCGAAAATATTTCTTACCAGTCCATATACTCGATCAGCGACCTCCGGACGATCTTCGAGTTCGGTGTTAATAGCCTCTTTTTCTTCCGGGTATCGGGCCACGCAAAGGTCCAGCACATCCATCCAAAAAATTTTAATACCCAGGGATCCGCTCGGGTCCGTCCTATGTTTGTAAATGGCGCGAATATATGAATCTAAACCGTCTGCTCCCCACATGTTTTCCAGAGTAGGCTGAAAACCGAAATGGAAATATTCAACAGGACAGCCCATTCCGCCGGCCTGATGCATTGCCTCGCTCAGCAATGTACTGCCCGATCTGGTATGACTGCACAAAACAAAAGTGCGCAGCGGTTTTTCGGCGTTCCAGTCAGGATAGTCAGCCCTGGTCGTCGACAGGTCGTAGCGAGATTCGTTTGTGTTAGGAGGAATAGTTCGTTTGGTTACTTGCATGCTAGTTGTGTTGAAACAGTCGCCAAGTCTTCGCGAATTCGATCGCAAATATCGGGGAGCCTCTCATAAACCTTTTGGTACGTCAATGTCCTGATAGGTACGCTGCCTGTGATTCGCGCCAGCGCCGCCAGCCGTTTTGCTTCTGCGGCGGGATCAGTCGGGTTAAATCGAACCTGTTGTCCTACCAGTGTTGCCATAGCATCCTGGGGCGAGAGGCTGTCAACCACGATCTCTTGTTCGGAAATATTGTTATTCATCTCAAGACGGTAAATAGCGCTGAGCCTTTGTCCTTCTCGTTCAGGCTTACAGGATACTTCGCAGCGATACTTTCCATCCGCAACATGCATGGGTTCAGAATGGACAATTCCTGGTGATAGAGCGGCGAGCGAGTCCGACCAAAGGCTTGCTCTTTCTGCTGCAGGATGCAATTTGAAGTAATTGCCGTCCGGACCTACGTGCTCTGTCAATACGGATGTATCGTCGTCCAGAAGACCCCAGGATAGGTTTTGTGCGAGACTGGCAGCCAGCGTCGACTTTCCGGCATGCGAACGTCCGCAAACCAGGATTCCGCCGTATGGCGTTGTCAATGACGCTCCGTGAATGACCTGTCTATTCTGAAGAACTATAACGCGGGGCAATATCCGTCTTACCAGCAATTCCATTATTGCGGGCGACCATCCCGCCAGACCTGGATAACAGGTGATATCTGAGCCCGTAGAATTTGTTCTGAATTCAGTACCCGCGTGATAGCGGAAGACCCAGTCGTCGGTTGTTTTGTAGAGCGATAGATCCTGTCGGCCTCGCCATGTATAGGCGAGTTCGCCGCCGGAAAAAATCGAGTGTGTCGCGATTCTGAATTTTATTCGAGGTGCGCCTGCCGGAATAAAATCAAAGTCCGCGTTTGGGAGAAGGTCGATCCTTACATCGGAATCTATTATCAGCCCCCCGAACCAATGACGACAGCGGCCAGGGGGCAATATAGATTTAGTCATGAGCGGATAATGTGTGTTTGACAGTAGTTCGTATTCAAACACCGTCTTAAAGGAATTCTATGGGGTTAGATTCTGCAGGCCGTCCAGCGGTAAATAGCTTATGCCCCTTACCACAAAAGATAGATTTCCGAATTCCTTCAATCTCGGGGAATCCCACGTTTTTTTGGGCTCGGAGTTTTCCGCGCGATCACCGACTACGGAACCAGCATCTTCGGTCAAATCTAATCTAGAGTTAGCACCGATAGTTTCCATTTGTGTCCCCCCTCAGACGGTTTTTATAGTTCGTATGTTCCAATGAGCACCGTTGGACTGGGGATTACTCGCTGTATAGCCGGTTCAATAAACCGTTACGGCGTAAGATTCGTGAGGCCGTCGGACGGATTGTAAGAGATACCTTTAACGACAAACGACAGATTTCCGAATTCTTTCAGCTGCGGAGAAATCCATTCACTCCTGTTAGTTGCACCTTCTGATCGAACCGCGTCTACTGAGCGGTTTTGCTCATTGTTGTCGACCAGACAACCATTAACGTCATCGTTCATTCGTTCCTCCTCGGGGAAATCGATTCAAAGAGAGACAGATTCTACACATGTCTGTTTTTTCAATCAAGTGTATTTACAATCTCTCCATATTTTTATTCTGTAAGTTCCCAAATAATTTCAGGCCTTAAAAACAACGTATTAAGCCGAATTGCGGCCTAATTGCATTGCATATCATATCGAAGACGCCTGGTTTTTTGAACCAGAAAACACTTGGATTTTCTCGCCTTTTCTCGAATTGTATTCGGGCTGTTTATAAGCGGTCTACCCCTGTGACACCGGTGGGCCAAATTCGGGCCAGGTGTTCGTTATGTCACATCGGGTGTCACAGTTTTACCTGAAGAAAACACAGAACTTATTGTGCTGTGACAGGTGTGACAGCAGTTGGCCGAATTCCATTATAATCTTGTAGTTTGGCGATAATGGCTGCCAGGATTTTAGTCCGCGCCAGCTCCGAATTTAGCGACATGACGCCTACCTTGCTTTTTGGTTAATGCAAGCGATTGATTCCTTTGACCTTGGAAACTCTGCCTGTTTTGCCGCCCATAAGACGACGCCACGATTGGCATCGCGTGACAGGTGTGACAGCAGTTGGCCGAGTGTTTTATAAAGAGCTGATTCTGAAGGGTATTTGCCTTATAAATCGCTGATGGTGAGTGATGACAATTGGTCTGCTCCAGACTAGTTTGAAGGCCGGCCCACGGAGGCATCATCAGACGCCTGGTCGGACATCTTTGTCTTTGAGCAACTTACGGTTTGAGGAACAAAGGTCCGAATAGTATGATGCAGAAGTCGAGGCTTATTGACCGTGGTGATTCGTAATGATCGACCCTGAGATACTTTCATTTCATTTAATGCTGCTGAACGACCGCGGCCGGATGACCGCCTACCGTCGCGCGATTTTTGAGACTGTACAGCCGGGAGATGTCGTCCTTGATGTCGGTACGGGCAGCGGAATTCTAGCTATTTTTGCGTGCCAGGCTGGAGCCAAACGGGTTTATGCGATTGATCGCGGCGAAATAATTGTTTTGGCCCGCGAACTTGCCAGGGCGAATGGCTTAGCCGACCGGATCACCTTCCTCAAGAAAGATGTTAAACGGCTAAAACTGGAAGAACCGGTTGATGTGGTCACTTCAGAGCTGATTGCCAAAGCGGTACTGGGGCAAAACATGGCGGAATTGATCGGCTTTTGCCGCGACCGGTTTCTGAAACCTGCCGGGAAAATCCTGCCAGAACGTGTCGAATTGCATATAGCGCCAGTTCAGAACGAGATCGGTTATCAGCAGTCACGCCCGCCTGAGCGGAATTTGTATGAAATCAGGTTCGATCCGCTTCAACAGCTTTCGATCAATAAACCGATCTCTTCAAGAATTGCGGCCGAGGCTTTGCTCGACGATGGTCAAACAGCTTATTCATACTACGCAGCAACCGCATCAAACTCCGATACTTTCCAGACAAAACTAACTTTTCTGCCAAAGCGAAAAGGTATGCTTCACGGATTTGCCGGCTGGTTCTCTGCCGTTCTTGCCAAAGGCATCGCCCTGACTAACGAACCGCCAGGGACACCCTCCTGGGATAATCTGTTTTTTCCGTTGTCAGAATCTGTAGAGGTCGAACCGGGCATGAGCGTAGAAGTTGATCTTCGCGGCAGGTGCGATTCGCAAGTCCAGGAATTCTGGATATGGAATACCACTGTCAGAAAAGCAGATCACTTAATTGCCAGCCACAAACAATCGTCCTTTGCGGGAAGGATCCTGTCGATGGATGCAATTCGCAAGGCTAGCGAAGGCTGGCGCCCTGCCCCTAACCTGAACGCAAAGATCGCGCAATTGGCGCTCGGCCTTATGGACCAGAACGCTAGCCTCCGCACCATTGCAGATCGAGTTCAGAAGGAATTTCCTGATAATTTCGTGACTGTAGAGGATGCCCTGATTGAGGTCCGGAAAATTGCAGAACAGTACGGGGATTAACTCCTGGGAGCGCAGGCACCCTTGCCTGCATGCCTTCTTTAAACAGCGCGGTAATTTGTAATCGCACCTTATGACGAGTCGCTCGACACCGAGAAAAACTAAGACTAATTCGACCGGGTCGCCGCAGTGGTATTCGCGCGGCTACCTTCCTCACTTCGACATGCAAGGTCTGACCCAGACGATGATATTTCGTTTGTTCGATTCGATGCCGCGAGTTTTGCTCGACGAATGGCGCGAGGAACTCAAGCTGCTGTCTGAGAAAGAATACGAAGTAGAGCGACGTAAACGAATCGATTTCTATCTTGATCAAGGACACGGAAGCTGTTACTTGAAGAATCCCATGGTTGCTGAAATAGTACAAAACACATTATTGCATTTCGACAGCAAGAGATACCAACTTCATTCCTGGATAATCATGCCAAATCACGTTCATCTATTATTTACGTCGAAAGAAGGGTGGGAGCTTAGTCAGATAGCTCATTCATGGAAGTCTTATACAGCCAGCGAATGCAACAAGATTCTCGAACGAAAAGGCGAGTTTTGGCAACGAGAACCATTCGACCGTTATATACGCAACGAACAACATTACAATAACGCAATAAGATATATCGAGAATAATCCTATTAAGGCGGGCCTGTGTCATAATCCTGAAGACTGGCCCTGGAGCAGTGCCCACGTGAGAGCGTAGGCACCCTCGCCTGCATTCCCCTCCTGTACGAGCACATTATGATCAGCAAGTTGGTTAGGAGAGACATGCAGGCAAGGGTGCCTGCGCTCCCAGGGATTAGAATGAATTCCGCATCCAGATATCAATTGCGATAGCAAACCAGACCGGTCCCAATGACGGCGGATGTACGCCTTCTCGTAAACCGTTCTGCTTTACTGCCACATTTTCCCTGAAAATGTCCATCACGAGTTTGCCGTCTATCCATCCGTTTTTCACGCTGCTTAATTCGTTCATCGGGTGCCGCGTAAAATATTCAGCCATGGCATCAACATAGGGATCAAAGAATGCGGCTTTGGTTGTTCGATTGCGAATTCCTTCCGGCAGAATGCCTTTCATTGCCTCGCGCAAGATATATTTCTTTCGTTCCCCCTGACGCAGCATGCGCCCGGGAAGTCGCAAGACGAATTCCGTAAGTCGTCGATCGTGAAACGGGTGTCGGATTTCTATCTTGTGCGAAGACATCCTGTAATAGGAATTGTCGTATATTACATGATGTTTCGTTGCGTGATATCGCTGATACCGCCGAAGCTGGGAAATAGTAGTCATTCCGTATGTTTCATTCGATGGCCGAATACGTTCGCTCAATCCGATTTTAGCGGACCATTCCGGGCGTATCCAGGCTGGGACATCTTCATCGTATTGAGAACCGTAGATCGCCATCTTTTTCAGCTGAGGTTTCAACCACGGGCCCAGACTGTTGCCAGCGGTTCGACGGATTCTGTCGAACAGATTACCGTGGTTGTTCAGTATCAATCCTTCACGCATCAGCAGGATCAGTCGTCCCTGCCGCAGCAGATCAGGGAAATGCGAGAAAGAGCCTACCAGCCAATCGTCTCCGCCTTCTCCGGTCAGCAGGACGCGACTGTCGTATCCAGGGAGCTTTGACGCCAGCGTATCCATTAGATTGGCGTTAGGCCGCAACGGCAATTGAAGACATTCTTTTGCCCAGGCAATTTGCTCGTCCCATTTGTATGGTTCCGGCGTGAACCGTTTTGATTGAATGCCGGTTTTTTCGGCAACCATGTCGATCCAGTTGGACTCATCATGAGTTTTGCCTGGAAACACGGCGGAAACAGGTTGAACAAGTTTGTCGACGACTCCGCTTTTGTAGAGCTGAGCAGATCGGCACACCACGGAAGACGAATCGAGTCCGCCTGAAAGCTGGACGCAGACCGGCGTGGTGCTTCGCAGGCATGACTTCAATGCCTGATCGAATAGCTCTCGAAAATGTTCAGCGTATTGGTCATCAGAGCGATACCGGATTTCCGGGAAGGGACCATTATGCCAGCGGCGAATCTGCGGACTTCCTCCGGATTGAACTGTCAGAAAAGTTCCCGGTAGAAGTCTATAAATGCCTTTCCAGATGGTGTCTGTCGCATGGGTTATCTTCAAGGAGAGTATCTCGCCCAGCATCCCCTCGTTTATACCGCGTTCAATGCCGCCGCCAGCAAATATTGGTTTTATTTCGGTGGCAAATCCGAACGTTTTGCCATCGCACCACCATAGGAAAGGACGCCATCCCAGCAGGGATCGAGCACAAAATAGCCGACGTTCTTTGATATCCCATATCGCGAACGAGTAATCGCCGACGAATTTGTCCAGGCAGCGTTCGCCCAGCAATTTGAACATCGCCAGGGCGAGCGCGCTATCACCGGCGTCTTTTGGCGGAGCTCCCTCCGTACCTAATTCCCGAAAGAGGTCTTCGCGATTATCGAGGCGCCCGTCAAAGGCGATTACCAGCTTTGCCTCATCATCAACTAAAGGTTGGTGTTCATTGATAGATTCGGGAGTGGTTGATAGTTTTAGATAGACAAGTCCGGCAGGACCGGAATTCCAGACGTATGCGCCATCCGGACCAAGCAGTTCGGCCGCCTCTGCCATTCGGTCGAGCCGATCCCGTTCTATTGGCCGGCCTTCAAGAGAGATCAATCCCGCGATAGCGCTCATCAGTCACAAATAATCAGTCCGGCGTCGGTAAGTTCCCTGGTCAGACGGTTCACTTCGTTTATGGCAGTTGCTTCGTCAACATTATATTTTGTCTGCAGCTCGTTGACGATTGCAGGAATTGCCGCGCCGTCAGAGAGCATCCGCCAAATCTCTGCGCCGGTATTGTTTAGTCCGAAATATAATCCTTTGGTCGAGTGGAAGAGCACCAGCTCTCCTTCCACCGGGCACCAGACGACATCTTGATCGGCCTTCATTATTATAGTTCCCCAAATCGAATATTGATCTCTTACTGGATCATTGCTTGTTAATACCGGGACAATTCGGCGAACCGAGTCAAACCCGGCATATCCTGCTGTATCGGTCTATTATCTACCTCAATCCACGCGTGACCCATGAACGGCTCGCTTGAGTCTTTTCTCACTCCGATTACCAGTACAGCCTCGCGTCCTTCGCTGATGAAGAGCCAGAGAAGGATCAGCGATCTTCGCAAACAGCCGTCCTTGCCACGCCACAGTCGAACTGCTCCGAAGGTTAAGCTCAACAGCCGTTCCCATTCAACAGAATGCCTGCCAAACGGCAGCATTGCAGCAATCTTCATTCCGGCTATTCGACGCACCAAAGAAACCAGACGCTGAAAGGCTACCAGCCGCAACGCTAACTCGACCACTCCCGCAGCGATGACCAGCTGAGTCGCGAGTACGGCTTCCACTGCGCTCATTCGAGCCAAACTCTTCAGCATCTTGCGATCCTCACAGGGGTCTGCCACCACGTAAAACCAGCATTTTACAGGCAATGTTTCCGTTATGACAAACAACCGATGTTCAAACCAAAATAGCTGATTTCAGTGCGGTCTCAAGGCCATGAGTACAAAACTGGAGCGACAAAGTCAACTTATACCGCAATTTATATTGTTCGTTAAATCAGAGTTAACCTTTTATGTGATAGCGTGTTATATCATGGCGTGTCTAATACAACCTTTCCCTTAAGGAGACCTCGATGCGCAGTCCGCGTATGTTTCTCGTTTCCGCAACAGTTGCAATCGTCCTGTTAACGGCCGCGTTTCCGTCTTATGCGCAGAATGAATTGCCGCCTGATCTGGCGCAGAAAGTCGATAAGCTCGCAAGCGATGTTCTTGCGAAAACCGGTGTACCTAGTGCCTCTGTCGCGATAGTCAGGAACGGACGTATCGTTTACACAAAGGCTTATGGTGATGCGCGGATCGAACCGAAAACCGCGGCGACGCCCGACATGCGTTACAGCATTGGATCGATAAGCAAGCAATTTACCGCCACCGCGATTCTCCTTTTGCAGGAACAGGGCAAGCTTTCGCTGGACGACAAGGTCGGAAAATATATTCCCGATCTGACCAGAGCTAACGAAGTCACAATTCGGCAACTGTTGTCGCATACGTCAGGTTACCAGGATTATTGGCCGCAGGATTATGTGATGCCGAATATGTTGAAACCGGTTACGGCTCAGCAGATTCTTGACGGGTGGGCGCGGAAGCCGCTCGACTTTGATCCCGGTACGAAGTGGCAATACAGCAACACCAATTATGTGATTGCGGGCGTGATCATTGAGAAGGTGAGCGGCATGCCGTTGCTTCAGTTCCTGCAGCAGAAAGTATTCAAGCCTCTGGACATGAAAAGCGTGACCAACATCGATCAGGAACGACTGGGTGATACGGACCCTATCGGATATCTGCGATATGCGCTCGGGCCGTTGCGCCCGGCTCCGAAAGAAGGGGAAGGGTGGTTGTTCGCTGCCGGAGAGCTGGCGATGCCCGCGCGCGATCTCGCGCGGTGGGACATCGGTATTATGGAACAGGAGCTAATGAAGCCGTCTTCGTACAACGAATTTGAAAGGGAGGTTGTGCTGAAGAACGGGGTGGGGACGAATTATGGGTTAGGAGTGTCTGTAAATATGGAGGCCGGCCATCGAGCCATCTCGCACGGCGGTGAGGTTTCAGGGTTTACGTCTGAGAACATAGTATTCCCCGACGAACGAGTGGCTGTGGTCGTGTTGACTAATCAGGACGCCGCTAATGCTTCGGGAGCTATTGCCCATGGAATAGCGCCGTTGCTGCTGGCGACCTACGACCCGCTGACTCCACAGAAAACTGAACAAGCGCGCAAGATATTCGAAGGATTACAGCAGGGAACGATAGATCGGTCATTGTTTACTGACAACGCCAATTTTTATTTCAGCGAGCAGGCGATTAAAGATTTTGCCACCGGTTTGGGCCCGTTAGGAACGCCGCAGTCATTTGTACAAACCGGACAGACACTGCGAGGAGGCATGGTTTACCGGAACTATATAGTCAGGTTCAAGAATAAAGCGATACGCGTCTGGACCTATGAAATGCCTGATGGAAAACTGGAGCAGTACCAGATTGCCGAAGTGAACTGAGGTCCCAAGGTCCTGGTATATAATTATGGCAACAGGTGCTAGATACGATTGACGGCGCGAGGCTATCTATCTAAACCAGCGCATCAGGCTAAACCAGCGCAATCGGGACGATTACGCCACAAACTCCGGGCTTATGTACGCCGAGCTGCAAAGTTTAGTTTCCGGTGGGTCAGTCGCGACTCAAACGGCTCGGCGACGACAATTATCGCACCAAAGACCGCTCATGCTTCTACGTGTTCACCATCAGGGGCTAGCTGCGCCACCAGCGCGGAATGCTGCAGCGGACTTTGCAGCGCGAGCACTTGCGCGTGAACACCGGCTTTCGATCCCGTGGCTCACGATTCTCCTGTATCATTAGAATTGCTGTTTAATTAATCTCGCTTTATATAGGAGAGAATCTGAGTGTGCAGGAACATCAGGACATTATTCAACTTTGAGCCGCCGGTTACGGAAGAAGAGATACACGCGGCGTCGCTGCAGTTTGTCAGAAAGATCACCGGCTTTAACAAACCGTCGAAAGCGAATGAGGCTGCATTTAATTCTGCTATTGATGAAATTGCGCGGATTTCCAGTCGACTCCTGGCGTCGCTGGAATCCAGCGCGCCGCCAAAGAATCGAGAAGAAGAGGCAGCCAAAGCAAGACTGCGAGCAGCCGAAAGATTCGGAACGTAGCAGATCGATAATCTACTCAGGAATCTGCCGCATGAACGACCGATCCTCGAATATGATGCAACCTGACTCGTCGGCATGTTTAACATTGGCTATCGCGTCGGGATCTTTCATCAATGCTTCTCTGTATCGTTCGTAAGCAGTCAAGTCGGCGAAACTTATCAGCGCAATCGCGGTATTTGTTTTGCCGGCTAGTTTGGTCGGCAGGAAATATCCGATCAGCTTGCCTCCGCAGCGGCGAATCGGCTCTGGCCAGTTTTTAGCATACTGCTCGAACGCGGAGAGTTTATGATGATCGATTTCGTATTGAATACACAGAGTGATCATGGGACCTCCAAAACCAAAAATCTTATCCTGCCCGTCGTTGAGATTCGAGCCCGGAATTATGGATCGACATCCTTAAATCAAGTCCGTACCGTCGCTGGAATTCCAGAAATCCACGATCCGTTACCCTGACTGCCCTTGTATCCCGGATTCTTTCGATCCATTTCTCCTTTAGAAAGAAATCCAGCAGTTGCGCCGCTAATCGTCCAGCGAGATGTGGCTGCCGCTCGCTCCAATCCAGACAAGTGCGCGCGAAAACGGACCTTGTGCCAGCATGGGGGTCTAAACCAATGGTTTTTAGCCAATGCCTGCCTTTGTCGGTCATTTCGTATGTTCGCTCGCCCGACTTGTTCATGTAGCCCAGATCCAGTAACTGATCGTGAAAGGCAACGCCAATTACACCGGCCAGGTGGTCGTAACAAGTTCTGGCTAACCTAAGTTGCTGTTTACGCTCCGAACGGAACCATGCAGAGCTAACCGATGGTGGCCTTGGCGGCGAAATCGCGGCCAGGGACTCGATTGCAGTTGCGACTTCGCTACCAGCTAATTGATAGACTTTGGTTCGACCAAAGCGTTCGACTTTTAAAATTGACGCAGACACCAGTTTTGCCAGGTGAAAACTGGCCGCCTGAGGCGAGACTTTGGCGGCAAATGCCAGTTGTCCGGCTGACAAAGCAGGACTGTCCAGCAATGCCGCTAGCATCGCAGCCCTGACCGGATCTCCGAACAATGCTGCCGTTTCGGCGATTTCAGCTTCGATTCTCATAAACAACATCTTACACCGACAGATGACGGAGATGTTTCAATTTGCGTTGAAGTATTCGAGATTGACAACTGCTAAAACCTTGACGAACTGGCCGGACACATGCCTCTGAACCATTTTGACTTTCAGAGGCCTTTTTGTTAGAAGCTAGGTGCGCGCGCTGCTAACCACAGTCTCTCTGCGCATTTTGATAACGCTCAACAGAATAGACATTGATGCAGTTGTACTTTGTCGGCTTTTTCGTTCGGTTGGCTTAGCAATAATCTGCATATTGTCCAGTTGCCGCAGTATTCGTAGCTTGTAATAAAGTTGTTAAGTTTCGGAGTTATAAAATCGTCATAAGAACCGAAAGTCGCAACAGATTTAATTTGAAGTTCCGGCCTTACCGTTGCAAACAGCGGCCCGCCTGGGAAACAAAACCATTTACTGGAATTCAAAGGGAGGATTGTCATGCTAAGGCTCAGAGCTAACAATCAATACAGATTCGTCGCATTAGTTGTCCTTGTGTTGGTGGGATTAATCGGCTTGATCGGATCCAAACTAGTTTCGGCATCGTCCGAACAACCAGTGATTCCAGTTCAGCGAGAGTTTTATCCGGCCTCAAAGGCGGTCGGCGGGGGCCGGGTGATGGTTCACGCACCGAAGACCAGTCCGGGGTTCCACCTTCAGGATGGCTCTGGGCTTCAGGGCGGTTATAGAGGCGATACGAATGCGATTCAGGCGTTGCATTCCGGGTCGGCCGAGCCGCTCGGCATGGCAACGGATGATCTGGATAACGACGGTGCGCCGGATCTGGTGGCTGGGTTTTCCGCCGCGGGTCGGGGAGTCATAGCTGTTTACAGAGGAAATCTTGACGCATTTGCTCCCAGCAGTCCCGCAGTCTATCAGGCAATACGGTCCGGTCGGATTCCTGCGGCATTCGATTCTACGATTCAAGCCATCGACGTTCCGGAAACGCCTGACTTTATCGCAATCGGAGATTTCAATAACGACGGTAATAAAGACATCTTGACGGCATCTCGCGGCGGCGGAATGTATCTGCTGGGTGGTGATGGTCAAGGCGGTTTCGGCGTTGCGGTACCTGTCTCTCTTCCCGGTCAGGTAACCGCATTATCCGCAGGTGAGTTCAACAGAACGGATGGAAAGATAGATGTTGCAGTCGGAATCATCGGTGCAAACGGCTCGGCCGTGCTGGTTTTTGACGGAGCGGCCAATGGTATCCTCGGACAACCATCAAAACTGAGCCTGGCATCTCCCGCCTCCTCAATCGCATTCGATAACCTGGATAATGACTCTTTCAGGGACCTGGTAGTCGGCTCAGACAGTCAGGTTGTTATCGTGCACGGCCAGAATCAGGTTGCGGGCAAGACCTACACGTTGAATAGCTATGCCGAGAATGTAAATGTTGGTTTCAACGTTCGTTCACTGACAACAGGTCCGTTTATCTGGAATCGAGACGGTAACAGTTCGATCGCTCTTCTTGGAGACGATGGATCGATCCACCTGATGCAGCGTAACGATCTGGACCAGCGACCTTTTAGCCCAGCAGAAGCCGCTGCAATCAAACGCGATGCGATACGTGGAAATAATCCGGGACGATCAGGTCCCGTTACTCGTGTGAAGAGTAATGGCAAAGTGCTGGATCAGCACGTTCAATGGTCGCTGTCGACACAACTCGACGCAGGACTGTCTCCTTCGACTGGAAGCAGCGGCCGCCAATCAATAGTTGCTGCGCAAATAAGCCATCGTGAAGTTTCCGATCTGCTGATAGTCGATCAGGCGAACAGCAAGGTGGTTCTTGTCCGACCGGCTGACGCTCAGTCGCAATCTATTTCGCCGTTGACGATGAGTGTGGAGGGAAATCCGACAGCAGTACTGGCAATGCCAGCGAAAGTGAACGGCGAGCGTGACTTGATGGTGATGGTATCGGGTCAATCCACCGTTACAGCGTTAACCGTGACCCCTGGCAGGACGATTACGGTAAACAGAACGGACGATTCACGGGTGTCGACGTGCGCGGGTGGAACGAACGATTGCAGCTTGCGCGGAGCAATCGACTTTGCCAATGCGAATCCGGGCACGACGATTGTCATTCCGGCCGGCGAATATGACCTGAGCCTGCCTTCGACAATGGAGCAGTCAAATGCAAACGGTGACCTGGATATAACTGCTTCCGGAACAACGATTGTGGGCGCAGGAGCTTCGTTAACGACAATCAAACAAATGGTTGCTGATCGCGTGCTGGATGTTAACTTTAACTCACTCCAGAATTTCACATTCGGTATGTCGGGTGTGGCAATTCAAAGCGGTCGCGATCAGAGCGGTTTAGGCGGTGGTGGACTGCTCGGCGGCGGCCTGTCCAATCAATACACGATCACGAACAGCATCTTTGATTCAAACGATGCGGTTAACGCTGCCGGTGGAGCGCTGAGTCTGGTAGTCGGCGGAAACCTCAGCATAACCGGCACAACGTTTACGAATAACGGAATCACAACCACGCATGGCGGCGCAGTCAATGTCGCGGAAGGATCGGTTACCGCTCATTTCAACAGGTTCGTGAATAACCTAACGAATTCCGGAGCAAACGGAAATGCGGTTTTCGTGTCGGCATCGGACGCCGATTTTTCTGACAACTGGTGGGCAAACATCGGCGGGCCGAAGGCAGGTGATGCGGTTGCCAGCGGAGGCACGCTCAGGACATCGCCGTCGCTGACACTGAGTCTGACTCCGGATTCGCAACAAGCCCAGACCAGTTCGTCAAATTCGTCGACAACAATCACCGCTGCCTTTCTGCGGAGCAACGGTCGCAACGCCTCGAACCTGGGAGTTGTGGTAGGATTACCGGTTACGTTTAGTTCGACTTCCGGCAGCATCATCGATTCAGATAGCACTGTTCAGAGCACCGGCACGGCGTCGGCGACTCTCAGTGGCGCTTCTAGCCACATCGCAACTGCAACCATCGACGGTGCTACCGCTTCTATTGGTATCAGCGCGGTGTTGCCGCCGACAATCAGCATTGCTTTCGGCGCGGCCAGTATTCCCGTGAATGGAACGACTTCATTGACGTTTACGGTCTCCAATCCCAATGCTTCGGCTCTGAACAACGTTGCCGTCGTTGATAATTTCCCCGCTGGCATGGTTGTGGCAAATCCGGCTAATATCGGCGGCGGTGCCGGCTGCGCTGGCGCAATTATTGATGCGATACCGGGGAGTGGCAATGGAGGCATACACGGTTCGGGGCTTGGTGCAAACGTAACCTGTAGCTTTAGTTTTGATATAACCTCCACAACGAACGGCATAAAAACCAACACTACCAATGCTATAACATCCACCGAGAGCGGCCCGGGCGGAACGGCCACGGCCACGATTCATGTGGAGGCGCCACCGGTCCTTCAGATTAGCTTCACTTCGACATCGGTCAGAACGACGCAGCCTTCGGGACTGCAAATCCAGATATCCAATCCCGGAACGAATCCTGACAACCTGACCAATGTGTCGTTTACAACTACTTTGCCGACCGGAATACATGTTAATAATGCTTCGGCAACAGTTTGCCCCGCTGGTGGTACGGTAACCCTGACTAATCCGTCGACCATTACTATGACGGGAGGGATAATTGCGCCGGGGATATCCTGCCCGTTCGTGATCACCATTCGTACGGATGCCCATGGTGTGTACCCAATCAGCTTCGCTGTCAATTCGGCTAATGGCGGCACAGGAAACACAGACTCTGCAACTCTGACCGTGTCGGATGCGCCAACGCTGACTACCTCGTTTACTCCTGCGGCAGTGCCAGTGGGCGGACTGACAACGCTGACTATTAACATTACTAATCCGAATACAACGTCCCTTTCTTCGCTCTCCTTTACCGACACTCTGCCATCAGGACTGCAGGTATCCGGGACACCGAATTTAACCAACTCCTGCGGTGGTACGGCCACTGCAACTGCGGGTTCAAATCAAGTCACGCTGACAAATGGAGGATTGGCCGGAAGCGCAAGCTGCTCAATCTCAGTCTCTATTCAAGGAACGACAGCCGGGGTGAAGAACAACGGCGTCCAGGTGAACTCGAGTGAGGGAGGACTGAGTAATACCTCGAACGCGTCGATAACGGTCGCGGTGGCGCCCGTTATTATCAAGGCATTTGGTGCGGCCAGCATTCCGCTGAATGGCTCAACAAGCCTGACCTTCACGATACAGAACAACAACACCGGCACAGGTCTGACAGGCGTGGGCTTTACCGACGCGTTGCCCGCTGGACTCAAGGTCTCAACGCCGAATGGTTTGACTGGAAGTTGCGGTGGCGGCACGATCACAGCAACCGCTGGGACCGCTAGCGTATCTTTAAGCGGCGGATCGATTGCGGCCAATTCGTCGTGCACCTTCGCCATCAACGTGACCGGCGTTGCGGCAGGCGTTCAGAACAACACTACCGGCAATGTCACGTCAACTGAAGGCGGAACGGGCGGAACGGCATCGGCGAGTGTCACCGTTATCGCTCCTCCGTCAATCGCTAAGGTGTTCAACCCAACGTCGATCTCGCTGAATGCGACAACATCGCTGACGTTTACAATCATAAATCCGAATCCGAGTGACGCGTTAACCGGAGTGGCGTTTAGTGACACACTGCCGACGGGATTGACTGTTCTGAACGCAAGCGCAACAGTTTGTGGTGGAACTGCGACGTTGACTGCTCCCTCGACGATTGCGCTGACCGGCGCGACGGTAAACGCGGCCGGCCAATGTCAGTTCAGCGTCACGGTTACAGGCGCCGCATCAGGAAACTATACAAATACAACCGGTAATGTAACTTCGACAAATGGCGGGACCGGTAATACAGCAACGGCAAATCTATCAGTAGCATTTCCGCCGACGGTTTTGCAGCAATTCGGCGGAACCACATTTGCCTTAAACCAGAATAGTGCGTTTTCAATCACAATCACGAATCCGAATTCTACCAATTTGACCGGAGTTGCGTTCACAGATAATTTGCCGGCAGGGGTACAAGTCTTCACGCCTAACGGACTAAGTAATAACTGCGGCGGAACCGTTACTGCAACTCCTGGTTCCAGCGTGATCAGTTTGTCGGGTGGCACTCTTGGTACTGGCGCTTCGAATACCTGTTCCGTTGTTGTTCTTGTTCAGTTTACGACGGCTGGTGTCAAGAACAACAGTCTACAGGTCGCCTCCAACGAAGGCGGACTCAGCAATACATCCAACGCCTCGTTTACAGTGGTGGCGCCACCAGTCATCATTAAGGCGTTCGGAGCAGCCAGTATTCCACTGAATGGCTCTACCAGTCTGCAATTCACGATTCAGAACAATAACGCTGGAACAGCTCTGCACGGCGTCGGATTTACAGATATCTTACCATCGGGATTAGTCGTCTCTACTCCGAACGGGTTGTCCGGAAGTTGTGGAGGCGGAACGATCAATGCCACGCCAGGAAGCGGCTCCATCAGCCTCTCACCTAATGCTGTAATTGCGGCTAATTCACAATGTCAATTTTCGGTTAATGTCAGTGGCATAGCGGCAGGTCTCCAGAATAACACAACATTCCAGGTGGTTTCGAATGAGGGAGGCCTCGGCGGAACTGCATCGGCTTCGGTCAATGTTGAAGCGCCGCCAACAATCGCAAAGGTATTCAACCCAACATCGATTGCACTGAATGCGACGACTTCGCTGACGTTTACGATAACTAACCCCGCAGGCAACGTTGATCCGCTTACTGGCGTGGCATTTACCGATAATCTGCCAGCAGGATTGACTGTTGTGAATGCCTCGGCCACGGTCTGCGGCGGAACCGTTACGCTGACTGCTCCTTCGACAATAACAATGGCCGGAGCAACAGTCGCCGCGAACAGTCAATGTCAATTCAGTGTTACTGTTACCGGAGCGGCAGCAGGTCAGCATACAAATACCACTGGTAACGTTACCTCTACAAACGGCGGTACCGGCAACACTGCAACCGCTACCGTAACAGTGGGAGCGCCACCAACGACTGTTAAATCATTTAGCCCAGGCTCGATTCCATTGAATGGGACATCAACACTGTCAATCAACATTGCAAATCCGAATGGGAGTTTAGCCCTCACCGGAATTGCCTTTACGGACAGCCTGCCCGCGGGATTAGTGGTTGGATCGGCACCTAATGTCAGTAATACTTGCGGTGGCATAGTTACGGCCACACCCGGTTCAGGGATCGTCAGTTTATCGGGTGGTAGCCTTGCTGCCAGCGCAAACTGCACGGTTTCTGTAACAGTCCAGGGCACGACGGCGGGAATAAAGAACAATAGTGTCCAGGTCACTTCAACTGAAGGTGGCACCGGTAACTCTGCGAATGCCAGCCTTACCGTTGTAGCTCCGCCGGTCATCATTAAAGCTTTTGGAGCGGCCAGTATACCGCTCAATGGCTCGACCAGTCTGCAATTCACGATACAGAACAACAATCCTACAACCACCGTTACAGGAGTGGGCTTCAGCGATACTTTGCCAGCGGGACTGGTTATCGCTACGCCTAATGGTTTGACCGGGAGTTGTGGAGGCGGAACTATTACGGCAACTCAAAATACAAACCAGATCAGTCTCAGCGGCGGGAGTGTTGCTGCCAATAGCCAGTGTCAGTTCAGCATCAATGTGACCGGCATAGCGGCTGGATTGCAGAGCAACACTACAAGTCAGGTAACCTCAATTGAGGGTGGAACTGGTGGAACCGCGTCGGCAAGCGTTGTAGTTGAAGCGCCACCTTCGATTGCCGCGTTCTTCAATCCGTCGACGATTGCGGTGAATTCAACCACATCGTTGAACTTCACGATAACGAATCCAGCAGTAAACGTAAATCCGTTAACTGGTGTGGCGTTCAGTGATAATCTGCCGGCGGGCTTGACCGTAACAAATGCCAGCGCCACTGTCTGTGGAGGCACATTGACGCTGACTGCTCCAAGCACAATCGCTTTGAGCGGCGCCACTATTAACCCAAATCAGTCATGTATATTCAGCGTGACAGTCACCGGGACAGCATCAGGCGTATTTACAAATACGACGGGCAATGTGACATCAACTAATGGCGGGACAGGTAACACTGCGAGCGCCAGTTTGAACGTCGCAAGTCCGCCGACGATCGTCAAGTTCTTTGGGACGGGAACGATGCCGGTAAATCAAACCACATCGCTTAACTTCACCATTACCAACCCGAACGGTACTTTAGGTCTGACCGGGATTGGGTTTACCGATAACCTTCCGGCCGGACTGGTTGTGGCTACTCCGAACGGATTGTCAGGAAGTTGCGGAGCCGGAGTAGTCACAGCAACGGCTGGATCGGGTACCGTTAGTTTGACCGGAGGTACGATTGCGGCCAGCTCGACGTGCACGTTCGCCGTGAACGTCACAGCCACAACAGCCGGAGCAAAGGTCAATACCACCGGTCCAGTTTCGTCCATCGAATCGGGAGCAGGCGGAACGGCAACCGCCAGTATCAACATCGTAACAAGGTCCACGACCACCGCTGTGTCGTTCAGTGCTAATCCAGTGGTCAGCGGACAGACGCTTCAAGTAACAGCAACCGTTGTCGATACCGATGCTGGACCTAAGTCAAATCCGAGCGGGACAGTTAACTTCTCGTCCGCCGCTGGCACTGATCAGTTCGATCCAGCCAGTTGTGCATTGGCTCCGGTAAATAACTCGACCACAACGTCGAGTTGTACAGTTAACTTGAGCTCGACCACGATCAACACGCACAACATAACGGCTGCTTATGTGGGCAGTGCCGTCCATGCCCCGAGCAGCGGAAGCTCGCCGCTAACGGTGAACAAGGCCAATACATCGTCGGTCCTCGTCTCTTCGGCCAATCCGAGCGTCTTCGGGCAGTCGGTGACGTTCACCGTTACTGTCAGCGCAGTAGCACCAGGCGCCGGCATTCCAACCGGCAATGTCACATTCCTTGACGGAGCGACTACGCTGACGAGCACTGCACTGAATGGATCTGGTGTAGCGAGCTTTACGACTTCCGCCTTGTCCGTGGCCACGCACCCGATCAGTGTGACGTATGCCGGTGATGCCAACTTCAACGGCAGCACGTCGAACACGGTCAATCAGGTGGTAAATAAAGACGCGACCTCGACAGCAATTGCATCGAGCGTGAATCCGTCTTCGTTCGGACAGAACGTGACCTTTACCGCGACGGTAACCGCGAATGCGCCGGGATCGGGCACTCCGACAGGAACGGTAACGTTCTTTGACGGAGCGACCCAGATCGGAACCGGCACGCTCAATAATGCAGGTGTCGCCACCTTTGCCACAGCAACACTTTCCGTTGCGACTCATCCGATTACTGCGGTTTACGGTGGGGATGGGAACTTCATCACCAGCACATCCAGTATTCTGAATCAGGTGGTGAATAAGGCAACTACGGCAACTGTGCTGACCAGTTCTGTCAACCCGAGCGTCTTCGGTCAGACTGTCACATTCACGGCGACAGTGACATCGACCGGACCGGCGATAAACAATCCGGGCGGAGCAGTCGATAGAGGTCGCAGAACGAGGACGGTCAATCCTAATTTGGTAACGCCATCGTTCGGAATCGGCACTCCAACGGGGACAGTTACGTTCTTTGACGGAGCAACGCAGATCGGGACAGCAACGCTGAATGGTTCAGGCGTGGGAACGTTTGCTACCGCTAGTCTCAGTGTTGGCTCGCATTCAATCACCGCAGTTTACAATGGGGATGTGGATTTCCTGACCAGCACGTCTAATGTCGTAACGCAGGTAGTCAACAAAGCCAATACTACTACGGCGAATGTCACGTCATCGGCAAATCCATCAGTATTCGGTCAGCCGGTGACATTGTCCACAACGGTTACGGCGACAGCGCCAGGTGCGGGTACTCCGACAGGAACGGTGACATTCTTTGACGGAGCAACGCAGATCGGCACGGCGACATTGAACGGGTCGGGTGTGGGCAGCATCACCGTCTCGACGTTCTCTGTCGGTAGTCACTCGATCACGGCTCAGTATGGAGGCGATGGTAACTTCAACGCCAGCCAGACGGCTGCGGCGACGGTGCAGGTAGTCAACAAGGCCAATACCACCACCAATATAGTCGCCAATCCGAACCCGGCGTTTGTCCACACGACGGTGACATTCACGGCGACGATTGTGCCTGTTGCACCGGGAGCAGGAGTGCCTACGGGAACGGT
>Ga0070741_10001882_pt1 | contig 59808 bp, 48 predicted proteins | sample Coa_R1_4_FD_66440 | JGI IMG/M metagenome (GOLD analysis project Ga0070741, IMG submission 66440) | Surface soil microbial communities from Centralia Pennsylvania, which are recovering from an underground coalmine fire - Coalmine... | ecosystem: Environmental > Terrestrial > Soil > Unclassified ...
GTCTTCGTCAGCCATGGGATCGACTGCGTCACGCCGTACACGCACATCGAGCCCTTCACGAGCCCGACGTAGCTCGCGAACATCGCGTACAGCGCCGGCCACGCGAGCAGCCGCACCACCAGCGCCGCCTGCCCCAGCGCCAGGAGCAGCACGAACCCCGCCCCGCGATCCGCCTTCTCGCCGTAATCAGCACGGCATAAAGCGCCAGTTCGAGCGCGAATTGCGGCAACGAGGCTTTGAACTCACGGTTCATTGGTCAATCGCGCAGCAAGGGCATGGACTGCGTGTAACGGTTCCGAACCTCAGTGCTGAGCGCGGCTAAATCTACTGCCCGTTCGGCCTGCTCCTAGGGGGTACTCACCCCATTGGCCCGCGAGGGTGCCGACAGGACGGAATGCTCTTGACCCTTTTAGGGGACGGGAGCAGTGTCAAACCGAAACGGGCTTTCGAGCCCCAGAACAAGGCGACCATCATGCTAAAGCCTAAAGTTGCCAAACAAAAAGTAACCTTCTCTTACAACGAACCCAAAGCGCAGACGGTCCTGCTGGCGGGCGATTTTACCGGTTGGAACCAGGCACCGTTGACCTTGAAGAAAGACAAGAGTGGAACGTGGAAAAAAACCATTTCACTACCGCCGGGTCGGTACGAGTACCGGCTCCTGGTCGATGGTGAGTGGCGCGACGACCCGCAATGCCCCACCCGCCAACCCAATCAATTTGGTGGAGAGAATTGCGTTTGCATTGTTAACGGTCCGCCTGCCTAGCCCGCGGATAATGGATTGCCCGGCGGAGACGCCGGCGAGCAGAAGCTCTGAGGCAGCGCCATCAGGGCTTGCTCCCGTTCGAGCAATGTCGGATGGGAATAATAGAACCCGCTGTAGAAGGGATGCGGCGTGAGATTGCTCAGGTTTTTTAGGTTGAGCTTCCGCAACGCCCCGATGAGCGGACGGGAGTCAGCCATGCTGAGAGCGGCAAAGCGGTCGGCCTGGTACTCATAGCGGCGTGACCAGGCGTGAATCAGCGGCGAAAGCCAAAACGTCGCTACGCCCGAGAGCAAACCGAATAGAAGCAACCCGGCGGCCACGTTATCCGGCACAAAACCAAAGCCGCGGTAGAACCAATCCTGTCGAGCCAGCCAGGATAGGATGTAAAAACCCAATAACGAGCCCAGGGCCGAGGCGGTGAGCATTTTAGGGATGTGTTTTCTTTTAAAGTGGCCGATCTCATGGGCCAGCACGGCCTCCAATTCAGACTCGAGCAACTGTTGGATCAGCGTATCGAAGAGCACAATCTTGCGGAATTTGCCGAACCCGGTAAAAAAAGCGTTCGAATGCCGAGACCGTTTGCTTCCATCCATAACTTGTATGCCGTGGGCCCGAAAGCCGGTGCGCTGTGCCAGGTTCAACAACCGGGCGCGCAAGGGGCCTTCAGGCAAGGGAGTGAATTTGTTGAACAACGGCAGAATCAGGACCGGGGCGAGGACGGCAATCACTAGCTCGAAAATCATGAGGGCGCCCCAAGCCCAGAGCCACCAGTTTTGACCCGCCCTCTGGATTAGGAAAACCATCAGCACCAGAAAGGGATAGCCGAGCACCACCCCAAGGCAGAGACCCTTAAACCGGTCGGCCCACCACAATTTCGGAGTCGTGGTATTGAATCCGAATCGAGCTTCCAAGCGAAACTGCGCGTACCAGTCAAACGGCAAAGTCAGGGCGGAGAAAGCCAGACCCATCAGAAACAGGAAGCCGCCCATCGCCCAGGTCGAGCGTCCGATGTGCTGGCAAAAGAAGCTGAAGCACCGGGGCAGAATGCCGCTGAAGAGTGCCATCGCCAAAACCAAGGTGTCATAACTCAACTCCCATTTGCGCAGCCTGCTTTTTGCAAGAGTATATTCGACGGAACGGGTGTAGGTCGGGGCGTCAATGACATCCTTCAGGGACTCCGGCACACCGGACGAATGCAGCCGAACGTTGCGTTCGTTCAACCATTCCAGCCAAAGCTGAGTTGCCCACTTCAGAATGACCAGAATGAATATTACCAGCCCGAACCAGTACATATTTTGTCGCCGTGGAAGAAAGATCGCTGTTGGCAGGCCCTTGTGCAACCTGTGCAGGACGCGGGAGGTTACCTGCCGCTCTGGACCGTTTAATCGGCGCGGCCGAGCGCCTTTTTAAGCCAGGTCAAAACTCAAATTGGACATCGTTGAGGCGGCGCTGGATTTCGGTTATGATACGCTCCTCATCCTTGGTATCCCGGGCCACAAAGGTCACACTGAATCGAAGGTATGGCCCGGCATCGTCCCAAGGAACCGTGGAGATCAATTTCTCGGTGATCAACCATTGCGAGACCTCCTCGGCGGTGGCGAAGCTTATCTTCGAGCCATCCGCGTTGAGTGCGGACCTGGGAGCTTTCACGTACAGGAAAAATGAGCCGGCCGGTTTGCGGGCGCGAAATCCAGCTTTCACCAGCACCTGGACCAAGGCGGTCATGCGCCGGGAGTATTTCGCCGCAATCTTCTCCGTGATTTCAGGGTGCTCGAAACCATAAGCAGCGGCGTGCTGAATGGCCAGGAATTGTCCGGAATCGGAGTTATCCTTAACATCGCCGTAAGCCTTTACGAGTAAAGGGTTACCCACCACAAAGCCGCAACGCCATCCGGTCATGTTAAAGGTCTTGCTGGCGGAGTGCAGTTCCAAGGCAACTTCCCTGGCCCCTGGTGTGGCCAGAAAGCTCAAAGGCCGGCCCTCGAAAACGAGCGCCGCGTAGGCGGCGTCGTGGATGATGACCAGGTTGTGGCGTTGTGCGAATGATACGACTTCTTCGAAAAACTCCGGCGTGGCGCTCGCCCCGGTTGGATTATTCGGATAATTCAGCACCATGACCTTGGATCGCGCGAGGACTTCCTTGGGGACGGAGCCCAAATCCGGCAGGAAATGATTGGCCTCGGTTAAAGGCAGGTTGTGGACCAGGCCGCCATAATATTTGGCATGCGTGCCAAAGACCGGATAGCCGGGGGTGGTCATCAGGACGTAGTCCCCCGGATTGATCAGGGCGGCGGGCAAAATGGACAGCGCGGCCTTGCTGCCAATCGAATGAATAATCTCAGTGTCGGGATCGATGCCGGAAACGCCGCAAACCCGGTGCAAATAACGGGCGGCCGCTTCCTTCAAGATCATGTCGCCGTTGTCGGCATAGCCGCGATTCTGCGGCTTTCGAGCTTCAGCGCAAAGTTTCTCAACTACCTCAGGAAATGCCATTTCGTCGGGTTCCCCGACGCCCATGTCGATGATTTCCGCCTCCGGATGAGCGGCCATCGCGGCGCGCTTGGCTCGCTTGATCTTCTCGAACTTGTAAATGGCATGAGATTTACCGTACTGGCGTCCGCCAATACGCTCGGCGAAGAGATTTTGAATATAGGATTCTGACATATGCAATTAGACCGCCTGGAACGGGCAAGGCCATCCAGGGAGGGCGCAAAGTAACTGAAGGGAGTGAATCAAGCAAGCTGGCGGCAGGAAGCTCAGGAAGCTCAGCGCTGAAAGGCGGAAAAAGACCGGAGTAAATTCTGCTGCCGGGCCTACGTTTCAGCCTCCGGGTCCGAGTCGGCCGCGTCCTCGAGACCCTTGCCTTCGGGATCGCGGACGGCTTGGAGAGCTTTCTGAGCGCGCTTGCCGGCGACGGTATGACTGTACTTGTGGTCGAGCTGTTCGAGTAAGGCTACGCTCTTTTCGAGCTCATTCAACCGGCCGTAAAGCTTGGCCAGGTGCAACGCGGCCCACGCCCATTGGTCGTCCGGGAGCTTGTGCTTGAGCAATTCCTCGTATTCGAGGGCAGCCGCCAAATCATTATCCAGGTCGTAACGATAGATCTCGGCAATTCGAGACATGACATGCAGCTCGTAAGGTTTGCTTTGAAGATACTCGCGAAGCAGTCGAATCGCCTCCAAAGGATCGCCGGAAGCGCGCACACGCTGGGCCTCCTCCAGCTCCGGAACCGGAGCGGTCGGTGCACTGCCCTCAACCATCCATTGTTCGACCCGACCTCCAAAGAAGCCTTTTGCATCAATGACGCCCAGCAATGCCAGGAGCCCGGCCGACAAGACCGAGAGCGCCAGGAAAGTGAACATCCATGCCTTGGAACCTTGACCGGGTCGCAGCAAAAGTGCGTGCTGGCGGAAGTACAGGCCGGCGAACAAAATCGCCATACTGGCGCTCGCCAGGTAAACCACTGTCCTGCGCTTCCGGTCCATGCCGGATTGGACGCTCGACCGGCCGCGTTGGTTTCGGCTAAACACCGTTTCAGCCGCGGTCGACAAAGGATAAACGCTCGTCCGCTTCGCCGAGATCAGAAGTGCCGCCGTCGTCATCGCGCAATACAATACCACGCGCAGACCCGGCATGGTCCTCGTATCCCGGTGAAAACTCCTCGGACTCGCCATTGCTGACAAAGACGACGGTCGCGAAAGTTCCGTCATACTGGACGCGGTCACCGGCACGAACGTCCTCGCCGGTCGAATAAAGCATCGGCTCGGTGTTCATACACGTATCAGGTTGCAAAGAATTGAAGCAAAAGCGGCCCCGGGCTGCAACACATTCCTGCGGCATAGAATCTTCCGCGGCGTTGGCGGTGTGGATAGGTCTTTCGCGAGCTGGCAGACTCTGTATAATCGCGGCGAAATGCTGCCAACTCAGAACTTGCACGTTAAAGAGGCGGTGCGGCTGCTAACGCCCAGCGCCCTCAAGAGGCAACTGCCGGCCGGCGAGGGGGTCAATCGCGGTGTCGTTTCAAACCGCCAGGGCATTAGCAGAATCCTGCGACAAGAGGACTCACGGTTGCTGGTAGTGGTCGGACCTTGTTCGATCCATGATACCAAAGGGGCGCTGGAGTATGGCGCCAGGCTCAATGGGTTGCGCAAGGAATTGTCTCACCAATTGGAGATTGTGATGCGGGTGTATTTCGAGAAGCCGCGGACGACCATCGGTTGGAAAGGCCTGATTAATGATCCCCATTTGGACGGCAGCTACGACATCGAGACGGGACTTAAAAGCGCGCGCCGTTTGCTCCTGGAGCTGGCCGAGATGCAATTGCCCACGGCCACGGAGTTTCTCGATCCCATTATCCCTCAATACATCGATGATCTGGTCACCTGGGTAGCTATCGGCGCACGAACGACCGAATCCCAAACCCATCGAGAGATGGCCAGCGGCCTCTCGATGCCGGTGGGGTTTAAAAACGGAACGGACGGCAGCCTGCAGATCGCGCTGGACGCGATGATTTCGGCGCGCACGCCGCACAGCTTTTTGGGCATCGATCAGGACGGAGTCACCAGCATAATCCGCACGACGGGCAATTCAATTGGGCATATGGTGCTGCGCGGGGGCCGTGCCCGGCCGAATTACGACGCGGCCAGCTTGCGCGACGCGGAGCAACAGCTGGCCAAAGCGGGGTTGCCATCCATTTTAATGGTCGACTGCAGCCATGCCAACTCCGGCAAAGAGCATGCGCGCCAGGAAGAAGTTTGGCGCAGCGTTATCGAGCAACGCGTCAGCGGCAACGACGCCATCATTGGGCTGATGCTGGAAAGCTATCTGGAAGAAGGCAACCAGCCCTTCCCGCGCCCGGCGGCCGAGCTTCGTTATGGCGTGTCCATCACGGATGCTTGCCTGGGCTGGGACGCCACCGAACGCCTGCTTCGCTGGGCGGCAGAGAAACTGCTTGAACGAAAATCGGCGGCGGTAGCGGTTGCTTAATGAACCTGCCGAACAAGCTGACCGTTTCGCGGTTCATTTTGACCATCGCCTTTCTGGTCGTGATGTTTTCTCAGGTCCGCTACCACGAGACCATTGCGCTGGCCTTATTTATTGCCGGCGGCATCAGCGACTTCCTGGATGGTTACATCGCGAGAAGGGATAAGCTAATCACCAATTTCGGCATTCTGATGGACCCGTTGGCCGACAAGATCATGGTTTGCTCGGCCTTTATCACCTTCGTCGGCCTCAAGCTGATGCCGGCGTGGATGGTGATAATTATTGTAGCCCGTGAACTGACGATAACCGGACTGCGCTTGCTGGCGGCGTCCAAGCAAGTGGTGCTGGCGGCCGAGGGGTACGGCAAGCATAAGACCATCTCGCAGATTGTTGCGATTATCGCAATCCTGCTGGGAATCAGCTACCACGATTGGGGCCGGGCTGGTGCGAGCATTTTTGGCTTCCAAATCTTCGGCGCCTCCTGGCTGGACTCGTTTACCAAACTTTCTATCTGGGTCGCCGTCGTGCTCACCTTTCTTTCAGGAGGGTTGTACTTATGGCGAAACCGCAAAATTTACCTGGATGACATGTGAAGCTTTGGGTCGCTCAAGGATTCGGAATTGGGCGAGTTCCCGTGGCCCCCGGCACATTCGGCTCCGTGCTGGGGTTGCTCTGGTTTGGAGTGTTGCTGTCCAGTGGGCAGGTCTGGAGCCTGGTCAGCGGCACAGCGATGGGTCTCGGCATTTCGGTGTGGCTCTGCGGCGCGGCTGAAAAAGCGCTTGGGAAAAAAGATCCCAGTTCGGTCATTCTCGATGAAATTACGGCGATGCCAGTGTGCTTCGTCTCGTGGGTGGCTCTCTATTTCCTGCGCAATGGCACCTTACCATCCCCGCATTACTTCGTCTCGAAACGCAATTGGTTTTTAACTCTCGGGGTGCTCGCCGCATTCCGCTTGTTTGACATCTGGAAGCCCTGGCCAGTGCGCCAAAGTCAGGCCTGGCCCGGAGGATGGGGTATTACCATCGACGATTTCCTGGCAGCGCTGTACGTGGCGGCATTGGTTTTGCTCATCCAGATCTGGAGAACCTGATGGTCCCACCACAAAGCTCTCCTGCGGGTGTTCAGCATCGGCGGCGCCTTTCCACGCCAGGACGTGGAACCGATCCGTTGTGAAAACCTGCGTCATCTTCAATCCCGCCGCACGCGGAGAGAAGGCAAGGCGCTTTCGCAGGCACCTGGACGAAATCGGCTCGCAGAGCGTTTTGAAGCTAACGACCGGTCCCGGAGAAGCCCGGCGCCTGGCGTGTGAAGCTGTCGCCGAAGGCTTTGAAACGGTTGTAGCCGCGGGCGGCGATGGAACGGTCAATGAAGTGCTGAACGGGTTGGGAGATGCTCGGCAAGGATTTGCACAAACGCGGTTGGGTGTGCTGCCGCTTGGGACAGTGAACGTATTCGCCAGAGAATTGGAAATTCCCCTCAAGATCACCGCGGCATGGAGTTGCATCCGCCGCGGGAGGGAGACTCAGATCGACTTGCCCTGCGCCCGAAGCACGCACAACGGCGCGAATCAGAGCAGGTACTTCGCGCAGTTGGCCGGCGCGGGCCTGGACGCGCGCGCAGTCGAATTGGTCGCCTGGGAACTTAAAAAAAAGATCGGGCCCCTGGCCTATGTGGTGGCGGGTCTTAGAGCCCTATTGGCCGCGCCGGCGGAAATCACCATAAGCGCAGATGGGAAGGAGGCAAGGGGCGCCTTGGTGCTGGTTGGAAATGGCCGGCTTTACGGCGGATCGTTCAGGGTGTTTCCGCGCGCGGACCTGCGCGACGGGTTGCTCGATGTCTGCCTGTTCCCGCGGGTAAACTGGCTGACTCTGGCCCGATGCGGGCCGGGTTTGCTCGTGCGGGGTGAGTTGCCTGGTTCAGCGGTCCAACTGTTTCAAGCAAAGAATATCACCCTAACGGCGGCAAACCGGACGCCGGCCGAAATCGACGGGGAACTGTTCGGAACTCTCCCGGCGAGCTTTTCACTGACACCACACCGACTGCGAGTCATTGTCCCGTAACCGTCGTGACTGGCGGGATCGCCACGAGCAACCGCCGCGACCCGCCAGCGCTTTCCGATTGCCTAGGCGGCCCGTCGATAATTGGAGTTTTGCTGATCCTTTTCACTGACACGCTCTTCGCCAGAGGTTGAAATATCCTCCGCCCCGGCGCGTTCCAAGAGGTCCTTGGCTGTCTTAATTTGATCCCCGTTTTCACAATGTACGGCCAGCAGGATCCGTCCCTCCCGCAACCGGCTTTCATATCGCTTCGCTTCGTACTCGGGTATACCCATCCCGACCAAGGTTCCAATCAAGCCTCCGGCAACGCCGCCGACCGCTGCCCCGCTGAGAGCGGCCATAAGCGGGCCTGCGGCGACAAAAGGCCCGAGACCGGGAATAGCTAAGGCGCCAATGCCCACCAACCACCCCAACACACCCCCCAGGACTCCGCCAGTGCCGGCGCCCGTAGCAGCTCCTTCGGGCGCCTTCGTTCCTTTAGCATAAGCGAACTGCCGAGTGCTGTTGGTGTCGGGCAATAGCACGGATATGTCATTGTTGGAAAAGCCGGCGCCACGGAGGTTTTCGATGATCTGGCAGGCTTGCCCTTCATCGCGTACGAGACTGAATACAGATTTTTTTGCCATAAATGTGCTTTCGATTTGTAGTTATTAGTTATTTGTAGTTATTGGTTTGTTGCCTTTGCTTCAAGCTGATCGTCAATCTTGTCCCCCGCAATTTGCTGCGCCAGCGAGGTGATTGTTTTTCGTTCCTCTTCATTCTTTACGGGACCGCGCAGGGTAACCTTCCCGCCACTGGTGATTATTTTGATATTCTTGGCGTCAGCGGAAAGCTGGTCGTTAGAAACGATCGCCTTTCTGACACGACGGGTCAGGTCGAGATCGCTTTGGCTCTCGCCCTGGTCCAATGGCGTTAGACTTTGGTCCGAACGATCCCTGACATTCTTTCCAGTGTTGTCGGGGGCGCTCGTAATCTCGCCGCGCCGATTGGAATCAGCCGAAGCGGAACTTCCAGAAGAAGTTATCTGATTGTCGCTGGAACCGCCCGCAGCGGTATCCGAGTTGCGGTTGCAGCCCACGCTCAAGAGCAGAGCTGTTAAGGTGCAAACGTAGGGTAATATTTTCATGCGTTTTTTCTCCTTCCAAACTGTTGCACGAATATTGCTCGCTCCTATGGGGTGTTCTGTGCCCCTGCGCCACACAATCAGGGCGGGGCCAATGGCAGGAATATGCCTACTTACATTGTCAAGCTCAGGGAGCCTATTTTGCATCGCTAAATGAAACGTGGGGCTATCGGGATCGATATTGGCGGCACAAAAACCCTTTGTCTGCTGGTGGACGAAAACTATCGAGTTCTGGAAGAAACCAAATTTAAGACCGAGGCGACTGAAGGCGAGCGAAGCTTTTGTCGTAAATTACGCGGCTCGGTCCGAAAGCTACAAGAACTGGCCACAAAAGAAAAAATTGTTTTGGCAGGAGTTGGCATAGCTTGTGCCGGGCAGGTTGATTGCGACAAGCTGCAGATCCGCAGCTCCCCGAACCTGCTTCGTCTGGAAGGCTGCGAAATCGGATCCGAACTGGAGAGCGAGCTGCGAGTCAAAGTGCACCTTCGAAACGACGTGCAAATGGGCATTTATGGAGAATTCAAACTGGGCGCCGCGCGTGGCACAACGAACGCCTTGGGTATTTTCTTCGGCACCGGTGTCGGAAGTGGAGCAATCATTAATGGGCAGTTGCACCAGGGGGCCTCAGGACTCGGCGGCCAGATTGGGGGGTTGCTCGCCCAGCCGGTAGGTGGGCCCGAAGCTGCCCTGAGCCATGGAATCGTCGATCGAATCGCGAGCAAAGCCGCCATCGCAGGAGAGGCACTGGTTATGGCCGTTAAGGAGTGGGCTCCGTATCTTCATGGCAAAGTCGGATCGGACCTTTCGAAAGTGACCTGGGGAGCTCTCAAACGCTCAGTGGAGCACGGAGACAAACAGGTCGAACAGATGTTGCGTGCCCGCATGCGGGTAGTAGGGATCGCAACTTCCAACGTCGTTAATTTCCTCAACCCGGAGCTGGTGCTCCTGGGCGGTGGACTGGTTCATGCCTTTCCGAAACTGGCGCGAAAGGAATTTGAGGCGGGTTTACGCCAGCACCTTATTCCCGAAGTCGGAGAAGTTCTGAAAGTTAAAACGGCTGAGCTGGGCAAGAGTGCGGCTGCCTTGGGAGCCTCATGTGTGGCGTTGGGAGAACGTCCGGAAATGGTTGGGATGCGGGAAGCCGCTTGAAATCCAGGTCAGCCGGTTGCAAATAACCGCGGGCGGAAGGACATATAACGATGGAGAACGGGAGAGCTGCCAAGCGGGTTCGATTCGAAATCACGTGGCCAACCATCATTAAGCTCCTGGTGGGCGTGCTGCTGGGTTTCATAGCGGTGAGAGTGTGGCCGGCAGTCCAACTGCTTACGATTGCGATCCTGGTGGCAGTGGTGCTGTACCGCGTGGTCTCTTGGGTCTGCGCCAAAGGCTGGCCGAGGTGGTTGGGTTTGCTGCTCGCTACCTTAACGCTGCTGGCAATCATAGGCGCTTTATTCGGTTTGATCGTGCCCATGGTGGCAAGCGAGGGCTCAAAGCTCCCCGGCAGCCTTCCAAAAATGAAGGAGCAGATCCTTGCGCACGTACCAGAAAACGGACCCACGCATGAGTTGGCCCAGAGCATCTTCAACCTCGGGAATGGACAGAATTCGCAGCGAATGCTTGAGAAAGGACTGAGCATGGTGAAGACCACGATCGGCGGCCTGATTGACGTCGTGGTAGTGTTCGCGCTTGTGATTTATTTGATGGCCGACGGCCCGCGGGCCCTCGAATGGTGGATCGCCTTTTTCCCTCGAGAGAAGCGGGCGCGGGTATCAAAAGGGCTTGATGAGATTGGGGACCGGATTGTCGCTTATGTGACAGGTCAATTCATCGTCTCGGCCTTGTTTGCAACCTATTGCTGCATCCTTTTGTCGGCCTTGAAGGTGCCCATGGCGCTGCTGCTGGGCGTGCTGGCCGGCATGGTCGATATTGTGCCAATCCTAGGAATATTAATCGCCCTGGTACCCGCGGCGCTTGTGGCCTTAACGGTCTCGCCGACCAAAGCCCTGATGGTGGTCGCTGGCTACCTTTTGTACCACGGCCTGGAGGATTATCTAATCGTTCCCAAGGTTTACGGAAACAAGCTTAAAATATCCACCCTGGCTGTGCTGGTCGCCATGTTGGCCGGCGGAGTTGTGGCCGGAGTGCTCGGCGCCATTGCCACGCTGCCCATGGTGGCCGCTTACCCCGCTCTCGAGCGATTATGGTTTGCGCGGCGACTGGAACCCGAAGTGGTGAAGGACCACGAGGATTTGCGCGCCGCTTGAGGAGTTCTTCGCCAAAGAGCGCTGGCAGTCTTGCGGGTCTACGCAGGGTAGTTTAGTAGGTTGGTGACGGCGGGGCGAGGGGTCAGTTCCCAATTTTTCCCCGCTCACAAGCGCCGAAAAATTGCGGCACTGACCCCTCGCCCCGCCGTCACTAACCGGTTACAGGGTAGCCGACATTCGAGTTGCGCAACCGGATCATTTAGGGGACCTTTTGCCTAACACTTTTTCAAACGATAAAGCACAAATGAAACGACGCGTGTTCCTCAAGACCGTGGGCAGCGCGGCCGGTGCGGCGGCGCTGGGTGTACCGGAAGTTTTCGCAGATCGCCAACCGGCACGAGCCGATGAATTGCCAAAACGCCCGCTCGGGCGGACAGGCGTCAAAGTGTCCATCGTCGCATTTCCGGGCCTTGCGCTGATCAAGTGCGACCAGGCGACTGGCACCCAGGCCCTCCATGCCGCGTTTGAAATGGGTGTCAATTATTTCGATGTCGCCCCTGCGTACGGCAATGGCGATGCGGAAATTAAGATGGGAGTAGGACTACAAGGACTGGACCGCGACAAGTACTTCCTTGCATGCAAAACGCACGAGCGCGGTCGGGCAGGTGCCCAGACTGAGTTGGACCGTTCCCTTCAGCGCCTCAAGACCGATCATTTCGACTTATACCAATTGCATCACCTGGTCACGCCAACCGAGGTGAGGCAAGCCCTGGGTCCCGGAGGCGCCATGGAAACCGTTTTGAAAGCGCGTGAGCAAGGCAAGGTCAAGTACATCGGCTTTTCCGCCCACACTACTAAAGGGGCGCTGGAAGCCATGAAGACCTTCACCTTCGATACGGTCATGTTCCCCATAAACTTTGTCGAATACTACACCCGCGACTTCGGGAAAGAAGTTATCGCTTTGGCCAACCAACAAGGGGCGGGTCTGATTTCGATCAAACCTATTTCCTGGGGTACCTGGCCAAAGCAAGGCCGAAAAGACCGGGATTGGTGGTATCGGTCGGTCGAGGATCCAGAACAAATTGAATTGGCCGTTAGATTTGCCCTTTCGCAAAAAGGAGTCGCGGCCGCGATCCCGACCTCGTTCATCGAGTTGTTCCAGAAAACGGTCGAAGCGGCCAGGCACTTCAAACCGTTGGACGAAACCGCCACAAAGCAACTCCAGGAAATGGCACTCAACCGTGAATCTATTTTCCTGGAGGAAGAAAAGCGGGTCGCTGTAAACCATCCACACTGTAATCCGGCTTACCCTTACGGCGCACCGGAATCACTGTCTGCCTGAGGCAGACGGGAGGGGACTGAGGTAAGGCTCGTTGCTGTCAGTCAGAGCCCCGGACCTCTGTGCGACAATTACAATCAAAGCTCGACCCGGCCAATGAGATGGGCATGCTGCACCCGTGAACGCGGCCCGTTTTTTAGCTTTGATTTGCATTCTCGTGGGGGAAGTTGGTTCAGAACAAAAGGCTTTTAGCGCCATGGCGAACTCACCGGGAGCGCAGCTGGTTTATTTCGGAACCTACACTGGACAGAAAAGCCAGGGCATTTACGTAGCCGAGTTCGAAACTGCAACTGGCAGGCTGAGCGACGCACGACTGGCGGCCAAAACACGCAACCCGACATTCCTCGCAATCGATCCGAAAAGACAGCTCCTTTATGCCGTCAACGAAATCGGCGACTTCGAAGGCGGCAAGTCGGGGGCAGTGAGCGCATTCCGAATTGACGCGAAAACCGGCAATCTGGATTTTCTCAATGAGCAGTCCTCAGGAGGGGCCGGCCCATGCCACTTGGCCGTCGCTTCGAATGGCACTTGTGTGTTGGTGGCCAATTACGGCAGCGGCAGTGTCGCCGTGCTTCCCCTTGAAGCGGACGGCCGTTTGCGCGCGCCCAGCGCCTCGGTTCAGCACCATGGAGGCAGTATCAATCCCCAACGACAGGATGGACCTCATGCTCATTTCATTACGTGGTCCCCCGACGAGCAACTCATTCTCACCTGTGATTTGGGTTTGGATCAGGTTTTGTTCTACCGCTTAGATCCGGCGCGCTTTTTGTTGAATCCGAACGAGCCGCCATTTTTTTCCATCAAACCTGGATCGGGGCCCAGACACCTGGCTTTTCATCCTGCCGGTCGCTTTGCTTACGTGCTCAATGAGATCTCTTCGACCTTGACGTGTTGCACATACGATTCGCGTCGAGGACTACTGAACGAAGTGCAAACTGTCTCCACGTTGCCTGGCACCTATCACGGTGCCAACACCTGCGCCGAGGTCCAGATCCATCCGTCGGGGAAATATCTATATGCTTCCAATCGCGGCCATGACAGCATTGCCGTGTTCAAGCTCGATTCCAAAACTGGCGCCGCCTCGCTAATTCAGAATCAATCGACTCAGGGTAAAACTCCTCGGCACTTCTCTTTGGGTCCCGCTGCTGGCTGGCTAATCGCGGAAAATCAGGATTCTGACAACGTAGTGGTCTTCAAAGTGGATGGAGACAACGGCACCTTGGCCCCGACTGGGCAGTCGCTGAAAATCGGCGCGCCAGTATGCGCCGTCTTTTTACCTACGCATTAGATTGCGGGAAACCCGTCATCGACTCGCTAATTCTTCTTCAAAAAGCCGCCCAGGCCTTTGGTCACTTTATCGACCGCTCCCGTGGCGGCGCCGCCCAATCCTTTGGTCAACCCCGTAGCTTGCTTGCTCAAATCGGTAATTGCAGACGCCGAAACCTGGAGCGCTTCTTTTTCAATCGCCTGGAGAACAACTTTGGTAAGCTCGGCCACAGTGATGCCGTCAGGACCCTGTCCCAAGCCGGTTAGGTGGATTTCGGGCAAAGGCACAGTGGCGGACTGACCACCCAGCACGCTAACACTCACGTGGATCTTTCCTCCACTGATGAGAAAATCGTCCACCTGCAACTTTCGGGATGCCTTGCTCTCGGCCGCTGCGTTCGTCGAGTTGCCACCTCCCATAGCGGACTGCAGGTTATCCAGGATTTTGCTGAGGTTATTGGCTTTGAGATCCGTTTCAAAAGTGATCTCCGGGGCCTGGAGATTGATCGAGTGGACGATAATTTTGCTGGAAAGAACCGAACTGGGCTGCAACGCAAGGCTAGCGGTGCCCACTTGAATGGCGGAAGGAGTTTTATATCCGCTTGGATTGCCCACGAACAGCCCTTTGAGTTTTCCGCTTCCCGAAAGCAACGAAAGGTTGACGGAATCGAGTTTGACTTCGACTTTGGTCAGCATAGGTCCGACCGTTTCGACTCCCCGCTTGACCGCGCCGTCCAGAAAGAAACTGAGGGCAACGACGCCCAAAATGATAAGGATAACCAACGCGATGAAAAGGCGGACCAGGATTTTTTTCATAATCTTCTGATGAAGGTTTCAGGTTGTTTTTGGCAAGTCCGTTGTCGGCGGCGTCAAGTGGCCAACAGGCCCTTAACGAGATCGATGAGTTGGCGCGCATAATAAGGTTTGGCCAGGAACTGATCCGGCCTAGCAGGGGCACCTTCAAAGATTTCGGCACCGACAGTACCGCTGACGAGGAGGATTTTCTGGTTCGGCTCCATACGGCGGCACTCCTGGATAAGTTCCATCCCATTCATTTGGTGCATCGCGTAGTCGGTAATCACCAGGTCGGGGCGGGGATGAGCCCGAGCAAATTGGGTGACAGCAGATTGGGGGTCGCGAAAAGTGCAGAGTTCGTATCCGAGGGGTTCAAGAATCACTTTCGCCAATTCCAACAACATCGCTTCGTCATCAACCACATAGACAAGCGGCGGGCTGGATGGCTGCGCTTTTAGAGCAGTCGCCTCGGGTTTGATCATTCAAATCGCCTAGGCTAATAAACACTGATAGCCGTACGCTGGCAAGCTGGAACCCAGAGCTATTGTAGTCCGTCAGTGACGGATTAGGAGCCATCCACCGGCAAAGCGTCAGTTGTTACGTGGCATTTGCAAACTCGCGCCTTGAATTCATCCGGTGCGCTTCTATGCTTTAACACAGGCTCCCCCGGGTCGGACCGAGGAGACCGACGTGTATGACACAACCAAATCGCCGCACATGGCAAAGTTTAGATGAGGTGCGCCAAGCCGCCGAGGAAGGGGACCCGACAGCTCAGTGTTACCTCGGTATTTGCTACCAGACGGGCCAAGGGGTGACGCAGAATTATCAGGAAGCGGTGGCGTGGTTCCGACGCGCGGCTGAACAGGATGATTCTTCGGCACAATGTTACCTTGGGTTCTGTTATCAGACCGGGACGGGAGTGCCGCAGGAATATGGACAAGCCGCCAAATGGTTCCGGGAAGCCGCGGAACTGGGGGATCCAGCGGCCCAGTTCAATCTCGGGGTGCTCTACGAGACTGGCCAAGGAGTGACGCAGAATTATGCCGAGGCGGTGAAATGGTACCACGCCGCGGCGGACCAGGGTGAGCCCCAAGCGCAATTCAACCTGGGGGTGTTTTATGAAACGGGCCAGGTCGTACCTCAAAACTACGAAGAAGCTGTAAAATGGTACCGGCTGGCAGCCGACCAGGAAGTGGCGCCGGCACAATGCAACCTCGGGCTCTGCTACGAGACCGGACGAGGTGTCGAGAAAGATATTCGCGAGGCTGTTCGGTGGTTTTGCCGGGCCGCGCGGGCGGGCGATAAAACTGCGCAGCATAACCTGGGAGTATATTATGCCAGTCTGGAAGCGGCCGAACAGGCGACCGCTCAAAATGAATCGGAAGTTCAATCGGCCGAAGGAACGCCCGCGCCTTAGAGCGTGTTTTACAATTGGTTGGGAGTCCCGCCTTCAGGCGCTTTTGGCGCCGGGCCACCTAAAGGCGGGACGCCGAACCCCATACGCCCACGCCCAAGTCGGTATTTTTAAAACACGCTCTTAGCCCTGAATTTTGACGTTTGACTCCAGGAAGTGGTTTGTAGACCGTTGCGCTCCATATGGCCCGCATGCACAGAGCATTACTCTCCGTTTCGGATAAAACCGGCCTGGTGCCACTGGCACAAACGCTGGCCAATGCCGGGGTGGAGCTGATTTCCACTGGAGGAACGGCTAAGGCGCTGCGGGAGGCCGGCTTGACCGTCACCGACTTAAGCTCCTTTACCGGTTATCCGGAAATGTTGGACGGGAGGGTAAAAACGTTGCACCCAAAAGTCCACGGAGGACTCCTGTACATCCGCGGTGACGAACAACACGAAGCAACTGTGCGGCAGCATGGGATTCAGCCCATCGACCTGGTCGTCGTTAATCTCTATCCTTTCGAGCAAACAGTCGCTCGGCCGAACGTTCAGCTAGACGAGGCTATCGAGAACATTGACATCGGAGGGCCTTCGATGCTGCGAAGCGCGGCCAAGAACCATCAGAGCGTTACTGTGGTAGTAGATCCCGCCGACTACGCCGAGGTTGCCGCCCAAGTGGCCCATTCCGGCCAAACGACTCTGGAACTGCGCCGGAGCCTGGCAGCCAAGGTTTTCGCTCGAACGGCATCCTACGACAGCGCAATCGCTGATTATTTGAGCAGGGCTTTTGACGAGCGCAATCGTGGGTTGCCGAGCGCGCTGTCAATCCAGGCGCCTCTGGTTCAACCTCTGCGTTATGGTGAGAACCCGCATCAATCGGCGGCGCTTTATGGCCAGTTTCGGGACTATTTTGAACAACTGCATGGAAAAGAGCTTTCGTACAACAACATCCTGGATCTCACCGCAGCAGCGAAGCTGATCCAGGAGTTTGCCTCCGAGCCCCCGACCCTGGCCATTCTGAAACACACCAACCCCTGTGGTGTTGGGCAAGGCGGCACGCTGTTGGAGGCCTGGTCCCGCGCGTTCGCCACGGACAAGCAAGCGCCATTCGGCGGGATCATTGCGGTGAGCAGGGAATTGGACGTGGCGGTCGCGGAGGCGATCTCCGAAATCTTCAGTGAAGTGATTGTAGCCCCCGCCTTCTCCGAGCAAACGCTGGACATCCTGCGAAAAAAGAAGAACTTGCGGCTGCTGAAAATGTTGCCGGGCAAGCAGACGGTAGGAAACTGGGACGTGCGAAGTGTTGGGGCCGGCTCATTCTTATTGCAGCAGGCCGATACTGAGATAACCGGACCGGGACGATGGAAGGTAGTTACCCAAAGAGCGCCGACACAATCGGAACAGCAAGCGCTGTTTTTCGGATGGCGAGTAGTGAAACACGTGAAATCCAACGCGATTGTTTTTGCGGCCGCTGACCGGACGCTCGGCATCGGCGCCGGCCAAATGAGCCGAGTCGACGCCAGCCGTATTGCGGTTTGGAAGGCTGGAGAAGCGGGCCTTTCCCTGAAAGAAAGTGCGGTATGCAGCGATGCCTTTTTCCCTTTCCCGGATGGCCTGATCGCTGCCGCTGAGGCCGGCGCCTCAGCCGTAATTCAGCCGGGAGGATCTGTCAGAGATGCCGAGGTCATTGCCGCCGCAGATGAACGCGGAATCGCAATGGTCTTCACGGGCATTCGCCATTTTCGACACTAAGCCGGCCTCCGAGGTGGGACTACTCACTTAAGCAGCCAATAGAGCAGAGCTACCTGGCCCAGGGTCATCAGGACGATCGTGCCGCAAGACACCGCCTCGCCCCAGCGCAAGCGCCTTTGGCGGGCAGGCGCCAGCCAGAACCGTAGCCGAACGCTTCCCAAATCAATCAAATCGCCGTTGCGTATGGGGCTCGACTGCACGGATTGTCCGTTGAGTCGCACCAGGGCTTGGCTTTGCGCGCGCAGAACGAAGCCCTGCAATGGCACTAACTCGACCCGGAAGTGCTGGTCCCAAACGCCCGATTCCTCCAATTGAAGATCCGAACCGGCCGCACGACCCACCTGTACAGGAAAACGGCGGGCTAACCACGAGGTCCCCGCCGTTTTGCCTGAAAGAATATCTAGTTGAACCATTTACCAGATTGGATTTCGTCTTGGCACGTAGATGTAATCGCCAGGAAAAACCTCGAGATCCAATCTTGGGTCCTTGAGAGCCTTTTTAGCATTAATCGTGATGGTCCGCCCGTTCGCCCGGGTCAATTGCACGGAGCTTTTGCGAGCGAAATCGGTAAAATCACCCGCCGACCCGATGGCCTTGAGAACGGTCATACGATCTATATACACTTGCCTGCCTGCTGATTTCACCTCGCCGCGAACATAGTAGAATTGGGTCTGCTCCTTTTGCCGGACCGAAACGGTCATTTTGAGGTAGAACCTTGGAACGTACCAGTCATGGATTTCCCTTTCGAGTTGACGGCGCGTCTTTCCCGCCGCGACAAAGGTCTTATCTTCGATTAACGTCACGGTGCCGTCTTCCTTGATCCGCTCTTCGCGGGGGAGAAACGTGACCGGCGTGTCAGTCAACTCGATCGTGACGACGTCGCCGACATGCAATTGATCCAACTCCCCAGTAGCGCCCCTTGGATCGGCAGAAGCTGCCTGGTTGGACGAAGCCGGCGAGGTACTGGCGAACTTCTCCTGCGTGGGATCAGGCGCCCCGGAGTCTGCCGAATTGACGCCAGTGCGACACCCCGTCTGGGACAATCCGCATAAGCACAAAATCCAAACTAATCCCCACCGTACCGTCAACCTGCTCACATTAATCATTGCGTAACCTATCACTCTCAATATTTCTGTTTGATGTCCAGTCGGCTTTTCTCCTCTGACCCGTTTTGTGATTTGGCCGGGGGTGCCTGGTCCTCGTTCTTGGAATAATACTCGTGATAATACCCGCTATAGTAATAGTAGCTCTCGTCCTGAGACATGTTGATGTTGTTCAGCACGATTCCCGCAAGATTTCCCCCGACTTTTTCAATCATCTGTTTGGCCCGAATATTCATGGGCTGCGGATACCGGCGGTACTGAATAACCTGGACGGTCATGTCGACTTCGCTGGCCAAAATCGAAGCGTCGCTGACGCCCATCACAGGCGGCGAGTCAAAGAATACGAAGTCATAGTGCTGCTTGAGTTCCGTGATTAAACCGCGCATCTGCGCCGAACTGAGGATGCCCAGCGAGCTGCTGGGCAGCTTGCCGCTGGCCATGAAATCCAGGGTGGGCAGACTGGTGGTCTGGATGACCTCCTCAAGGGTATTCTGCTTCAGCAGGTAATTTGTCAGGCCGATATTGTTGGTTACCCGCAACATTTTGTGCAACGTTGGACGACGCAGGTCGGAATCCACGACGATCACCCGCTGCCCGCTCTGGGCAAATACGGCCGCGAGGTTGAAGACCGTGGTCGATTTGCCTTCGCCTGCGCCCGCGCTGACGACGGCGACGGTGTTTAACTTGTCGTCCTTACGCGAGAAAAGCAGATTCGTTCGCAGAACCCGGTAAGCTTCCGCATGCGGACTCTCGGCGCCTTCGTGCAGGAGGACGCCCACATTTTGCGGGATGACGCCGAGGACGGGAGAACCGAGCGAGCGTTCCACATCGTCGATGGTCTTCACGCTGGTATCGAGGTACTCGATAAAAAATGCGAGGCCGATTCCCACCACCAGGCCGATAATTACCCCCAGACCGATATTGAGCGTTTTATTGGGACGCACGGGCCGCAAACCGGGTTTGGCGGAGTCGACGATCTCCACTACGGAATTCTTCGGCAGCTGCAAGTCCGTCTTTTCCATGGCGATCTTGGTCTGCAGGATCTGCCGGAAACGCACCAACTCATCCAAATCGCGCTTGGCTTCGAAGTACGGACGAGTTTTAGCCGCCTGTTCAATGTCAGTGTCTTTAGCGCTGGCAACTGCATTACTCAACGCCGCCAGGCTCTCGCCCGTGGATTCGACTTTGGCCTGCAACCCTCGGAGGATACCGGTAGTGCGCGCCGTGATTTTGTCCTTAAGATCCTCTTCCTGCGCCTGAGCCTTCAGAACTTCGGTATTTTCCGGTCCTAATTCCTTTTTCATCGAAACCAGCCGTTGCTGGACGACAGCCAAGGCCTGCAGGTATTCGTTAAGTTGATTGTCCTGCACTCCGATCGCAGGAATTGTTTGAGTCAAGTCTTTGAGCGCGAGTTTCTCGAGACGATCCAGGAGTGTTCTTTGCTTTACATAATCCGCCTCGCTCTCGATTCGCAAAGTCTCAATATGGCGCAGCGTTTCGGCGCTCAGCAAAACCGTCGGCACGTTCTCCGATGCAACTGCATCGGGCACTCTCAATTCCACCCGCAAGTCATCAACCTTGTTCTGCTGAGCGCGCACTTTGGCTTCGTAATTGGTAAAAGTTTCCTCGAGAGATTTAATCCCTTCCTGGCCAAATTTTCGGCGTTGGTCGAGGCGGTATTCCTGATAGGTCTTGGCGATTTCATTGGCTAGCCGAGCCGCTTCTTCTGGCTTTTCGCTGTCTACGCGGATTTCGATCAGGCTCGTATTGCGGACGGGGCGCAAGTCGATATGGCGCTTGAGCAATGCCATTGTTTCGGGCGTCGTGAATCTAGTCCCGCCATTATAGCGTTTGCCCCAGTCTTCATTTAGATTGAGCGACTCGATGACCTTACCGAGCACCACCTCAGACTGGATGACTTCGAATTCGGTCTGAATGAAATACGGATCGTAGGAGCTCATTGCCGGTTGCCCCGCCAGCGTAGCGATATCGGACTGGTCGCGCTCGACCCTAATCCGGGCCATACTCGAGTAAAACTCGGGCAGAATGAAGGTCACCAACGTGGCCGTGATGACGACGAGCAAGAACACCGCCAAAATAACTGTTTTGCGGATGCGGATAATCCGCCAGTAATCGAGGAAGTGCAGCTTGGTTTCGGGTGGGGCTTGAGTCTTCGATGAGTCCATAAATCAAAAAAAAAGAGGGCCAGTCACGACACCTAGCCCCCCCGTCAAAACATCAGGTTAGATTAATAGGTGGCAGTGACGCCGATGTAAACCCTATTTCGATCAAAAGTGCGGTTAAGCGCGGAGCTGGATTCCAACCGATCGTAATTGTATCCGACCTCGGCAGAAAAGTATTGATTGAACCGATACGACAAGTTGAGCCCAAGCAGGTAGTACTGCTCGTCGTTGTTATTATACGTCCCGCCATGGTAGCTGGAGTTCTGGAACTGGCCAATGAGACTGGCCATCAGCTGCGGCGTAATCGCGTGGTTGACAGAGAGATAGACCACCGCGGATTCAGCGTCCAAAGTAGTTGTTCCAGGCAAACCGGCGCCAACCACGTCAGTGGCATTCCGGTCGTAGGAGAAACCGCCTTCGACGTAGCTGAGCTGAGTATAATGAAAACGCAGCATCGCGTTGACGTAGGGCGTCCAGGTCGAGCTCACGGTGTTGTCGTTCGGGTACTCGGTGTAGCTGGCGCCGACGCGAATGGACCCCTTCAGTTGCTGAGAGAAGCTGTGCTCGGCACCGACGTAGCCCGTATGCTCGCGGCTGTTGCGGTCCCGGCTGAACACCGGATTAATAATAGCGCCGGTGAACGGATCCACGTATCCGCCGATGAGCTCACCCGCGTTGTAATCGATATCGGTGAATTGATAACCAACGAGGGCCTTGGTCTCGGGCATCACCTGGTAGTTCAGTTCAACATGCGCGCGATTTTCAATGCGGTTCAGCGCTCCGGCGGTACTCGGCGCGACGGCAAGTCCGTCGAACCCAAACCCACGATCTTTATAATCGTAAAAAGCGTTGTCGTAGCCGACACTCACGCCGATCTCCGGAGTCAACTGCGCATCCAGACCGATCATCCCGTAATTGCGAATGTTGTTGCCGGACACTCGCTGGAAGGTGGCAAACGTATTGCCGGCGCGCAGTAAATCGGGTTCCTGGCCGATCACAAAGGAATCGCTGACGCGGGCCGAGATCTGTTCGTTAAAAGCGTGAGTCAAACCGGCATTGAAAGTGAAAGTATTGTCATTGTGGCCCGTGGCGTTAAGCGGGATCCGATCGTAGTGGCGGAAAGAATACAATGCCCCAAGAGTGAGGGTGGTTTGATCCACCGACCACGCCAAAGCGGCCGCGGGACTGACCTCAAATCCGAAGGTGTCGCGATGCTCTCCGGGAGGAAGCGTAACGTTGTTGGGGATTGTGGACGAGTTATCGTCATAAAACCCGCGCAGAGTAGCCGACACGCTCCAGGGTTTGGAGGCATCTGCACTCACGAGAGACTGGGCGCAAGCTGTTTGAATTCCCGACGCACCAATGGCGACCAAACCGACTGAGGCAACGATTTTTTTCATAGATTAGTTTTAGCTTTGTAGCACACCCGAGAAACGGTGCCAACAATAAATCCTGAATGTTTTTATCCAATGCCGTACCCAACGTCAACCAAATCTTCGTTTTTTTTCACCCGCAAATCACCGTAGTTTCCGGCTCTTTCGAGGGCCTGGTGCAGCAAAAAAATGCCGGCAGCACTTCGCCCATCAAACAGCGAGGCTCATTGAGTTGACAGGCCTTCCTCAATCGCGTTCAAACAAAAATTCACCCGTTCCTTCGCCCTGGAAAGGGATAGGAATAAGGCGCCTGTTTTGGATTGCAAAAGTCGCGGCGAGTTTTTAAACTCCTCAAAACGGCCGCACGCGAAAGGACATCTATATGTATTTCGGCGTCGATTACCATCCCGAACAGTGGGTCTATCCCTATGGCGGCAGCGCTGAGGATCCGGAGCAGGCCTGGGAGCGCGATATCCAATTGATGCTGGACTCCGGGATTAACGTGGTGCGGTTGGGAGAATTCACGTGGGGACTTTGCGAGCCGGAAGAGGACCGTTTTGATTTAGGCTGGTTGCAACGGGTGATGGATCTGCTGGGGCGGGCTGGGATTCAGGTGGTGCTGGCCACACCGACGGCCGCGCCGCCGAGCTGGTTAACCAGCAAGTATCCCGAGGTGCTGCCGATTGATGAAACCGGACTTCCCAAACATGCCGGCACGCGTCGAGCGGTGTGCCTCAACAGTGATATTTTCTGGGGTAGGGCGCAACGGATCGTGGAGGAGTTCGCCAAGGCATTGGGCTCTCATCCTCAGCTCATCGCCTGGCAAATCGATAACGGGTTGGGCGGCAATTTTACCGAAGCGTCCTTCAACGAAGCGACCCGCCGGGATTGGCATGCCTGGCTCGAGTCCAAGTATCAGAGCATTGATCGGCTAAACTCGCTCATGGGATTGCGCCATTGGGGCCAGGTCGTGGGCCGGTGGCAGGAAGTCCCCATGCCCATGGTGGCACCGACTGCGCACAACCCGGCGTTGGTGCTGGACTGGTGCCGGTTCTGCAGCGACACCATCGTCCAGTTTGTCAAAATGCAGGCCAAGATCCTGCATGAACGCAGTCCCGGGCGCCCCGTCACCACCAACCTGCGCCCGCTGCGGCACCGTTTCGACCACTTCGATTTAGCCGAAGCGATCGATTTCGTTTCTATCGAAAGCACGGCGGCGATCAAGGCCAAGTCCGCGGAACTCGCCTGCGAAATTGACATGTTGCGTTCGCTCAAAAAAACCGATATCCGCACGCCGGATGGCGATAACGGCTTCTGGGTCATCGAGCAAAAGGCCGGCAATGTGACCTGGCAGGATGTCAATGCGCTGGTCCGGCCGGGAGTATTGCGGATGTTCACCTATCAATTGGTGTCGCGCGGAGCGACGGCCATTGTCTTCTTTCGCTGGCGCCAACCACGGTTTGGGTCGGAAAAATTCCATGGGGCGGTGCTGCCGCACCATGGGCGCAGCGACAGCCGGGTTTTTAAAGAAGTGGCGCAACTGGGGGAAGAGCTAAAGTTGCTGGCCCCGGTTATCCAGGGCACCAGTGTGAAGGCGCAGTGTTGCATTCTTTACAGTCACGACAACGAGTGGGCGCTGCAACAACCCAACCAGCCAAATAAACTGTTCAACTTGCGCGACCACATTCAACTTTTCTACAACGCTCTGCATGACCGCAATATCGCGGTGGATTTCGCACGGCCGACGGAAGAGCTCTCGCAGTATAAACTGGTATTCGCTCCGTCCCTGCATTTGTTGGCGGGTGGCGAAGCGGATCGTTTGAAGCTGTACGTTCAGAACGGCGGCACGCTGGTGGCCACTTTCAACACCGGCCTGGTGGACGAATACAACATGGCGCCGGATACAGGTTATCCACACGATCTAACGGATTTATTCGGGCTTGAAGTTGTGGAATTCGATCAGTTGCCGCAAGGGGAGGAAAACCATCTGACTTTTAAAGGGGTCTTTCCCACCAGTCATTTGCACCCGGCCAGGCTGTGGTGCGATTTGATTGAGCCGAAGGAATGCCAGGTGTTGGCCACCTATGCCAAGGATTTCTATGCCGGGCGCGCGGCGATGACCATGAACAGCTATGGCCTGGGCAAAGCGGTGTATATCGGCACCCTAAGCCATCAGCCCTTTTATGTGGACCTGGTCGTTTGGCTGCGTCAAATGTGCAACCTTAACCCGCTGTTGAAAGTTCCCGACACCGTGGAAGTGAGCATGCGGCAGAAAGATGACAGCCGCGTGTTTTTCTTATTGAATCACCAGGCGTCGCCCGTGAGACTGCAATTCTATAAGCCAATGCACGATTTTCTGACCGCCAGCACTTTTTCCGGCAATTACGATTTGCAGCCTCATGGCGTGCTGGTTCTGGACGAACACGTCCCGGCTAAGACTTGAGCCGACCACGATCGTCTCACCCTTGGAGCACTGATGCGCTTTCCATTCCAATTCATGCCACCGCTAGGCCCGGGCCGCCGGTCTGGCCATCAGCGGGCCCTCGCCCAATGGCGCGGCATCGACCTGGCTCCGCTGGAGAAGGCGCGGACCGAGCGAGCACTGCCCGCCAGCGCTGTGCTCCCCCGGGTTCTGTCGGATCTTCGTATTGAGCGCCGACAAAGCGAGGCCGAGATCGTCAAGGTTTGGAACCAGCTTCTCGACCCCGTCATCGTCGCTCATGCGCAACCCACGGGACTGCGCAAGGGCACGCTTTTCGTGACGGTTGACAGCAGTCCCTGGCTGGACGAACTGGTACGGTACCGGCGCAAAGAAATTCTGGAACGGCTTCAGCACAGCTTCGGTCCGGATCTCGTCGCCAGAATATCTTTCCGCGTAGGATAGGTTCCGCGTCGTTACCGCAGCTACACCTGCGGGTCAAGCAGAGCTGCGTATCCTTCGCGGAACGTCGCAAATTGGAACCGATAGCCGAGGTCTTCAGTTAATTTGCGATTACTGACCCGCTTATTGGTGAGGCCACGTTTTCCCGACGCTCTTTGCTGGGCGCACGCCACCGCGGGCGGCGGCAGCCCAAGCCGTGCCGCCAACCATTCAAGGAGTGCCTGTAGTCGCACCGGCTCGTGATCGACGGCATTGTAAACCTGCCCAGGTTGGCCTCGCGCCAAAGCCGCCTGGAGCGCGCCGACGACGTCGCTGCGGTGGATCATGTTTAGGAATCGATCTTCGCCTTCGGGGATGGTCACCGCGCCCCCACGCACCCGGTTCAACCAGTAACTGCGCCCAGGTCCGTAAATTCCGGCCACGCGCAACACGACTGCGGGTACGTTTTGCTCGGACGCGGCCCGCAGCAGCAGCTGTTCGGTCTCCACGAGCACGCGACTGGTCCCGGCCTGAGGACAGGTCGGGCTGGATTCATCGACCAGGCTGGCGTCGTTTTGTCCGTACACGCCGGTGCTGCTGGTGTATACGAGCTTGCGTGGCTGCGCTTCGGATAACCAGGACAACAAGTGCCGCGTTCCCTCGAGATAAACCTCGCGGTACTCCCGCAGCTCGCCTCCGGAAGCCGACACACAATGGACGACCCAATCGTAGCCGCGATCGATGGCTGGCAGGCTGCCAGGACGGGTCAGATCAGCCACGATAGAACGAATTCCGAATCGGGCGAACTCGGCATCTGCTTTCCGGGTTCGGCGCAAACCACTCACGGCAAATCCCTGCCGGACCAACTCGGCGCCAAGCGCAAGACCGACATAACCACAGCCGACGATCAGAACTTTCATGGAGACTCGAAGGCCTTGCCGGTGACAGGATCAAAGACACCTGCCGACTGGGTATCGAAAGTAAAAGCGCACTTCTGGCCTGGCGCCAGGAGATCGCTTGCCGGAACGCGCGCATTAAAGGCCACGGCGTCCGAGGATGCTCTGACCAGTAGCTCAGCTCCGGCGGATTGGACCAACTCGATGCCGGCTAGCAGTGTCGCTCCCGCGGGGCGTGGATCGTGGGAAAAGGCAGGCCGAATCTGCTCGGGGCGAACCGCAAGAATCACTGTGCGATCAACTAATTTCTCAGCCAATGGGGCCCAGCGCGCGTCCATGGAAAGGCAAAACTCGTTTGAGGACGACGGGCTGGATACGGCGACCTGAAAGAAGAGCTTGCCGTCACTCTGGAGCAAGCGACCGCGGAACAGGTTAATCGCCGGGAATCCAAAAAACTCGGCAACGAACAGATTGGCTGGCCGCTGGTACACGATCCGTGGCGGCTCAAGCTGCTGGAGTCGGCCGTCGCGCAGCACGGCCAGCCGGTCGCCCGCGAGCATGGCCTCCAAATGATCATGGGTTACGTAGGCCATGGTGGTTCCGAATTTCGAACGAATATTAGCCAGGTCCTGCCGCAATTCAGCCCGCCAGGGCGGATCCAGATTTGCCAGCGGCTCATCCAGCAACAAGACTGGCGCACGCCGCACAATCGCCCGGCCCATCGCCACTCTTTGCCGTTGGCCGCCGGACAGTTCGTTTGGCCGGGCTTGGAGGAATTCCGTCAGGCCAAGCAGCTCGGCCGCTTCCCGAATTCGCAGCGCCGCTTCTGCGCTCGGAATTCCGCGCAACCGCAATCCGAATTGCAGGTTATCCGCGATGGACATTTGCGGATACAAGGCCGGGTTTTGGAATACCATGGCCACCTCCCGCTGGCCGGCAGGAATGTGGTTCATCACTTTGCCATTAATCAAGATCTCCCCGCTCGCCGGCGCTTCCAAACCGGCAATCAACCGCAGCACAGTTGTTTTACCCGAGCCAGATGGCCCCACGATGACCAGGCATTCTCGATCGTCGATGCTAAAGGACAAATTGGATACGGCCTCAATCGGCTCGGCTCCCCGCCTTTGAAACACTTTCGTTACACTTTGCAGGACTACGCGTGGCACACTGGATTGTCGAAATCGCTAACGCGAATGTCCAGAGCGCAAACAGAGCACGCGCGCCTTGCGATCACTGGCACGTTTCACTTGGTTGCGCCACCCTCAATGCCCTAAGCTTAAGCTCGTGCGGGACGATTTATTGCTGGAAACAGAGAAGCTCACCTATTCCTGGGCGCAGCACGAAGCGGCCTGGCTGCGCGATTACCTGGTGACCGGTGTAGAAGACCCTCGCCTGAATGTCCAAAGCATCCTGACGAGGCATTTTCTCATTCAGGCCCTCGTGGCTGAGCCGTCCGAGAGGCTGATGGCCGAAGAACAACGGTTTGGCGCGGCCTTGCGGTGGCTAGCTGGACAGAGAGACCTGATTAGCCATGCCGAATCGCGCGCGGGCGTGCTCCACGCCTTGCGACACGGAGCAGATAACGCCGAAGGCATGGAAATACCGGGGTTTGTCCTCCGGACCTTCAAAGGACTCCCCATCCACGGCGCGAGCTTCACCGTCCCGAATTACCTCGAGGATTTTCTATCCGGCGAGTCCACAGGCGAACACTGTCTGTCGCCCATCCTTGACACGTTCTCACGAATTTGGCGTGAGGTTCTGCCACGCGCCTGCCGAAGACCCGGTCCAGCGGAGGGCCGGTTCTTAAACCCTCAAAACGCTGAGCGCCAGGATGCTCGGATGAGCCTGATCGAACCGGCCTGCGGCTCAGCCAATGACTATCGATTCTTTCATAACTTCGGGATCGCCCCCCTGCTGAATTACACCGGCTTCGATCTTTGCCACACGAATATCCTGAACGCGCGGGAGCTCTTCCCCAAGGCGCATTTTGAACCGGGCAACGTATTCGAAATCGCATCGCCGGATAAGAGCTTTGATCTGTGCGTCGTTCATGATTTGTTCGAACATCTGTCGCTCACTGGCCTCGAACAAGCCGTCAAAGAGGTCTGCCGCGTAACCAGGCAAGCCATTTGTGTTGGTTTCTTTCAAATGGATGAAATTGCCGAGCCGGTGGTGCGACCAAGAGACGATTACTATTGGAACCTGTTGAGCCTGGAGCAAACGCGGCGGCTGTTTGCGCGATCCGGTTTTGTTGCGCAAGCCATCCACATCGACAGCTTTTTAGCCCAACAAATTGGTGCTCCGCCGGCTCACAATCCCCAAGCGTACACCTTCCTCCTGCGGGCACGCTCATTTGAGGAAAGCGCGGACCGGGGCTATATTGCGCGGGGTTGAGATTGGAACAAACATGAAAGTGAAAGTTGTAGTGATCGGCGCGAGCCTGGGACTGTTGGAGGCCCTGCTCGCTTCGGGCTGCGCCCATGAGCAACGCGCCATTAACGACTCGGGAACGTACCCGAACCGCACCAATGGAGCTTATCTGACAGGGTCAAATCTGCCGCAAAATGTCCAGCGTAATGGGCCCGTGACCAATGGGAAGGATAACGTGCGCATCATCGACCGCTCGGATATGAACCAGAGTGGCGGCGCCGACGTTAACCAGACTCTGCGCCAGCTCGGTGTCACGCCCTGACTTTTTGTTTTCCCCGCCATCTGTGCGGGGTCTCGTTTCCGCACCCATCCGCGGTCGCCCCGATCTGCGGAGTCTCGTCTTCCCTATCTGCCCGAATCTGCAATTTCCACATCGTATGGTCGCCTCGAATCGGCGGGCAGTTTCGGCAACAGTCCAGGTCATTGTCCGGAATAATAGTTGTCGACTTTGGCAGCAACGTCCTTATAGCCGATGTCGACTTCGTAAATGATTTTGAACTGCTCAATCGCCTCGTCCTTTTTGCCCATGCTCTCCAGCACCGAGCCGAGGTTGTAAATCAGGTCCTTTTTTTCGTCATCCAGCACCGGTTTTTCCTTGATCGCATTCTGAAACATCCGGGCGGCCATGTCATACATCTTGCGTTTGGCAAAACATTGGGCCAGGTAATTGAGCGAAGCCACTCGACGGTGCGGATTATTTTGTGATTTTTGAAATTCGGCAATGGATTCGCTGATCTTGCCCGTCCGGAAGTAGAGCTGGCCCAATTCAAACCGGAGTTGCAGATCGGTCGGAAACCGCTCGACACGTTTTTGACACTCGGTCAGTTCATAAACCTGTTTCTCGGCCTCAAGGACCGCCGCCTTGTCGGAATAATCCGGAGCACTGGAATCCAACTGCGCGATTTGGAAATCGTATTTGCGTTTGATCGTCTCCGCGATCGCGGTATCCAGTGAAGCATCATTGCCCAAGTCCGATGATTTGAGTCGTTCGTAGTAAGCCAGGGCCTGATCGAATTGTTTTTTTTGGGTGTGCAGTTCGGCCAACGACCGAATCAGTTTGAGGTTGCCGGCCTCGGTTCGAAGCCGTGTTTCGTACTCCTTAATCAACCGGTCGGTGACATCTTCGGATTTTTCGACGCGGTTTTGCTGTTCCAGAATGACCGCTTCGTCTTTGTTCTTGAGAATATCGCGATAAGACCCGCCGCCATCAGCCAGCGAGTCGTAACCTCCCTCGTCCATGGTGTTGCGCGCCGAAATGTCTTTCAAAGCCTGGGCGACATCGTTGTCGCCGGGCATATTGGCCTGGAGATTAGTGAGAACAAGCTCGCCCCGCTTGACTTCACCGGTGTTGGCGAGGGCATTAGCCAGTTGAATGGCAACTTCTTTGTCTTTGGGGGAATTGTGATAGAGCAACTCCAGCGAGAGCACGGCCGTGTGCGGCATTTCCAGCGCGATGGCCGCCTTAACAATCAGGCGGTGGGCGCCTGAATTGTTTGGATCGCCGTTGAGAATCTGTTCGGCGATTTGCAACGCTTCGGCCGGATCCCGGCGCAAGGCCACTTCGCCTTTGGTGACCAGCGGGGCGGAACTGGCGCTGCTCCACATTTTCTTCATAAAGCCGCCGCCGCCGCCGGCTTTGCGCAATTGGGCGGCGCGCAGTTCGCGCCGGCATTCGTACAGACCGGGTTCGCGGGCCAGGACCTGGTTAAAGAGACTGATGGCGTAATCGTAATTGTCGCGCTGCAACGCGTCGTGTCCTTTGGTGAACAGAACCCGCAGATCCCGGGTCATTTCGTTCAAGGTTTTTTCAGCCATACTCGCTAAAGAGTTTCTAGTCGGGTTTGATTGAAATTACCACTCAAAAGGAGGAAAAGGCGCGCTGGTTTAGGCTTGAACTCAACCGCGCAGCTGCCCCATTTTCACCCCGGCCATAATGAAACCATCTCTGTCCCGGAACCCTCTCTATTTTTTCAGCCTGGTCCCGCTTCTGCTGCTCGCCGTGCCTCAGTTTCGGGCCGCCACGGTCGAAACCAATAAAACGGCAGCTTCCGCGGGACTGGCTCCCGAACTGAAGGTGGCCGATAATTTCTTGCTGGCCATTCCCAAAGCCGGCTTCGGCAAAGATTACCTTTTCACGGCGTCTCTCATCCCGCAAGCGCGCGCCGCGACGAGCACGGGCCTGGCTGCGAAGATTGTCCGCTTCGAACTGTTCCCCGACGGCGTTGACATGTACGAATCCACCCAGGGCCTGGTCGTAACGGAGGATTTGCCGGCGCGCCGCCTGCTCACGACCTTTGCCATCGTTCGCCAGGATTCGACCAAGGTGGTGATTGACTTCAATAAAGGCATGCGGCGTGTGTTCACTCAGGCGTGGACCTCCGGGGGGGCGTTGGACCCGGATCGCGACCGGACCATGGACGTCCCCGAAGGACGCGTTTTCGAGATGCGCGAGGATCAGGGCCGCCTGATCATTCGCCAAAGTGTCCAGGCGCGCAACCGGCAGGATGACCAAAGCCTGGAACAACGCTATGAAGTTCGATATTTCCTATCAGCATACCAACAAGGCGCCTGCGACGCCAAAGAGCCCAACGTTGCCGACCAGCGCTATACCCGTTTCTTCGAGACCGAAGGCCGTCTTGAGCCGGTCACCGGCCGCGTCTCGGCGCGCATTGCCCGGTTCGACATCCGCCAACCCATTGTTTTCCACTACTCGGCTAATACACCGTCAAACTACGTCGACGCGGTGCGTGACGGCATCCTGTACTGGAACCGGTGCTTCGGCAAAGATATCGTTCAGGCCAAACGGGCGCCCGACGGAGTCACCGCGCCGGACGCGAAGTTGAACATCATCCAATGGGTGCCATGGGACAACGCCGGTTTTGCCTATGCCGACGTGCTGCTGGATCCCATCACCGGCGAATCCGGCCATGGCCAGGCCTACATCACCAGCGTGTTTGCGTTTGCGGGAAAATCCAGGGCCCGGGCGCTGCTCCGCGCGATGCTGGACCTGGCCGAACCGAAGAAAGAGAAGGGGGTCGCGTTGAGGCTGGGCGTGCCGTTCCTGGGCGCGGCGCCGGCCTGTCAGGTTGACCCGCAAACGTTCGCGCAGGCGATGGCTCACGGCTTGCAGGAATTGCTGGCGAGTGACGAACTCACCGACGAAGCCGTGCTGCGCATCTCACAGGATTATGTGCGGGAGACGGTGGCCCATGAGGTGGGGCATGTTTTAGGCCTGCGCCACAATTTCGCGGGGAGCTTGGCCGCCACTCTGAGCCGAAAAGAACTGGACGATTGGTTCAAGGATTACATCACCGGCAAACCGCTGGACGCTTACACTAACAAGCTGGCCTCGAGCTCGATGATGGAATACACCGTCTTCAAGGGAGCAGTGTTCACGGGCTGGCAAATCCGGGCGGGCAAAGATCCCCTGCCCCATGACCGCGCCGCCATCGCCTGGGGCTATTCCAATGACAACGAGGTCCGGGACAAAAAAATGCTCTTTGCGACCGACGAGGAAGTGGGCCACTACGGTGACGTGCGGCGCTTCGATTACGGCACCAACCCGGTGGTAAGCGCGTATGGGGAAATCGCCCAGATCCTGGAACTGCTCCCGAACAACGTGATTGAGACGTTTATCGCCGCCCGCGCCCCCCGCAATGCCCATGACCGCATTCCGGTCGCGGAAGTGAACCTCAATTGCTCGGCCTATGCCTCCCAATTGGCGAATCAATTCGCCGACATGCTTTCCTGGTTTCGGGCGGATGTCCGCTCGCTGCGCGTGGAGAATCAGTTCGAATTCGTTGGCGATCTGAATCGAAAAGAGCGGCTCGAAGCCCATCTGAAATATCTCAACTCACAAATTGAGCAGCTCGGCGGAGTGGATCGCGCTATCTTCTCATTCCTGCCGCTGGATTTGAAACTGGAGCTGAAAGGCGAACCTGCGGGAGTTCCGGTCATCCAAAAGCTGAGCGCGACCAACCTGCTGGCCAAGCTCGAAAAACTGCTCGACTCGCCCACGTACAAAAACTTCGTCGGCCTGGACGAAAACAAGTACAGCTTCACCAAGGAAGAGCACGACCTGATTTTAAAACGCGCCAAGACCTTTTTTGAGGAACTTGAAAAGGCAGTGGTTAAAGAGGTTTGCCAGCGGCTGACCAGCGCTAACCGCAGTCTGGCCGTCGAAGCCAACGGAGCCGCCGGCGAGGAGGATGCCGCCGCCAAAGTGGAGCAGCGCATTATCGAGATGGCCAAACTGGTCATTATGGCCAAGGAGGATGACAAGCGGCTGCAGGGCAAAGTCGACAAGGGACTGGTCGAGGTAACAGGTTTTAAGTACGACCAGGACACCCGCCTGGCCGCGGCCAAGGCCCTGGACGACAAAACGGGGTCGTTTAAGGGGTGGGCTGAGGACGCAAAATCGGAACTCAACACGCAACTTAAAAACGAAGTCGAGGGCGCGCTGAACCTGTCGCATTTCAAAGATTTCAAGGTGTCGCTCCTGTCTCGGACCGTGCGCGAATGGTACCAGAAACAACAAGATGTCCTGGCTTTGCTTCCGCCGGCGCCCGGCAGCTCCACTCTGCCGGCCAGGTAAGGGTGAAGGCCGCGCGGCGGCATTCGCGCCGCGTCCAACTGCGAAGGCAGGGCCCGCCGGGATTAGCCCGAATCCGGCTTGGTTTTTTTCGGAACTATGGCAATTTGAAGGATATCTGAACTATGAATAAACCGAAAGTAATTGCTTATTTGAAACCGACCTGCGGCTGGAGCCAGGGAGTGCGGGCCGTGCTGCGCAAGTACGATTTGCCATTTGAAGACCGGGATATCATCAACGACCCATTGCAACGTCAGGAAATGATCGAGAAAAGCGGGCAGATGCTCAGCCCTTGTGTCGAGGTCAATGGCCACTTGCTGGCCGACGTCAGCGGAGATGAAGTCGAAGCGTACTTGGTGGCCAATAAACTGGTCCAGCAGAACGAGCGTCCCGCCGATGCTCCCACCAACCAACCTTGCGCCCACGAACTGCCCGAGTCGGCGCCGCTCTCTTTTCGCCGGTAAGGCCGGCAACAGTATTTCGGCTGAGGAGGGGGCGTCTCCTTACAAAGTACTCAGGCGCAATACCGTGATCGACCGCGGGCGGCATTGGAATTGAAAGTGATCGGACACTCCGGAAAGCGATGAACTCACCGGGGCCACCCGGGTGGGCGCGTCGAAAGAATTCTCATCGTCGGGCGAGTTGCCGGCCAGCACAATTTGCTGCGCCTTGCCGCCAACGCGCCGAGCACCATTAAGGACAATGTCAGCGACTTGCGCCACGGGGCCTGGATTAACGATTTTCAAAATGAGTTGCTTAGCCTTTAGGTCTTTCGTGGCGGTCGCGAATAAAACCGGTGAAGCACTGTCGCTTGCACCCGGCGCGCCAACCTTCGTGGGCAACACCACATCACCGCGATTACGGCTGAACAATTGCTGCACGTAATAATTCGGCGTGCCGTAAGCTCGCAGGTTATCGCACCAGATCAGATCGGGCGTCCATTGCCAGGCATCGATATGGGCAAACAATGGGGCGTAAGAAGCCATGCGCACAACGTCGGCATTGCGCTCCAGGCCGGTCATGTAGGCAGCCTCGGCTAAAGCGCAGTCCAGGTTGTTTCGGTTCTTCGGACTTACCGTGGCCACACTCTGGGCGGCGTATTCACCCATGAACACCTTGGGGCCATGCCGGTCGTAGTTATCGTAGCGGTGTGTATTTTGCAGAAACCAGGACGGCGCGGCATAGCAGTGCTCGTCTACGATGTCCGCGTTCAGTTCACGAAGTTTTGGCCAGGCAAAGTTGAATCGCTCATCGTCGGGACTCGGGCCGGCGCTGGAAATGAGCTGGATCTCGGGATATTTTGCTTTGATGGCTTGAGCAAAGCGCGGATAGCGCTCGAAGTACTGAGGTCCCCATTGCTCGTTGCCCACGCCCAGAAGCTTCAGATGGAATGGGGCCGGATGTCCCATGGTGGCCCGCCGCGCCCCCCAAGCAGTGCTCGGGGAGCCATTGGCAAATTCGACCAGGTCGAGTGCATCCTGGAGGTACGGATCCAATTGGTCCAGCGGCGCGAGTTCACCGGAATTGAACTGGCAAGCCATCCCGCAATTGAGGATCGGCAATGGTTCGGCCCCGATATCTTCGCAAAGTTGGAAGAATTCATAAAACCCAAGACCGAACGACTGGAAGTAATCCGGAGCGGGCCGATGCTTGAACTCGTCGTTCCAGCGGTTCATCAACAGTTTTCGGTTCTCGCGCGGTCCGATCGTGTTTTTCCACTGATACCGATTCGTCAGGTAATGTCCCTCGACGATGCAGCCGCCCGGGAACCGCATGAACCCGGGTTTGAGGTCGGCTAACATTTGAACCAGGTCAGCCCGCAATCCGCCGGGCCGGTTTTTCCAGGTGTGCTTCGGGAAGAGCGAGATCAAATCCAGATCGATGCGTCCAGGGCCATCCACGAGGATCTGCAAACGAGCCTTGCCATCGGTCTCGCTCGCCCGCAAATGCGTGGCGTAGCTTGCCCAGGAGGACGTGAAGCCCTTGAGCGTTGCGGCGCCGAGCGTTTGACCGGTCGGGCTGACGAGTTTGATCCAAAGCTTTGGCTCCCCCTCAATGGCCCGCACTCGAGCCGAAAAATCATAGGATTCCCCCGCCCGAATCCCCATGCCACGAAAGCCTTCATTGATGATGCCCAGTCCCTCCGTGCCAGTGGAGGTGATTCGCAGGTAATGCGGACTCGATTGATTGCAAGGAGCGTCCTCCCGAATCTCCAGGCTTCCGTCCGCATCACCGCCGGACAACTTAGCCCAACCCATGAGCGCATCCGGAAATTCAAAGGCGCGGTTTTTGACCAATTCGGCGTAGAGCCCGCCGTCGGCGCCAAAGTTGATGTCTTCAAAAAAGATTCCCCACATGGCCGGATTAATGGCCGATCCCGGATGCGCCACGTCAATCGAGACCGGGATTGGCTCGGCCGACAAGGCGCGGCTGGTTAGAGTTAAGAAGGCAACCAACGACAGGATCCGCGAGGAGCGGCGACAAAGGAGCGGGCGCATGGGATTTGGCGTTTTGCGGGGATTCTAACCGGGTCAATGCTTCGCCGGACGCAGGAACTGGTCGATGGCGTGGGCGGCGCGTTTACCGTCGCCCATGGCGAGGATGACGGTGGCGGCGCCACGGACAATATCGCCTCCGGCGAACACACCCGGCAAGCTGGTCATACAATGGTCGTCGACGACGATATTACCCCACTGGTTGAGTTTCAGATCGGGACAGGTGGCGGTGAGCAAAGGATTGGCGCGGGTGCCGACGGCAATGACAACGACATCACAGGGAACGGTGAACTCGGAACCGGGAATGGGCACCGGGCGGGCACGACCGGATGCATCCGGTTCGGACAGCTGCATCCGGAGGCATTTGACACCGGTGACCCATTTCTTCTCGTTGCCGAGGATTTCGATCGGAGCAACCAGGAATTCGAACCGGATGCCTTCCTCTTCAGCGTGATGGATTTCTTCGGCGCGGGCCGGCATTTCATTGCGGGTGCGGCGGTAGAGAATGATGGAAGACTCGGCGCCCATGCGTTTGGCGGTGCGGGCGGAGTCCATGGCCACGTTGCCACCGCCAACGGTGGCGATGCGTTTACCATGCAGAACCGGGGTGTCGGAGCGCGGAAATTCGTAGGCGGCCATGAGGTTGACCCGGGTGAGGTACTCGTTGGCGGAATAGACGCCTTTGAGATTTTCGCCGGGCACATTCATGAACACGGGCAGACCGGCGCCATTGGCGATGAACACGGCGTCAAATTGCTCACGCACTTCCGGCAAAGTATAGGTTCGGCCAATAACGGTGTTGCAAACGATTTTTACGCCCGCTTGCTCAAGCCGCTTCACTTCAGCTTCCACAATCTTTTTTGGCAATCGGAACTCGGGGATGCCATAAACCAGCACGCCCCCGGGTTTGTGCAGGGCTTCAAAGACCGTGACGTCGTGACCGAACCGGACCAACTCGCCAGCCGCAGTCAGTCCGCCGGGGCCGGAGCCGACGATGGCGACCTTTTTGCCGGTAGGGGGAGCGGGCTGGAGCGCCAACCGATCGGAATGCCCGCGAGCCCAATCGCCGACGTACCGCTCGAGGTACCCAATGGCGACCGGCAAGCCTTTATGGCCGCGAATGCATTCGACTTCACATTGGGTTTCCTGCGGGCATACCCGGCCGGTCACGGATGGAAGCGCGTTATCGCCGAGCAATGACCGGGCCGCCTCGCCAAGGTTGCCTTCCGAGAGCAATTCGATGAAGCGAGGGATATTGACCATGACGGGGCAACCGGCGACGCATTTGGGATCCTTGCATTGAAGACAGCGTTCGGCTTCCAGGAGGGCGGCCTTTTCAGGAAGGCCCAGGTTGACCTCGCCAAAGTTGGCATTGCGGATGAGGGCATCCTGCTCGGTCATTTTTTGGCGCTCGATCTGGAGGCGTTGTTTGGTGGAGAGCTTCTGAGGCACGTAAATGTGAAGTACGGAGTTTTATTGCGCCGCCTGTGCGGTCGGTGAGCCCAGCCCGATCTTGCAAGCGCCGCTTTCGCAGGCTGCCATTGCCTTTTGTTCGAATTCGCGATAGGTGCTGAGGCGATCCAGCAACAAATCGAAATCCACGAGATGCCCGTCGAATTCAGGGCCGTCAACGCAGGCGAAAAGCGTTTGACCGCCGACACCCACGCGGCAGCCGCCGCACATGCCGGTGCCGTCAACCATGATAGGATTGAGGGAGACAACGGTATGGATGCCGAGGGGTTTGGTCAGGTTCACGACCGCGCGCATCATTGGCACCGGCCCGACCGCGTAGACAACATCCCAATGCCCGGCGCTCAAGGCGTCGCGAGCCGCGTCGGTAACAAAGCCGTGTCGCCCATAGCTGCCGTCGTCGGTACAAACGGTGACGCCGCCCAAGCGACGCAGTTCCTGCTCGAAGATGACCCACTCGTGAGAACGGCCGCCGATAATGCTCTGGACCGAGACGCCGGCCCGATGCAAGCCCTGGGCAATGGGATGGACGACCGCGGTGCCAACACCGCCGCCGATGCACAGAGCGCGGCCATTGGTGAGCAACTCGGTTGGCCGGCCTAATGGACCTGCGATTCCTGAGATAGTCTGGCCGGGCTCGATGGCCACAAGGTCGCGCGTGCTTTTCCCGACTGATTGAACGACCAGCGCGATGGTGCCGGCAACCGGATCGGCATCGGCAATGGTCAGTGGAATGCGTTCGGCATTTTCACCCAGATAGACAATGACAAACTGGCCGGGTTGCCTGACCTGGGCAATGCGAGGCGCCGAAACATCCAGGCGGGTTACATTCGGGCTCAATCGAGCCTTGGCAATCACCTGGTGCACCTGATGCATGCCCCAGGTTAGCGGCTAAGCCGATAAAAGCGAGTCGATAGATTAGTCACCGTGTCAGTGAATTGGATGGGCGCCAGGTTGGTGGCAACGGTCTGCCAATTAATGAGATTGGTCGAAGCCTGGACCACGTAATTAATGCCGGGGGTACCCTGGCCGCTCAATTGGACGATGCCATTGGTCGACCGGGTCAGGGATAAGCTAACGTTAGTCGCCGTCGCCGCCGCGCCCAGCTCAAACGAACCAATATCACCGGCGCCGTTGACGGGTCTCGGAAAGCCGCGCTGATCGGTTGGTGGCGTGAGCTCCGGGGGAATTTTGTCAATGGCTGGGCTGCCGGCAAGCAAGGCCATGGTGCGGGTCGGGCCCCCGTTGAAGGCCAGAGTGCCTAACCTGGGATCGGTATTCTGCAAACTTGAACCGCCGAAAGCATTGACCGAGTCCGAACTCAGGTTGTAACCGGCATCGGTAAGGTCGCCGAAAACATTGTTGCCGGAAACACTGGCCGTGAGGATCGTTCCCAGCAAGCTCAGAAGGCCGGAGTTTTCGAGATTGCCACCCGAAGCTGATCCTGCCTGGCCATTATTGCCGGTAAGAGTGCCCGTCCCGGCGATCCCATTAGTGCCGCCGAAGGCGGCTCCGCTGGACAAAGTACACGTCACCATGGTCAGAGTGTTGTCGTTGGCTACGGATCCTCCAAGGCCATCACCACCATTCCCGCCGGCTCCAGCAACCTGAAAGGTGCCGCCGCCGTTGCCACCGTTGCCGCCGACCCCACCCAATACTCTATTTGCGTAGAACGTACAATTCGTCACGGCAACCCACCAGGCGTTAAACAAGGCGCCGCCTGACCCATCGGCGCCCTTTCCACCGGAGAGGCCGGTGCCATTGCCGAGCGTTCCGCCGGCGGCGCTGTTTCCGCCGGTAGCCGAGTTGGTGGCAAAAGTCGAGCTAACCAGAGTGAGATTGAGCGCGTTGTAAATAGCGCCGCCGGATCCGAGTCCGCCTGTGCCGCCATTCCCAGCCAAACCCGGGAAGTTGCCCGAGCCACCGGCTCCCCCTGCTCCGCCATTACCTCCCGAGACGCTATTGCTCGAAAAAGTGCAGTTCACCACCGTGAGATTCGCAATATTATAAACCGCACCGCCAAACGCAGCCCCGCCTGCTCCGCCATTGCCGCCGTCGCCGGCGACGGCAAAAGTTCCGCTGCCATTGCCCCCCGGACCTCCTGATCCGCCCGCGCCTGCGATCGCGGTGTTGTTTGAGAGCGTGCAGTTGAGGAGAGCCGCATCGCCCTGGTTGTAGATGGCGCCACCCAGCGCAGGGGGGCCGTCAAGTCCAGGCGAGCCATTGCGCCCAGTCCCAGCCGAATTGGTCCCGCCAATGCTGCCAGACAGCCCATTGGTTGGCGCGACTGAATTTCCACCGAACACGCAGCGGTTGGCGATGAAAACAATGCCGGGGTGAACAAACACGGCGCCTCCGGAGCTGATACTCCTGCCATTAACCAGGCTAAGTCCCCGCAACGTGAGATTGGCGGCCGCGTTAAAAAGGCGTACTGCGCTTCCCCCGCTAATCACTACATTATGATTCTTGGCATCGATGGTGGTAGCCTGTTCAATCGTGATTTGCTGGCTCAGGGTAATCGAGCAATCGTTCGAAAAGGTCACAGTTCCGCCGCCAGCCAAAGCCGCTCGGAAGGCAAGCTCACTGCATCCCTGTACAAAGCCACCGGCATAGACGATTGGAGCAAAGCCCAGCAGGAGCAGGGAGCAGATGGAAACTAGCCCGTGGCGGTACGACTTGTTAGGCTTCAAAGGCTTGCTTCCCTTTAATTACGGTCCTGGCCTTGTTCCCGTTGGAATTTGTGCAGGCGGGCATTTTCTTCCGCTTGGACCTCGTTTTCCATGCGCCTGACCTCGGGCAGCTTATCCTTTTCGGCTCGAGCAGTCAGGGCTGCCACTTCCGGTGTTGGCAGCACGGTCGGGCGGATCAGAACGATAAGCTCGCTCCGGGTTTCGTCTTTTTCAGAACTGCGGAAGAGATAGCCCAGAAGCGGGATGTCTTTAAGCAGAGGGACACCTGAATTATTCGAGTTTTTGTCGGTCTCGATCAGGCCGCCCAGCATGATGGTGTCACGATCGCGGACGGCCACTTTGGCCGTGGCATCCTTGGAGCTGGTAACCGGCACATCGCCGACGCCTTGAATGGTCACATTGCCTTTGAAACTGTCGATTTTCTGGTGGATATCCATGACCACCAGGCCGTCGGGGTTAATCAAAGGCGTGACTTCGAGCGAGACACCGATTTGTAGTTGTTGGATGGTAGAATAGCCACCGAACGCGCCACCGCCGTAATAGCTGCCCTGCGGGTAGGGCCGCGACTCACCAACAAAGAGGGTGGCGGGGACAGCATGAGAAGTTTGAATCCGTGGCCGTTGCAAAATGCGCGCATGAGCATCGGAAGCCAAAGCCTGCACGGCAACGTCCAGGTCATTATTGCCGAGGCTGGCCAAATAACTGAACCCGCTGGGAAGGTTCCCCGCGGCGTTAGTGGCCCCATTAAGCAAGCTAAAGCTGCCTGGACTGACAAAGCTATTATTGTTGATCGCGCCCTGACCCAGAAAAGAGTTGCCGATGCCGTGCGGTTTATTTTCCAGGTAGCTAACCCCCAACGTGCTTGAAGTATTCAGCGAGACTTCAATGATCACCGCTTCAATCAAAACCTGCGCCAGCACGACATCGAGCTTGGCAACGATATCCTTGATGATTTTCATATCATCGCGCGAGGCATAAATCAAAAGCGCGTTGGTGCGCTCGTCGGCAATGATCTTGGTCTGACCCAACACTTGGATTTCGCCCGAAACAGACGCGCGATTGATAATGTTCCGCAGACGATCGCTGAAAGAGTTCGCAGCGCCGCCTGGCTGGGTAGCGGCTTGCGGGGTAGTCGTGCCGCCGTAGGGGGAGGCCCCAAAACCCGTGCTGCCGGGAAACCCGGTGCCCAGGCCGGTGCGACCCAAGCCGGAGCCACTTCGCCCGTAGCCGGCGCCTCGAGTTCCTCCAGCCCCGCCGGCGGAAGTGCCAACCGTGGTGGCGCCGCCGCCAGTACTCAGGCTGTTGAGCGCGCTGGCAATATCCGAAGCCAGAGCGTATTTGATCGGGATCACTTCGGAGATGAATTCCGAAGGAACGGAGATATCGATCTTTTTGACCATCTCGAGCATGCGTTTGACGTTTTCAGAGTAATCGCGCAGCACGAGAATCTGGCTCGCGTCAATGGGCAGGATGCCATTCGCCAGGCCGGGGCTGGCAAAGGGCGTGAGAACCGGAACCAGCTCGGTCGGCTTGACGTAGGTGGTTTGAACCACGTGGGTCACAAACTGACCCATATCCGGCAATTGTTCCGGCTTTTCTTTATTAAATGGAGCGCCAATCTGGCCGGCTTGAGCCGTGGGAACGACCTTGACGAACTTGTCACCGACGTTGACCACGGCAATGCCGTTCAACGCCAGCACGGCGTCAAAAGCCTGGATGGCTTCGCGGCGAGTCAGCGGCGTCTGGGTCTTGAGGGTGATGGTCGGGGCGGGAAGGCTGGTGGGGCGGAGGACCGTGCGGCCCACCAGCTCGGCATAGATCTGCAGAACCTGGTTTAAGTCCGTGGCCGGGAAATTGATGGTTCCGGCAGGAAGCGTCTCATCGGGGGGCATATTGGTTGAGCTCGCGGCGGGAACCGGGGCGGCCGTAGCTTCGGTGGCGGTCCTGGGCTGACCTGGAATTGGAGCCGGCGAGCCGGGAGCGGGCAGCCCTACAGCGGGCCGAATGGGTGTGCTGGTTGGGCCACTGGATGGGGTTAGAACATTGCGCGTGCCGGGCGCAGGAACGGGGACGGGCACCGGAACCGGAACGGCCGCCGGCATCAGCACGTTGATGCTTGCGGCTGGAGCATTGGTCTGCGCCGTCGACAAAGCCGGCGTCGGTTTGCCATTGATTGCGTTTTGGAGGGCTTGCTGGAGTTGGGCACCGCGATTGGTGTCGCGGCTGGTGTCGGCGGGCAAAGGGGCGAACGTGCCAGTGTCCGCGGCGCGCGCCCCGATAGTCAGAGAGCTCAGTGCTAGCGTGAGCAGAAATGTTTTCACGATTTTTTGGTCGAAGTTGAAGTTTTCTCTGCCGGCGGAGAAGCGGCCTTACCGGCGGGCGATGGTAAAGCGGGCGTGCGTCCGCTTGAGGTGGCAGCCGGACGGGGAGCCGCGCTCGTTCGAGCCGTGGTTTTCTTCTGGTAACTCGCGACCAGTTTTACCTGGGCGAGCAATTGCTGGCGCGGAGGGTCGGGACGCAGACTCAAATCGCGCACGCGAATCTGGGAATTGCCCGCCCCCAGGTTATAAAGGAAATCGACCAACTGCTGTTCGCCGGCCTGAACGCTGACGCTCTGGCTTTTTTCGAGAAAAAACTGGTTGGTCTGGGTGTTGATATGCGAGCCCGAAACGATGTGGACGCCGCTCTGGCCGGCCTGCGCGTTCACCGCGTTGGCGAACTGCAAGGACTGTTCCTCGGGCAGCACGTCGGAGTTTTCCTGCTGATATTTGCGAAGGCCGGCCATGTACAGGTTGGTCTGGGCAATTTCGGTTTCGTAGCGAGCCAATTTGCGCTTGGCCTCATCCATCCGGTCGTGAGCGGCCGACAGGTCGGAGAAATGCGGGAAAACGAACAGGAAATTCAGCACGATGAAGAACAGGACCGCAAAGCCGGCCACCACCCGTTTTTCAAACGGCCGCAGATTATTCCAATAAGCGCTCATTGCACCTCCGAGCGTTTCAATTCCAGGCTTAGACTCCAGTTGGCGGTAGTGCCTTGAACGCGGAACTGGATCCCCTCGCCTTTGTTGGGATCGAACAAAGGCTGGCCACGAACCAGGGTTTTGCGCATCTCGGATTCGAAGACATACAACTGGTCGGTCGCGTCGGACGGCGCGGTTCCCGTCAGGTTCAGGCGGTGGCCGTCGGTGAAATTCATACTGTCGAGCGTCATGTTCTCGCGGAGCAACTTCGCGGTGGTGCTCCAGCAATCCAACCCCGCGAACTTCAAATCGTCGCGCTCCTGGAGCACTTTAAAACGGTCGCGCAACTGAATGGCATTGGTATAAGTCGGGCCGAGCTGAGCGACCTGGTCAACGACGGCATTCGTCGTGACGGTGGCATAACCCAATCTCGCCATATAAACGGCCACCCAGAGCAGGTACAAAGCGCCCGCCGCGAGCAAGCCGCGCATCCAGAGCCGGTCAACAAACTGCTGCTGATATCGCGCGGCAAACTCGGGAGGCATCAGGTTGCCGCGCGGTTCGCTTTGGGCGGAGCGCCGGGCCGTCAGCGCTGCCAGTTCTCGCGCCGGCCTTGGCGGAATTGTCTCAATCGGCTGTTCCAACCCGGCCCGCAGCGCCGGTTCCCAATGGGCGGTGCTGGCGTCCGACACCAGGTGCCAATCGGGCGGGGCGCTCAGCCATCCTTCCAATTCGCCGGCCCAAGCCATTTGCAGCAGTTGCTCTTTGAGCGCGGCGGGCTGATTCGCGGTTGGCAGGGTCAACAAATCAAGACTTTGCAGGACACCCTTGTACCACCACGCCACCAGCGCCGTGCTTTTGCCCGCTCCCGCCTCGGGATGAATCCAGGCGCCGTCTTTCAATACAGCCGTAGTCTGCAGTTGGTCCAGCAAGGGCAACTCCAGGCGGTCGGCCAGAAACCCTTGCCCTTCGAGCCGGCCGAGAAATTCCTCGACCGCGCTTCGCTCGACCATCATGACCACGACGGTCTGCAAATTGCCATCGGCATGCGGCAGGGTATAGATGCTCCAGACGACCTGCGCGACCGGCATGGGCGAGAGCTTTTCGAGCTGTAACTCGACCATGGACAGCGTTTCGTCGAAATCACTGCGAGGCAATTGGATTACCCGGAGAAAAACATTTTCCGGAGGCAGCCAGGCAATATTGAGTTTGCGATGGAAAAAGGAGCGCCAGTCCTTGGCGACCAAACTGGCCGGCAAGCGCTCGCCGTCGCGGGAGGTATGCTCCCGGTTGAGAACGTAGCCAGAGCCGCGGGCGTCGAATTGCCAGACCTGCCGGGCTTGAGCGCCCATCTCCAACACATTACAGGAGCTGACGTTAGCAGCCTGGCGGGGTGCTTTCGGCCGTGCTCCCTTGGAAGGAGCCAGCGCCAGCGTTTGATTTGCTCTTGGTTTAGATTGAAAAACACGAATTAGAAGAAGCGCCACGAGCAAGCCAGCCACGCCGGCAGCGGGATAAAAGGCCGGTGAACTCTTCCAACGCTGGAAGGTTTGAGACAGGCGCCCGGTGAGATTGGTCGCCGAGAGTCCTGCCGGGGAATTAGTTGGCGGTCGGCCCGCGACAGAAACTGGGGAATTGGTTCTGCCGGCGCCGAGGGGAAAGCCTGGTCGTTGTGGGAGAGCGTTGGTAGCGCCGGGAAGGCGCGGGAATCTCGGTAATAAGTTGGTGGCGGCATGGAGCTCGGACGTGAGAAGGAGCGCGCCGACAACGACTGAGGCCAGCAGCCCAGCTAATCGCGAAAAGGTCATCTTGCGTTAGCTTTTCACCCACACACCCGCCTTGGTATCTTCGACGAGAGAATCGAGGTGTTCCTCGATCTGGGTGACGCGCAGGACCTCTTCGATGGTGGTCGAGCCCGCCTTAACCTTATTCCAACCGTCAGTGCGAAGAGTGCGCATGCCAGAGTCAATCGCGCGTTGGGCGATGGTCGACGCCGGCGAGCGATTAAGAATGAGCGGGCGCAAGGCTTCGTTGAGGATCAGCAGTTCATAGATCCCCATCCGGCCCTGATACCCGAGCTGACGGCATGCTTCGCAACCCGCGCCGTGCCAGAAGCGCGCCGTCTCGATTTGGTCTTCGGGAAAGCCAATCCGTCTCAAGTAGTCGCGTTCGACCTTTTGTTCGGTCTTGCAGTGTGGGCAGATGGTGCGCACGAGGCGCTGGGCCATCACCGCTTCCACCGACGAGGCCACCAGGAACGGTTCGATGCCCATATCGATCAACCGCGTGAAAGCGCTCGGGGCATCATTGGTGTGCAAGGTGCTAAAAACCAAGTGGCCGGTCAGCGCCGCGCGGATGGCGATTTCCGCCGTCTCCAAATCGCGGATCTCGCCCACCATGATGACGTTTGGATCCTGGCGCAGGATATGGCGCAAACCCATGGCGAAGGTCAGACCAATCTCGGGCCGCACCGCGATTTGGTTGATACCTTTGAGTTCGTATTCGACCGGCTCCTCGATCGTGATGATACGTTTATGGACGGAGTTGATCGTGCTGAGAAACGCGTAGAGAGAAGTCGATTTGCCTGACCCGGTCGGGCCGGTCACCAGGAAGATGCCGTGCGGCTTAATAATGATCTCGCGGATCGCCTGCTCTTCCAGAGGCGAAAACCCAAGCTTGTCCAGGCTCAGGAAGATCTTGCCGCGAGTCAGCAAGCGCAACGACACGCTCTCACCGTAGACAGTTGGGACGGTCGAGACGCGGATGTCGATTTCCTCGCCCTTGATCCGAACGTTGATGCGGCCGTCCTGAGGCAGGCGCTTTTCGGAAATGTTCATGCCCGACATGACCTTGATTCGGGAAATCAGCGCCGCCTGGAAGCGCTTGAGCTGAGGGGGCATGGGCGTCTGGTGCAGAATACCATCGATGCGGTACCGGATGCGCAGTTCATCCTCGGCTGGTTCGAAGTGAATGTCCGTCGCGCGATCCTTGTAGGCCTCCCAGATGACCTGGTTGACAAACTTGATGACACTGGCTTCCTGGTCACTCTCGGTGATTTCTTTATCGACCGGCAAATCCAGATCGACGAGGGCTTCTTCCTGGTCGAGTTCACCCAACGTTTCGGCGCCTACGCCGTAGAAATTCTTCAACGCTTTCTCGATTTCCGGCCGGGTCGCCAGGGCGAATTGCACCGGGCCGCGCGCATCGAACCGAACCGCATTGAGCATGGCGGAATCGAAAGGATTACTGACCGCAATTTGAAGGGTGCCCTCGGAGACCTGCGTGGGCAGGACGGAATACTGGAAAGCGACCTTGGTCGAAACGCGATTACGGGCTTCGGTGGGAACTTTAAGCTTGGCCAGATCCAGGTAGGGCCAGTTCAACGCCAGGGCGAGCTTTTGGAGAAAAACATCTTCCGCCAGGCCGCGTTCGCGGCAAATGAACGCCAGCAGCGACTCTTGCGAACCGCCCTCGACGGCGATCCGCCAGGCCTTGCGGTACTCCTCAAACTGCTCCGGAGTGGCCAGGCCCATGCCGGACAAAAACTCTTTTACGGATACAAACGCCATGAGCTTACAGACGATTCATTCGTCGGAATGAAACACGTAAAACTATGAAAAGTTGCGCCAGGGGTCAAAGAATTTAGGCCGGAGCGCCGCAGGCAATTCACCTCTGGGTTGGCCAATTGTTGAATCAGCCGAGCTTGCTAGAAAATGGGGTTGACGCCTACTCCTGCACGCGCTGCGGCGCACCGGCCGGTTGCCATCGGCCCTTCTCCCAACTAATAGCGGTCACCTTGTTTGCGCACTGAAGGAGGTGCCAGAGATTTGCGATGAAATGGGAGGGCATCCACGTCGATGGACGCGGAAAATATCGGACGATTCTCTGTCCCCATTCAGGGCGCAATCTGATTTTAAAACTGTCTTACCCAGGGCATCGGCCTGCGGGCTCTCAGCCCTGAGCTATGTTCGGTCGAGCCGTTGGGTCGAGCAGGACCGCGTTGTTGGGCCGGCCCGTACGACAAATCACGCAGACTCCCAGATTTTCGGATTCCGTATCTGGGGTCGCCCCGAATCTGCGGGGAAGGTTTTCGGATTTCCAATCTGCGGTCGCTCCGAATCTGTGGGCCGGGTTTTCGGATTCCCTATCTGCGGTCGCCCCGAATCTGCGGGGAAGTTCATGGACTCGCTCCCTCGGTGTTCGGATTTGGCAATCGCGCTATTGCTACCTTTGATGTGCGAGGGGCTCAGTTAGCAACCGGCTCCTCGAGCGGGGCGTTGGCACGGAGTTTCTCGATGATTGCAGGCAGGCGGTCCAGGACGTACTCGACCTCCGCTGCGGTGTTATAGGCGCCCAGACTGAAGCGCACGCTCGAGCGAGCACGAGCCGCGGTGCAGCCCATCGCGGTGAGCACGTGTGACGGGTCGAGCGACCCGGTGGTGCAGGCTGATCCGCTGGAAGCGCAAATCCCAGCCTGATCCAAAAGCATCAGGATGCCCTCGGCCTCAACACCGCGGAAGGCGATATTGGTCGTGTTGGGCAGACGCGGTTCGGCCGGACCATTTCTGCTGGTGCCCGAAATTCGCCGCAAAATGCCGGCTTCAAGCTGGTCCCGGAGAGCTCTAACCCGGCCGCTTGTGGTCTCGAGGTGCTCGATAGCGAGTTCGGCGGCTCGTCCGAACGCGACAATGCTGGCCACGTTTTCGGTGCCCCCGCGGCGGCCGCGCTCCTGGCCGCCCCCGATAAGGTAGGGCTGAAATTTCGTGTGCCGCTTCACATACAGCAGCCCGACGCCTTTTGGAGCGTGCAATTTGTGGCCTGACAAAGACAGAAAATCAACGCCGAGCTCTTTCGCCTCGATTCGGATCTTGCCGGCCACCTGAACAGCGTCCGTATGGCAAAGCACTCCTTTGCTTCGGCACAGGGCGGCGATCTCCCGAACTGGGAACAACATACCGGTCTCATTATTGGCCCACATAATCGAAACCAGGGCGGTGTCGGGCCGGAGGGAGCGTTCGAGTTCGCGCAGATCGAGCGCGCCCTCGTGGTTGACGGGTAAGAGCGTGACCTGGTATCCCTGCTTCTCCAGCGAAGCGCAAAATTTCAGCGTGGCGGAATGTTCGACGGCGGTAGTCACGATGTGCCGGCGGTCCGGTCGAGTTGCCAGGGCACTAGCGATGGCGGTGTTGTTGCTCTCCGTGCCGCAGCTTGTAAAAATTATCTCCCGGGGCTCGACCTGAATCAGCGCCGCGACCTGCTGGCGTGCCCGGTCGAGATGGCGCCCAACCTCGTGGCCGAAGGAGTAAGCACTTGAAGGGTTGCCCCAATTCTCTTCGAGAAACGGCAGCATGATCTCGAGGACCGCCGGAGCAATGCATGTGGTGGCGTTGTTATCGAAGTAGTAAAGGGGTGGGCGATCACTCATAGCTCGCGTTCGTTGAGTAAATGTGGCCGCGAACGGGCAAAGATCCAGTCGGAATGGAGCTCCGAGCTCCGGCGAAGCCTCTCTATCGCCTCGGAGCAGAAGATCTCAATGAATGGCCAAAGCAAGTGTGGATTTTCAAAATGCGTGGATTTCACGCGAAAAGAGTGAAGCCCACGCGCGAATTGAATATAAGATGCCCAAAATCGTCTATTTCAAAGCCGTTCGCCGCTGGCATTAGAGATGCTTCTTTGGTTGGCGGCGAGGGCCACCGCAGAGCCTGTGCTCAAAAACGCACAGTTCCTGCCGGGGCCCTAATCCGCTAAAACTCAGTTGAATTGCCCGAGCAACGCACCTTCCCCAGCCCACCATTTCCGATATGAAACTCCCTTTTCGTAGACTCATTGGCGGCCTCGTCCCCTCCCCCGAGGCGCGTCTTTTTTGCGTCGCAGTGCTGCTGGCCCAAGCGCCGGTTTGTCTACGTGCGACTGGAGTGGTCTCGGCCTGGGGTGCCAATGATTTTTTGCAAGCGCAGGCGCCTCAAGGCTTGGCTGGCGTCGTCGCGATCGCCGCCGGCCAATCCCATAGCCTGGCCCTCAAGAGCGATGGGACAGTGCAGGCCTGGGGCCTCAACACCGAGGGCCAAGCCAACGTACCGGCGGACCTGAGCAAAGTCATTGCCATAGCGGCAGGCTCAAATTATAGCCTCGCGTTGCAGGCAGACGGCACGGTCCGCGGCTGGGGCGCGGCTTGGGCGAACTCCAGCCAGTTGAGCAACGTGTGCGCCATCGCCGCAGGGTGGACCCACGCTTTGGCCCTGACCTGTCAAGGGAACGTTATTTCCTGGGGCTCACAAAACTCCACGCCCGCCATGGCGACGAACGTAATCGCCATAGCCGCGGGCAATGGACAAAGTCTGGCCTTGCGCGGCGACGGCACTGTGGTCGCGTGGGGAGACGACAGCTTTGGCAAAGCGGATGTACCTTCGGGTCTCACCAATGTAGTCGCCATTGCCGCGGGAGCGGATCACAGCTTGGCCCTTACTGGTGAAGGGAGCGTCGTTGGCTGGGGTAAGAATGACAGCGGCCAGGCGAGAGCGCCGGCGAACCTCGGGCGAGCGGTAGCGATTGCGGCCGGCGGGCAACATAGCCTCGCATTGCAAGCAGACGGGTCTTTGGCAAGCTGGGGTTCAGACAGCTTCGGTGAGGTGTCAGGCGTACCCAAAGGTGCTGGTTACGTCGGCATCGCGGCGGGCGCTGATCACAGCCTGGCGATCCTAGGAGATGGCGGACCGGTAATTGTGCAACCACCCATCAGCCAGACGGTGGCTCACCTGTCGGATGCGACTTTCACGGTGACGGCGTTGGGAATGCAACCGCTGGCCTATCAGTGGCAACACACCGGAACAAATCTTCCTGGGGCCACTTCTTCAGCTTTGATCATCCCCGGCGTTCAACCGTTCAACCGCGGTGCGTACACGGTCGTCGTCACCAACACGCTGAATTCGGTGACGAGCAGTCCGGCAATCCTTACCGTCGGCGGACTTGCCCCGCAGATTATCTCGGCGTTTCAGGATACGACCGTCAATTGCGGTGACTCTGTTACGTTCCAGGTTCAAGCCAAAGGACCAACCCCGGTCTCCAGGTTGTTTTATCAGTGGGAATTCAAAGGGTTGCCCATTCCCCAGGCGACGAGCACAAACCTGGTGCTGACCAACATTACTACGGCTCAAGCCGGACAATACACGATCGTTGTCACGAATGCCTTCGGCACGAATACGGCCTCGGCGATGCTCATCGTTACTCCTGTTCCGCCACAGATCACCAGTCCGTTGGCAGCCTCGGCCACACAAGGCGTGCCCTTCCGGTACACGATTCAGGCGACCGGCTCGCCAATTTCTTATGAAGCCCTGTACCTTCCCCAAGGTCTGAGCCTCGATCCAATTTCCGGGGTTATTTCCGGGACACCACTCGAGAATGGCCTCTTTGGTCCGGTGCTGGGCGCAGTCAATACCTGTGCCAAGGGCACCGTTACGCTGATGCTCAACATCGCCTCCGCCGCACCGGTGCTGCGAACGCCGCTCACGGCAACCGGTACCGAAGGAGTGGCGCTGACGTTCCAGATCCTCGCCTCCGGCCCTAACCTCAGCTACTCGGCGCAGAACCTGCCGCCCGGGCTCAGCGTGAATCCGTTGACCGGCGCGATTGGCGGAACGCCACTGCTCGCCGGAGACTATTTTACACCGGTATCGGTCAGCAATGTTTGGGGGAGCGCAACGACAACCGTTCATTTTACGATCCTGAACCAACAGATTGCCGGGTTGTCGATTGGCAACGTGAACTACAACTACTCCTCGCCTTATCTTCTGGACTTCTCCTTCTCGCTGTTAGACGACAATGATCCAACGGTTGGCAACGGGATCCTGGCCGATCCACGCGCGTTGCAAGTAACCTGCTTCGAGGACGGCACACCCATCAGCCCTTCCGAGACCGGGGCCTTTGTGGCGCGAACCAGCACGAAGGTGGTCAAAGCGTACCTGGTGCTGGATTTCACGGAAAGCATCGCCTCGCTTGGCAATGGGGATACCAATCATGACGGCATTTCCGATGCCGTCGAGAGCATGGTGAACGGTTCAATCGCTTTTGTGAACCAGCAATCCATCGACACGCAGATTGGGGTCTACGAGTTTCATCGGGAGGATTTCGATCCCGTCCAGGTGATGAGCCTGACGACGGACAAAGCGGCGGTGAACAACGCGATTGCCGGGATCTGGACGAACTATGTTCAGGGTTTCCCCTCCGGGTCGCGGTGTTGGGATGCGGCCATGGCCGCCATCAGGAGCATCGGGACATCCAATCGTGACGAACTGCACTACGTAGTGCTTGTTTCCGATGGCCGGGATGAGTCGAGCACCAATACCGTTGGGACCGTGACGACCGCCGCGGCCAATGCCAACATCCAGATGTTTACCGTCGGCTTCGGCGCGGAGCTGGATCCCACCCCGCTGCAGACGGTGGCCGCGCAAACCCAAGGCCGCTATTTCCAGGCGCAACACCCCGCGGACATCGAGAGTCAACTCTCGCTCATCAGCAAAATGGCGCGTAGTCAATATGTGCTGCGTTGGGCCACTCTCAAACGTTCGGCCACGTTTGCTCCGACCTTCGAGATCAGCTATCAGGGTCTGACCGCCGGCTCGCCGACCAATACAATGAATCCCGCCACTACCAACATCGACACGACGGTCGATCCCCCAATCACCAACATCACACCCGGCTTTACCAATATTGTCATTGCGGACTACAACTCACTCACTAATGGCGGACCGGTCCTGGTGGGCTCACTGCGCCTCGTTCCCAACGCTGAAGTGCAGCCGACTGGAGTGGATCTGCGGGCTACTTACATCCCTCGCTATATCCGCCAACTGCGGCTGCACTACCGCGCCAATTGGCCGTGCGGCGTCACACTCCAATCCAGCGGGCCTGGTGAACTGCTCGAAGGCTGGAGCTTAAGCCAAACCAATGATGGAGCCGGGGGAAGCTGGCTGTTGCTGAGCAGTCCATTCCCAGCCGAGCTTACCAACAGTCTGCCGTTCGCCAGCTTCGGCAAGCTGCTGACGTTCCGCTTCGAGGACCCAATCGATTCCAGTAATGCGTTCAGTGTCCTCGACGTCGACAATAGCCTGTACTCGAACACCGGAGGACAAAGTTTTGTCTTTGAGAATACGAATGCCTTTGTGAGCTATTTCCCGGCTTTACCCCACGGCACACCGATTCTTTGGTTGAGATCTTATGGATTCACCGGCGACTACACAAATGACGAACTGCTGGACCCGGACAATGATGGTTTGGCGAATTGGCAGGAGTTTCGCGCCAATACCAATCCCAGAAATGCCGCTTCAGCCTTTCTGGTCAACAGCGTCCAGAGATTTTCCGATGGCCGGTACCAGATTAGTTTCACCACCTCGACCAACCGGCTGTATCGAGTGGAAGCCTCGAACGATTTGAAGAGCTGGCGCACAGTCCAGGATCAGATCCCCGGGATCAGCACGAACGTGGCTGTTGTGGACAAATCGTATGTCCCCGACGGCACGAACATTTTTTATCGCGCGGTGGTCTACTAAGCTGTCTGGAGGGTCGCTAACTAACTCCCCCCAAATCCGAAACTCGAAATCCGAAGGCCGAAAGAAACCCGAAACCCGAATCGAAGCGCTGCCGTGGGCTCCGGTCCTTTTTTCCGCTTTCGGTTTTCGGCCTTCTTTCGGGCTTCGGCCTTCGGATTTCGGATTTTAAGCGCAAATAAGGGGGACCACGGTGCTACGATAACGTCGGGCGCTCATTCTTGCGTTGCACCTGCCTAAAGGCCGGTGGGATGATCGATAAAGACCCACGGGATTTTGAACCGAGCGGAAAGGTGAGCGGCCAGGGCTTTTACCCCAAAAGTCTCGGTCGCGTAGTGGCCGCCATAAATCACGTTAAGCCCAAGCTCCTCAGCCAACGCATAGGTCCAATGCGGCCCTTCCCCAGTAATGAAAGTATCAATCCCCTCTGCCGCCGCTCGTTTCACATCTCCCCCGGCTCCGCCGGTAACTACGCCGATGCGCCGGCAAATCTCCGGGCCGCCGGGGATCAGTCGCGGCGGTCCACCCGTGGCTCGACCGACTGCGGCCACCAGGTTCTCCCGGGCGATTGCTTTTAGAGCGCGGAAACCGATTGGTTGGCCGTGTGAGACGAAGAAAGGACGCAGCTTTTTCAAGCCCAGCGCCGAACAGAGCAACGCGTTATTACCCAGCTCCGGGTGCGCGTCCAAAGGCAGATGTGAGCTGTACACCGCCAGGTTACCTTCGAGCAACGTCCGCACGAGCTGATACCGCTTCCCGGTCCATGGATGAGCCGGTCCCCAGAAGAGTCCGTGGTGAACCAATAACAGATCGGCGTTGGACTTTGCCGCGAGCCTGACGGTAGCCAGGCTGGCGTCAACGGCCGCCGCAATGCGAGAAACCCGCCCGCCGTTTTCGACCTGCAATCCATTGGCGGCGCCCTCGTAATCCTCGATCTCCGAAATCCGCAACAGTTTGTCACAATACGAGGCGATTTGGCTTAAAGCGGCCGATGGCATGCGCAGAACAAAACACAAATCGCAACGCGGGCAAGTCGAAACGAAAAGTTATTCACAGTCTGTTCACAGCCCAATGTGAAGAATTTTGATCGCATGTGTTGAATTCCGTCCCCATCCTTTTATAGTGCGGTTCGATTTGTCGTAATCGAAATGAGCAATTCTAGTGAGGCGAGCGACCACTGGGATATCCAGCAGGCGCGAAATCTGTACAGCATTCAAAGATGGGGAGCCGGCTATTTCGATATTAGCGATAACGGCCGGGTCATTGCCAAGCCTCAGCGTGAGGCGGGGGCGGCGGTTGATCTCACCGATGTAATTGAAGAGGCGAAGGCGCGCGGGCTCAAATTCCCATTACTCATCCGGTTCCAGGACATCCTTCGTCACCGGGTCGAGTCGGTGAACCTGGCCTTCCGCAACGCGATCTCCGAGTTTAATTACCAGGGCAAATATCGCGGCGTCTTTCCGATCAAGGTTAACCAACTACGCGAGGTGGTTGAAGAAATCCTGGATGCGGGCAAGCCTTATGATTTCGGTTTGGAGGTTGGGAGCAAGCCTGAGCTTTTTGCCGGGCTGGCGCTGCAGAATCAGATTGGCAGTCTGATCGTGTGCAACGGTTACAAAGACGCCGCCTTCGTGCGGATGGCGTTGTTGGGAACCAAACTTGGGCGCAAAGTGATCATGGTCGTCGAGAAACTCGAGGAGTTGCGCCAAATCATTGCGGTGTCCAAACAACTGGGCGTCGAGGCCATCCTGGGCATGCGCGTGCGGTTGCTGAGCAAAGGCGGCGGCAAGTGGGCCGAAAGCGCCGGCGAGAACGCCAAGTTCGGCCTGACCACCGGCGAATTGCTCATTGCCGCGGAGATGCTCAAGAGTGAAGGTCTAGCCCATTGCTTCAAGCTACTGCATTTCCACATCGGTTCACAGGTGCCGGACATCTTGATCGTCAAACGGGCGGTGCAGGAGGCGGCGCGGTTTTATGCCAAGTTGCAGAAGATGGGGTTCCCGATTGAGTTTCTCGACGTCGGCGGCGGTTTGGGGGTGGACTATGATGGGAGTCGATCCGCCTTCGATAGCTCGACCAACTACACGCTGCAGGAATACGCCAACGACATCGTTTATTACATTGCCGACGTGTGCAATGCCGAGAAGGTGCCGCACCCGGATATTATCAGCGAAAGCGGCCGCGCCGTCGTTGCCCACCATAGCGTGCTGATTGTCGAGGTGTTTGGCTCCATCGCCAAAATCCGGTCCGGGGATTATTTTCAATATGGCGAAAACGAGCACGCGCTGGTCAAAGAGCTGCTGGACATCCGGAAGAACCTGCCCAAGCTCAACAAACTGGAGGCATATCACGATGCCCTGGAACGGCGGGAAGACGCGCAGCACATGTTCACCCTGGGGATGCTGGATTTGCCCGAGAAGGCAAAAATCGAGCATCTGTATTGGGAAATCGGCCGGCAAGTGGTCGATAGTTACCGTGGCCAGGCATACGTGCCGGAGGAAATTCGCAAGCTGGAAGACAGCCTGAGCGACCAGTACTTGTGCAATTTCTCCGTCTTTCAGTCGCTCCTGGATCATTGGGCGCTGGGTCAACTGTTTCCCATCATGCCGGTCAGCCGGCTCAACGAACGGCCCACCCGCGAAGCCACCTTGGTCGACATCACCTGCGATTCGGATGGCCAGGTCAATAAGTTCATCGACCTGCGGGATGTGCGCGATACTTTGTCGTTGCACCCCTTGAACACCAATGGCAATGGCCTGCCCGAGCCGTATTACCTTGGCTTTTTCCTGATGGGCGCCTATCAGGACATTATGGGCGACCTGCACAACCTGTTTGGTCGGGTGAATGAAGTTCACGTGTTTCTGGACCCAGATGAGCCGGCTGGCTACTACGTCGAAGAAATCATCGAAGGCACCACCATCGTGCAGGCGCTCGACTCGGTGCAGTACGACGAGAAAGAGCTCAAACGCCAAATGAAGGCGCAAATCGACGAAGCGATCAAATCAGACCGGATGAAACCCTCGGAAGCGATGCGCCTGCTCGACGATTACGAACGGGGCTTGCGGGAATACACCTATTTGAGTTTCTGAGCTTCGAGAAGGAGAGAGTGGCAACTGCGCGTGCAAACAGGGATTCATCGCCCAAGGTCCTCGAGCATGTACGCGGCGGCTAGTGTCATGCCTGAGGTGCCGCCCAAGCCGGAACTGATGCGCGCTCTGGGGCGGCTGGTACGGGGTCTTTCCGCGCTGTTCTGGGGCCTGCCGGCGGCATTGGTGGTCTGCTTTCATACCGCCCGGGCGGACTCATTCAAGAGCTTCGGCATTTTGCCTCCGGTGCTCGTCACGGGCCTGCTCTACTATGGAGTCTGGCAAATGACGGCATTCCAGAAACAAGAGCGGGTGTGGCGCCGCGCGCTGGATCGGGCGCTCTGGTTGAGCATGATCAATTTGGGATTGAGCCCCTTTCTGTTCTGGTGGAACAAGCTTCCCGCGAACACATTCTTTGCGATCATGGTGGTGCTGATGATCGTCGCTGGCTTGCTTTTCCTGGGCAGTCTCAATGCCGTGCTGCGGCGGCTGGGAGACATGCTCCCGGATGAAGCCCTTCGCCTGGAAACGCGTCAATTCACGGCGTTAAATCTGAACCTGATCTGGGCCACTTTCCTGTTATGCGCCCTGTATCTGGGCCTGGCCCAACTGCGCTCGCCGCCGTTGTACTTGCAGGCTGTCCTCATCGTCCTGGACCGCGGCAGCTTTTGGTTTCTGGTCCTGCTGGTCCTCCTGCCCCTGGCCATGACCATGGCCTTGCTCTGGAAAACCAAGGAAGTCATCCTCGATAATGTCTTCGGGACCAGCCCAAGGCAGGAATAAGCTGCGAGTCGTTAAAGCGCTAAAAGGTTAAAACGTTAAAACCGAATGACTCTTCAACGTTTTAACGTTTTTAACGCTTCAACGCTTTTTAGCGTCTAAACCCACTCAAGAACCTTTCGGCGGCGAGAAAACAAACCGCGCGTAGAAGTAAGCCACCCCCTCGCCGATCACGTTTCTCACTCCAGCGCTGTAGCGCCACCAATGAGCTTCATCATAATCTTTGGGAGGAATCGAGGTTACACCGATGATTACGTCCTTGCCCATCGCTTTTTGGAAAAGCAAGCGCGAGCGCCGGCAATGCGGCCCATCGGAAACCAGGTGAATTCGTTGTGGTCGGATGTCGTGTGCGAGCAGCCATTTCTTGAGCGCCACCGCCGAGTTGTAGGTTCGGTCCTGCCGCACCTGGGGGGCAGGCACCGCTTGAACCACGTTGCTGTCCAACCCGAGCTTGATCAGCGTGGCGGCGCCGAGTTCCGCATAAGTCTTATAGCCTACCAGAAAACTCCCATACTCGATCGGCCCACCGGTAACATAGATCTTCGGGTACTGGTCGCGCGCAAATTCTTTGGCCGCGAGTGCCAGGCCGTAATCGGGCGTCCAGCCTTCCACGACCAGCAAGCCATCGGAAATCGGCTCGTTAACCGCCAGGAAAGGATGCAGATAACGCACGACCATTACCGAAACAAACAAAACCGCCACCAGGAACAAGAACCACGCTCGCCAGGTAGGCACCCAGCAGGATCGGCGGCGCAGCAGACCCCAAAGCCGCTTTTGGTCACTCGCAACAGCTTGCCCGCGCGGAGTGCCTTCTGTGCGGCTTGGGTCTTTGGCGATTCGGTCGTCCAAGAGACACGAACTTAATAATCGTACAGCCCGCTGTCATGGGCATAACCACCACCGCCCGCGCCGCCTTCTTCTCCTCCCATGAAATCGCCCAGCACGTCTCCCATATCTTCTTCGATCTTCTCGGGATCTTCGCCTGCTTCCAACCGTTTGATGGCAATATCGAGTTCCTTCGGCGCGACGCCTGGCGGCATCAGGTCTTTCATCTTCTTCATCATGTGAGCCATGTGCCGCGGGTTATTCTCGTCCATGTGCTCCATGTCGCGTTCCAACTCCATCATGGCGCGTTCCATGCGTGGATCATCCAGGTCGGGCATCGGAGGCCCCCCCGCCTCGTCCTCCCCGGTTTTGACAGCCGGTTCTTTGAGGCCCCGGCTCATGGCAAAACGGCTCATTTGTTTCGTCATCCGCTTATTGCCACACTTGGGGCAAGTGGGCAGTCCTTCCGGTTGGATGCGTTTGGACAGGAAATTGAAAATGACCCGGCACTTCGGACAGGCGTATTCGTAAATCGGCATAGTACAAGCTTCCGCTCTGGCGGACTCCACCGATAGAATGCAAGCAGGCCGCCTAACCGTCAAGGGTGGCGACCTATCGACCGGTCGAAGCCCAGTCACGGCCGCTGAAGGCGGCCTTCATGCCAAGCCCGGGGCGAAAGCCCCAGCAACCGACGCCAACCAAATAACATCCTCGGGCATTAGACGACCGGTCGAGGCTGTTCCCCCTATTTCAATCGGTCGAAGGATTTCTGCAGAATCTGCCAATCCTTCAGGCCTTTGAATTTTTCCATCGTCGAGCCATTGAGGCTCGCCTCTTTGGCATTCTTGGTCGGACGGTTGGTTTTGAGGAAAATGCCGAAATATCCCGGGAATGGCTCGCTGGCGAGCTTGTACGCGGCCGTCTCGTCAGTCACGTCATGGGTAGCCGGCACCTGGTTGAACACACCGCCTTTGCGCGGATTCGAAGCGTCAAACGCGCCCTCGTAAAACTCGACGCATTCACTGAGACATTCGACGAAGCTGAAACCGTCATGATCCATCGCCGCTTCCATCATCTGCATCACGTGATTGGGATTGGAGTGAGTGGTGCGCGCGACGAAGGTCGCGCCGGCCGCGATGGCTTGTTTCATCGGGTTGATCGGGTAATCCAGGGCTCCCCAGGTGTCGGTCTTGCTCTTGAAACCAAGCGGCGAGGTGGGCGAGGTTTGTTTCTTGGTCAAACCATATACCCAATTGTCCATCACCACGCAGGTCAGTTTGATGTTCTTGCGCGCCGCATGGTTGAAATGATTGCCGCCAATCGAAAACATGTCGCCGTCGCCGCCAAAGACAAACACATGCAAATCCGGCCGTGAAAGCGAGACGCCGCTGGCGAAAGCCAGGGACCGGCCGTGAATATAATGCGCGCCGTAAGCCTGAACGAAGTACGGAAAACGGCTCGAACAACCGATGCCCGAAATGGTGGTGATCTTTTCCTGCCAAAGCTTGCGCTTCTCGATCAGCTTAAAGTAAAGGGCCAAGACCGAGAAGTCTCCGCAGCCGGGACACCAGGTCGGGTGGTCGGCGGCGATTTCCTTTTTAGTCAGGCCTTTGCGTTCCGCCGAGGCGGGCGCGGGCACACTGGGGGCATTGTTCGAACGAGGGGTTTCAATAGCGGGAGCACTCATGACAAAGAGAGACTTGGAATACGTGGTTTAAGTAAATTAATTAGAGCTTGTTAGTCCGGCGGTGATGTCGGCCTTGGCGCGGTCAAGAATCTCGCGCACTTTCCAGGTCAAGCCATCGGTCTTGTTGATGCCGCGAATTTTTGGATCACAATATCGGGCGCGCAACAGCCCGCCCAACTGGCCGTAGCCGTAGAGACCCTCGTCGTTCATTTCGACCACTCGCACCGAATTGAAGCCGGCGAAAATGTTCTCCAGGCCCGGCGGCAGAGGGTTGATGTGTTTGAGGTGCAAGGACGAAACACTGTCGCCCGCCGCCCGCGCGCGGTCGACCGCTTCCTGGATCGGGCCGCGGGTCGAGCCCCAGCCGACTAAAAGTACATTGCCCTCAGGCGGTCCGTACACTTTCGGCGTCGGCAGCGTGGCGGCCAGCGCCTGCAATTTTTTCCGCCGGCGCGCGCTCATCTGCATATGCAGCTTGGGCGATCCGGTCGGGTGACCAAATTCATCGTGTTCCAACCCACCCGCGACCGGGTAACGACCGCTTAAAATGGGGGTGCCTGGCACGACCCGGCGAGTCACGCCATCGTCTGCGCCCAGGTCGTACGGTTTGTAATCCGGAACCGGAGAGAAGTCCGGGCTGATATCCTGGCAAACTTTCTCCAGGTCCGGCGAAGAAAACGCCTCGATCCGGGTGGCAATGGCCTGATCGCTCAAAATGAAAACCGGGACATTGTACTTGCGAGCCAGGTTTACCGCTTCAATCGCGGTATAAAAACAATCCTCGACATCCGCAGGGGCCAACACGACCCGTGGAGCATCGCCATGGCTGCCGAAGCATGCCAGATTCAGGTCGGATTGTTCGACCGACGTGGGCATGCCCGTCGAGGGACCGCCGCGCTGGACGTTGATCACCACCAGCGGAACCTCGGCCATTACCGCCCAGCCGAGCGCTTCCATTTTCAGGGTAACACCCGGCCCGCTGGAACCGGTCACGGCCACGCGGCCGGCAAAACTGGCGCCATTAGCCATTGAAATCGCGGCGATCTCATCCTCGCATTGCACGAAGGTTCCGCCGTACTTCGGCAGCTCGCGGCGCAGAATCTCCATCACATCGGACCAAGGAGTGATGGGGTAAGCGGCGCCAAAGCGGACCCCGGCGGC
>Ga0070741_10001883_pt1 | contig 59785 bp, 52 predicted proteins | sample Coa_R1_4_FD_66440 | JGI IMG/M metagenome (GOLD analysis project Ga0070741, IMG submission 66440) | Surface soil microbial communities from Centralia Pennsylvania, which are recovering from an underground coalmine fire - Coalmine... | ecosystem: Environmental > Terrestrial > Soil > Unclassified ...
CGCGCCGCCGGCGGCCAGCTGGTCGTCGACGTCAGGGCCGCCGTCGCGCGGGGCGAGGAACGTGAGGATGTCGCCCTCCTGGCCGACGAGGTCGCTGCCCGCCATCCGCGCCTCACCGGCGCGGGTCAACAGGACGAGGCGGGCGGGCGAGCCGTTGACGAGCGACGCGAGGCTGCGGCCCGCCCACTGCTCGGGGAGGCCGCGCTCGAGGAGCGTGAACCTTCCCGTCGGGTCGGTCCACTCCGTCGCCCCTTCGTCGGGGAACAGCCGGCGCAGCACCTGGTCGGTGGTCCACGTCACCGTGGCGACGGTCGGGATGCCGAGCCGCTGGTAGATGGCGGCGCGCCGCGGGTCGTAGATGCGGGCCACGACGTTGGGGATCTGGTAGGTCTCCCGGGCAATCCTGGCCGAGAGCACGTTCGAGTTGTCGCCGTTGGTGACCGCGGCCAGTGCCGCGGCGCCCGACGCACCCGCCTGCTCGAGGTGGTCGCGGTCGAAGCCGAACCCGGCGATGCGCTCGCCCTTCCAGTCCTCGGGCAGGCGGCGGAACGCCCGGCGGTTCTTGTCGATGATGGCGACGGTGTGACCCGCGCGCTCGAGGTTGACCGCCAGCTCGGACCCCACCCGTCCGCAGCCAACGACGATGGCGTGCACGTCGATACCGTAGCGTCGGGTTCGCGGCTACGAATGCGCCGGAACGGCGTCGTCGGCGCCGGCGATGATCCGGTAGTCGGGGTTGAGGATGGCGAGGCGACCGCGGTGGTCGCCGACCATGCCCTCGGCGACGACCTTTGCACCGGGGGCGATCCCGGCCACGTGCTTGCGGCCGAGGAACACGAGCACGATCGACCCCGTGCTGTCGGCGACGGTGCACTCGAGCGTCGCGACACCCGACCATGGCTGCACCCGGACCGAGCGGATCCGGCCCGCAACCCGCGCCCGTTGGCGGGCGGCCACGGTCCCGATCGGCGTGGCGCCCTCCGGGACCTCCTCGGGCGTGACGGCTGTTTCGACGCCGTGGCTGGCGATGCGGCTCGTCGGCTTCGGCTTGCTGGCCCGCCGCCGCCGCCGTGCCTCGGTCTGCTCCTCGAGGCGGTGCAGGCTCCCGAGGTGGTAGGGCACGAGGGTGACGTTGGCGTGCGGGAGGTCGCCGACGGCCGCGGCGATCGAGTCCGACGTCCTGTCGTGGAGGAAGCGGTGCCACATCCGGCTGTGCACGACGTGGGGGAGCAGCACCGTGACCTCGGAGTCCCCGGGCGCGAGGACCTCAGCAGCCAGCTCGACCGCGGCGCGCGGGATCCGCCGGTCCGGGCAGTCGATGAGCTCCAGCGGCAGCCGCGAGAGCCCGAGGCGTAGCCACTCTTGCGACAGGGCGTCGGCGTGGGCGGCGTCGACGACGAAGTGCACGACCCGGATCTCGTCGGGTGTGAGCGAGCGCGCGTACTGGATGGCGCGGGCCGACGCCAGGTCGAGGCTGTCGATGAAGATCATCACGACGTGGCGCGGCAGGATCGGGGACTGCGCGGCCTCCGGTGCGTCGTGCTCGAGCTCGTGGGCTTCGGCCTCGTACTGCTTGTTGAGGCGTGTCAGGGCGTACACCATGATCGGGACGAGCAGGACGACGACCCACGCGCCGGCCAGGAACTTCGTGAGGAGGATCACGACGTCCACGACGAGCGACAGGAACGCACCGAAGCCGTTGATGAAAATGCCCTTGCGCCAGCCGGGCTCCCGGTTCGTCCAGTGGTGCTTCGCCATCCCGGACTGGCTCATGGTGAAGCTGGTGAACACGCCGATGGCGTAGAGCGGGATCAGCCGGTCGACCTTGGCGCCGGTGGCGATCATGAGCACCGCGGCCGCGCAGCCGAGGGCGATGATCCCGTTCGAGAAGACCAGGCGGTGCCCTCGCTTGGTGAGCTGCCGGGGCATGAAGTTGTCGCCGGCGTGGAAGCTGGCCAGGCGGGGGAAGTCGGCGAAGCTGGTGTTGGCGGCCAGCACCAGGATGAGCATCGTGCCGGCCTGGAGCAGGTAGAACAGGCCGTGGCCGAAGACGCCACCGCCGAAGACGCTCTTGCCCACCTGTGAGATGACCGTCGGTGAGCCGCTCTTGTAGGGCAGCGGGTGGGTCTTCGTCGACAGCATCGAGAGCCCGAGGAACAGCACGCCGAGCGTCGCCCCCATGATCATGAGGGTCTTGCGGGCGTTGAGCCATTCGGGCCGGCGGAAAGCGGTGACGCCGTTCGAGATGGCCTCCACGCCGGTGACCGCCGCACCGCCGGAGGCGAAGGACTTGAGCACGACGTACAGCCCGGCCCCATAGAACAGGGTGTCACGCGTGTTGCCGTGGCCGAGGGGGATCACATCCTTGAAGTTGGTGATGTGCTCGTAGTGGAGGCCGCCGCTGACGGACTTGACGATCCCCATCACGATGAGCAGGCCCATCATCACGATGAAGAAGTACGTCGGCGCCGCGAACAGCTTGCCGGACTCGCGGACGCCCTTCAGGTTGCCGAACATCAGGATGGCGACGAAGGCCAGGGCGATGAACAGGTGCCACGGTGCCAGGGCGCGCACCGCCGACGTCAGCGCGTCGGTGCCGGCGGCCGTGGACACGGCGACCGTGAGCACGTAGTCGGTGAGCAGCGCGACGCCCGCGACCTGCGCGGGCAGCAGCCCGAAGTTGTCGCGCGTGACCATGTAGGCGCCGCCCGCGGTCGGGTAGGCCTTGATCGTCTCGCGGTACGAGAGGATCAGGAAGAACAGCACGACGAGCAGCGACAGCGTGATCGGGACGACGAGGCTGAACGCCAGGATGCCAATGGCGGGCATCAGGTGGGTCAGGATCTGCTCGGTCGCGTACGCCGATGACGAGATGCAGTCCGACGAGAACACGGCCAGGGCGGTGGGGATGCCCAGGCGCTCGTGCGCCAGCTGCTCGGTGTGCAGGGGCGGACCGAGCACACGGGTCTTCAGGCGGTACCCGAGGCTCTCGGGGACGTCCGTGACCGGCCCGTCCCCGCCCGGGGCGCAAGCGTCGACCGCCGGGGGGTTCGGCGCCAGCTCAACCTCTGACCGCATAAATTACATCTTTATCAGACCTGGGGAGTTGTTCCGCCAGCCGGCGCGGCGGGCGCAGTGCTCAGCGCGGCCAACGGGGCGCCCCCCAGTGCCGGGCCGGTCGTGTGGAGATGGCACCACACCGTCGTCCCGCCGCCGGCGCCGAATGGCGCCGGGTCCTGCGTCGCGCAGACCTCCATGGCGTACGGGCAGCGGGTCCGGAACCGGCACCCGCTCGGCGGCGCCACGGCACTCGGCATCTCCCCCCGGAGGACGATGCGCTGGCGTTGGCGCTGGCGCACCGGGTCCGGGACGGGGATGGCGGACAGCAGCGCCTCGGTGTAGGGGTGCCTTGGGCGGCGGTACACCTCCTCCGCGGGGCCGGTCTCGACGATCCGCCCGAGGTACATGACCGCGATGCGGTGGCTGAGGTGGCGCACGACCGAGAGGTCGTGGGCGATGAACAGGTAGGCCAGGCCCAGGCGCTCCTGCAGGTCGGCGAGCAGGTTGATGACCTGCGACTGCGTGGAGACGTCGAGCGAACTGACCGGCTCGTCGCACACGAGCAGCCGCGGCTCGAGCGCCAGGGCGCGGGCGACGGCGATGCGCTGGCGCTGCCCACCGCTGAACTCGTGGGGGTAGCGCCGGAGGAGGTGCGGCCCGATCCCGACCAGGTCCAGCAGCTCGGCGACGCGGCGGTCGCGCGCCGGGCCGCGCAGGCCCCGGTGGATCTCGAGCGGTTCGCCGACGCTGGCCGCGATGGTCGCACGCGGGTCGAGCGACGAGTACGGGTCCTGGAACACCATCTGCATGCCACCGCGCGCCTGCCGGAGGGCGCGCCCGCGCAACTGCCCGATGTCGACGCCGTCGACGGTGACGGTGCCCCCCGTCGCGTCGAGCAAGCGCAGTACGAGGCGGGCGACCGTCGACTTCCCGGAGCCGCTTTCGCCGACCAGCCCGAGCGTCTCGCCGGCGGCAACGGTGAGGTCGACCCCGTCGACGGCGTGGACGTGGCCGCGCACGCGCCGCAGCAGGCCGGTCGTTACCGGGAACTCCTTGCGCAGCCCGCGCACCTCGAGGAGGGGCGGCCCGCCGGGTGCGGCGGCGTGCTCGGCGTCGTCGGCGCGGGCCGGAGGCCGCAGGACGAGCTCGTCGTGGTGGACGCAGCGCACCGCCCCCGCGGGGAGCGCGACGAGGTCGATGGGATCTTCTGCACAGCGCGCCGTCGCGTACTCGCAGCGGGGGCGGAACCGGCACCCGCTCGTGATCTCCCCGGGCCGGGGCACCTGCCCATGGATGATGGTGAGCCGCTGGCCGGGCGTGGCCACCTGCGGCATGGAGGCCATCAGCGCTTCCGTGTAGGGGTGGCGCGGGCGGCGGAACAGGTCGTCGACCGACGCCTGTTCGACGACCTGGCCGGCGTACATCACCGCCACCCGGTCGCACAGGTCGGCGACCACGCCGAGGTCGTGGGTGACGAACAGCATCGCCATCCCCGTCTCGTCGCGAAGGGAGCGCAGCAGTTCGAGGATCTGCGCCTGCACGGTCACGTCGAGCGCCGTCGTGGGTTCATCGGCGATCAGCAGGCGCGGGTTGCACGACAGCGCCATGGCGATCATCGCCCGCTGGCGCATGCCGCCGGAGAACGCGTGTGGGTAGTCGTCCACGCGGTGTGCCGCGTCCGGGATGCCCACGTGGTCGAGCACCTCGACCGCCTTGGCTCGCGCCTCGGCTTTGGAGCACGGGCGGTGGGCGCGCACGGCGAGCGAGATCTGCTGGCCGATGGTGAACGCCGGGTTGAGGCTCGTCATCGGCTCCTGGAACACCATGGCGATGCGGTCGCCGCGCACCCGGCGCAGGTCGTCGGGTGCCATCCGCAGGAGGTCTTCGCCCGCGTAGCGCACCTGGCCGGCGCTGACCCTGCCGTTGGCACGGGGCACGAGCCCCATCACGGCGAGCGACGACACGGTCTTGCCGCACCCGCTCTCGCCGACGAGGGCGAGCGTCTCTCCGGCGCCCACGGTGAAGCTGACGTTCTCGACGGCCGGGACCCACTTGCCGTCGTTCACGAACTCCACGTGGAGCCCCTCGACCTCGAGCAGCGGCACAGCCGCTGCTCCCTCGGTCACGGTCATGCCCGCTCCCGCCCGAGCGCGTCGCGCATCCCGTCGCCGACGAGGTTGAAGGCGAGCACGGTCAGGGCGATGGCGAGCCCGGGGACGATCGTCCCCCACGGGTTGCTCAGGACGAACTGGTAGGCCTCCTGGAGCATGACGCCCCAGCTCGCGCTCGGCGGCTGTACGCCGAGGCCGAGGAAGCTGAGTCCGGCCTCGGCCAGGATGGCGTAGCCGAACGCCAGTGCCGACTGCACGATCAGCGGCGACGCCACGTTGGGCAGGACGTGGCGCACGAGCATCCTCACCGGCCCCGCGCCGGCGGACCGCGACGCTTCGATGTAGGTCTCCTCGCGCACCGACAGGACCTGGCCGCGGACGACGCGGACCATCCCCGGGACGAACGTGGCGGCCACGGCGATGATCACGTTGTGGAGGCTCTTGCCCAGCAGGGCGGCGACCGTGATGGCCAACAGCAGCGGCGGGAACGCGAACATGGCGTCCATGACGCGCATGACGACGCTGTCGGTGGGGCCGCTGAAGTAGCCGGCGATGAGGCCGAGCGGGAGGGCCACGATCAGGGCCAGCACCACGATGACGAACGCGGCCTCGAGGGAGATGCGCGCGCCGAAGATCACCCGCGAGAGCAGGTCGCGGCCGATGTCGTCGGTCCCGAGCCAGTGGGCCGCCGACGGGCCGGCGTTGAGCACCGGGAAGTTCTTCGTCGGCGAGTCGGGGGCGACCTCAGGGGCGAAGACCGCAATGACCGTCAGCGCGACGAGGAACACCAGGGCGGTCATCGCCGTCTTGTCGCGCACGAAGCGCGAGACGAGCCGGCTGCGCGCCGCCCTGCCGACGATCGTCGTCGCCTCGCCGGCCTGCCAGCTCACGAGACGCGCACCTTGGGGTTGAGGACGCCGTACATGATGTCGACGACGAGGTTGACCACGACGAACACGACGGCGGTGAGCAGGACCACGCCCTGCACGATGGGCAGGTCCTTGGCGTCGATGGCGCCAAGGATGTACTTGCCCATGCCGGGGATGGAGAAGATCTCCTCGATGATGACCGTGCCGCCCAACAGGTACGCGAACTGGATGCCGAGGATGGTCATGGCGGGCGTCAGCGCGTTCTTGAGGGCCAGCTGCCACACCACGCGGCGCTCGCTGATCCCCATCGCCCGCGCCGTGCGCACGTAGTCCTGGTCGAGCGTGTCGATCAGCGACCCGCGGACCTGGCGGGCGAGCGTCGCGGCACCGCCGAGCCCGAGGGCGATCCACGGCATCAACAGGTGCTTGGTCCATTGCAAGGGCGACGTGGAGAACTTGACGTAGCCGATGTCGGGTAGCAGGTGCACCTTCACGGCGAAGAGCACGACGAGGATGATGGCCAGCCAGAAGTCGGGCATGGCGATGCCGACGCTCGCGCCCACCGTCGCCGAGCGGTCGGCCACCGTCCCGGGCCGCGTGCCGGCGAGGATGCCGAGGGGGAGCCCGATGAGAATCGACATGACGAACCCGCCGAGCGCCAGCGAGAGCGTGAGCGGCAACCTCGTGGCGATGCCGTGAGCCACGCTCTCGTGCTGGAAGAGCGACTGCCCGAGGTCGCCGCGCACGACGTGCGTCAACCAGCGCCAGTACTGGGCGAGCAGCGGTTGGTCGAGGTGCAGCTGGTGGCGGATCCGCGCGATCTCGACCGGGTCGGCGTGAAGGCCCCCGGCGAGCGTGCGCGCCGGGTCGCCGGGCACGATCAGGACGAGCGCGTAGACCGCGAAGGTGATGATCAGCAGCAATGGCACCATCGCCAGCAGGCGACGGGCGACGAACGACCCCATGCGTTACTTCTTGATGAAGAAGCCTTCGAAGTCCGGGCGACACGGGTCGCTACCGGCATTGGGGCTGCCGCCGATCTTCGAGTAGTTCCACGCCAGCAGCTGCGCCTCGAAGGCGATCGGGGCCTCGAGCGCCTTGTCGGTCGTCTGCTGGGCCAGCTGCTGCGCGATGGGCTTGAGCGTCGCCGGGTCGAGGGTCCCCTGCCCCTGGATCATGAGCTGTTCGTAGTCGCCGCCCTGGACGGAACCCGTGAGCTTGGAGGTGAACCCGATGGCGCCGTACTTGTCGTAGAGCTCGCGGGCGTACTCCTCTTCCGCCGGGTACGGCAGGGCGATGGCGTCGTTCTCCTTGTGGATGTAGAAGCTGGTGAGGAGCGCGCTCGGGTCGACGGAGACGATCTTGACGGTGATGCCGGCCTTGGCCATCTCGTTCTGCAGCAGCGGCGCCTCGCGCTCGGACATCGTGATACCGCCCGGGATCACCAGGGAGAAGGTGATGCCGTTGGGGAAGCCGGCCTGGGCGAGGAGCTGCTTGGCCTTGTCCGGGTTGTAGGGGATGTACTCGTTGGCGACCGCCGGGTTGTAGGCAATCGGCTGGTCGGGTGCGAAGGTCTCATCGGTGACGATGCCGGTCCCGCCCAGGATCACGTTGTTGATCTCGTTGCGGTCGATGGCGTAGTTGATCGCCTGGCGGACGAGCTGGTTGTTGACCGGCGGCGTGTCGAGGCGGAACTCGATGGTCAGGTACTCGTGCGAGGACCGGATGTTGTACCCGAGGCTCGGGTCGGCCTTCACCACGGGGAGCGACTCGGGCATGAACTGCGTCATGTCGATGGAGCCGGCCTTGAGGGCGGCGACCGACGGCGGCCCGGTACCGACGTTGACGAAGTCGATCTCCGCCGGCTGGTACGCCGCGGCGTTCCAGTAGTCGGGGTTCTTCTTCAGCACCATCTTGGAGTTGTCGGCGCTCACGAAGACGTAGGGGCCCGAACCGACAGGGTGGGAGGCCGTCGACGAGGGTGCGAGGACCATGCCGTCAAGGTCGTTCCACGCGTAGAGCAGGTCGGCCGGGGTCGGGGACGAGAGGTCGAGCTGCAACGTCGTCGGGTCGACGACGTTGATGTCCTTGATGATCGCCAGCGACGTCCGCAGCGGGCTGGTCTTGATCTTGAGGATGCTCGCCTTGACGGCGGCGGCGTCCTCGGGGGTGCCGTCGCTGAACTTGACATTGGGCCGCAGGTGCAGCGTCAGCGACGTCCCGCCCGGGGTGAAGTCCCAGCTTTGGGCCAGCCCCGGCTTCAGGTTCCCCTGGGGGTCGAGCTGGGTGAGCGTGTCGTAGATGAGCCCCTGGTCGATCTTGTCGCAGGAGTTGAGGCTGGCCGCGGGGTCGAAGGTGTTCGGGGTGAAGACGTTGGAGAAGTCGACCCCGAACCGCAGCACGCCGTTGGGGTCGGGCGTGCCGCCGGCACTGACGCGGGTGCCGTACTTGCCGATCGTGGTCGGCGTGGTCACCGACACGGCGCTCCCGGTGGTCGCCGTCGATCCCACGGTGGACTTCTTGGTTCCGCTGCTGCAGGCGGCCGCAAGCGTGGCGGCGACGAGGCCAACCGCGACGAGGCGCAAACGGGCGCTCATGACTCCCCCCTGTCCGGCCCAAGTCGGGCGCTTGGCGAGCATAGGGCCTGCCGCCGCGCCCACCCCGGCGGCGCAAGCTGCTACCCATGGTGGGCGTGGACGACTCCGCCGAGACCCGGGCCTGGCCTGCCGGCTGGTACGCCGACCCGTGGTACAGCGGGCAGCAACGGTACTGGGACGGCGCGGCGTGGACCCCTCACGTGCAGCCGGCGGCGCCCGCCACCCCGGCCGCCGAGGCACCCGCGTGGGGCGATGACGCGACGGCAGGGGTATCCATGCGGGGCGCAGACGCGACGGCAGGGGCGTCCGCGTGGGGCGATCACGCCAAGGCAGCGGCGTCGGCGCGCGGGGACGACCCGACGGCGGAGGCACCGGCGTGGGGAGCGGCGGCGGCGACGGACGCGCCTGCGTGGGGAGCGGGGCCGACCACAGGACAGGCGTCGTCGACGGCGGGCTGGGGCGCTTCGACGCCGGGATGGGGCGCCGGGTCGGGCGACCCGTACGCGCCGCCGTGGGCGGCACCGGGCGGTGGCGACGGCTGGCTCCGCCCCCCTCCGGACACGGCGCCGCCTCGGCGCCCGGCGCGGTGGGTCGCCCTCGGGGTGATCGCCGTGGTCGTCGCCGTGGCCGCGGCGGCGATCACCGTCGCCAGCGGGGCCGGGCGGCCCAAGCACGTGGCGGCACGCGTCCCGATCGCCAATGGGGGCGGGGCGGCGGGGCCGTCCACGACCATCCCGCCGGCGGCGTCGAGCGACCCCAACGCCGGCCTGCTCAACCGCATCGACGTCACCCAGGCGGACGCGCCGGCGGGCGACATCGTGACGCTGCTCCAGGGCGGCAACCTCGTGAGCGACCAGGTGACGCTCGACCTGTGCAACGGCACGTACCCGAGTGAGTCGCTGCGCACGGCGCGGCGCCAGCTCGACCTCGACGATCGCACCGGCCGCACGCTGCTGAGCACCGAAGCGGTCCTGTACACGAGCCCGTCTGCGACCGCGCAGGCCTTCTCCGAGCTCAAAGCGCGGGGGGCCAATTGCCCGCAGACGTTCATCCCGCCCCCTCCCGGTGAAGACGCGCTGCCGGCGTCCAAGACCACCTTCAGCGCCCCGCCAGACGGGTCATGGCCCGCCGTCGCCGGTGTGGAGCGCCTGGCGTATGCCTTCACCACGTCGACCCAGGACGGCACGTCAGACGATTCGATCGCCGTGTACCTCCGCCACGGGCGCGCCCTGCTCGGCCTCTACTTCTCCAATCCCGGGCAGTTCGCCGGGCCCATCGCCGGGAAGACGACCGTCGAAGGGGTCGTGGGCGTGTTCGAGCAGCGCCTGGCCCAGCTGCCCGCCAGCGCAGTCAACGCCACCGTCCCTGCGCTGCCCCCCGCCGGCGGGATCTGACCCTCCGCGAAACGCGAACGTCGCGCCGCCGGAGCCGCATCCCCCCGGGCGCGCCAGGGGGCGCGTTCTGTAGCGTCACGCCATGGCCTACACCGTGGTTCTGATCGACGAGCCTGCGCCGATGGTCCGGCGCATCACCCTCAACCGGCCCGAGAAGCGCAACGCACTCAACCACGCCCTGCGCGGCGACCTCCTCAACGCCCTCAAGGAGGCTGACCAGGACGAGTCGGTCCGGGTGATGATCGTGCGCGGCGCGGGCAAGTGCTTCTCCGCGGGCTACGAGCTCGGCGGCGGCAACGAAGGCCTCGAGTTGCCCTTCTACACCCCGGGCGGCGACGGCCAGTGGCCTCGCCACGTCACCGAAGGGTGGATGAGCATCTGGGACCTGGCCAAGCCGGTCATCGCCCAGGTCCACGGCTACTGCCTGGCCGGCGGGAGCGAGCTGGCCACCGGGTGCGACCTCATCTACGTCGCGGAGGACGCCAAGATCGGCTACCCGGCGGTGCGCTTCGGCGTGCCGGACATGCACTTCCACGCCTGGTTCATGGGGATGCGCACGGCCCTCGAGATGATGCTCACCGGCGACTCCATCTCGGGCACGGAGGCGGCGCGGCTCGGGTGGGCCAACCGCGCCTTCCCGCTTGCGGAGCTTGATGACGCCGTGGTCGACATGGCCAGCCGTATCGCCCAGGTCGACCCGGAGCTCGCCCAGATGAACAAGCGGCTCGTGCACCGCCAGATGGAGATCGCCGGCATGCGCACGGGCATCCGCGTCGGTACGGAGATGTGCGCGCTCGGCACGCACACCAAGGCGCTCCAGCGCTTCGTCGCCCAGGCACGCAGCGAAGGCCTGACGGCGACGCTCAGCAAGCGCGACGCGCCGTTCCAGGACTACCGGACGGCTGAGGCGCACTGAGATGGACGACGTTGCCCGGCTGCTCGCAGTCGAGGAGATCAAGCGGCTCAAGGCCCGCTACTACCGGTGCATGGACACCAAGGACTGGGACGGGTTCCGCGACGTGTTCGCCGACGACGGCGAGATGGACATGCGCAGCGAAGCGGGCGAGGCAGGGCTGGCGCGCGGTAAGCAGAACATCGCCGATTTCGTCCGCGGTGCCGTCGACCCCGTCGTCACCGCGCACCACGGGCACATGCCCGAGATCGAGGTCACGTCGCCGACGACGGCGACGGGCATCTGGGCCATGGAGGACGAGCTGTGGTGGCCCGACGGGACGCACATGCACGGCTGGGGCCACTACCACGAGACCTACACGCTGACCGCCGATGGGTGGCGCATCCAGACGCTCAAGCTGACGCGGCTGCGCGTCGACCGCTAACGCGGGCGCTCGATCAGCTCGAGCATCTCGCCGTCGGGGCCGGGGAACAGCACGAACCGCAGGTCCGGTAGGCCCGGCCCCATCGACATCTCCACGGGCGCCGACAGACAGTGCACACCGGCCGCCGTGAGGGCGGCGACGTCCGCGTCGATGTCGTCGGTCCCGAGGGCGAGCCGCCAGATGCCGACGGTGTTGGCGGCTGCCGGTGCGGGCGCGGCGCCCCGGGCCTCGACGAGCGAGACGAACGCGTCCAGCCCGACGATGTCGCGGTAGAAGGCCTCCGACCGCGCGCGGTCGCTGCACGCGACGACGACGCCGGCCGGCCCGCCGCGACCCGGCTCGATGTCGAGGTCCGTCCCGTCGGGGTCGACGAGGGCGCGCGGTAGCGCGCCCGGCACGCCGACGCGCAGGCGCCGGAACCCGCACACGGCCCCGGGTGGGCGGGGCGCGGGTGGCGGCTGCTTCCACTCGAGCAGGTCCACGACCGTGGCCGCGAACCCCTCCGGCCCGCCCATCATCCACGCGTCCCACTGGGCGGACTCGAGCCCGAACCCCCCGCCCGGTTGCGGGGCGGCCGGCGCCGTCCGGGTGTGGGCCTGCAAGCCCACCTCGTCGCGGTAGAAGGCGAGCGAACGCGCCAGGTCGGTGCAGTTGACGTTGAGGTGGACCACGCCGCCGGCTCCCACGGGCACGAGCCGGAATCTACGCGGCTGGGTAGGTGGGCACCGTGGCGGCCGCCCCCGGGACGCCGATGCTCGACCGCGTGGAGCGCCTCCGCGACGTCATGGGCGGCGCCCTCGGGCGCGACCAGCGCCTGCCCGGGTGACCGCAGGTGGTCCCAACGCCGGCACCTGAGGTGCGAACCTTCGGTACGTGCGCCGCCCGGACGTGTCCGCCCCGCCGTCGGGCGCGCCGGTCGCGGCGCCCCCACGGCTGCGGGGCGCGCTGAGCGCGACGGAACTGGCCGAGGCTGCTGTCCTCGGCGACGTCACGGTGGCGCTGTGCCTGCTCGGGTTCGTGCTCCCCTTCGGCGCGGTGCTGATCGCACTCGCCGTTGTGCCGATGGCCGCACTCGGTGCGCGCCACCGCATCCGCGCCGTGCTCGCCGGCGCGTTCGCGAGCGGCGCCGTGGCCCTCCTCGCCGCGGGGACGGGCCTGGCGGGCAATGTCGTGTCGTGCGCCGTCGTCGGCGGGTTCGTCGGTGCGGCCATCCGGCGCGGGTGGGGCCGGTCCCGCACCGTCGGCATGGCCGCCGTCGCGTTGTGGCCTCCCATCGCGGCAGTCGCGGTCGCGGTGCTCGCGGCGTTCCCGCGCGCCCGCCGGCTCGCCCTCGAACAGGTGACCAACAGCTGGAAGGGCGTCTCGCGCGCGGCGCACCGCATCGGCGCTGGATCGGCCACGCGGCCCGGCGACCACTTCGTCCGCTGGTTGGTGACCTACTGGTGGGCCACCGCGATCGCCGGGACTGGGTTCCTGCTCGTGACGGGGGTGTGGGTGGTGTACACGCTGGCATCGCCCACGTTGCGGCGGGTGGGCCCGCAGCCGCCCCGCTGGCCACGGCTGGCGGACGCAGCCGGGCCGCCGGTGCCCGTCCCCGCCAGGCTCGACGAGGTCAGCGCCCGGTACCCCGGCGCGGGGCGCGACGCCCTGTCCGGCGTGTCGCTCGCCGTGGCGGCGGGCGAACTGGTGGCCGTCGTGGGGCCGAACGGCTCGGGCAAGTCGACGCTGACGCGCCTGCTCGCCGGGTGGGCGCCCAGCGCGGGCGATGTGGCCCGCCCCGGCCCCGTCGGGCTGGGCCGCCCTGGCGGCACGGCGATGGTGTTCCAACGGCCCGAGACCCAGGTGCTCGGCGTGCGCGTCCGCGACGACGTCGTGTGGGGCCTGGCGGCCGGGGCGCCGTTCGACGTAGCCGGGGTGCTGGCGCGCGTCGGCCTCGACGGCTTCGGCGAGCGGGAGACGGCGACGTTGTCGGGGGGCGAGCTCCAGCGCCTCGCCCTCGCCGCCGCCATCGCCCGTCGGCCCGCGCTCCTCCTGAGCGACGAGGCCACGGCCATGGTCGACCGTGAGGGGCGCGAGCAGGTGGTCGCCCTGCTGCGCGAGCTGGCCGAGGACGGCGCGGCGGTGGTCCACGTGACCCATCGCCAGGAGGAGGCCCAGCGCGCCGACCGGCGCTTCGCCCTCGAACGCGGGGTGCTGCTCCCGGGCGCCGCCCCGCCGCCGCCGCCGCCCGCGTCCCTGACGGCGCCGCCGCCGCCCGGACGCGTCCTCGTGGCGCTGCGCGGGGTGGGGCACGTGTACGCCGAGGGCACGCCCTGGGAGCACCGGGCGCTCGAGGGCGTGGACCTCGAGCTCCGGCAGGGCGAGGGTGTCCTCGTCGTCGGCGCCAACGGGGCGGGCAAGTCCACGCTGGCCTGGGCCATCGCCGGGTTGCTCGAGCCGTCCGAGGGGACGGTCGCCGCCCACGGGTGCCGCGTGGCCCTGTCGTTCCAGCACGCCAGGCTGCAACTGCTGCGCGCCACGGTGCGCGCCGACGTCCGGGCCGCGTCGGGGACCGACGACCGGGGCGCTGACGCCGCGCTGTGCGACGTGGGCCTGGACCCAGCGGTGTTCGGCGATCGCCGCGTGGACGAGCTGAGCGGGGGCGAGCAGCGCCGGGTGGCGCTCGCCGGCCTGCTGGCGGCCCGCACGCAGGTGCTCGTGCTCGACGAGCCCTTCGCCGGGCTCGACCGGGAGGGCAGGGAGGGCCTCGCCGCCGTGCTGGCACGCCTGCGCGCCTCGCGGCGCCTGACGCTGGTCGTCGTCAGCCACGACACCGACGGCCTCGACGGCGTCGTGGACCGCACGGTCACCCTCGACGGGGGGCGGGTGGCCGGCGCGCCACCGGCGCCCGCCGGGGCGCCCCCGCGGCGCGGCCGTACGCGGCGGCGCGAGCTCCACCTGTTCCGCGTCGTGCCGGGCGACAGCGCCGTGCACCGCCTCTGGGCGGGCACCAAGCTCATCGCCCTGCTGGCGCTGGCGGTCGCCCTGTCGGTCCAGCCCGGGTGGCCGTCGGTCGGGGTCGCCGCCGGCCTCCTCGGCGCCGGGCTGTGGCTGGCCCGCATCCCGCGGGGCGCGGCGCCCCGGTTGCCGCGGTGGTTCTGGGCTGGGGTCGGCATCGGCGGCCTGCTCGCCCTCGAGGCGGGCGGCGCACCGTTCGTGCACATCGGAGGGGCGCGTATCGGTACCGGCGCGCTGGGCGAGTGGGCGCGCGCCACGGCGCTGCTCACCGTCCTCCTGTTGTTCGCCGCACTCGTCTCGTGGACGACACGGCTGGCTGCGGTCGCCCCGGCGCTCCGGCGGCTCCTCGCTCCCCTCGGGCGCCTCGGGCTCCCTGTCGGCGAGTGGACCGCGGCAGTCGCGCTGGCCATCCGCTGCCTCCCGCTGCTCGTGGACGAGACCCGCACCCTGGCGGCCGTGCGCCGCATGCGCGAGCCGTACCGGCCACGGGCCAGGCGCCGGATCGTCCGGGAGGCGCTCGACCTGCTCACCGCGGAGCTCGTCGTGGCCCTGCGGCGCGCCGATGAGCTGGCGGCGGCGATCGAGGCCCGGGGCGGCCTGGGCGCCATCGCCGATGACCCGTCCCGTCCGGGCTGGCGTGACGCCATCGCGCTCGCCGTCGTGGCCGTGGTCGTGGCGGCGATCGTCGTGCTGTAAAACCAACGTCAGGTTCCCCGTGCCCGATTTCGTCTTCACCGAGCTGCTGCCGATCGACCACGGCCACCCCGGCACCCCGTGGCGGCTCGTCACGACCGAGGGCGTCACCGCGGACGGCGGCTTCCTGCGCGTCGACCCCGCCGTGCTCACGCGGTTGGCGTTCGAGGCCGTGCACGACATCTCGCACCTGCTGCGCCCCGGACACCTCCAGCAGCTGCGCAACATCCTCGACGACCCGGACGCGTCGGCGAACGACCGGTTCGTGGCGACCGACCTGCTGAAGAACGCGTGCATTGCCGCCGGCGGTGTGCTCCCCATGTGCCAGGACACCGGGACGGCGATCGTGATGGGCAAGAAGGGCGAGCGGGTACTCACCGGAGGGCGGGACGAGGAGGCGATCAGCCGGGGCGTCTTCGACGCGTACACGCAGCTCAACCTGCGGTACTCGCAGATGGCACCGCTGTCGACGTGGGACGAGGTCAACACGGGGACCAACCTGCCGGCGCAGGTGGAGGTTTCCTCTGTCGCCGGCGACGAGTACGAGCTGCTGTTCATGGCCAAAGGCGGCGGCTCCGCCAACAAGAGCCTGCTGTTCCAGGAGACCAAGGCGCTCCTCACACCGTCGAAGCTGCTCGAGTGGCTCGACGAGAAGCTGCGCACGCTCGGCACCGCGGCGTGCCCGCCCTACCACCTCGCGCTCGCCATCGGGGGCACCTCGGCCGAGTACGCGCTGAAGGTCGCCAAGCTGGCATCGGCGCGCTACCTCGACACCCTCCCGACGACGGGGTCGCCCGCCGGCCATGCGATCCGCGACCCGTCGTTCGAGGCGGAGGTCCTGGCCCTCACGCAGCGCTTCGGCATCGGTGCCCAATTCGGCGGCAAGTACTTCTGCCACGACGTGCGCGTCGTGCGGCTGCCGCGCCATGGCGCCTCGTGCCCGGTCGCCATCGCCGTGTCGTGCTCCGCCGACCGCCAGGCGCTGGCGCGCGTCGCGGCTGACGGCGTGTGGCTCGAGCAGCTGGAGACCGATCCGGCGCGCTACCTGCCCGAGGTCGCCGACGAGGACCTGGGTAGCGACGTGGTGCGCATCGACCTGCAGGCTCCGATGGACGAGGTGCGGGCCACGTTGAGCCGTTACCCGGTGAAGACGCGCGTGTCGCTCACCGGCCCGATGGTGGTGGCGCGGGACATCGCCCACGCGAAGATCGCCGAACGCCTCGACCGCGGCGAGCCGATGCCCGCCTACCTGCGTGACCACTGCGTGTACTACGCGGGGCCGGCGAAGACGCCCGATGGGTACGCCTCCGGCTCGTTCGGGCCGACCACTGCGGGGCGCATGGACTCCTACGTCGAACGGTTCCAGGCGGCGGGTGGCTCCTACGTCATGTTGGCGAAGGGCAACCGCAGCAAGGCGGTAACCGACGCCTGCCGGCGCCACGGCGGCTTCTACCTGGGGTCCATCGGCGGGCCGGCGGCGCGGCTGGCCCAGGACTGCATCCGGCGCGTCGAGGTGCTCGAGTACCCAGAGCTCGGCATGGAGGCCGTCTGGCGCATCGAGGTCGAAGACTTCCCCGCCTTCATCGTCGTCGACGACAAAGGCAACGACTTCTTCCAGGAGGTGTCCACGCCGGTCGCCCTGCGGCGCTGATGGGCGGCTGCGCGACGACGACAGGCGGGGCCGGTTGATGGGCTTCACGGTGACGGCCACGCCCTACGGCCGCCCGGCGGCGGACCTGCTCGCCGCACAGGTGCGCGACCTGAAGGGCGGCGACCCGCTGGCCCCCGTGACCGTCATCGTCCCCGCGACGTACGCGGGGATCTCGGCCCGCCGCCGCCTGGCCCGCGACGGCGTCGCCGCGGTGACGTTCCTGACCGTGCAGCGCCTCGCTGAGCGTCTCGCCGCGCCGGCGCTCGCTGCCGCCGGCCGGCGGCCCGCGCCCCCGGCACTGGTCGCCGCCGCCGTCCGCCGCGTCCTGCACGAGCGCCCGGGCGTGTTCGCGCCGGTCGCCGGCCACCCGGCGACGGAGGACGCGCTGGTCGCGGCGTACGCGGAGCTGCGCGGCGTCAGCGAGGCCGCGCTCGACGCGCTCGCCTCCCGGAGCCGGCGTACCCACGACATCGTCGCCGTCCACCGCGGGGTGCGCGCCCTGCTCGAGGGCGCGTGGCACGACGAGCACGACCTGATCGCCGTGGCCGCAGCGGCGCCGGCACCGGAGGCCCTCGGCCATGTCATCGTGCACCTCCCGCACCGCATCGCTCCCGCGACCGCAAGGTTGCTCGCCGCCCTCGCCGCCCGCGTGGCGGTGACCGTCAATGTCGGGCTCACCGGCGAGGACGTGGCGGACGCCCCGCTGCGCGCCGGCCTGGCGCGCGCGGGGGTCGACGTGCCACCGGTGGCGTGGCAGCCGCCCGTCGCCCACGCGGTCATCAGCACGAGCGACGCCGACGAGGAGGTGCGCGCTGCCGTGCGGACGATCCTCGATGCCGCCCGCGAGGGTGTGCCGTTCGCGCGCATGGCGCTCGTCTGGGGCAGTGACGAGCCGTACGCGCGCATCGTCGAGGCCCAGCTCGAGGGCGCGGGGATCGCGCGGAACGGCACGCCCGTCCGCACGGTCGCGGAGAGCGCCGCAGGGCGCACGGTGCTGCGCCTGCTCGCGCTCCCAGACCGCCGCTTCCGGCGAGCGGACGTCATGGCCGTGCTCAGCGGCGCGCCGGTGACCGGTCGCGACGGGCGGCTGGTGCCCGTGGCCGCGTGGGAGCGCATCTCTCGCGACGCCCAGGTCGTCGACAACGACGACTGGGACCGCCTGCTCACGGCGCACGCGCTGCGGCTGGACGCCCGCGCCACGGAAGCCGCCGCGGACGAGCGCGACGGGCTGGCGTCCCATCTCCAGGCCGATGCCGCGCAGGCGCGCGCCCTCGCCCGGTTCGTCGCCGGGCTGCGCGCGTCGCTCGAGGCCGCCGCGACGGAGCCGACGTGGGCCTCGTTGTCCGCGCGCGTGTCGCAGCTGGTGTCGTCGCTGCTCGCCGGGGGCCGTGACCGGTGGCCCGACGAGGAACAGCGCGCCGCGGACCGCGTTGAAGTGGCCATCGAGGGGCTCGGCGGGCTCGACGCCATCGGTGGCGCACCGGCGACGATCGACGTGTTCCGACGCTCGCTCGACGCGGCCCTGCGCGGCGCGCTGCGCCGGTCCGGGAGGTTCGGCGAGGGCGTACTCGTCGGCCCGCTGTCGGTGGTGACGGGGCTCGACCTCGACCGCGTCGTCGTCCTCGGCCTCGCCGAGGGGACGTTGCCATCGGCACGCCTCGAGGACTCGCTCCTCCCGGACGCCGACCGCGCCGCAACGGGCGGCGAGCTCCCGCTGCTGCGCGATGCGCAGTTCGAGGAGCGCCGGCGGTTCCTCGCGGCGGTGGCCGCCGCAGGCCATGCGACCCTGTGCACGCCGCGGGGCGACCTCCGCCGCCCGGGCGACCGGGTGCGGTCCCGGTGGCTCACCGGCCTGGGCACCGCGCCGGGCGTCGTCGGCCAGCTGTCGCTGTTTGACGCGCCGGTCGTCGACTCGACGGTCGTGCCCTCGTTCACCGGTGGGATCAGGACGGCCGCCTTCGCCGCCACCGAGCAGGAGTTCAACCTGCAGCGGTTGCTCCGCGGCGGGCGCATCACCGGCGACGAGGTCGTCGCCGCCGGGGTGGCGATGGCCCGGGCGCGGGCGAGCGGCGAGTTCACGCGCTACGACGGCAACCTCGCCGGGGCCGGCATCGCCCCGCCGTCCCGCTCCGACGTGACCTCGGCGACACGGCTCGAGACCTGGGCCGCATGCCCGTTCCGGTACTTCGCCGAGGTGGTGCTCGGCGTCGACGTGCCGGAGACGCCCGAGCGCGCGTTCCAGATGAACCCGCTCGATCGCGGCAGCCTCGTGCACGACGTGCTGGACCGGTTCGTCGGCGGGGTGATCGCGGGCGGGCCGAGCGACGCCGGGCACCTGCGCGCCGTGGCCGAGGGCGTGTTCGCCGAGTACGAGGCGCGCGGGGTGACGGGCCGCGACATCTTCTGGCGGCGCGACCGCGAGCGGCTGCTCCGCGACCTCGTCGAGCTGCTACGGCAGGACACGGGCCGCGGGTACACGCCGCTGCGGACCGAGCTGCGCTTCGGCCCTCCCGACCCGGTGCGCTTCGCGCTCGGCGACGGCCGCGTGATCGCGTTCCGCGGCGCCGTCGACCGCGTGGACGAGGACGCGGACGGCGGGCTGCTCGTGACCGACTACAAGACCGGGTCGTCGCGGCGGTACCAGGGCCTGTCGGCGGCCGACCCGACGGCGGGCGGCCGTCGCTTCCAGTTGCCGGTCTACGCGCTGGCGGCACGCGCCGCGGTCGGGCGGCCGGGAGCCCCCGTCGAGGCCGAGTACTGGTTCGTGACGAGCAAGTGGAAGTTCCAGCACGTCGGCTACGTCGTCGACGACGACGTGCTGGCGCGGGTGGGGGAGGTGCTGGGCCGGCTCGACACGTTGATCGGTGGGGGCGCGTTCCCGCCCGTGCCGACGGCGGACATGTTCGTGCCCTGGGTCGAGTGCGAGTTCTGCGACCCCGACCACCTCGGGCCGGGCGAGCGGCGGCGCGACTGGGAGCGCAAGCGGGAGGCGCCGGCGCTGGCGGGGTTCCGGGAGCTGCTCGGTGACGGGTGACGTGACGGGTGGCGTGACGGGTGACGTGACGGGTGACGTGACGGGTGACGTGACGGGTGACGCGCCCCCCGGTGCGCTGAGGGGTGATCCACCCCCGGGCGCGGTGACGGTGGACGCGCCCCCGGACCAGGTGGCACGCGCGCGCGTCGCCGGGGCGCTCGACGAGACACTGTTCGTCGAAGCCGGCGCCGGGTCGGGTAAGACGACCGCGCTCGTGGACCGGTTCGTCGGCCTCGTGGAGGCCGGCGTCCCGGCCGACCACATCGCCGCCATCACCTTCACCGAGCAAGCGGCGCGCGAGCTCGGCGAGCGCATCCGGCGGCGGCTGGGCGAACGCGCGACACCCGTGTGCGCAGCGGCCCTCGACGTCCTCGACCGCGCCGCCATCTGCACGCTGCACGCGTTCGCCCAGCGCGTGCTGTCCGAGCACGCTGTCGAAGCGGGGCTGCCACCGCGCTTCGACGTCCTCGACGAGATCGCGTCCGACGAGGTGTTCGACCGCAGATGGGACGTGATGGTCGACCAGCTGCTCGAAGACGCGCGCCTCGAGATGCCGGTACGCGTCCTCGCGGCGTGCGGGCGCACCCTCGAGGACCTTCGCGACCTTGCCACGCAGCTCCGCGACAACTGGGACCTGCTCGACGTGGAGCCGGTCCCGACCGGGGCGCTGGAGGTCGATATCGGCGGGCTGTGCACGTCGCTCGACGCCGTGCTCGCCATGGGGGACCGGTGCGCGGACCACGACGACAAGCTGCTGCGTGCCCTCGACGACCTCGCCGCGTACCGGGAGCGGCTCATCTCCGCGGTCGCCACGGACGAGCGCGTGGAGGTCCTGCAGGATGCCAGCGCCTTCAAGGTCGGCGGCGTGGGCAGGCAAGCGGCGTGGGTCGGGTGTTCGCCCGCCGAGGTCCGCGCCCTCATCAAAGAGCTCGACGTGGTGCGTGACACGCTTGCCGGCGACGCCGTCAACGCCGCGGTGCGGCGCCTGGGCGCGCACATCGCCGCCTTCACGATCGACGGGGTGGAGGAGCGGCGGCGCGAGGGCACCCTCGAGTTCCACGACCTGCTGGTCCTCGCCCGCGCCGTCCTGCGCGACCCGCGGAACGGGTGGCCGGTGCGGCGCGCCCTGGCGTCGCGCTACGAACGCCTCCTCCTCGACGAGTTCCAGGACACCGACCCGATCCAGGTCGAACTGGCGCTCCTCATCGCGTCGGACGACCCGGAAGCCGGCTCCAAGGAGTGGGACGAGATCGTCACGCGGCCCGGCGCGGTCTTCTTCGTCGGGGACCCGAAGCAGTCGATCTACCGCTTCCGGCGGGCCGACATCGGCACCTTCATGGACGTGCGCGACCGCTTGCATCCCGGTGTGGAACACCTGACCGCCAACTTCCGCAGCGGGGAGCGCGTCGTGGCGTGGGTCAACGCCACGTTCAGTTCGCTGATCGTCGAATGCGCCCGGGCGCAGCCGGCGTACATCCCGCTCGACGCCCGGCGCGCCGACGCTCCCTCGGGCCCTCCGGTGGAACTCCTCGGACTGGATGTGCTCCCGCCGGGGACGCCCGCGGCCGAGGTGCGTACGCGGGAGGCCGAGGCGGTCGCCGCTGCCGTCACCCGCGTCATCGCCAACCGCTGGGCCGTGCAGGACGGGGACGGCTGGCGGCCGGCGAAGGCGAGCGACATCTGCGTCCTCGTGCCGGCGCGGACGTCGCTGCCGTTCCTCGAACGGGCGCTCAGTGGCGCCGGGGTGCCCTACCGGGCGGAGACGTCATCGCTCGTCTACGGGACACGCGAGGTGCGTGACCTGCTGGCGGTGGCGCGCGCCATCGACGACCCGACGGACCAGCTGGCGTTGCTGACCGCGCTGCGGACCACGGCGTTCGGGTGCGGCGACGATGACCTGTACACATGGCGGGCGGCGCGAGGCCGGTGGGACCACCACCAGGCCCCCAAGCCCGACGACGTCGATGCCTCGCACCCCGTCGCCGCCGCGATGGCGTGGCTCGCGGGCATGTCCCGCGCCCGCGCCTGGATGTCGCCCAGCGCGGTCCTCGACCGGATCGTGCGCGAACGGCGCGTGCTCGAGGTGGCGTTCGCCGGCCCGAGGCCCCAGGACCTGCTCCGGCGGGTGCGGTTCGTCGCCGACCAGGCGCGCGCGTGGGAGGAATCCGCGGGCGGCAGCCTGCGCGACTACCTGACATGGGTGGCGCGCCAGAGCGCGCCGACGTCGCGCGTCGTCGAGGCGGTGCTGCCCGAGACCGACGAGGACTCGGTGCGGATCATGACCATCCACGCCGCCAAGGGCCTCGAGTTCCCGGTCGTGGTGCTGTCCGGCATGACGTCGCGGCCGTCGGCGCGCCCCGGCGGGGTCCGCGTCGTGTGGGACGGGCGCCGTTGGGAGGCGAGCTTCGCCAAGGGTGTCGCCACCCAGCAGTTCGAGGAGGTCCTTCCCGTGCAGGAGATGCTCGACTCCGAGGAGCGCCGCCGCCTGTTGTACGTGGGCGCCACCCGGGCGCGCGACCACCTGCTCGTCTCCGTGCACCGCGTGGAGCGCAACATCGCCGACCCCACGCTGGCCGAGCTCGTGTGGGAGGCGGCCCCGCGCGAAGGCGCGTTCTACGAGGCCCCGGGGGCGAGCGGGGCGGCCACCGCGGCGCCGGCCCGCCGCCTCACGCCGCCCGCAGGAGCGACGGAGCTGCCCGATCGCGCCGAGTGGGAGGCAGAGCGTGCCGCGGCGTTGGGCGCCGCGTCGCGCCGCCTCACCACGTCGGCCACGCGGCTGGCCGAGGAGATCGCCGCCCGCCGGGCGGGCGACGAGGCCGCCGACCCCGGGTTGGCCAAAGATGCGCGCGACCTCGAGCTGCCCGCGTGGCAGAAGGGCCGCTACGGCACCTCGATCGGCCGGGCCGTCCACGCCGTGCTCCAGACGGTGGACCTGGCCACGGGCCACGGCCTGCCCGAGGCAGCGGCCGCACAGGCCGCGGCCGAAGAGGTGCTCGGCCGCGAGGACGTCGTGGACGCGCTGGTGCGGTCCGCGCTCGCGTCCGACGTCGTGCGCGACGCGGCGGCCCGCGCCCATTGGCGCGAGGTCTACGTCGGTGCGCCGGTCGGCGGCACGGTCGTCGAGGGGTACATCGACCTGCTGGTGCGCGGCGACGACGGGCTCGTGATCGTCGACTACAAGACCGACGCCGTGCGCGACGACGCCGACCTTGCGGCCAAGGTCGCCCGCTACCGCCCGCAGCTCGCCGCCTACGCGGCGGCGACCGAGGCCGCCATCGGGGAGCACGTTGCGCGCGCCGTGCTGCTCTTCCTCTCGCCGGCGGGTGCCCGAGCCGTCACCATCACCGACCTGGACGCTGCGATGGCCGCCATGCGCACCGAGCTGGCGGTGACGTAAGGCCGCTCACCCCTCGCGTATGGCGCGGAAGCACCGGCGCACCTCATCGACGAACAGCTCCGGCTGTTCGAACGCGGCGAAGTGGCCGCCCCGATCGGGCTGGTGGTAGTAGCGCAGGTCCGTGAACCGCTGCTCGAGCCAGCGCCGCGACGGCCGGAAGATCTCGCCCGGGAAGATCGAGCACCCCGTGGGCACGCTCACCGTGTCGTGGGGGACTTCTCGGAAGCTCTCCCAGTAGAGCCGTGCGGACGACGCCCCGGCCGACGGGAGCCAGTAGAACATGACATTGTCGAGGAGCCGGTCCTTGGCGAACGTGGCGCCTGGTTCCGACCACTCGTGGAACTTCTCGACGACCCAGGCGCACTGGCCGACCGGCGAGTCGGCGAGCGCGTACCCGAGTGTCTGCGGGCGCGTGGACTGCTGCGTGGAGTACCCGACGCCCCAACGCCGGTGCCGGGCCATGTCGTCGAGGGTCGAGCGCTCGGCGTCCGTGAGGTCGTCGAACGTCGAGCGGTCGGGGCGGACGATCGGCATGTTGACGTGGATCCCCACCAGGCTGGCGGGGTGGCGCATGGCCATCGTCATCGAGACCATCGACCCCCAGTCGCCGCCTTGCGCCGCGTACCGGTCGTACCCGAGGCCGCGCATCAGCTCGTCCCACGCCGCGGCGATGCGGACGACGTCCCACCCGGTCGCCGCCGGCTTGTCGCTCCACCCGTAGCCGGGCAACGACGGGCACACCACATGGAACGCGTCCGCCGCGTCACCGCCGTGCGACCGCGGGTCGCTCAGCGGGCCGATGACGTCGAGGAACTCGACGATCGACCCCGGCCACCCGTGGGTCATGATGAGCGGGAGCGCGTCGGGCTCGGGCGAGCGCACGTGCAGGACGTGGAGACCGAGGCCATCGATGACAGCCCGGTACTGCGGGAGGGCGTTGACGCGCGCCTCAACGGCGCGCCAGTCGTACTGCTGCGCCCAGTACGTGCACAGGTCCTCCATGTACGCAAGCGGTGCTCCCTGCGACCAGTCGAGGGCGTCCCCGTCGGCGACGGTTTCGCGCTCGGCCCACCGCGTCCGCCGAAGGCGGTCACGGAGGTCGTCGAGGTCCGCCTGCGGCACCTCGATGTGGAACGGGGTCAGCTCCATGTCGTGCGCCTCACGGGCGGACGGTAGCCCACCGCCGCCGGGCGCCTCTCAGGCGACCCGTCCGCAGCTCAGGGGATCGAGGCTCCTCAGCCGGCGCCGCCGCTCAGGCCGCGCCACCGCTCACGCGACCCCCGCGCCGCTCGCGCGACGCGCTCGCTCAGGCGACCGTGCGTTCGGCCGACGGCCGCCCGGCTGCGTCCCACGCGGCGAACGCGTCGCACCGGTCGGCAAACGGGCACCAGTCGCAGAGGGCGCCCGTCTGGGCCGGGAAGTCCCACGCGTCGTAACACGCCGTCGCCTCCGCCCAGATCGCCTGCGCTTCGGCGCGCGCCAGCTCGAGGTCGGCGTCGCGCAGCCGGAGGGTCACGGTCGTCGGGCGGGCATCGGCGAGCGAGCGCTGGGCGAAGAAGGCGCGCCGGCGGGCGTCCGTGGCCTCGACGAGCAAGGCGGCCACTTCATCCGGTGCAGCCGCCTGCGCCCCGCACAGCTGCTCGGCCGCGCACATCGCCGCGGCGGCCGCCGCCTCGGCGGCTGCGGCGCGGGCGCCGGCGCGGCCGGCATCGTCGCCGTCCGCCCGGGCGACGGCCGCGGCGCGTGCGGCTGACGCCGCGGCCGCTACCTCACCGATGGCCTGCATCGCCTCCTGCCACCCGCACCCCGCCGCCGCCACAACGGCCTCTTCGGCCGCCGCCGCAGCCTGCACGCACCGATCCGCGCGCGCCGCCGCCGACAGCTGGGGGCTCACGAACAGCAGCCGGAGCTCGGTCACGCGTTGGCCAGTCGCCTCGAGGAGCGCCGCGTACGTGCGCAGCTGCCCGAGCTTCTCCTCGCGTTCGTCCTTCCACGCCGGTGCCTTGCCCGACTTGTAGTCGGTGACGACCAACCCGTCGGTGCCGAGGTCGACGCGGTCGATGATGCCGTACACCGGCGCCCCGCCGAGGTCGGCGCGGACCTCCTGCTCGGTCCCGATGACGGTGACGCGGTTGGGGTCTTCGATCTGGAAGTACCCGGCGATGCCGGCCCAGGCGCGTTGCTTGAACGCGCGCGTCGCGACGTCGTCGAGCGCCAGCTCAGCGAACCGGCTATCGGGGTCGGTGCAGAACGGCGCCCACAGTTCGCCGGCAATCCGGCGCGCTTCGTCGGCCGTCCGATGGCCCGGAGGCGCCGCCATCAGGTGCTCGAGGACGAGATGGACGAACGAACCGCATACGGCCGGTTCGCTGGGCTCGACGTCGAGGCGGAGGATCTTTTCGAAGAAGAACCGCTTCGGGCACTGCCGCCACGTCGCCATCGACGACGGCGAGAGCGACGCCACCATCGGTGGGCGCCCGTCAGCATGCTCGAGTGCGTGCACGCCCGGCATCCCTTCCGCGCCCGGACGCAGGTCTGCGGCACGATCGGGCAGGTCGGCCGTGCCCTCCGCCACCGCGACCAGCACCGACTGCTCCACCATGCCCGGAGTGTACGGGCCCCCTCTGACGCCCACGTGGATTCGGGGCCGCCGATGTGCCGGGGGCCGCGGCCCACCGTGGGGCCCCCGCCCTCAGGCCTGGCCGCTCCCGGTCGCCGACCATTGGTCGAGGAACTGCTCGAGTTCCTGGGGCTCGAGCGGGCGCCCGAGGAGGTACCCCTGCCCGCTGTCGCAGTTCTCCCCGCGCAGGCGCGCCAGCTGGCTCGGGTCCTCGATCCCCTCGGCGAGCGTCTCGAGCCCGAGGGCGCGGCCCAGCTGCACGAGCGTGTGCATGAGGGCCGCCGACTCACGCGTCTCATCGATCGACGCGATGAACGAGCGGTCGATCTTCAGGGCGTCGACGGGGAACTGCTCGAGGTACGCGAGCGAGGAGTAGCCCGTACCGAAGTCGTCGATCGCCACCCGCACGCCGAGCTCCTTCAGGAGGCGCAGCCTCCGGACGGTGGCCTCCGCGTCGCGCATCAAGACGGTCTCGGTGACTTCGATCACGAGGTCCGCCGCGTCAAGGCCGCTCGCCGCCAGCGCGTCGGCGACGTCGTCGAGGAACGCGTCGGTCTCGAGCTGGCGCATCGAGACGTTGACGGAGACGCTCAGGCGGCGGCCCGGCTGCTGCCATGCCACCGCCTGCCGGCACGCTTCGTGCAACACCCATCGGCCCACGCTCAAGATAAGGCCGGTCTCTTCGAGCATCGGGATGAACTGATCGGGGCCGATCACCCCGCGCACGGGGTGGCGCCAGCGCAGCAGCGCCTCCACGCCCGACACCGTCATCGTCTCGAGGGTGAACACGGGCTGGTACACGATGAACAGCTCGTCGGTCAGCCCGGCGCGCAGGTCCATCTCCAGCTCCAGGCGGTTCAGCACCGCAGACTGCATCGCCGGCTCGAACAGCGCGAAGCAGCCCTTCCCCTGCGCCTTGGCGCGGTACAGCGCGATGTCCGCGTCGCGGAGCAGGTCGTTCGCCGTCGTCCTCCCCGTGGCGATGCCGATGCTCGCCGCGATGGCGATCGGCGCCGCTTCGTAGCCCTTCAGGAAGAACGGCGCCCGCAGGACGTCGAGCACGCGCTGGGCGACGAGCTCCGGGCCGGCCGCCATGGAGACGTCACCGACGAGCACGACGAACTCGTCGCCACCCAGGCGCCCGACGGTGTCGCTGCCGCGCAGGACAGCGGTGATCCGCGATGCGACCGCCTGGAGCAGCTCGTCGCCCGCGCCATGGCCGAGGGTGTCGTTGATCGTCTTGAAGTTGTCGAGGTCGATGAACAGCGCCGCAGCCTCGTGGTTGTCGCGGTGCGCCCGCTCCAGGAGGTGCTCGGCGCGGTCGAGGATCAGGGCTCGGTTGGGGAGGCCCGTGAGCGAGTCGTGCAGGGCCTGGTGGCGGACCTGGTCGAGCAGCTGGGCATTGCTCATGGCACTGGCCGCCTGGCCGGCCAGGCCGCGGAGGCGGTCGGCGAGTTCTCGGTTCCCGGTGATCCGGCTGGCGTCGTCATCGACGCTGACCGCGATCCACCCGGCGACGTGGCCGTTCGACGTGATCGGGAACGTCGCCGCGGCCGCCGAGCCGAACATGGCGAGCGCGTCGCCGATCCCGCTGTGCGGTGTGGGCTCCCCGGCGACGTACACGCTCATCGCCGCGTACTGCGGCCGGTCCGCGCCGATGTCGAAGCACTGGCCGTCGAGCGCGGCCACCTGCTCTGCGGTGAACCCGGCGAGCCCCGCGACACGGCAGGTCCTCCTGTCGCGGTCCGGGATGGCGACGACCGCGCGGTCACATCCGATGACGGCGGGGACTGCACGCGCGACGCGCGCCGCGATCTCCTCGACCGTGCCCGGCTCGGCGAGCGTCGAGGCCAGGCCGAGGAGCGCGTCCGATGTCCGCACCTGACGCCGCACCTCCTCAACCGCCGCGGCCGAGTCCAGCGCGGCCGCGGCCAGCCGGGCGAAGGCCTCGAGCAGCGAACGCTCCTGCGGGAAGAAGCTCGCGCCCGGATGGATGGCGGCCAGCCGCCCGTAGTGCTGGCGCGTCGACGCCACGTCGGTCACGAGCCATGACTCGTCACCCGCGCTGTCGTCGCGCAACAGCGCGGCGGCGATCGTCGCCGCTTCGTCGTCGGCGACGCCTTCGGAGAACACGCGGTCGGTCCCACTGAGGGCGAGCACGAACACCGGTGCCGGCACGGCGCGCGCCGCGGCCTCGAGCACTCGCGGCAGGACGGCGTCGAGGTCGTCACCGCCCACGAGGTTGGCCACCGCCCGCTCGAACGCTTCGAGGCCGCCCTCGAGGAGGGCGGCGCGCATCTGCCAGTACTCGGCCCGGTGGGCGGCGTCGTCGGTGACCTGCCACCGCACGCGGATCGTGCACGCCGGCGCCCCGTCGCACTGGCAGGTCTCCTCGGTGACCTCGCCCGGCGGGAACCCGAACAGCACGGGCGTGGCGGCCACCAGGCCCATCGAGAGCCAGCACCACTCCTTGAACGGCTCGAACCCCGGCAGCAGGTGCGAACGGATGAGCCACTCCGTCGGGCCCACCTCCTCGCTGTCCTGGCGCACGATCGGCGCGAGCCCCGCGGCCGCCGTCGACACCTCCGCGTACAGCGCGCCGGGCGAGCCGAGGGCCTGCAGGACCGCCGCGTAGTCGGGCGCGGTGATGTTCGAGAACCCGCTCATCGCCGGCGCGTACAGGTGCTCGGGGCCCCCGAGGACCGTGGCGGCGGCCTCGAGGATCCGCCGGCACTGGCTGTAGGAGCTCCACGTGCCCGGCTCGCACAGCCGCTCGGCGGACCGCTCCTCGCCGGCGAGCTCCAGCGCCCGCTCGAGCGCAGCGCCGCCCACGCGGTCGCGCAGGTGCGTCACGACCATGGTCGTCGTGATCGAAGAGAAGTGGTGGGGCGTCTCGTCAGCGCTGGGCATACCGGTCCCCCCGTCCCGTCGGCGTGCCGGCGCCCGAACTGAGCCCCAGAACTGAGCCCCCAGAACTGAGCCCCAGGACCGGGCCTCGGACTGAGCCCGAACTGGCCGTGGCCCCCCTGGGGCGGCGTAGTTGTCAGTGGGGGTGGGGATCATGGGGGCATGGCCCGCGCCGCAACCCAGCAGCCGCTCCCACTCCGCCTCGTCGACGACGATTGGCGTCTCGACGAACGCACCCGCGAGGTCGGCCGCCGTGGCCTCGCCGAGGCGCGGGCGGCGCTCGCTGCCGCCGCCCGCCGCACCGACCGGGCGAACCTGACCGGGCCGCGGTCCGGGCGCGCCGCATGATCGCCATGGGCCGGCCGCCGGCCGCCGGCAGGGGACGACGGGCGCCCGATATCCGCTTGCAGGCGCACGGTTACGGGGCCACCGTGGGACGGTGCACCTGTACCTGGCGATGGCCCTTGCCGACGCCCGGCGCGCCGAGCTCGAAGCGCTCGCCCGCCGGCGCGTGGCCGTCGCGCCCGCCCGCCGCCGGCGCGCCCGGGGCCGCGCCCGTGTCGCCGTCGGGGTGCGCTTGATCGGGCTGGGGCTCCGGTTGGTCGACCTCCCGGCCGACCTGCCGCTGGGGCACGACTGGGCCTGACGTCGACGAGGGCCCACGCCCGGGCTTCGGTACGGTGTGCCTGGCGCCGGCGCGTGGTGCCCGGCGCCGTCCCGCCCCGCCGCGTGGGCGGGTGCTGCTCCGACCGAGATGGGGGTGACGATCGGTGACGACGATCTTGCTGGTGTTCTCCGACGCAGTGGCGGGCCGGGAGGCCGAGTACGACGAGTGGTACGAGCACACCCACCTCCCCGAACTCCTCGCCCTCCCCGGCTTCATCGCCGCGCAGCGGTGGGTGCGGGGCGAGCCCGCGGCTCAGGGCTTCCCGGTGCCCGCGCAGGGCAATCTCGCCATCTACGAACTGGAAGGTGACGGGGAGAAGGCCCTCGCCGCCATGATGGAGGCGGTGGGCGCCGGCGAGGTGCACATGAGCGACGCGATCGACCTCACGACCATCTCGATGTGGCGGTTCGGCGAGCACGGCGCCCGGCAGGTCGCCCCTTAAGGGGCGCTGCCCGGCCTCACCCCTCGGCCCACCACGCCGGGGTCGTGACCTCCCGGCGCAGCGGGGGCTGCCAGCCGTCGCCATCGACGTAGCGCCGCACCACGCGGGCCGGGACGCCGGCCACGACGGTGTTGTCGGGGACCGTCCCGCGCACCACGGCGCCAGCGGCGACGGCGACGTGCCGGCCGATGTCTGTGCCCGGGAGGACGACGACCCCGGTCCCGAGCCACGACCCCGCGCCGATGCGCACCGGCTCCTCTGAGAGCCACTGCCGCCCGATCGGGATGCCGAGGTCGTTGTAGGCGTGGTTGTGGTCGGTGATGTAGATGTTCGGCGCGGTCGTGACGTCGTCCTCGATCACGATGCGGTGGCGCCCGACGATCGACGTGCCCCGGCCGATCGTGCACCGGTCGCCGATGGCGACGACGACCCCGGGGAGCACCTCCCCCGGGGCGAACCCGGCGGCCAGGCTCACGCTCGGGCCGATCATGGTCTGTGCGCCGATGCTGATGTACTCCTCACCGAAGACCGCGCCGGGCGGGAAGGCGATGCAGCTGCCCGCGCCCATCGAGGCGAAGCGCCGACCGCGCCGGTCGTCGGGGCCGATCGCCGCCCTCGCCGAGGCCCAGTCCCAACTGGCCCGGATGGCCTCGGCGATGACCTGGCGACCGCGCCGGCGCAGCTCTGCGGTCAGGTTGGCGGGCACCGGCGCACGGTAGCCGTCAGCCCTCGGTCGGCCCCTCTGGCGCGGGCACGACGGCGGCCGCCGTGTGGTCGGGGAGCACCCGCACTTCGACGCGGTCGCCGACGCGCAACGCGCGAGCGAAGGGGCGGGGAAGGCTCTGGGTCACCTGCAGGTCGAACGCACGCTCCCCGGCCGTGCTCACCCGCAGGTCGAGGCGCACCATGGGCCGCGTGTCGAGCAGTCCACCGAAGGACTTGATGGCGAGGACCTCGCCCTCGGCGGTGTCCCCCGTCGCCAGGATCGTCGACGTCCGCACCGGCGCGGGCGCCGACGACGAGCGCCAGTTGATGAACGCGATCACGGCGCCGGCCACCACGAACGGCAGCACAACGAAAAGCAGGACCAGCGCCTGGACCTGGGTCATCGCGACCACCCGGCCAGCGTAGGGCTGCCCGGCCCCCGTGCCGGCGCTCGGCGCCGCGCCGGCCGGCGCGGCGCGGCCCCTCACCCCAACGGAGGGCCCCGCTCGTCGCCTACGGGCCGCGGGCGCCGACGCGCACGACCCGCTCCCACCACCAGGCGCGCACGGCGGGCGCCCGGCTGGCGTACGCCTCGTCCATCGCGTCGCCGAGCACCACCAGCGCCGCCTGCCACCCCTCGATGTCCCCCGACCGGCCCGCCAGGGTTGCCGCCCGCGCCGCCTCGGCCCCTGCGGCCCATGCGGCGCGGTCCGCCGGCAGCGGCAGCGCCGCCACCTGCTTGGCGCTGAGCTTGATGGCGTCGGGGGACAGCGCCGCGCCGGCGTGGCGGCGCCTGGCGAGGGCGGACACGGCGGGCGCCAGCATGGCGGCGAGCAGCGCCCAGACGTCAACGTCGCGCGGCTCGGCGGCGATGACGGGCACGGCCGGCAACCAGCGCCCATCCTCGTCGGCGGCGGCCTCGATCACCGGCGTCTGGGTGGCCACCATGACCTTGGGTACCAGCCTCTGGCGGCCCCATGCCGCCGCCGGTCCGGTCAGCACGGCACGTGGTTGCGACCACGATCGCCGCCCGATGCGTGCCGGTCGTTCTCCCCACAGGACGCGCGCCGGGTCGAGGAGGCCGCACGTGACGACCGGCGCGCCCTCCCGCCCGCCCTCGCGCGTCGCCGCCACCACCGCGTAGTACTGGTCTCGGAAGTCGGCGGTCACGGTGGCGGCGTCGCCGACCGTGCCGTCGCTGCGCAGGCGCGGCAGCGGCGGGCCGTCCGCCCCGCGCGCCAGGACCGCCCATTCGCCGCGCCCCCAGGCCGGCGTCGCGCCGGGCCCCGGGGGCTCCTTCCGGGCCACGGCCAGGACCACCCGCACGCCCGCGTCGAACGTCGCCGCCGGGGCCCACAGCCGCACGAGCGTGGTCTTCGCGCCCACCGCCTCCCGGACGGGGCGGGCGTCGCGCGTGGCGAGGAGGGGAGCGGGCAGGACGAACCCCACGGCCCCGCCAGCGCGCACGGCCTCGACCGCGGCCAACAGGAACAAGCCGGCGTCGTCGGCGTAGCCGGCCGCCGCGCTGCCGAAGCGATCGCTCAAGGCGGCCGCGTCGTCCCGGCTCCGGGCCGTGCCCCGCTTGAGCTGGCCGCGGAACGGCGGGTTGGCGATCACGGCACCCCACTCGCCCCCGGGCGGCGATAGCCCGTCGCCGACGGCCACGTGGGCCGGCGCGGCGCCGCCGAGGATGCCGAGGGCGGTGGCGGCCACGTCGACGGCGAGCGGGTCGGTGTCGACCCCGCCGACCTGGGCCGAGACGGCGGTGGCCGGGTCCGCCCCGGCGCCGACGAGCACCCGCGCCGCGGCGAGCAGTAGGGCGCCCCCGCCGACGGCGGGGTCCCACACGCGTGTGCCGGGGGGCAGCCCGGCGAGCGTCGCGCGGGCCAGCGCAAGCGCCAACGCGGCGGGTGTGTAGAACGCGCCGCGGCGGCGGCGTTCAGCGCTCGGGAGGGTCGCTTCGTACACGGCCCCCAAGAGGTCGGGCACGGCCAGCTCCGGAGGGGGCGCGAGGTCCGCCGACGGCTGGCGCGCGACGAGCGGCAGGTCGTCGCGCCCTGGGGCCAGGTGGCCGCCGATGTCGGCGAGCACGGCGCGCACGCCGCGCGTCGCCGACGCGTCCACGGCTGCGGCGATGTACCGGTTCCTCTGGCCCGCGCTCACACCGTCGGCGCGAGCGCGACGAACTCGTCGATCCGGCCGCGGATCACGTCGAGGCTCGATGCCCAGAACCCCTCCGACCGCAGGTCGATGCCGAACCTCGCCGCCAGCTCGGCGGCGCTCGCCAGCCCGGTGGACGACAGCAGGTCGTCGTAGCCCGCGCGGAACCGTTCGGGGTCCTCGCGGTAGGACGCGTACAGCCCGATGCCGAAGAGCAGGCCGAACGTGTAGGGCCAGTTGTAGAACGATGTCGAGTAGTAGTGCGGCTTCACCGCCCACATATAGGGGTGGTGGCTCGAGATGCCGTCGCCGTAGGTCGCGTCCTGGGCGTCCGTCATGAGCGTGCACAGCTCAGGGACGCCGAGGGTGCCCCGCCCGCGCCGTTCGAACACGGCGCGCTCGAAGCGGAACCGGCTGTCGATGTCGACCACGACCTGGCACGAGCCCACCAGGTCGGTGTCCAACCGGGCCAGGCGCTCGGCCCCGGAGCTGGCCTCGAGGCCGGCCGCGGCCATGAGCGTCTCGCAGAAGATGCTCGCCGTCTCCGCCAGCGCCATCGGCGTGCGGCGCTGGAGCGGGAGGCGCCCGGCGAGCGCCGCGTTGTGGTAGGCGTGCCCGAGCTCGTGGGCGAGGGTGTTGGCGCTGTCCCACGACCCGTTGAAGTTGAGCAGCACGCGCGACTCGTCGGCGCGCACCGACATGCAGTACGCGCCGCCCTCCTTGCCGTCGCGCGGCTCGGCGTCGACCCACTGCTCGTCGAACGCCCGGCGGGCGACGCCGGCGAGGCCCGCTGAGTACCCCTCGAAGACGCGCTCGACGGCGCCCGCCGCGGTCGGCCATTCGACGCGCCCGCTGGCGCCGACCGGCGCGAAGAGGTCGTACCACGGCAGCCCGCCATCGTGGCCGAGCAACGCGGCCTTGGCCCGTAGGTAGCGGCGGAAGTCGGGGAACGCGTCCCGCGCCGCACGCTGGAGTGCGGCGAGCGCGTCAGGTTCCACGCCGTTGGCCCACAGGACGGGCGCGAGCGCGTCGGGCCAGCCGCGGCGCCGGTTGACGGCGTTGGCCTCGCCCTTGATGGCGTTGAGGGCGGCGGCCAGCGGGACGGCCGCGCCCTCCCACGCCTCCAGCTCGGCGTCGTAGGCGGCGCGTCGCAGCGCGGCGTCCCCGTCGGCGGCCATGCCACGCACGACGGTCATGGGGAGGGCCTCGCCGTTCACGGTGGCACGCAGCCGCGCCGTCACGGCGCCGTGCAGGCGTGCCCACGCCTTCGACCCCGTCAACGACAGCTCGGCGAACAGTTCCTCTTCTGCCTCGCCCATGCGGTGGGCGGCCGCCTGCTCGGCCCGCCGCAACGGGTAGCCGTGGTCGGCCGCGAGCGGCGAGCGGTCGATCAGCGCGTCGGCGCCCAGGCTGGCGACCCACGCTTCGAGGCGCGCCGTCAGCGCCTCGAGCGGCGCCTGCTCGGACTGCACCTGCGAGCGCAACCGGGCCGCGTCGTCGTCGCGTGCGTCGGTGGTGACCAAACCGTTGAGGTATGCGTTGATGAGGCGGGCGCCATCGAGCACGGCGTTGGTCTCTTCGAGCACCGCCTCGAGCGCGGCGACGTCGCTGTCCTGCGGCCGGCGTGCGGGGCCGCCGCGCACGCCGTGTTCGTCGTACAGCGCCTGCAGCCGGGCGACGCTTGCGCCAAAGGCCTCGTGCGCGGCGGCGAACTCCCGCGAGGCCAGGCCTGGGAACACCGACGTGATGTCCCACCGGGGCAGGGTCGTGTCCATGCGCCGCACCGTACCGGTGCGGCGCCGCTCAGGCGGTCGTGTCGTCCTGGTCCTCGACCAGCGGGGCGGCCCGGCGTGACGAAGACGCCGCGTAGCCGATGATGAGCCTGGTGATCATCCGCACGCCGACGTAGCTCACCACGAAGGCCACTGCGAGACGGGCGCACAGGGCGTCGATGGTGAGTGTCCCCGACAGCGCGCCCATGATCGACGGGGCGCACATGAGCAGCGCCAGCACGACGATCAGCTGTCGCTGCACGCCAGCTCCTTTTCCGACGCGAGGCGCGCCAGCAGTACGTCGGCCCAGCGCTCCGCCGTCGCCGGTTGGCCCTCGAGCAGGGCGACGGGGAGCCCGGTGCGCAGCGCCGCCGCGGGCGACACGGTGTCGTCGATGCCGGTCAGGCACAGGGCGTCGACGCCGCCGAGGCCGCTCGACCACGCCTCGATGTCCTCGACCTTCCGGCTCGCCTCGACGATGCCCCACACCGCCGTCGGCTCGAGGGCGCACAGCGCGTCGGCGGCCCATTCGGTCGGCCGGCCGACGGGCGCGTCGACGACCGCCACCGTCGGCGCCGGCCGGCGCCGCCAGCCGCGTCGCTGGTCGCTCACTTCGTCGAGTGCGGCGTCGTGCTCGGCCGGGCCGCGCGGCGAGAACGTGGCGATGGGAGCGTCGGTGCCCACCCTGCTCCGGATCGTGCGGGCCGTCTGGTAGGCGAGGCCCGGCGGCCCGACGACGGCGATGACCGTGCCGCGCGACGAGGGGAGGGGCGCGGGTTGCGGGAGGGCGGCGAGCTGGGCGACCAGGGCGTCGCGCAGGTCGGGCCCGGCCGGCTCGAGCTCGGGCGGCAGGCCCAGGCGGGCGAGCGGGCCACCGTCGTCACGCGGCCGCGGGAACGCCAGCGGGGCGGGCGGCGCGGCCCGCACGACGAGCTGGACGGCAGGCCTGGGCGCCACGGGTGCGGCATCGACGGCTGCCGGTGCGTCAGGGGCCGGTGCGACAGGGGACGGCGCGACAGGGGCCGCGTGCCGCGCGGCCGGCGTGGCGGATGCGGGCACGGGTACGGGGGGTAACGGCTGCTCCGTGGCGCCGGGGACGTCGTGGCCGTCCGCACCGTCCAGCGCCGCCGCGTGGTCCGGCGCGGCGCGATCAGGCGCCTCATGCCCGGTCGTCTCGGCGGTGATGCGCTCGAGGATCTCCGCGAACGTCGACGTCTCCGTGGACAGGTGCGGCACCTGCGGTGCGGCGGCCGGGGCCGGTGGGCCGAGCTCGATGACCTGCGGCGGCGCGGGAACGGGGCCGGCAGCTGAGGGCGCCGGACCGCTCGGCGACGGCGGGCCTGTCGTGACCGCGTCGGGCCGCACCGTCATGCGGCGTTTGGCGTTGGCGCGGCCGCGCTCGGCGCGGGGCGCCGTGTTCGCCTCCTGCTCCTCGCTGCTGATGCGGTCCGCGATGTCGAGGAGGGATGCAGGGGCGTCGGGCTGCGGTGCCACGGCGGCGTCCTCGAGCTCCACTTCGATCTCGACGCGCTCACGCGCGAAGAACCCCCCGATGCCGCCCGAGCGCACCCGTTCGGCGGCCACCACGCGCGCCTCGCTCCCGACCTCGGTGCAGGCGCGGGCCAGCGCGTCCTCGAGGTTGCGCCCCTCAAACCGTCGCGTCGGCAAGGGTCACCACTCCAGTCGTGTCAAGGGTCAGTTGCGTGCCGATCTCCGCGTAGGAGAGCACTGGGACCTGCGGGACGGGCCCGCGGGTGATGCGCCGCAGCGCCGGGCGCAGCGGTGCCGAGCACAGCAGCACGGGCGAGTCGCCGGTCTCCTCGACGCGGCGCACCGTGTCGGTGACCGTGCGCACGAGGTGCTCCAGCCGCGCGCTGTCGACGGCGAGGAAGCTGCCGGAGTCGCCCGTGCGCAGAGCTTCGAGCAGTGCGTGCTCGAGGGCTGGGTCGAGGGTGATGACCGGGAGGCGGTTGGCGACGGCGTGGGCCGCCGAGATGGCCGGGCCGAGGGACTGGCGGACGGCCTCCACCAGGGCCTCGGGGTCCTTGGTCTGCTTCCCCCGCTCCGACAGGGTCTCGCAGATCTTGACCAGGTTGCGGATGTTCACGCCTTCGTCGAGCAGGTCGCGGAGTACCCGTTGGACCTCGCTCAGCCCGAGCTGCGCGGCGTTGAGGTCGTCGAGCACGACCGGGTCGGACGCCTTGACGAGGTCGACGAGGACCTTCACGTCCTGGCGGCTGAGCAGGCGCGACGCGTTGACGCGCACCACCTCGGCGAGGTGGGTGGTGATGACCGATGCCGGGTCGACGACGGTCGCACCCGCCACCTCCGCCTGGTGGCGCAGTTCCATCGGGACCCAGCGGCCGTCGAGCCCGAAGACGGGTTCTTTGGTCGGCGTGCCCGGCAGCGTCTCGATGTTGTCCCCGATGGCGAGCACGCACGCCGGGTACGCGGTCCCCGTCGCCACCTGCACGCCCTGGATGCGGATGCTGTAGGTCGACGGCGGCAGGTCCAGGTTGTCGCGCGTCCGGACGAGGGGGATGACGATGCCGAGCTCGAGCGCGGTTTTCCGGCGCAGCGCCTTGACGCGGGCGAGCAGGTCGCCACCGCGGCCGGGGTCGACGAGGGCGACGAGGTCGAACGCCACCTCCAGTTCGAGCGGCTCGACACGCATGTCCGTCGCCAGCGCCTCGGGCGAGTCGCTCGGGGGGCCGGCGGGCTCGTCCTCTTCCTCGAGCGTCACGGCGGGGCGCGCCGAGCGGAAGCCGATCAGCAGCAGGCCGGCGCTCACCACGATGAAGGGGACCTTGGGCATGCCCGGCACGACGGCGAGCAGCCCCACGGCGACGCCGGCGATCCGTACGGCCTGGAACTGGCGCCCGAGCTGCCCGAGCACGTCGGACCCCATGTCGGACTCCGTCGCGGCGCGCGTCACGATGAGGCCGGTGGAGATGGAGATGAGCAGGGCCGGGATCTGCGAGACGAGACCGTCGCCCACCGAGAGCAGGCTGTAGGTGTGCACCGCGTCGGTGATCGACAGGTGGTGCTGCATGACCCCGACGATCATCCCGCCGATCAGGTTGATCGTGGTGATGACGATGGCGGCGACGGCGTCGCCCTTCACGAACTTCGACGCGCCGTCCATCGCCCCGTAGAAGTCCGCCTCAGCGCCGATGTCGTGCCGGCGCGCCTTGGCCTCGGCCTGCGTGATGAGGCCGGTGTTGAGGTCGGCGTCGATCGCCATCTGCTTGCCGGGCATGGCGTCGAGGGTGAAGCGCGCCGCGACTTCCGCGACGCGCCCGGCACCGTTCGTGATGACGATGAACTGGATCACGATGAGGATGAGGAACACGACGAGGCCGACGACCAGCTGGCCGCCCACGACGAAGTGGCCGAAGCTCTGGATGACGCTGCCCGCGTAGCCGTGGAGGAGCACGAGGCGCGTGGCGCTGACGTTCAAGGCCAGCCGGAACAGGGTGGCGACGAGCAGCAGCGACGGGAAGACCGAGAAGTCCAGGGGCCGCTGGACCTTCATGCTGACAAGCAGCACGAGGACGGACGCGCTGATGTTGACGGCGAGCAGGACGTCGAGGATGAGCGGCGGTAGCGGCACCACCATCATCACGACGATGGCGACCACGGCGGCGGGGACGCCGACCTGGCCTAAGCGTCCTGTCTGCACGGGGCTCCTCTTGCCTCACCCGTCCTGGCAGTGGCGTTCGTCCCGGCCGTCCCTGACCGTCGCCTGCACATCGGCTGGCGCCCGGCCGACCTGAGGCCGTAACGGGGCCTCGACCGCCCTCCGCGGTCGGCACCCGAGGCGGCGGCACGACGGGCCGTCGCGGGCCACCGTGGCGCTGCCGGCCCGAGGTCCCCTACACGCGCGCCGGGACCCGCAGCGCACCCCCGCCGAGCGGCTTCGGGAGGACCGAACCCCGCGCCTTGACCCCGTAGATGAAGGCGAGCACCCGGGCGACCGCCTCGAACAGGTCGGCCGGGATCTCCTCGTCGATGTCGCACACCTGCCACAACGTGCGCGCCAGCGGGACGTCCTCGACGATGGGCACGTCGTGCCGTGCCGCCTCTTCCCGGATGGCGGCCGCCACCTCGTCGGCCCCCTTCGCCACCACACGCGGCGCCCCCTTGCCCGCCTCGTAGCGGAGGGCGACGGCGACGTGCGTCGGGTTCACGATGACGACGTCGGCGCGCGCCACCTCGGCCATCATCCGCAGGCGGCTCATCTTCACCTGGCGTCGACGGATGGCGGCCTTCACCTCGGGCCGCCCTTCCTCCATCTTGTGCTCCTCCTTCGCCTCCTGCTTGGTCATCATGAGCTGCTTGGTGACCCGTCGCCGTTGGAGGAAGTAGTCGCCGACGCCGAGGATCAGGGCGACGACCGCGACCGTGCGCAGGAAGGTCATCGCCTTGCGGGCGGCGAGCGCCGCCAACGCGGTGACCGAGGCCGACCCGGGTGTGCTCAGCGCCACTGCCAACCCCCGGAACTGCATGTAGGCGAGGACCGACAGCAGCACCAGCTTGACCAGTGAGCGCAGCAGGGTCGACAGGCCGTTCAACGAGACGATCCGCTTGAGGCCCTTGCGCGGGCTCAGGCGCGAGAAGTCGAGCCCGATCGCCTTCTTCTTGAGGAAGAACCCGGTCTGGCCCACGTTGGCGACGATCGCGGTGATGGCGACGGCGGCGAACAGGGGCGCCACCGCGAAGGCCGCGGCCTGCAGGCCCTGCCCCAGGGCGCTGAGCGCGTGGGCCTGGTCGGGGCTGGCGATCGCCGCGGGGAGCACCTTCAGGAACAGCTTGCGCTCGCTCTGCACCCCGTGGCGGAACACGACGGGGACGACGAAGCTGCCGACGAGCACCATTGCCCAGATGGCGATGTCGGGGGACTTCGCCACCTGGCCCTGCTGGCGCGCCTCCTTCTTGCGCCGTGCGCTCGGCTTCTCGGTCTTCGCATGCTTGTCGCCTGCCAACGCCGCGCCTCAGTGGGAGACGGTGGCCCACGCCCGCAGGCCCTGGTGGACCAGCGAGTCGAGGGCGCCGGGGACAAGCGGGATGGCGAGGCCGGCCAGCAGGATCGTCAGCAGGATCATGAACGGGAAGCTGATCGCCATCACGTTCATCGCCGGCGCCGCCCGGCTGACCAGGCCGAGGATGACCTGGGCGAGGAACAGCACGACGAGCAGCGGCGCGGCGATCTCGAGCGCGGCCCCGAAGTACGTCGTGACGGCCTTGAGCATCGTCGATGAGAGCAGCCCGATGGCCGGTGCGCGCAACGGCACGGCGTTGAACGACGTCAGGAACCCGCGCACGAGCAGCAGGTCGCCCTGCATGGCGAACAGCAGCACGACCGTCAGCAGCTCGTAGAAGCGGCCCCACACCGCGCTCTGGGCGTTGAGGTTGGGGTCGTAGGCGGTGGAGATCGTGAACCCGCCGAAGAGGTCGATGAGCGAACCCGCCGACGTCACCGCGGACAGCAGGATGCGCACGATCAGGCCGAGGCCGATCCCGGCCAGCGCCTGCACGAGGATCAGGCCCACGAGCGTCGGCGTGTCGAACGTCGACGGCAGCTGCGGGCGCAGCACCGAGGCCATCGACAGGGCCAGCGCGCCGGCGATCCCGGCACGCACCGGCACGGGGATCGACCGGTGGTTGAACGGAGGGATGACGGCGACCCATGCGCCGGCCCGGACCATGGCCAGCAGGAAGGCCATGTACGACGACGCGTCGATGGTCACGGCGTCAGCTCGACAGGAGCCGGGGGATCATGGCGAACAGCTGGTCCGTGAACCCGACGATCTGGTTGAGCATCCAGTGGCCGGCGAACACCAGCACCAGGGCGACGCCGATCATCTTCGGGACGAAGACGAGCGTCATCTCCTGCACCTGCGTCACCGACTGGACGAGCGAGATCACCAGGCCGATCGCCAGGCTCGTCGCCAGGATGGGCCCGGCGACCTTCGCTACCAGGATCAGGGCCTGCAGGACGATCTCGATGACGCTGGTGTCGGTCATGGCGCTACCGGTAACTCGTGATCAGCGACTTGACGACGAGCGCCCAGCCGTCGACGAGCACGAACAGGAGGATCTTGAACGGCAGCGACACCAGGACAGGCGGCAGCATCATCATGCCCATCGACATGAGCGACGAGCTCACGATGAGGTCGATCACGAGGAACGGCACGAACACCACGAACCCGATGATGAACGCCGACTTGAGCTCCGACAGCACGAACGCGGGGACGAGCTCGGTCATGCTGGTCTTGTCCGGCGAGGACGGCTTTGGTTGGCCGCTGTGGTTGATGAACAGCGCCAGCTCCGGCGTGCGCGTCTGCTTCAGCATCCACGTCTTCAGCGGTGCCTCGCCCTTCTGGATGGCGACCGACTGGGTGATCTTGCCGTGGAGGTAGGGCTGCACGGCGTCGTGGTTGATCGATGTGATCACCGGGCTCATGATGAACAGGGTGATGAACAGCGCCAGGCCGGCGAGCACCTGGCTCGGCGGCACGGCCTGCAGCCCGAGGGCGTTGCGCGTGAGCGAGAGCACGATGATCACGCGGGTGAAGCTCGTCAGCATGATGAGCAGCGCTGGCGCGACGCTGAGCAGCGTCAGGAAGATGATGATGGTGAGGCTCTCGCTCGGCTTGCTGACGGTGTTGCCGAGGTTCACGGTGATCTGAGAGCCGGGCACCGTCGTGGTCGGCGCCTTTGGTGAGGCGGGCGCCGGGAGCGTCGGCGGCGTCGTCGTGGGCGTGGGCTCCGGTGCGCCGGGGAGCAGCGTCGTCGGTGTGATGACCGTGACCGGCGTCGCGGGCGCGGGGGCCGGCGCCGCGTGCGCGGCGTGCGACGGAAGGGCGAACGACAGGGTGAGCGCCAGCCCGGTGACCCACCACGCGGCGTGGCGGCCGCGGGGGCGCGGTGGGGCAAGGGCACGGGCGGGGCGCGCGGCCATGGCGCCTCAGGCCCTACGGACGGTCAGCTCACGCGCGCGTCGCAGCACGGCGCCCCCGACCCGTGGTGCCACCGGTGCCGTCTCTTCGACGGGCGGGATCTCGGTCTCCTGGATGAGCGAGACGCTGTGCTCGGTCACCCCGAGCAGCAGGCCCTTCTCCCCGGCGCGCACGAGCAGCACCGAGGCGTTCTTGCCGACTTGTTGGCGGGACAGGACCTGCAGTTGGTACGGCGCAGCGGTCGTGCGCACGCCCGCGCGCCCGAGCCGGCCGCGCGCCACCCGGGCGAGCACCGCCATGAGGGCGACGACGAAGCCGAGGGAGACGACGAGCCGCAGGAGGAGGCCGGCCACCGACACGCTCGGCATCAGCGCGCTCCGGACGTGGTGGCGTGGCGCGGCGCCGCTCGGCGCATCAGCGTTGCGGCCGCTCCCGGCGGCCCACGATCTCGGTGACCCGCACGCCGAACTCGTCGTCGATGACCACGACTTCGCCGCGCGCGACGAGCGTGCCGTTGACGAGCAGGTCGACGGCGCTGTCGGCCGTGCGGTCGAGCTCGACCACGTGGCCGACGGCCAGGCCAAGCAGGTGGCGCACGCTGAGGCGGGTGCGGCCGAGCACGGCGGTCACCGCCATCTCCACGTCGCCGAGCAGGTCGAGCGACGCCGGGTCCACCTCCCGGAGCGGGCCCGCCCCGATGTCACCGTCACCGAGGATCGGCTCGAGCGCCAGTTCGGGCATGGGAGCGGCCAGGACCAGCAGGCCGGCGGGGCCTCCGGCGATCTGGAGCGTGACGGCGAACGTCGGCGACCCGGACCGGGCCAGGCTCTCGAGGGCCAGGTCGGCGGCCACGACCTGCGGGGCCTCGAGCGCGAGGCCAGCGCCGAGCGCAGGCTCGAGGGCGCCGAGGGCGTCTTCGACGGCGGGGGCCAGCGCGGCGCCGAGGTCCTGCTCGCCGAGGGGGCCGTCGACGACCGCGGCGACGACGTCGTGGGCCAGGGCGAGGACGATCGATGCCCCGTCGCCGCCCGCGATCCCCGCCGTGAGCGCCAAGGCGCCCTCGCCGGGCGCGACGAGCGCCTCCGGGCGGTCGTCGGCGGGGGTGACCTCGAAGGTGAACGGCAGGCGGCCGCGCAGCGCCTCGGCGGCGGCCTCGGCAGCGGCGTGGAACGCGGTCTCGGTGCCGGTGGTCACGGGTGCGCACCTTCCATGGGGGCGGACGGGTCGATGACGACGCACGCCAGCCGGCGGCCGATGCGGCCGGCCCGGGCCGGCAGGAAGGGCACGCCCTCCACGTCGATGGACAGCGGGGCGCCCGTGCGGTGGCCGAAGGCGAGCAGCTGCCCCTCCCGCAGGCCGAACACGTCGGCCGCCCGGACGGTGAGCGGGCCGAAGCGCAGGGCGACCTCGACGGGCGAGTCGAGGAGGTGGTCGGCGATGTTCGCCGGTCCGGGCTCGGCGGTGCCCACCGGGCTCGGCGCCGTGGCGCCCGCGAACGCCTCGAACGCCGGCTCGAGGCCGGCGAGGGGCAGGGCGAGGGTGAGCAGCAGGGGTTCGGCCTCCGCCTCGGTCAGCTCGATGGCCAGCGTCATCACCGCGTAGCCCTCCGTCAGGGGCGCGGCCTGCAGCAGTTCGGCCTGCTGCTCGACGCGCACGACCTCGGGGCGCACCTCGCACAACGGGGCCAGCGCCGTCGCCAGGTCGTGGAGGGCCACGTCCATCAGCCGCCGCACGAGCGCCTGTTCGAGGTCGGTCAGCGCACGCGTGGGGTGCGGGCCGGTGCCGGCGCCGCCCAGCAGGCGCTCGGCGACCATCATCGCGAGGGGGATGGGTACCTCGATCACCGCGTGCCCCTCCATCGGCCCGAGGGCGACTGCGGCGATCCAGGTCGGCTCGCCGGCGGCGGCGACGAGCGCCGAGTAGTCGGCCTGCTCCACACCGTGGAGGGCGACTGCCGCCGCCGTGCGCAGCTGGCCGGCCAGCGTCGAGGTCAGGGTGCGGGCGAACGCCTCGAACACGAGCACGAGCGCCCGGCGGTGGGCGGACGGGAGCCGTCCTGGGCGGGTGGGGTCGAAGCGGCGGGCGTCAGGGCGGGGCCGGGGCGCGCCTCGCCGGCGCCGCGCTCGGGCCAGGTCCGGGCCGAGTGGCGCGAGGGTCGCGGGTGCGGCGCTCATCGGTGCGCCTGATCGGCAGCACCCTCAGTGATCTGAGGAGGCCTACTGCATGACGAAGTCGGTGATGTAGAGGCCTTCGACCTGCCCGTTGTACGCCTTCACGACCGCTTTCGCGAGCTGGTCCTTGGCTTGCTCACGCTGCGTGGCCTTCACCAGCTGGCTGTAGCTCGACGAGCCGAACACGTTGATGGCCAGGTCGAGGGCCTTCGACGCCGCCCCGCCGGTGGTGTAGTCGGCGACCGGCGCCTTGGGCGCGAGCTGGAGCGCCAGGCCGAGCTTGAGGAAGTGGCCGTCGGAGAGGTTGAGCGTGATGTCCTCGAGCTTGGCGATCTGGGCGAGGGACTTCGCCGTGGCCGGGGCCGCCATGGGGTCGCCCGTCTTCGGTACCGGCTTCTTCTTCATCCCGAGCGTCGCGTAGGCGCCCCCGCCGAGGGCGAGCACGACGACGATGATGACGAGCTTCTTCTTGCCGCCCTTCTTCTTCGCCTCTTTCGAGTCCGCCGCCGCCGGCGCTGTCTCTTCTGCCATCACGCTGCCCCTGTCTGGCTCGTGGGGATGTCCAAGGTGAGGACCACGATCTCGACCCGCCGGTTGAGCGCCTGGTTGCCCGGGCTGGAGTTGGGCACCAGCGGCCGGGTGTCGGCGAACCCGGCCGCCGACAGCCGCGCCGGCCGGATGTGCTGCACGTCGATGAAGTAGCGCACGACCGTCGTCGCCCGGGCGGTCGAAAGCTCCCAGTTGCTCGGGTACTGGCCGCCGGGGATGATCGGCTGGTTGTCCGTGTGGCCCTCGACGGCGATGTCGTTGGGGAGCTTGGCCAGCGCTGGGCCGAGGGCGTCGAGGACCTCGCGGCCCTGCGGCTCGAGCACAGACGAGCCGACCGGGTAGAGGACGTTGTCGCTGACGACGGTGACGACGAGCCCGCGCAGCTCCTGGCGGAACGTCACCGCGTCCTGCAGGCCGCGGCCGGCGAGCGCCGTCTTGATCGCCTGTGCCGCGTTGTCGAGCGCCTGGCGCTCCTGCGCCGCGCTCCGCTGCTGGACGAGGGCGACCGCGGCCTGGCTCGAGGCGACCGGTGAGCCCAGGCTGCCTGACGCGCCGGGCGTGGCGCCGTCGATCTGCGACCCGGCCGTGAGCACGCCCGAGCCGCCGGCCACCACGGGGTTGGGCTTCGCCGGGCCGCCCGAGGAGTTGTTGAGGCTGTGCTTCAGCGCCTCGAACTTCTTCAGGTCCACCTGCCCGATCGAGAACAGCACGATGAACAGCACCATCAGCAGCGTGATCATGTCGGCGTAGGTGATCAGCCAGCGCTCGTGGTTCTCGTGCTCCTCCTCGTGGGCCGCCTTGTGCCGTCTGTGCGCCATGGCTCAGGCCCCCATCCCGTCGAGTGGGCGGCAATGCACGCGACCGGCCCCTCCGCAAGCCCCGGTCACGTGCATAACGGCCCACTCGGCGCGACGACGACGTGCGCAAGGCCGCGGCGAGCAACGACGAGCGCGCTCCATGTCACGCGGCCTCGGCGGCGATGCGGGCGCGGTCCTTGTCCGACAGGTGCGACAGCAGGCGCTGCTGCACGATCCGCGGGTTGGCGCCGGCCTGGATCGACAGGATGCCCTCGATCAGCAGCTCCCGGTGGTGGATCTCGAGCTCGGCGATCCGCTTCAGCCGGTTGGCGATGGGCAGCCAGATGATGTTGGCGGACATGACGCCCCACAGGGTGGCGACGAAGGCGCCTGCGATCAGCGGCCCCAGCTTGCCCGGGTCGCTCAGGTTCTCCAGCACGTGGATGAGCCCGATGACGGTCCCGATGATCCCGAGGGTGGGGGCGAAGCCGCCCATGTTCTCGAAGAACTTCGCACCGGCCTTCTGCTCGGAGCGGTAGGCGGCGATGTCGTTCTCGAGGATCTCGCGGAGCTCCTCGGGGTCCGTGCCGTCGACGGCGAGCTCGATGCCCTTCTTGAGGAAGGGGTTCTCGACGTTCTTCGTCACGTCCTCGAGCGCCAGCAGGCCCTCGCGCCGGGCCCGCTCGGCGAACTCGACCATGGTGGCGATCGTCGCGTCCGGCTGCTCGGGCTTGGCCTTGAGCGCCTTGGAGAGCAGGCCGCCCGCGCCCGTCGCGTCCTTCATCAGCCCTGACGCCATTGACGCGCCGAAGGTGCCGCCGAACACGAGGAGCATGGCGCCGGGGACGATCAGCGACCCCGGCTGGCCACCGTCCATGATCATCGACCCGAAGATGCAGAAGAGGGCGATGCCGATCCCTGCCATGGTGCCTTTGTCCATGTCAGGCCTCCGGGTCCTCGTTGCCCACCAAGCGGAGGACGACGGGGTGCTCGGGCTGGTCGAACTTGATCATCTCGGCGAGCGCGATGACCGAGGCACGGGACTCCTGGATCCGCTGCACCACCTCGTCGAGGCTCTCGGCGACGACGTACTTGGTCCCGTCGACGAGCGTCAGCACCGTGTCGGGCGTCGCCTCGGCCCGCTCGATGAGGTCGGAGTTGAGGGCGAAGGGCGGGCCGTTGAGGCGGTGCAGAAGGATCATCGGGCGTCCCATCCGTGAGAACCATGCGCGGCCGGTCCATGGCCGCTGACGGTGCTACCCATCGACGCGCCCGTGGCCGAGATGAGCGCCGTTGGTGACGCACAGTGGTCGGCGCCCCGAACGCGGAGGAAGCGGGGCCGGTCGCGTGGACCAGCCCCGCCTACTCGGGCGTCGCGCCCGTCAGCGCCACCCCGCCCACCGCTTGAGCGCCTGGCCCACCACCGCGCCGGTGCTGCGCACACCGGCGGGCCCCGTGGCTGGCCGGTCGGGGCGACGCCACCGCGTGCCGGAGACCACGGCCCTCCACTAGCCGGCGGAGCGCCGAGCGCTCGCTCAATCCCGTTGCGGTCGTGCGACGTACACCCGTCATGCTGAGCTGGACCCGCCCGTTCGTGCCGTTGGCCGTCTTCGTCGCGGCGTTCGGTGGTGCCGCGGCGTGCAGCAGCTCGGGGGGCGGCACGTCTCCGACGACCGCAGCCTCCAGCTCGGCGACGACGGCGGCCCCCGCTACGGCGGCGGCCGTCACGATCAAGAACTTCTCGTTCTCGCCGACACCGATCACGGTGAAGGCCGGCCAGGCGGTCACGGTCACCAACCAGGACACGACCGATCACACCTTCACCGACAGCGGCGGCGCGTTCGATACGGGCCACATCGCGCCGGGGACGAGCAAGACCGTCACCCTCGCCAAGGCGGGCACGTACCACTACCACTGCAACATCCACCCGACCATGACGGGCGAGATCGACGTCAGCGGCTGACATCCCGGCTGCGCGCGCGGCCGGACCGATGACACCCGTCAGGCGCTCGCCTGCGTCGGGACGGGCCCGCCCCGGCGTCCCTCGCGCACCGAGGTCCGGTTGCAGGCCCGTGCCCGTCCACGAGCGGCACTGCTGCTGCGTCTTGGCCGGTAGCCGGCGCGTTGGCTACTGCTTCGTAGCGATATGGATCCCTCTACCAGGGCTGCTGCCTAAAGCAAGCACCCAACCGTGTGCCCGGTGTTCACCCTCGCCAAGAGGATGACGCCAGACACACCACGTAGAGAGAGGCCCAATGCAGGCTCAATCCCCGCTGCTCTATCCAGACGCCACCGAGGAGTTCCTGGACTGGGGGCGGGAGACGAACCGGTTCCACGGGACGACCCCGAACCTGTACCGCCAGTGCCTCAAGTCGCTGCAGGCCCGGTACCCCGAGCGCCCGGTCGAGGACGTCATGCAGCTCGACCCGATCCTCGGGTTCCTGCGTGACCGTGGCCCCGTCGGGGCGCCCGGCAACACGGAGAACACCGTCGATGCGTACCTCCGGGCGTTCAAGGCGTTCAGCAGGTACGGCGCCCGCAAGGGCTGGTGCGTGGACCTACGGGACCCCCTCACGGACGCCTTCAAGGTGAAGGCCCGGACCCGCCGGCTGGCGCACTGGCTCTCGCCGGCGGACCTCACCCGCATCGTCGGGTCCTGCCCCGCCACGCAGTCAGGGCAGAGGGACGCCATGCTCGTGCGGTTCGCAGCCCTCACCGGGCTGCGCCGGTCCGAGATCGCCGCCTCGCAGTGGCGGCACGTCGACTTCTCCGGGCGGACCCTCTGGGTCCCCAAGGGCAAAGGGGACAAAGAACGGTACGTGGGCCTCATGCCCCAGGCCGTCGAGTACCTCCAGGAGTGGCGGGACGTGGCCGCTCACCAGCTCGGCGCCTTCCCACTCTCGCACCACATCCTCCCGACCATCGTGAACGGGGACATGGTCTGGGACCGCCCGGCCAAGGTCTGGTACGCCCAGCGGCACCAGCCGACCGGCCCCTTCTGGGGCATGTCGGACGTGCTCGTCGGCCAGAGGGTGCGGGAGGCAGGCGAGAGGGCCGGGTTCGAGCACCTGGGAGCCCACGACTTACGCCGGACCCATGCGGGCATCCTCGAGGACCTCGGCATGCCGATCCAGGAGATCAGCCGACAGCTCGGACATGCCGATGTCAGCACCACAATGCGCTACCTCGAGGCCAACCCCAAGAAAAGGGCGGACGCCCTCGCCAGTCTGCAGGTGGCGTTCTGATGGCGTGGGACAGCGGTGGGACCGATCCGTATGCTTCTGCGCCCGTGGCGGGCGCCCACAAGCGAAGTCACAACAGACAGTGGCTCTGGGCACTTTGCGTCGTCGAAGTCTTGGCGGTCGGGGCCTCCACTACCTACCTGCTCACCGAGCATCGAAGCAGGCAAACCTCTGAGGTCGTATCAGCCGCAACGACAAGGCTAACAACAAGGTCTACGACGACGAGTGGCTGGTCGACGACGACGACCGAAGGGGCGAGAACTCCGCCGGCGGGGCCGGCACGTACGGCGGATACGGCTGAACCGACGACTCCTCCCACGGACTCATCGGCGAGCATCTACCTCTCCCCCACGTTGCTGCCGACGACGACCGAGGCGCCCAACCCTTGCGGCACGTTCAGGATTGGCCTTTCGGCAAGGATCGAGGCCGCCCGTCGTCCCTACCTCCTAGGCGGGCCTTGGGACGTCACCGCTGACGTGACTGCATCCAATCCGTCCCGCTTTACGGTCTGGAGCGTTCAGGCGTGGGTGACCTTGAACGGCGACAATCAGCGTGTTGACTTCGTGTCGATCCTTCCGGGTTTCACCTCGTCCACCCGGGTCGATTTCTCGCAGGTTGAGGGTGGCCTCGGTGTGGACCGGTCAGCTCCACCGCAGTTCACGTTCTCAGGGTCGATCCAGTCGTTCGAGATCGAAGTGCCAGGACGATCCTCGCTGTACTACTGCGGCTCGCCCGGGTTGTGAAAGTGCGTATGCCCCTGCCGAATGCGTGTCGGCATCGTCCGAACCATCGTCCGCACCCAAGCTGGATCGACTCGCAGGATCTGTCCTTGTGCGGTCTTCACGATCGCCACGTACCCGCCCTTCGCAGCAGCACGGAGGGCCAGTTCGGCAGCGTCGCCGATGACCTCGCTCAGGTCACCAGAGATTGCATCGAACGAGTAGTCGCCGGCCGGAAGACTGACCAGGAACTCAAGCGCCGTCCGCTTGTCCTGAGCGGTCGGGTAGATCACCGCCGGGGACCGCCATGTACGACCCGACGGAAGTCGTCCTCGTTCAGCGGCGGGAGCTGCTCGGCGCTGCCGTCGGCCCTGTGAACGGTCACCGATCCGGCGATCGTGTAGTCGCTGAAGCGGGGGGTTTGCACCGGCACGCTTCGGACGTTCGGACTCGATCTCGCCGGCAGTGTGCCAACCAGTCGATGGCTCAACTGGACCGGTCTCGTCCTCCGCCGCCTCAGGGTCGGCCATCATCACAGGCCCTGCCTCTTGTAGGACCGCACCGTCCGCATTTCGGCTTCCAGGGCCTTGAGTTGACTCTGGGTGGGTTCCCAGTCCTCATGTGCGAGCGCTTGCGGCTTGAGCTGGACAGCGAGCAACGCCCTGCGGTCAGAGTTCCCCCTCACGAACGAGGCGGCGAGCCGCAAGCGCAGCTTCATCGACTCCGAGGTCTTCGTGGTACTCATGACGCACGCTCTCGCCGGGCACGCTCCTCGAGCTGGTCGAAGATGTCCAGACCGAGCAGGTCCCCGGTCATCCCGTTGTCGAAGGCGTGCACGATCGCCTCCCGCATGGCGGGCGAGAAGACATCGAGCCGTGGCTCGAGCCGAAGCCGTGGACCATCCCACTCCTCGCTCTTACAGCCGGCCCTCTTGAGGACCTCCGGGTGCACGAACACCCAAACGTCGAAGTTGGTGTCGACGACGATCTCCAAGCCCGGCACGTTGTTGAGGAGGAAGTCGGCGGCGGCCGACGTGTACATCCCGATCGTCGGCTCCACTGCGCTCAGTACGTCGCTCAGGCGGTAGGCGCCGAGTGGAAGCGAGGCGAACGCTGCGCCCAACCTGTTCCTCGCCAGCTTGTACGCCTCGGCATCCGCCCTGTTCACGCCGCCACCTCGGGTTGTGCAGTGACGGCCGACGGATGTTCAAGCACGACCACGGTCTCCGCCTCGAGCACGCTCGGAACATGCGAGCGCACCCAAGCAACGTCCGTCGGGCGAGGCCGCCAGCCTGGACTGCCGGCCTTCGCCTTCATCGCCAGCACTACAGGCGTTTGCCCGTCGTATTCCCTCACGTACGCAACGATTGCCCGCTCCTCTCGTGTAAGGGGGACTGTGGTGCCAGGTACCTCGGCCACCACAACACGGGGACCTGCCTCAACTCCGCCTCTCTGCGCCTCCTCCTCGGCACGGATCTGGCGCAACACGTTGGCCTGCTTCACCTTGGGGCGCCACCCGGGGTTGTTCTCGAGGTCATACCGCAGCTTGCACACGAAGCGGTTCGACCCTCGGTAGTCGGCAACCCAGCGCAGCAGATCTCGTTCCTCTGGACTGTTGCCGATGCGCTGCGCACCCGGGCGGGGCGGACGCCTCCGAGCCCTCTCGATCTCTCGGTCCACCTGCCGCAGTCTGCTCTTCTGAAGGCTAGGCCGGTTCCAGTTCATGCGTGTCACTGCACCACTCCCGAAGGTCGGAGAGGGCAGGTAGAGACCAACGCCCTCTATACACATCCCCTTCGTGGTCACCGGTGCAGCGAAGCGGCTCATGCCGGCTGTGGGCGCAAGGAAGCCCCGCCGGCCGGTGGCACCGTCGCATAGTGGGGCAGGGGGTGCTCAGGGTCGCTCCAGTCCCACTCAAGCGGCGGATTGTCGGCATACCGCATGGACATGTGCTGGTGTGCGAGTACCTGCTGGCCACCGGGGCCGACGAAGAGCCTCGTCCGCACGCCGCACAGGCAGTCCTCGCTGTCTTCGTGCGTGAAGACGTCGTCGGGTCCCGGGATGACGTGGAACACGGTCCACGGGGTGGGCTTGCTCATGCAACAGCCTCCTGTTGTTCGGGTTGGTCGGTGCGGTTCAGGACCATCGAGATGGCGGGGAAACGGGACAGGTTCAGCGTGACTGCGCCTCCCACCTCGTCCAGCGGTGCGTTCGTGGGGCCACTCCGGGCGTAGTTCCAGAGTCGGCTGTATGCGGCAGCTGGCGTCAGCTTCTCGCCGGTCGTGGTGTCGACGACGACGTCGGGGTCGACCGCCTTCAGCGGATGCTCACCATCGCCGTGTGCCCCCACCCACACCCCCTCCAGCCGAGCCTGGAGGCTTCGGACCACGGCTTGGGTATGGAGGAAACGCCTGATGGCAACTCGTCCCTGGCGGGCTCGTAGACGGCCTGCGGCACCGCTCTCGCCACCTCGTTCGGCGACGGCGTCGGGGTCAGCATCTGTCGACCAGGCGTACCGCTTCGCCTTGGGAGGCTCCTCGTGAATGAACCCGACGTCGAGAAGCAGCGGCGTCCCCTCGTAGACGCCCTTGCCGGCACCACGGCGACCGGCCTCGGCTTTCGAGATCGGCTCGTAGCCGTATGCGTAGTACGTCTCCCGAGCAGACCCAGGAAGGCCGCCTGCTCCCCACACCGGGTGGACCCGGGGCACAGGAGGAGTTCTGGAATCTCCCCCACACGATTCAGGGCCCCCCAGTGATAACTGGACTGGTCGTATGGGGGGGGTTTCGGAATCCTCTGGGACGACGAGGATCCAGCGAGTCGCCTTCGAGGATGAACCGCTCCGTTGGGTCCGAACGAAGTTGGCACCGATCAGCAAATCCCGATAGCCACGGATCGTCTTCCGGTCGCCGTTCATGACCAGCTCCAGGTCAGCCTCGGCGTAATCGATCTCCAGCCGGTTGAGCGAGGAGGCTTTCTCGACGAGGACGTCGACTAGGCGGTGCACACCAGCACGACGGCGGCCGAAGGCCGACGAGGCGTGCACTGCAGCCACGTACCGCTCGAGAGCGGCCTTGACGGAGCTGGACGGACCCTTCGGGGGGTGAGTCAGGTACCGGTCGACAGCGGTGTCCCATCGCTCCCGCAGGTACGCCTCGACCGTCTCGTCGCTCACGCCGACGGTCCGAGGTGACCGGGTGAGCGGGTTCAGCCGGTGCTCCCGATAGCGCCCGTACTCCCAGCCGGCGTTGACGGCGCCGAGGGCGATACCGAGGTCTGCATAGTGCCGGTAGACGATCCCGTCCCTCCCCCAGCGAGGGCAGAGCCTGAGCACGCCCGCCTCATCGCCAGTGGCTAGCAGCTCGGCGGCCCGCTGGATGGACGGATCGAGATGCGGTCGGTAGGGCCGAGCCGGCAGCTCCCGTCGGTCGGCCGCCAGCTTGGGCTTATGCGGTGGGGTCAGATGCGCAACTGGCGCCGGGCCGAGAGCCAGCACGGCCTCCGTGAAGCCGACCGGGTTCAGGAGCCTGGAGCGGGAGGCACCGGGCTTAGACGAGCGGACCCCGGGCGGGCGACACCGTGCCGTACCGTGCCTGACGTCGATCCCCGGTAGTCGACCCGCCAGCTCGACCAAGTAGTCGGCTGCCTCGCCGTCCACTCCGATCATCCAGACATGGTGATGACCCGGAGTGCCGCTCTCCTCCACGAAGGCCCGCACGTTCCACTCACCAGCCAGGGCAACAACGCTCCACACACTCGGGTTGTCGACGACGTCAGAGTCGGCGACCAGGACGTCGCTACGTAGCTCAATACAGAAGTCGGCGTCCCGTGCGACGGCTTCGTCAACTGAGCACCAGCCGACGGCGTTGTTGCCGTCCAGGAGGCGGGCCTGGCCACCCGGAACGGCGAGGACGGATGCCAGCTCGAGCACGTGGGATGAAGGAACCGTTAGTGCGGCCCTCGGCCGCTCTTCAACCGCAGAAAGCATTGACGCCTAAACGCCCCTTCGTGGTCGCCCGCAAGGACCGCATCTCTCTCACGAAGACCATCATCACCAGGACCCCTGACGTCTCGGCACACCGGGAGACGTGAGCCTCGAGTTCCGACGTAGGGGTACTACCAGCGCTTATGGGACACTCTGCCGGGACGCTCCCCTTTTCCACTCCGCCTGTCTGTTATCCACGAGCATGAGCGGCCTTCCGCCGTCGTCTCAGCTGCCATTTATGCAACAGGGGTCGGCCGCCAGCGCCTGCAGGCGGCCTCTGACCTGCGCAGACGCCTTGCTCGTCGCTCAGCCGCAGCAGCGCTGCGCTGAGCACCTGGTCATGGGCCTGTTGGCGATACCGATGCGTATGGACGGGGTCAGGGTGACCTAGGTGAGTGCCGTGATGTGCTCGCACGTGCAGCGTCAACGGCGCTCCCATTCGACATCGCCCATGCGAGAGCAGCGGTCGTCAGCGCCAAGACTGACAGCGGGCACAGGAGCAACGCACTGAACTTGTCGTGGCGAGTAACACGTGTGCCTCGTGCATGTGCCGTGCATGTGATCAAGGACCCTCTTGACAGGTGTACCGCCGTTGGTACACCATGCCAGTCGTCAGACATAGGCGGACCCGGCGGTGCTGGAACACCGGCCGGGTCCAGGCAACCAGGAGGGAAAGCTCCATGGTCACCGGATCCACCGTACTGGACAGTGCTGTGACGGTCCTGCGCCAAGCGTTCGTGTTCGGCGTGGCTGTCGCACGTGCCGAAGAAGAGCTGGGCGAGCTTGCGTCCGCCCGTGAGGTGCTGACGCTCGCACGTGAGCTGGCCGACCTCGATGAGGACGGCCCGATCCCCGATGCGTGCGAGCTGATCTGGCGCTGGGGCATTGACGCCGGCAAGGCGGCGCACATCGCCAGCACCATGTGCGGTACCGACGACATCGACTCGACTGCCTGGGACCTGGCCGGCGTGATCGTCTCCGCCGACTTCGGTTCGTCGGACCTGTAGCAGCCGTCAGGCGCCCGTCAGACCGCCGCCTGGCAGGGGGGTCGTCTGACGTCGTCGCACTGACCTGGCTCGGTCCCGTTGGCGTCGGCGGCTGCGGTCACGACTGCTACCGGCCTCACGGCCACGCCGTGAGAGTCCCCAACGGCCAATCGAGCAAGGCCCGTGCGCCGTTCGGCGCTCTCTCTTCCGAGCTGACTTCAGAGCGGACGCCACCGGCACGTCTGAGCCGGCGGCGCCCACCCTGCAATCAGCAGGATCGAGAGGAGAGCCACCATGACCGCAACGTACGCATGGATCGTGGACAAGGACCCTGCGGCTGAGCCCCACGACGAGCTGAACAGGGTCGGAACCATCGGCCCTCGGAACGCACCGGAGGACTTGGTCCAGCGCCTGCTGGAGGGTGAGGGCGAGCGGTGGCGCACCGTGTACGAGCCGGGCGAGGACCCCGAGCACGACGACGTCGTCCACGAGGGCCGGATCCTCTTCGTCGAGGGCCAGCCCGAGACGTACGAGGAGCCTGAGTTCGGCCCGCTGTACGACCTCTCCCAGCCCGACTGCTGTGCGGTGGACATCGAGTACCGCAAGGGCGCAAGGGTGGGTGAAGCTCTGATGGCCGACCTCGTGAACCGTGCGGCCAACTACCGGGACGTGCTCGCACGCTTCCCCGAGTTGTTCGACCCTGACTCTGTGGCGGCGCCCGAGGACCTCGCCGAGCCACAGCGCTACCTGCTGGTCGAGCGCAGCATCTACGACCACACGGTGTGGGTGACGCTCGCCGAGAGCCTGGAGGCCGCCGGTGAGTACCACGACACCCAGGAGTACCCAGAGGACTGGACCATCGAGGGCCTGTGGGACCTCGATACGGGCGAGGAGTACTACCCCGTGCCCCACACGTCCTGGGAGGTCAAGCCGACCGTCTGAGCGTCAGCCTGGGGCCTGCGAGCATCCGCTCGCCGGCCTCCGGGTGACACCCGGTCACCATCTGGAACGACCAAGGTAGGTTCCCGCCGATGACGACATGCCCGCTGTGTGGCTCTGAGGATCTGGCCCGAGCACTGCAGCAGATCGCCCGGGTGAAGAACCCAGAGCTGCGTGCGGTAAGGGTCCACGCCGTCCTGAACCCGCCCACCGAGTTGCTTGAGACAGCGAAGGAGCTGCGCCGTCAGGCTATCAGTGAGCTGCGGGACGCAGGTTGGTCGCATGCCGACGTGGCGAAGCTACTGGGCGTGAGCAGGGCTCAGGCAGCTCGCATTGCCTGGGGGGCCGACTAGCCCCGTCAGACGATTGCGGTGGAGGAGGCGACGAGACCAAGGCGCCGAGCGTGTCTGATGAAGTACTTGCGCAACGTGTCTTTGCCAGGACGACCAGCCCACTCTTGGCTGCCGTCCTTCTTGGCGATCTTGTGCAGCTCGCACACGAGTCTGGCGATCGCTCCCCAGTTCTCGGCCGACTCTGATCGCAGTTCCCGCACACAGTCACTGTCCACGCAGGCGTACCAGAAGGCGATGACCACGTAGAACATCATCTCCGAGACGATGTCGGGCGTCACATACCCCTTGTCAACCAACAGACCGATCTCCTCTAGGAAGTCGAGCACCTCGTAGGTCGCCAGTTCATCGAGAGAGCCTCGCAAGTATCCCGTGATGAACCGCTCTCGTGCTCGCCTGAGTTCAGAATCGCTGCTGTAGAAAGGGGCGTAGATCTCACGCAGGATCGTCAAGCCTGCAATCTCCTTCTGCCCTGTCGCAATACGAGCGGCACCCCGATTGATCAGGTACGCCACGAAGACCGTCGCTACTGTCGCTGCTGCCGTTACCCACGCTGCTGCGGTCATCGAGTCCACCTCTGCCGTCAGGACAATGAGCAGCACGAAGAGCACGCCTGGCAGCAACAGCTGCCACCAAGCTGATACGGGCTCTGCGTCCACCGGCTCAATAGTCGCTCATGAAGACGAGGCCATGGTTGATGGCAGCTTTGCCCAGCCCTTGCAGGGCGGTGAGCGGGACGTCGTAGTCTCCTCAGCATGGCAAAGCGTCGCTCGATCGCCAGTGAGCTGCGAATAGGACAGATTGACGATGACGAGCTGGCGATACTACTGACCGCTCGCTGTCCTAGGGCTGCTCAGTTCAGATCGAATGAAGTTGAGTACCGTGATGCTGAGGACGAGGTCGTACTCACTCTCATCTTCCAGAACGAAGCGGTCGTCGATGCCATTGCCGGCCCGAAGCTCACCCCTGATCTCGAAAGGGAGTTGCGGGAGTCGATCGAAGGCGAGGTGACGACGTCGCATGAGAAGAGGGTGTGGCGCTTTATTCTCTTCTCTGGCCGGCCGGTCGCCGGCTACTGGCGGTATAGAGACGACTTCCAGATCGTCCCGGCCCCCTCATCTGCTGCCCGCCCTGATGAGATCCCCGGTGCCAACCCGTTTGTCCTCGACGTGTCTTTTAGGACGTCGGCGAACTCGAAGCTTCAGGAGCGTAGGTGGCGTCGCCGTGCTCATGAGCTGAGTCTTGTTCTCGATCTTGCGGTGCGAACCGCTGTTACTGCTCCGAGCATCAGGTCGCCCAAACACTGGATGTGTGTGCCGTCCGAACCCGAGCCACGATGGCTCAACGAGGGTTATTGGATCCCAGAGTTCGAGCACCTATGTGATGCGCTTCCATCTGTTGAGGAGATTCCGACCATTGGAGAAGTGCCGGCCGCTATGTACCACAGCCGAAACTTCTTCCCGCCTACGGATGATCTCTACGTACCAAGCGAGCTGGCCGATCTAATCCGATCGTTCGATGCGCTCGGTGGTGATCTTCGAGACAGGTTCCTCAGGGCGTGCTACTGGCAGCAAACGTCGCACCAGATGTGGGACCACTCGCATTCGCTCTACCTAACTTCACTCATCAACTCTGTAGAGACACTGGCGAGCGTAGGGCCAGAGCGAACGGATCACGAGGGGCCGAGCAAGTTGTTCAAGAAGTTCATGAAGAAGTTCGCTCCGGGTAACCCATCTGGGACAACCCTCGATGGCATTTACGATGCCCGGAGCCACGTCACGCACGGCGAGCGTCTGATGTACATGGACCGACCGACCACGGGCGTCACGCTCGACGAACGCTCAGCGAGAGACACCGAAAGCATGGACAACGCTCGATTGCTGACGAAGGGGGCACTCCTGAACTGGCTATGGCAGTACAACCCAGGGACAAGCGGTCACCTCGTGACCGAAGGTGTCAAGAAGGGGAAGGCGGCTCCTCCAGGCACGAAGAGCAGGGTTCAGGTCGTCCTGCCGAAGCCATGACGTGAGGACCTAAGGTAGTCGCCAGCCAAGCTCGGGCTGTAGAGCGATGGCAACTTCAACACCTTCCCAGACGCCTCGCCTCAAGGACGGGATTGCTCACGTACCGCTCTGGGGCGCAGACGGCCACGTTCGAGCCTGGGCTCTCGTGGACGAGGCGAGCCTGCCGGCCGTCGCTCCACATCGCTGGCGTCTCGGCACGGGCAACAACGCCATCACGAACGTGCGTGGGCCGATGGGCGGCGTTCAGGTGCTCAGCCTTCAGCGTGCCGTTCTCGGGCTGCCGCCCTCAGGGGGACCGAAGGTTGGTCACCGAAATGGCAATCCCCTCGACAACCGGCGGTGCAACTTGGCGCTGTCGAGGGCCGGGCTTGTCCGTGCGCTCGAAGCCGCCCCGGAGATCGGGGACCTCCTGCTCGTCCGTGAGGTTGAACGGGCGTTGCTAGCGGCCCAGGTGGCTCGATGAGCGCCGAGTCGCCGGATTACACGCCGCATACGACAGGGGTCATCAGGCTTCCATCGCTCGGTCTCGAGTTCGAGCTGATGAGCGACATCGACGCCGGGCCGGCGCACAACGTCTGGTCGTCGCTCCCGGGCGAACCCGGTACATGCGACGTGGCCGCACACAGAAGCGGCCCCTTCCGCCACCTCGGGCACCTCCGGGCGGGTGATGAGGTCTTCGTTGGTCTGACAACGGTGGGGGACGGCGTGCTGCGCCGGTACGTCGTTACCGGACCTCCGGCGATCTTCCCCGAGTACCACCCGGTGCTCAGCCCGTGGCGCAAGGAGCTGTTCGACAGGCTTGGCATCCCCGGCCCCGCCGTTCACGTTCCGTCGTACTGCCGGCTGTTGCTCCAAACCTGCTCGTCTCGTGAGGGACTGGAAGACCCAGACGACAACAGCCATCGCATCGTCGTGTTTGCCGAACTCCACGAGGTCGAGACCCGGGAGGTGGCATGAGCCAGGTAGACCTGACCCCACAGCCGTACGACCCGCTCCAGTCGCAGGAGCCGCAGCAGGCCGTCCCGGCCGCCCCCACGGCGCAGGCACCGCTGCCTCCGCCGGCGGCAGCCCCGACGCTCCAGCAGACTGACGCCAACCTCCAGACGCTCACGACGCTCGAGCAGTCGACGAACCTCCCGCCCCTCCCGGGGCAGGTGAAGTTCGACCTGGCGTCCATTCCCGGCGCCACGGCCGACACCATCGGCCGGTTCTTCTCGCAGCTCACCGACGCCGTGCAGGGCTCGCTGTCGGGCCAGCAGTCGAACTTTCCCTCGGGCGGCCAGTTCCCCTCGTGGTCCACGTTCCCGGTCCAATCGAACGGGCTGCCCCAGTCGCAGGACCCCAACAGCCTCGGCGTGCAGTGGCGCTCGGCCGTCTCGGGCCTCGAGGGCCAGGCGCCCCCGATGGTCGTGGACCCCAATGCGGTCCCGTCCATCCGCAAGCTCGCCATCTCCATGGGCATCCTGCCGAAGGGCACGCAGCTCGATGCCCCGTGGACGGCGGCCGACAACTCGATGCTGTACCAGGTCAACCAGCGCCTGTACCAGCAGCGTGTCGGGGGCAACGAGTTCGGTGCGATACCGACGGCGAAGCTCGGCAAGCTCGACATCCTGAACCCGACGACGCTGGTTGCCGGATTCGCCAACGCCCTCCTCCACTCGTTCCTCCCCTCGGGCAAGGACATCAAGGCAGCCTTCGGCCCGGAAGTACACCAGGGGCACCAGGGCGGAGTGTTCGGGTTCGTCCACACGCTCTCGCACGTGCTGACGGACCTCCTCCCGGGCGGCATGGAGGGCCAGCAGTTGGCGAACGTCGCCACCGGCAAGGAGACGTTCGGGGCGGCGATGCACCAGAACGTCGCCCGGTTCAACGTGGCCGTGCCGCTCATCACGGACTTCCTCATGCTGACCGGCGTCGGCGAGATCATGGGCGCCGGCCGTGCAGCCCTCTCTGGCACCGAGGGCATGAGCGCCCTGTACGACGCCGCAGGCGAGCAGGGCCTCCTCTCGAAGACGCTGCAGCGTGTCCCCGGCACGCTGGCACAGCGTGCGCTCGGTGGCGCAGCGATCGGCGGCGCCGTCGGCGCCGGCGGGGCCATCGCCACGGGCGACGGGCAGCACTGGTGGCAGCGTGGGCTCGAGGGCGCAGGGATCGGCGCAGCCGCCGGCGCTGCCGCCCCAGTCGCAGGAGACGCCATGCAGGCGTGGCGTGGGCTGCGCCCAGTGCAGTTCACCAAGGCAGCGCTCAGCCCTGTCCTCAGGGTCGGTGCGGTCGAGACGCTCGCCGGCGAGCTGGACCCTTCCGGCGACATCGGGCGTGGCGTCGAGAACTACAAGCGGGCGATCGTCAACACGCCGTACCTGAACCCGGCGATCAACGTGCTGTCGCTCGCCTTCGCCCCTCCGCACCTCTTCGAGCCGGGCACGTTCAGCACGCCCGTGAAGGCTGTCTTCAGCACGTCGAACGAGGACTCGAGCGTCGCCAAGGCGCTCTTCATGATCGGGTCCGACTACCAGGCGCAGCACACCACGTCCGAGGTGGCGCAGGCCGTCGCCAAGGTGAACCCCGACTTCGCCTCGATCCTCGAGCAGAACCCGAACCCGGCCGATGCGCTCACGCAGTACTTCGGCAACGACCGGGAGTCCGCCG
>Ga0070741_10001884_pt1 | contig 59762 bp, 63 predicted proteins | sample Coa_R1_4_FD_66440 | JGI IMG/M metagenome (GOLD analysis project Ga0070741, IMG submission 66440) | Surface soil microbial communities from Centralia Pennsylvania, which are recovering from an underground coalmine fire - Coalmine... | ecosystem: Environmental > Terrestrial > Soil > Unclassified ...
AGGTCCGATTCACCGATCGCCTCCGTGAGTGCGCTGCGCAATCGCGCGGGCTCGTCGCGGACGTGGCGCACGCTCGCGAGCGGATAGCCGCGCTCGCGCAGCCACGAGGAAATCAGCGGGCCGTTGGCATCGAAGATCTCGCCAGCGCGCGGCGAATCGCCTGCGACTTCGTTGCCGGTGACGATGAGCGCGATGCGCGGCTTCGGTCGCACGGCGACGTGGGGGACGCCGGCCATCGCCAGCGAGGCGATCATCCCGGAGTGCAGTCGCTGTCCTGCGCGTGCGAGCGTCGCGCCTTCACGCACCTCTTCACCTCGGAAACGCGTGTCGGCGCCGACCGCGAGCGATTTCTGGAGCCGGATTTCATCGCCGATTCGCTCGACGATCTCCTGGCGCGCGCAGGTGTCGGCTCCGGCGGGCAGGGCGCCGCCGGTGAAGATGCGCGCTGCGCAGCCGCGCGGCAGCTCCAGCGTCGGCGCCGTGCCCGCGGCGATCTCGCCGATCACGCGCAGCGTCGCGGCCGCATCGGCGCTGTGCAACGCGTAACCATCGACTGCGCTCTGCGTGAACATCGGCAGGTCGACGCGCGAAGCAACGTCCTCGGCGAGCACGTGACCCAGCGCGTCGCCGAGCGCGCGCTCCTGTGGCGCGAGTGGACGCAACGCAGCAGCGTAAGCCGCCAACGCGCCTTGCAAGGAGATCACGCGAGCTCTCGCTGATAGCCGCCGACGTGCACTTCCTTCGCCTGCTGCACGTCGAACAGGTGCACGAGCCCGGGCAACAGCGCGACGAGCGATTCGCGCGCGCCGCGGCGGCTGCCCGGGAAAGTGACGATGAGCGAATCCTGCGCGAAGCCCGCGACGCCGCGCGAGAGCATCGCGAATGGGGTGCGCCGCTGCCCGAACGCGCGCGCCGCTTCCATGAGCCCGGGCATCTCGCGCGTGATCAGCGGCCGCACCGTCTCCACGGTGAGATCGCGCGGTCCCGCGCCGGTGCCGCCGACGGTTGCGATCAAGCCGACCTTGCGTGCGAGCTTCGCCCGCAGGCTCGCGGTCAGTCGCGCCGGCTCGTCGGGCAGCACTTCGAACGTGATCGGATCGAAGCCGGCGTCGCGCAACGCGTCGCGCACGACTTCGCCGGCAGTGTCGGGCTTGCGGCCCGCGGCGACGGTGTCGGAAAGCACGATCACCGCCGCGCTGATCGGCGTCGCGAGCTCGCGCCGGAACTGCGACTTGCCGCCTTTCTTCTGCAGCAGGCGCGTCTGCACGATCGCGAGCTCGGCCGGCTCGCAGTGGGGCTTCAGCATGTCGTAGAGCGTGAGCGCAGCCATGCTCGCAGCGGTGAGCGCTTCCATCTCGACGCCGGTCGGGGCGATCGTCTCGACTTCGGCGACGACGTCGACCGCATCGCTCTTGAGCTCGTAGCTCACGTCGGCGCGATGGATCGGGAGCGGATGGCAGAGTGGAATCAGCTCGTCGGTGCGCTTCGCCGCGAGGATGCCCGCGATGCGCGCGGTCTTGAGCGCGTCGCCCTTGTCGGTCGTGCCGGTGCGCAGCAAGTCGATGCAATGCGGCGGAGCCCGCAGCGTGGCAATCGCGCGTGCGGTGCGCAGGCTGTCGGGCTTGAGGCTCACGTCTTTCATGCGTGCGAATGCTCCAGGTCGTTGCGGATGCAGCAGCCCTGCACGAAGGCGCTCGTGCCGTCGGCGTAGAACTCTTCCTTCCAGATCGGCACCGTGTGCTTCACTTCGTCGACGATCCATCGGCATGCGGCGAAGGCCTCGGCGCGATGCGGCGCGCGCGTCACGCAGTAGATCGCGACGTCGCCGATCTCGAGCAGGCCGACCCGATGGACGACGCGGCAGTACGGCGCGCCGAACTTGTCGCGCGCGATCGCTTCGATGTCGCGCATGCGGCGCTCTGCGAGCGGCGCGTAAGCGGTGTAGCGCAGCCGGGAGACCGCGCGGCCTTGGTGATGATCGCGCACGGCGCCGCCGAAGATCGCGAGCCCGCCGCAGTCCGGGTGCTCGCGCTCGGCGAGCAGCGCATCGAGCGAGAGGGGCGCTTCACTCAGATACACGTCAGCCTCCCGCGACCGGCGGCAGCAGCGCGAGCGTCGAGCCGTCGGCGATGCCATCCCGGCGCAGGACGATCGCGTCGCCGCTCGCGACCGCGCATCGGGTGAGCTCCAGCCGCAGCTCGGGTCGCAGCGCGGCGAGCTCGTCGAGCGCGTCGGCGATCGTCACGCTTCGCTTCAGCTCGACCTCCAGCGCGGCGCCACCCGCCAGCCGCTGCATCACGCCGAAGAACTCGAAACGGATGTTCATCGATCAACCTCCCATCGCGTGCATCAGTAGTGGACGCTCGATCGGCGCGCGCCGCTCGGCGTAGCCCGCGTCCTTGTTCCACACCGCGACGCGGATGCGATCGCGCAGCGCCTCGCGTGAAGCGCCTTCGCGCAACGGCGTGCCCAGCTCGGTGCCGCTGTCGGCGAACAGGCAGGTGAACAGCTCGCCCCGCGCGGTCAGGCGCAGCCGGTCGCAGCTCGAGCAGAACGGATTGGAGATCGTCGACACGATGCCGACGCGATGGCCGTCGACGAGGTAGGGCGTCGACGGCTCGTGGCCGCGCGGCAATCGCTCGACGCGATGCGCGCTCCGAAGCGTCCGCACGATCTCATCTTCGTGGACGACATCGCCCGCGGACCACGTGCCGGGCGCGTCGAGCGGCATGTATTCGATGAAGCGCAGCTCGACGCCGCGCTCGATCGCCCAGCGCGCGAGCGGCAGGATCTGATCGTCGTTGCCGCCGCGGATCAGCACGGTGTTGACCTTGAACGGCGCCGCGAGGCGCAGCGCCTCGGCGATGCTGTCGAGCACCGGCTCGATCGCGTGACCGCGCATGTCGCGGAAGCGCGCGGGGTCGATCGCGTCGAGGCTGATGTTGAGATCGTCGAGTCCCGCATCGCGAAGGGATTCGAGCTTGTCGGCGAGCTTCGACGCATTGGTCGTGAGCGACAGTCGCGTCAGTCCGATCGCGCGCAGCGCGTCGAGGTCCGCGACGCAGTCGACCGCGTCGGGGCGCAGCAGCGGCTCTCCTCCGGTGACGCGGATCGCCTCGACGCCGTCCTCGACGAACAGGCGTGCGAGGGCCACCAGCTCTGCGCGCGCGAGCAACTCTTTCTTGCGCATGAACTGCGGCCGCTCCGGCATGCAGTAGCGGCAGCGGAAGTTGCAGCGATCGGTGAGCGAGATGCGCAGCTTGCGCTTCACGCGCGCGTGGCGGTCGATCAGCATGCGGCGAGGTCCTCGGGCGTGTTCAGATTGGCCCGCGCGCCCAGCGGCAAGGGGAACGGCACGGCGCAAGCGTCCTGCGCGTCGAGCCAGCGCGAGACGCTGAGCTGGTCGCGCATCAGCGAGCGCGCGATGGAGAACGCCAGCTCGTGGTGGAGCAGCGCGCACACGTAGAGCGGCTCGTCGTCGAATGCTGCGAACGCAGCGGGTCGGCGCAGCGCGCGCGCGACGCGCACGAGCTCGGAAACGAGATCGCTCGGCACGCTGGGCAGATCGCACGGCACGGTGACGAGCCATTCCGTCTCGCAACGCGACAGGCCGGCGAGCATGCCCGCCAGCGGGCCGCGGAAGTCCGGCGTCGCGTCGCTGATCACCGGCGCGCCGAGCGCCGAATAGCGATCGTGATTGCGATTGGCGCCGATCAGCATGCGGCTCACCTGCGGGCGAAGTTGATCGACGACGTGCGCCGCGAGCGGGCGGCCGCGCAATTCGACGAGCCCTTTGTCGGCGCCGCCCATGCGCGTGCCGCGCCCGCCGGCGAGCACGAGCCCGGTGCAATTGCGCTTCATCCGCGCGCACCCGCGACGAGCCGACGGATCTCCGGCAGGCACGATCCGCAATTGCCACCGGCCTTGAGGCAAGCCGTGACCTCTTTCGCGGAAGAGAGCTTCTGCTCGCGGATCGCGCGTGCGATCACGTTGCGCCCGACGCCGAAGCACGAGCACACCGTCGGGCCGGGATCGGAGTCCGCAGTCGGCGGCGCGCCGATGAGCAGCCCGACGCGATCGATCTCCTCGATGCGCGTCTTCGCGAACAGGCTCGACAGCCACGAGCGCGACGGCAGGTCCTGCCGCGGCGACACGAACACGCAGCCGTGCATGCGATCGTCGACCAGATGCGCCGCGCGATAGGTGGCGGCGCCGTCGTCGCGATAGTCGAGCCAGTCGGCGTCGTCGTCGTCCACCGCGAGCAGTCGACGCGCCCATGCAGCCCAGTCGGGCTTGGGTCCGCGGCCGGCGAGCTCGTAGCGCGTGAAGCGCTCGCCCTGGATGCGCGTCCACCAGGTGACGCCATCGATCGCCAGCGCATGCCGCGCGAGCACGAAGCCGTGCCAATCGACGTCGAATGGCTCGAGGCGCGCCGGCGTGTGCTTGAACTCCGGCTCGCCGGAGATCGGATCGATCTCAGGATTCACCAGCGCGCCGACGCGCGCGTCGGAGCTCACGGTGTCGTTCCAGTGGATCGGCGCGAACACGCTGCCGCGCGGCTGATCGGCGCTCTCCCTCAGTCGCACGACCATCGCGCCCCAGCGTGTCGCGACCCGCGCGAGGCCGCCGTCGCGCACGCCATAGAGCAGGGCGTCTGCGGGATGCAGCTCCGCGAACGGCTCGGGCAGATGCGAAGTGAGGCGCGCCGATCGACCCGTGCGCGTCATCGTGTGCCACTGATCGCGGATGCGTCCGGTGTTGAGCACGAGCGGGAATTCCGCGCTCGGGCTGTTCACCGGCGACTTTGGCGACGTCGCGACGAAGCGCGCGCGTCGATCGGGATGCGAGAACTGGATGCCGCTGGCCGATCCCCAACGCACCGGCTCCAGCGCGTCGTACTGCTCGCGCGTCATTCCCGCAAGCGCGCCGAGGTCGAACGCGCGCGCTCCGTCGTTCTCGTGCGCGGAGAGTCGCGCGTGCTCGTCGAAGATCGCCGCGGCCGACGAGAACGCGAATGCGTCGCCGAAGCCGAGCCGCTTGGCGACTTCGCAGACGATCCACCAATCGGCTTTCGCTTCACCGGGCGCCGGAAGGAACGCTCGCTGTCGCGAGATGCGGCGCTCGGAGTTGGTGACGGTGCCGTCCTTCTCGCCCCAGCCGAGCGCGGGCAGGGCGACGTGCGCTGCCGCCAGCGTGTCGGTGCTCGCGACGCAATCGGAAACGATGACGAGCTCGCACTTCGACAATGCTTCGCGGACGCGATCCGCATCGGGCAGGCTCACCACCGGATTGGTGGCCATGATCCAGATCGCCTTGATCTCGCCGCGATGCACGCGCTCGAACATCTCGACGGCTTTCGGTCCCTGCTGCGTGGCGATGTGCGGCGATTTCCAGAACGACTGGACGATCTGCTGGCCGCGCGCATCGAGATCGAGATGCGCGGCGAGCGTGTTGGCGAAGCCGCCGACCTCGCGGCCGCCCATCGCGTTTGGCTGCCCGGTGATCGAGAACGGGCCCGCGCCCGGCTTGCCGATGCGGCCGGTCAGCAAGTGGCAATTGATGATGCTGTTGACCTTGTCGGTGCCGCTCGACGACTGATTCACGCCTTGCGAGAACAGCGTCACCACGCGCGGCGTCGCCGCGAACCACGAATAGAACCGCGTGAGATCGGCGACATCGACGCCGCAGCGCTCGGCGACCGCGTCGGGATCGCCGGCAGTCGCGTGCGCGACGGCGAGCGCTGCGTCGACTCCGTCCGTGTACGTGCGCACGAAGTCACGGTCCGCGTGTCCGTGCCGATCCAGGAACGCGAGGAGCCCGTTGAACAGCCAGACGTCGGTGCCGGCGCGGATCGACAGGTGCAGGTCGGCGTCCTCGCACGTCGCGGTGCGGCGCGGGTCGACGACGACGAGCTTGGGCTTCGGCGTTCTCTCGCGCGCGGCGACGATGCGCTGATGGACGATCGGATGGCACCACGCGGTGTTCGATCCGACCAGCACGACGAGATCGGCGCGATCGACGTCGTCGTAGCTCACGGGGACGACGTCCTCGCCGAACGCGCGCTTGTGCCCAGCGACTGCGGAAGCCATGCACAGCCGGGAGTTGGTGTCGATGTTCGCGGTGCCGAGATAACCCTTCACCAGCTTGTTGGCGACGTAGTAGTCCTCGGTGAGCAGCTGCCCAGAGACGTACAGCGCGACGGCGTTGGCGCCGTGCGTGTCGAGGATGCGGCGCAAGCCGCTGGCGACGAAGTCGAGCGCGTCGTTCCAGCTCGCGCGTCGTCCCTCGACCTGTGGATGCAGCAGCCGGCCGTCGAGCCCGAGCGTGTCGCCGAGCGCGGAGCCCTTCGAGCACAGCCGGCCGAAGTTCGCGGGATGCGCCGGATCGCCGGAGATCTCGTACGGTGCGCCGTGCGCGGCGGCCTTTGCGATGACGCCGCATCCCACGCCGCAATACGGACACGTCGTCCGGACCGCCGCGCTCATCCCGCGTCCGGCCCGAACAGCAGGCGATCGCGCTGCGCGCCGACGTCGGTGCGGTTGCGGATCAGGTTGAAATACCAGTTGGCGTCGCGCACGTCGCCATAGAGCACGGCGCCGATCACGCGGCTGTCCTTGACCACGAGCCGCTTGTAGATGCCGCGACGCGTGTCGCGATAGACGAGATCCTCCGCGCCGTCGCCGCCGACGATGTCGCCTGCCGAGCAGGCCTCGATGCCGCTGATGCTGAGCCTGCGCGTGCCCGTCACGCTTCGGTAGCGGCTGTGGCCGAGCTCGGCGAGATGGCTTGCGCACACGCGGATCTGCTGATCGAGCGGCGTTGCCAGCCCGAACGTCGCGTTGCGATGCTGCACGCACGCGCCGACCGCATAGATGCGCGGATCGAAGGTCTGCAGCGTGTCGCTGACGAGCACACCGTGCTCACAGCGCAAGCCGATCTTCGCCGCGAGCGCGATGTTGGGTCGGATGCCGGCGGCCATGACGACGAGTTCCCCTCTCCCACTCGTGGGAGAGGGGTTAGGGGAGAGGGCCTCGAATCTCACACCCCGCTTCTCCAGCGACGCCTTCAGCAACCCCGCCGCGTGCGCATCGAGCTCGCCCGGCATCAGCCGCTCGCCGGGGAGTGCGAGGCTCACGTCGAGCCCTTGGCGCAGCAGCGCATTCGCCGCTTCGATCGCGAGCAGGCCACCGCCGATGACGGTCGCGCGCGTGTGACCCTGCGCGGCTTCGAGCAGCGCGTCGATCTCCTGGACGTCGGTGAACGCGATTTCCGTCGCCGGCGACTCGCGAGCAGGCGCCGGCGCTCGCACGGGGATTGCGCCGGTGGCGAGCAGCAGCCGATCGTAGGGCAGCTCGCGACCGCTGCCGGTGCGCACGATGCGCTTGAAGCGCTGCACGCCGACGACCGGATCGGCACCACCGAGCACGGTGATGTCGTAGAGATCAGGTGCAATCTCGAGCAATTCATTGACGACGCCGCGCGCGGCAACGCCGCCGCCGATGACGACGAGCTTCTGCCGCGGCGCTTTCGCCGCGCGTCGCAGGTACGAAGACGACAAGCCGATCTGCACCCGGCCGTCGAGCACGCGCACCGGATAGCTGACGACGGAATGCTCCGGGTGCTCGATGCAATGGCCGCTGCGCAAGCTGTAGTGCTGCTTATAGATCGGCGAGGCGACGACGAGCTCGCCCTGCAGATCGCCGACGATGCCGCGCGACAGCACATTGGCGCCGCTCTTGAGGTCGCGATTGTCGATTGCGTAGACGGCGCCCGGATCGGCATCGCCGGCGACGACCCGGAACAGCGCGATCTGCCGCCCGCCCGCGAGCGCCGCGACGCCGACGTTGGGCACGAGATCGTCGAGCGCGCAGATGTCGACCCACGACCATGGCGTGAAACGAGTCCCCTCTCCCGCTTGCGGGAGAGGGCCAGGGAGAGGGCGATTCATGCCGCCTCCACCTTCACGGGAATGCTTTTCAGCGTGCGCCGCTCTTCCGTCGTCGCCGGACGGATCTGCGCTCGCTCCTTCACGAACACGACGTTGTCGTCTGCCGCGTCGCTGTTCACGAAGGTGCGGAAGCGCTTCAACGTGAGCGGATCCTCGATCGCCTTCTTCCACTCGCACTCGTAGGTGTCGACCAGCGACTGCATCTCCGCATCGAGCTCGGCGCCGATGCCGAGCTTGTCGTCGATCACGACCTGCTTGAGGTAGTCGAGGCCGCCTTCGAGGTTTTCCAGCCACACCGACGTGCGCTGCAGCCGATCGGCCGTGCGGATGTAGAACATCAGGAAGCGGTCGATGAGCTTGATCAGCGTCGCGTCGTCGAGATCGGCGGCGAGCAGGTCGGCGTGCCGCGGCTTCATGCCGCCGTTGCCGCAGACGTAGAGGTTCCAGCCCTTCTGCGTCGCGATCACGCCGACGTCCTTGCTCTGCGCCTCGGCGCACTCGCGCGTGCAGCCCGACACCGCGAGCTTGAGCTTGTGCGGCGAGCGGATGCCGCGATAGCGCTCCTCGACGCGGATCGCCATCGACACGCTGTCCTGCACGCCGTAGCGGCACCAGGTCGAGCCGACGCACGACTTCACCGTGCGCACGGCCTTGCCGTACGCGTGACCCGACTCGAAGCCCGCGTCGACCAGCTCGCGCCAGATCTTCGGCAGCTCGTGCACCTGCGCGCCGAAGAGATCGATGCGCTGGCCGCCGGTGATCTTGGTGTAGAGGCCGTACTTCTTCGCGACGGTCCCGAGCACGATCAGCTTCTCGGGCGTGATCTCGCCGCCGGGCACGCGAGGCACGATCGAGTAAGTGCCGTCCTTCTGCATGTTCGCGAGGAAGCGATCGTTGGTGTCCTGCAGCGACGCCTTGTCGCGCTTGAGCACGAACTCGTTCCAGCACGACGCGAAGATCGACGCCGCCGCCGGCTTGCAGATGTCGCAGCCGAGCCCCTTGCCGTGCTTGCCGATCAGATCGTCGAACGACTTGATCTTGCCGACGCGCACCAGGTGATACAGCTCCTGGCGCGAATAGGGGAAGTGCTCGCAGATGTGGTTGGTCACTGCGACGCCGCGGCGCTTGAGCTCCGCTTTCAGGATCTGCGTCACCAGCGGCGTGCAGCCGCCGCACGACGTTCCCGCCTTGGTGCACGCCTTCAGCGCGCCGATGCTCGTGTTGCCGTCGCCGATCGCATCGCAGATCGCGCCTTTGCTCACGTTGTTGCACGAGCAGATCTGCGCGGCGGCAGGGAGGAGATCGACGCCGAGTCCGGGCTTGGCCTTGCCATCGCTCGCCGGCAGGATCAGGAACTCCGGCGCGTCGGGCAGCGCGATCCTGTTCAGCATCATCTGCAGCAGCGTGCCGTATTCGGTCGCGTCGCCGACCAGCACGCCGCCGAGCAGGAACTTGCCGCAGTCGGACGTGACCAGCTTCTTGTAGACCTGCTTGCGCTCGTCGGTGAACACATAAGCGCGCGAGCCCTTGGTCGCGCCGTGCGCATCGCCGATCGAAGCGACGTCGACGCCCATGAGCTTCAGCTTGGTCGACATGTCGGCGCCGGCGAAGTCGCCGCTGGCGCCCGTGAGCTGCGCAGCACAGACCCGCGCCATGTCATAACCCGGCGCGACCAATCCGAAGATCTTTCCGCTCCACAACGCGCATTCGCCGATCGCGTAGATGTCCGGATCGCTCGTGCGGCACTGATTGTCGATGACGATGCCGCCGCGCTCGCCGATCGCGATGCCGCTCGAGCGCGCGAGCTCGTCGCGCGGACGGATGCCGGCGGAGAACACGATCACGTCAGTCTCGAGCTCGCTGCCATCCGCGAACTTCATCTTGTGACGCGCGCTCGCGCCATCTTCGATCGCTTGCGTGTTCTTGCCCGTGTGCACGGTGACGCCGAGCTCTTCGATCTTGCGACGCAGGACGCGGCCGCCGCCTTCGTCGATCTGCACCGCCATCAGCCGCGGCGCGAACTCGACGACGTGCGTCTGCAGGCCGAGGTCCTTCAGCGCCTTGGCGGCTTCGAGGCCGAGCAGGCCGCCGCCGATGACGACACCCACTTTCGCGTCGCGACTTGCCGCGCTGATCGCTTCGAGGTCTTCGATCGTGCGATAGACGAAGCAGCCCGCACGATCCTTTCCCGGCAGCGGCGGCACGAACGGGAACGAGCCGGTCGCCAGCACCAGCTTGTCGTAAGCGATGCTCTGGCCGCTCGCGGTGCGAACCGTCTTGCGCTCGCGATCGATCGCCGCCGCCTTCTCGCTCAGCTGCAGCGCGACGCGATGCTTCTCGTAGTAGCCGTCGGCGACGAGCGAGAGGTCCTTCGCCGTCTTGCCCGAGAAGAAGCTCGTGAGGCCGACGCGATCGTACGCGGCGCGCGGCTCCTCGCCGAGCACGGTGATCTGAAGATCGGCGATCTTCGCGGCGACCAGCTCCTCGACGAAGCGATGGCCGACCATGCCGTTGCCGATGACCAACAGCTTCATTGCTGTTCTCCGGCCTACTCGGCGACGGCTTCGAGCGTCATCTCGTCGGAGGTCTTCGCGGGCTCGACCACCGCCCACGACAGCCACTGCGTGCGCAGCGCGACGACCAGCACGAACGCGGCGGCGGCGAGCACGCCGAAGGTGACGAAGCCCATCTGATAGCTGTTGGTCGATTCCTTGGCGATGCCCATGATCACCGGCAGGTAGAAGCCGCCGATGCCGCCGGCGGCGCCGATCACGCCGGTCATCACGCCGGTCTTGCCTTTCCAGCGCTGCGGCACCAGCTGGAACGTCGAGCCATTGCCGAGCCCGAAGCAGAGATACAGGCCGAGCAGGATGGCGATGCAGCCGGTCACCGGCGGCATCGTTGCTGCGAACAGCAGGTCGAGCGCCGAGATCATCGCGAGCAGCACGAGCAGCGCGCGCACGCCGGTGACACGATCTGCGAGCCAGCCGCCGACCGGCCGGATCACCGCGCCGGTCAGCGCGAACAGCGACATCAGCAGGCCGGCGTCGACCTTCGACATCGCGTACTGCGTCGTCAGCAGCGTGCTGACGTACGACGACATGCCGACGAAGCCGCCGAAGGTGATGCTGTAGACGAGCATCATCACCCAGGTGTCGCGCTCGGCGAACACGGTGCGATAGCGCTGCGGCAGCACCGCGACCGCGAGCAGCGAGCCGATCAGGGGCAGCAGGAACAATCCGGTCTTGCCCGCGCCGAACACGCCGGCGCTGACCATCAGCACGAGCGCGACGAGTCCTGCGAGCGTCGCGCCGTACGCGGCGATCGCGCGCTTCACGCTGCCGCTCTTGATCGACAGATCCTTCGCCCAGAACCAGACCGCGGTCGCGGTGATCGCGAGCAGCGGCAGTGCGGCGACGGTCGCGAGCTGCCAGCCGTACTTCTCGGCGAGTCCCGGGAAGAGGAAGCCGTCGAGCACCGCGCCGATGTTGCCGGCGGCCGCGAGGCCGAGCACGAGGCCTTGTACTTTCGGCGGATAGTTGCTGCCCGCCATCGGCAGCGCCACTGCGAAGCTCGCGCCACCCATGCCGAGGAAGACGCCGAGCACGAGCAGCGTCGTGTACGACGGCGGCGGCGCGACGAGCAGATAGAGCTCCGGGATCGCCGACAGCGCAATGCCCGCGAGCGCGAGCAGTCGGCCGTCATAGCTCTGGAACAGGTTGCCCCAGGTCACGCGCAGGATCGCCGCGGCGAGCACCGGCACGGCGACGAGGAAGCCTTGCTCCGCCGGCGTCATCGCGATGCTCTTCGCGACGAACGGCGCGAGCGGGCCGAGCATCACCCACACGGTGAAGCCGGTGTCGAAGTAGAGGAAGCACGCGAGCAACGCTTTCCAGTTGCCGCTCTTGAGCGAATCGAGGACCTGCTTCATGGACGGACTCCGAAGATGAGGGCGATGGCTCCGTTGCCGGAGAAACATCGACGCACTCGTGCCGTCGCTGGCCTGGTCCACGTCGTTTCTGTGAACAACTAAGCAACCGCTATGCCACGTTGTGGACACCGTGCTGCGCGGCTTTGCGACAGCGCGATGCACCAGTGCGGCTCATCCGTGCACCAGCGTTGCGAACGGCGCGCCGATGAGAGGCGGGCAAACCTGGCATATGGATTGCGTTGTTCCTCGTGAGCGGCAACGCGGCCGCTCGCTGCGCGGGCAATGGCGTCCGCTCCCGATGGAATGCATGTGGAGTGCGAAGCCATGAACACGAGCCACGAGGATCGCGCGAGCGTCGCCCGATCCTTCCTGTTCGGTCTCAACCTGCTGATCGCTTGCGCCGCGCAGATCGCAGCGGCGCTGGAGCTGGTGCAGTCGCTGGCGACGGCGGCGCCGAAATGAAAGCGTCAGGCCGCTTTGAGCAGGCGCTCCAGCTTGATCAGCGTCGGGCCCGGCGTGCGCACCACGTCGGCGATCGTCACCTTGTTGAGCTCGGCGACGAACATGCGCTCGGCGCGATCGAGCGCGCCCTTGAGCGCGCAGCCGCCATGCAGCGGGCAGGGCCCGCGCTTGCACTGCACGAGGCGACCGATGCCTTCGAGCTTCTCGACCACGTCGCCGACGCGCAGCTCCGCGGCCGGGATCGCGATGCGCAGTCCGCCGCGCCGTCCTTCGAGCGATTCGATGTAGCCGAGCCTGCTCAATCCTTGGGCGACTTTGCGCATGTGGTGCGCGGAGACGCGATATTTCTGTGCGATCGCAGTGGTGCTCACCGGCACCGCTGGGTCAGCAGCCGCGAGATACACGAGCAGGCGCAGCGAGAAATCGGTGTAGAGCGACAGGCGCATCGGGGTCTCCTCCCTGGTGTGAGCCCGATGCAAGCAAAGACCGTGACAGGCCTCGCGCCGAGGTGACCCGATGGGACGCGATGAGAACATGGCATTCATGTTGCGAAGTATCCCCGGTGATTCATCGGGGGGCGTGATGCACCGCAAGTCGAAAGGCTTCCGCGTGATGCTGGTCGACGACGAGGCCGAGCGCAGCCGCATGCTCGAGGAAGCGCTCACCGCGCAGGGACATCGGGTCGTCGCGCGCGTCGACAGCCGCGCCGATCTGGTGCCCGCGGTGGAGCAATCCCAGCCCGAGATCGTGCTGATCGACGTCGACGCGCCCGCGCGCGAGACGCTCGACTCGCTCGGGCAGATGCATCGCAGCCGCCCGCGGCCCGTCGTGCTGTTCGCTGCGCGCAGCGACGCAGAGACCACGCGCCGCGCGGTGCAGGCCGGTGTCTCGGCCTACATCGTCGACGGCCTGCAGGCCAAGCGCATCACTGCGGTGCTCGAAGTCGCGATCGCGCGCTTCGAGATGCACCAGGCGATGCGCAGCGAGCTCGATCGCGCGCGCTCACGGCTGTCCGACAGCCGCGACATCGAGAAGGCGAAGGGCCTGCTGATGAAGCGCCGCGGCATCGACGAGGAGACCGCGTTCGCACTGTTGCGGCGCATGGCGATGGATCGGCAGCAGAAGCTCGGCGAGCTTGCGCGCGCGCTGATCGCCGCCGCCGACGTCTTGTGAGCGTGGCATACCGATTGCTTAGTTGAATCCGTGACAGGACCGGTAACGAAGCCGGTCCGCAACAGGGACACCGACGTCCACGTACCCCGGCAGCGCCGCCGGCGACACGTGGACGTTTTTTTTCGGCTGCGAATTTTCGAAACCCTCAAGAACCGGGAGTTGGCGATGACGACGAAATTGGGAAGGCTGGTGGCGCTGGCGGCGCTCGGCATGTGCGGAACCGCGCACGCCGGTTGGTACAACGACGGCAAGGTGCTCGCGACGGGCGGCGTGATCACGGTGGACGGCGCCGGCGGCGGCGGCATCACGCCGTGGGCGACGATCTCGGGCTACGAGACGCGCGACGGCATCAACGGCGGCCTGCACTACACGTGGGTGTACTTGCCGAACTACAGCTTGAACTCGTACGGCGCGACGCTCGGCTTCTTCGATCGCGTCGAGCTGTCGTACACCAACAGCACGCTGCCGACCGGCAGCACGTTCGACACGGTGGGACTCGCGACGCGCCTGCTCAGCAGCGCGGTGACCGACACCGGCGTGAAGCCGTTCAACACGACGATCAAGATGGACGTGTACGGCGTCAAGGTGCGCTTGTTCGGCGAAGCGATCTACGACTCGGACAACCTGATCCCGCAGGTCGCGATCGGCGGCTTCTACAAGAACAACCACAACGACGTCCTGCTCGACACGCTGCAGGCGGCCAAGAACAAGGACTGGGAAGCCTACGTGTCGGTGACGAAGATCTTCTTCCCGCTGAACACGCTGGTGAACTTCACCGGCCGCTACACGTCCGCCAACGAGACCGGCCTCACCGGCTTCGGCGGACCGGACGGCAACCACAAGAAGTTCCGGCCCGAAGCGTCGATCGCCTATCTGCTCGCGAAGAACACCGCGATCGGCGGCGAGTACCAGAAGCACGGCAAGAACCTCGAGGGCAAGAGCGTGGTGCTCGACGGCGTCGATCTCACGCAGCTCACCCCGCTGCTCGGCGGCACCGGCGACGCGCTCAAGCAGCACGAGAGCGACTGGTACGACCTGTTCTTCGCCTATCTGCCGAACAAGAACCTCTCGTTCACTCTGGCCTACGCGATGCTCGGCAACATCACCATCACGCCGAACCAGAGCGGCTTCTATCTCTCCATGCACGCCACGTTCTGATCAGGAGCACTCCCATGACTTCCATCCGCAAAACCATCAGCACGCTCGGGGCCGCGCTCGGCGTCGCGCTCGCGATCGGTGCCGCAGGCGCCGCCAACGCAGACGACAAGGTCGCGACGCGCACCGAAGGCAAGACGCCGACCTGGCCGGGCATCTCGTCCTCCGCGCTGGAGAAATTCGGCGGCGAGGCCGGCGTGCACAACTGGGTCGAGGCGCTGTTCTACTACATCATGCTCGACAACCGCATCAACAAGATCTTCATCGAGCACGGCAACGTCGCGCGCCAGATCGCGCTCAACACCGAGCTCGAGCAGATGGTGCTCGGCGGCCCGGTGAAGTACGAGGGTGCGAGCATGAGCGCGGCGCACGGCGATCTCGGCATCACGCTGACGCAGTTCAACGCGGTCGTCGAGGCGGCGTACAACGCCTGCGAGCGCGTGAACACGCCGTACTCGGTCTGCAACCAGCTCATTGCGGCGCTCGCTCCCTTCGAGCGGGTCATCGTTACGCGCTGATCTCCACCTCCTCCAGGGCTTCAAGCGCGATGACCATGCCGCAACCTCGCCGCCGCTCGCTGTTGCGGGCGGCGGCTTCTTTTTTCGTGCTCGGACTCGGCGGGCGGCTTGCCCGCGCCGGCGAGAGCGTGTGGACCACGTATCAGACGCCGGAAGCGTTCATCCAGGAAGCGTTCGGCGGCGCGCCGCCGCCGGTGAAGGCGATGGACTACGAAGGCAAGAAGCTGCGCTACTGGAAAGCCAACGGCCGCAGCGCCTGGATCCTCGACGATCTCGGCAAGCCCGGCTATCAGCTGACGACCGCGGGCTTCGTCGTCAAGGGCGGGGCGATCGAGATCGCCAAGGTGCTCGTCTACCGCGAGTCGCGCGGCGAGCAGGTCGCCGACGCGTCGTTCCTGAAGCAGCTCCTCGGCGCGAAGCTCGCGGGCGCGACCATCGACAAGCACGTCGACAACATCTCGGGCGCGACGCTGTCGGTGCAGATGATGCAGCGCATGGCGGCGACGGCGCTCAAGCTCGATGCAATTGCAGCCTGAAGAGCGCGTCCCGGCCGTCGCGCCGATGCCGGCGCCGAGACCGCGGCTCGCGACGCGCCTGCGTCATTGGCGCGACGCGGTGCTGCCGCGGCGAGCGAGCGCGCCGGCGCCGAAGAAGAACTTCACGGCGACGCTGCGCGAATGGCACAAGCGCGCCGGCCTCGCCGCGTGCCTGTTCCTCGGCTGGCTCGCGTGCAGCGGCGTGCTGCTGACGCGCAGCCAATCGCTCGGCTTCGACGTCGAGCGCGTCGACTGGCCCTGGCTCATGTCGCTCTATGGCCTCAAGCCCGAGCCGCCGCGCAGCGGCTTCGCCGATCACGGGCATTGGCTCGCTGCGGCGAAGACCGCGACCTTGCTCGACGGCAAGCCGATCGCGCAGAAGATCGAATCACCGCTCGGATTCGTGTCGATCGGCGACGCGCGCTACGTCGCGACGCAGGAAAGCGTCGTCGTGCTCGACGCGAGCGGCAAGACCACCGACGAGCTGCGCTCGCCGTTCCTGCCGGTGTCGACGGTGCGGCGCATCGGCGTCGTCGCCGGAACCAACGCACTTGCCGTGCAGGATCTCGACGCCTATCGCAGCGACGACGGCGGCAACAATTGGTCGACGGTGGCTCCCAACGCCGTGCAGTGGTCCGCCGCATCGCCGCTGTCCGATCCGCAACGCGCCGCGCTCACGCCGTATTCGCGGCCTTCGGTCCTCGTCGAGCAGCTGCTGATCGATCTCCACAGCGGGCGCCTGTTCGGTCCGGTCGGCGCGTGGGTCATCACCATCGTCGGCTTCGGTGCGTTGTGGCTCGCCATCAGCGGCTCGTGGATGTGGTGGCGGATCCAGAAGGCCCGCCGCAAGCGATGATCCATCAGCATCGTTTCCTCTCCATGGGAACGATGATCACGGTGACGGTCTCCGCCGGCGCATGGACGCGCCGTCGCCGGATCGCCGATGCGCTCGCCGCCGTGCAGGAACGCATGGACGCCTTCGGCCATGACTTCTGGGGCTTTGGCGATGGCCGGCTCGCGCAGATGAATCGCGAGCTCGCGGCCGGCCGTGTCAGCGCAATTCCCGACGACATGCGGCCGCTCTTCGAGCGCGCGCTGAGCCTCCGCGATGCAACGAGTGGACTGTTCGATCCGCGCATCGGCGCGCTCGTTCGCGCCTGGGGCTTTGACGATCCCGCGCGACAGCGCAGCGCGCCGCCGGGCGCAGCCGAAGTCCGCGTTGCGCTGGCGTCGCCGGCCTGGGACTTCGGCGCGATCGGCAAGGGTTTCATCGTCGACGAATGTCTCGACCTGCTCGCCGCGCGCGGCTTCGCGCATGCCTGCATCGATGCCGGCGGCAACGTTGCGGTGCGCGGCTTGCGCGCCGGACGCCCGTGGCGCGTCGGCATCCGCGACCCACGGGATGCGGACGCGCTCGTCGCGCGGCTCGACGCGCGCGACGAGTCGGTGATCACGCACGCGGACGACCAGCGCTTCTTCGAGCACGACGGCGTGCGTTACTCGCACATCCTCGATCCGCGCACCGGCCGTCCCGCGCGCGGCTTGCGCAGCGTCACCGTCGTGCATCGCGACGGCACGCTCGCCGATGCAGGCGGCGCGGCGTTGTTCGTCGCGGGCCGTGACTGGCAGCGGCTCGCGGCGCGGCTGCAGCTCGATCAGGTGATGGCGATCGACGACGACGGCGAGATCGAGCTGACGCCGGCGCTCGCGCGCCGGCTCGTCGTCCTCACTGAACGATGACCTTGCCCGTCATCGACGGATGGATGCCGCACTGGAAGGGATACTCGCCGCGATCGCTGAACGCCGCCGAATAGCTCTCCCCCGGCTTCAGCTTCTGCTCGTGATCCTTGAACTTGATCGTGTGGATCACGTTGTCGCGATTGAGCCAGGTCACGACGCTCGCCGGCGCGACCACGATCTCCGACGGCGCGAACGCGAAGTTCGCGATGGACACCGAGCCGGCGGCAGCGGGCGCCACGGAAGAGGAGGTCGTGGTCGCCGCTGCCGCGGCCGGTGGTGGAACACTGGACGCTGCGGGTGGGGCAACCGGCGCAGCGGACGTCGGCGAGTACGCGGAACCGGGATAGCCCTTCATCGCGGGATGATTGCCGTTGTAGTTCGCGGGTAGCGCGCGCTTGCTCGTCACTTCGTCCGGGCCGGATTCCTTCGGCGTCGGCACGATGGTCAGCACGCCGATCGACGTCGGGATGCCGGTGCCGGGCTCCTGCAGGAAGGACGGGATCGGCTCGAGCACGACGATCGCGGTGTGATCGATCGCAGGTGCCGGCGCTGGCGCCGCGGCGGCGGGCGGCGGCGGTGCCGATTCCACGACGCGCAGCTCGACGCGGCGATTGAGATCGCGTCCCGCCTCGGTGCTGTTGTCCGCGATCGGCTGCGTCTTGCCGAATCCCTTCGCGGTCATGCGCGCATCAGCGATGCCGCCGTCGGCCAGATACTTCTTCACCGACGACGCGCGCGCTTCGGACAGCTTCTGGTTGTACGCGTCGGAGCCGATGCCGTCGGTGTGCCCGGCGATCTCGACCTTGATGTCCTCGCGGCTCTTGAGCGCGGTGATCACCTGATCGAGCAAGGTGCGCGCGTCGGGCGTGAGCGTCGCCTTGTTGAACTCGAAGGTCACGCCGTGCAGCACGAGCGTGTCGCCGGTCGCGCAGCCCGCGAGCGAGATCGTCTCGCCCGGACCGGCCTCGCAAGGCGTCGCCACCGGCGGCGGTGGTGGCGGCGGCGCGGGCAGCGCCGGAATCGGATACGAGCTGTAGTCGATCGCGTTCGAAGCGAGCATGCAGCCGCCGAGCGGCAGCGCCGCGACCAAGAGTGTGCTGATCAGGATCCGTGATGTCATTGCTAGCTCCCTGTTCGATGAAGGTTCTCTAATGGGTTTGCAGGCGCGCGCGGCGCACGGCGTCGCGCTGCGCTTCGAGCTCGATGGTGCGGCGCACGTCCGCTTGGTCCAGCGGTGCCAGCGGCTCGGCCTCGTGCACCGGCGGCCAATCGAGATCGCTCGCGGCTTCCTCGCGCCAAGCGTCGAGGAACAAGCCGACCGCGGCCTCGCGGTCGCCGACGATCGTGGTGCCGGGCGCGGCCGGCGTCGCGGCCATCGCGACGCCCGCAGTGAAGCCGAGCAGCAGGAGGAGGCAACGGATCATTGCGTGCCTCGCTGGGCGACGGCGGTGGGCGCGAGCGTGGCGTCGAGCTCGCGGATCCACGCGTCGACGATCACGCGATCGGGATCGAGCGCGCGGTAGGCGCGGTACTCGGCGAGCGCCTCCGCCGGCCGCTTGAGGCAGACGTCGTAGAGCACCGCCAGGTTGTAATGCGCGGGCGCGTAGTCGGGCCGCGCAGCGATCGCGTTGAGATAGCTTTCGCGCGCGTGCTCGAAGTCGCCGGCATTGCGTTGCAGCGCGCCGAGCCAGCTCCAGGCGATCGCGTTACGCGGATTGATGGCGACCGCTTTGCGCAACGAAGCGATCGCCGACGCGGTGTCCTTGCGCTTCGCGTAGAGGATGCCGAGGTTGGTCGGCGGTCCGCTGAACTGCGGATAGTCGCGCGCCAGTACGAGGAACGCTTTCAGCGCCGCGTCGCTCTGCTGGTTCTTCATCAGCGTCAGCGCTTCGGCGAAACGCGGGAGCGCGGCGCGCTCTGCGTCGCTGGCCGCCGGCGCTGAGCGCGTGGGCGACGGCGACGGCGCAGTCGTCGCACAACCGGCGGCCCACAGTGCGAAGAGCAGCAAGATCGATCTAGCGAAGGCTGTCATCGGACGCCTCGTTGATCTCGCGCTTGCCATAGCGGCCGGGCACCAGCGACGACAGCTGATCGGCGCTGCCCTGGATTGCCGCGTTCCACACGTTGTCCCGCAGGCGCGCCAGATTCGCTTCGTGCGCGGCGATCGCCTTCTGCTCGAACGGATCGCTCTGCTCCTCGAGCAGAAGCTGGTATTGCTCGAGCGCCTCGCCCTTGAGCGAGCGCGGACGCTCGGAATGGACCAGCGCGCTGGCGAAATCCGTGTACAGGCGCCCGACTTCGTAGCTCGCCGCCGGCGTCACGTCGGCGAGGCGATAGTCCGCGGCCTTGATCAGCGTCGCGATCGCGGCGTCGGTCGCGCTCTTGCGACGCGACAGCGTCTTCGCGAGCGGCTGGGAGAGCGCAACGCTGCGCGCCGATGCGGCCTGCATCCGGCCGATCTCCAGCGTGGCGCGCGCGGCGAGCGTGCGCGTTCGATCGGTGCCGCCGGCGGCGTCGATCGCGATGATCTGATCGAGGTAACCGCGGTAGGCAACCGCGTCGCCAGCCTCGTCGGCGATGTCGGCCAGGCGTTGCGTGAGCTCGGCCCGAAGCTCGGGCGCCACCGCGAAATCGGCGAGGTGGCTGCGATAAGCGCTGGCGGCCTGCGCCGTCGCGCCGGCCTCGTCGTAGAGACGCGCGGAGAGCAAGGACGCATTGGCGCGCGCGTCGAGCGGCTCGGACTTCGCTCGCGCGATGCGTGCGTACGCTTCCGCCGCTTTCGACGGCAGGTGATCGTTCTGGTCCGCGACGGCGAGCTTCTTGTCGACCTCGACGCTGAGCGCATGGTCGGGATAACGCGTGCGGAACGTCTCGAGCTGCGCGCGCGCTGCGCGCCAGTCCTGCAGCGCCATCAGGGCCGCCGCGGCATCGTAATCCGCAGTCGCGCAGATCGACGCGGTGGGCGTCGCGCGCGCGACGCGCCGGAAGCCATCGGCGGCGGCGCGCAGATCGCCGCTCGTGCGCGCAGCTTCGGCTTGCTTGTAGATCGACGCGGCGAGGCGCTCGGTGACGGGCTGGCGCTGCGGGTCGCTGGTGCTGGAGCCGGCGAGCAGCGCCGCATACGCGTGCTCGGCTTCGACGTAACGGCTTGCGGCGAAGTGCCCGTCGGCGACGATGCCGAGCATGCGGCTGCGCGTGGCCGGACTCGCCGCCGGCCTGGAGCCGAGCACGCGCTGCGCGAGCGTGATGGCGGCGTCCCAATCGCCGAGCGCAACTTCGTCGCTCGCCGACGCCGACATCACGTCGGCCCATTGCGCGTGCTGCGGGAAGGCGTCGGCAAGCCGGATCCCGGCGGTGATCGCGTCGTGCAATGGGGAGGGTCGTGTCGCCGCATCGGATCGATCAGCGATGGCTTGCAAGGTCTGCACGGCGGCGAACGCTGCTTCGCTACGTCGCGGATGCGACGGCAGCTCGTAAGCGGTGTGCAGGTACTGCTGCGCTGCTTGCGCCGGATCGCCGCTCTCGAGCAGCGCGTCCGCGTAGAGCAGGTTGATGTCGGGCGTCTTCGCATCGCTCGGGAATCCTTGCAGCCGGCGGCGATACGCGTCCGCCGCGCTCGCGAAGAGCCGCGTGCGCTCCTCGCCGGCCGGTGCCTGCTGCGCCTTGGCGTGCAGCGCTTGCGCGACGTCGTCGAGATAGCCGCGCAGCGTGTTGCCGAGCTCGGTGCTCGCCGCAGGCCACCGCGTGGATCCCGGCCCGAAGCGCGCGACGTAATCGGACTTCGCCTTCAGCACTTCGTCCGCGAAGCCGCCGTGCTCGTAGGCGCCCACTGCGCGCGACTCGAATTCCGGCGCGCGCGCCGCGTCGGGATGGTGCGAGACGTAGGCCGCGAACGTCGACGCAGCATCGCTGTAGCGCTGCATCTGCTCCTGCTGCGTGCCGGCTGCGAGATAGAGCGCGGCGGGGTCGCTCGGCTCCTGACCGTGCTTGGCGAAATACTTTGCGATGGCGTCGTCGCCCAACGCGGCGAAGGCCAGCCCCGTGACGCGCAGCGCATCCGTCGCCATTTCCGATCCGGCGGGCTCGGTCGCGATCAGCGTCAGGAACGGCGCCAATGCTTCGTCGAGCTTGCCCTGGTGGTAGAGCGACCAGCCGTACTTGTAGACGGCGAAGCGGTGGTACGGCGCGGTGTCGCTGCTCTCGACGATGGCGCGGTACTCGATCTCGGCAGCCGCGTACTGCCTGGTCAGATAGAGCAGCTCGCCGGCGCGGAAGTGCGCGTCGCCCGCCAGCGGCGAGTCCGGGAAGTCACGCGCCAGCGTCGTGAGCTGCGCGCTCGCTTCGGCCGTTTCGCCGAGCAATTCGTGCGCGCGCGCGAGCTGGTAGTGCGCGCGATCGTTCCCCGCGTCGTTCGGCGCCTCGGCGAGCACGGCGCGATAGAGCTCGATTGCGCGATGGAGCGCCGCTTGCGCGGTCTGGCTCGACGGATCGGCCTCCGCCGAGCGCACCCGCAGATACGCGCCGCGGCGCATCGCCTCGACGCGCGTGGCCGGCTCGGTGCTCAGCGCGATCACCTGATCGTAATGCGCGAGCGCTTCGTCGAGGTCGGGCGGCAGCTTGCTCTGCGGCGCCGGCGGCAGGATCGACGGCGTGCGCACGACGAGACGGGACAGCCAGCGGCTGTCGTGATGCTGCGTCATGCCGGCGACGGTGCCACCGTCGGCGAGCGCCGCTGCGCTCAGCGTCATCAGCAAGCCGCCGGCGAGGCGCGCGCTCATCGGCTCGTCACCTGCTGCGGCGAGCGATCGCGCAGCCGCGCGATCCACAGATGCGCCTCGGCGAGCGCATGCGCGGTGGCGCGCGAGCGCGCCGTCAGCGCTGCCGTTGCCAGCGCGCGCAATTGCGCCCGCAGCGATTCGAGCGAGCGGTCCACCTCGGCGCGCAAGCTCGCGTCGGCTGCGTCCCCGGTGCGATCGAGGAAGGCGCGCAGTTGATGCAGCGTGCGCAGGTCGGCGAGCGCTTCGACGAATCGAGGATCGGCGAGCAGCACGCCCAGGTAGTAGCTCGGCTCCGGCGCATCGCCCAGCCACCAGCGCTTCTGCGGCGCGAGAGCACCGAGCTGCTGGTGCCAGCCCTCGCGCGCATCGTCGAAGTGAGCGTCGAGCAGCGCAACGAGCGCGGGGTCGATCTGCGCCGCCGCTTGCTCGAGCATCGTGTGCGCGGCCTGGAGCTGCGAGACCGCGCGTTGCGCGTACTCGATCGACTGCTCCTGCGCGCCCAGATGCGCGAGCGCGTAGGGGACCGCGAGCATCCCTTCCTGCACCGCCGGATCGAACGGATCGCGGCCGATCAGCTCCATCCACGGCACCAGCGCGGCGCGAAGATCATCCGCGCGCGCGCCGCCGGCGACCGCGGTCAGATAGCGGAACGGCGTTTGCCGGCGCAGCTGCGCCACTTGGTCAGCAGACGAGGGCAGCGCGTACGACGCCGGGCGCAGGCTCGACGCCGCGTCGCCCGTCGGCAGGAGAAACGTCCAGCCGAGCTCGAGCAATGCGCGATTGGCGAACGGGCCGGGACTGCGCACGGCACGGAATGCTTGCGCGGCTTCGGCGTTGCGACGCGCCGCCAGCAGCTGCTCGCCGAGCGTCATGCCGGCGCGATCGCGCAGCCACGGATCGGCGTGATCGTCGCCCGCGAGCGATCGCAGCTGCTCGAAGCCCGATGCAGGAGTGGCGCCGCCGATCGTCGCGATGGCCGCGTTGTAGCGGCTCACGAAACCGTCGATCGATGTGCCGACGGGCGCCGGCGCCTGGGAAAACATTGCCGCGGCCTCGAAGGGACGATCGTCGGCGAGCAGGTAGCGTGCGGCGCGCGGCCTCAGCGCATCGGCGGAGCGCGGCGTCGCCGTCAGCCGAGCTTCATGCGCGAGCGTGCCTGCAGCGAACTGCAACTCCAGCGCGTCGGTGGACGGCTGCAGCCGCAGATCGAGCTTCGCCCGCGTGCGCGCCGCATAAGGAGGCGCGTGCGGATCGACCGCGATTGCGTCGGCACGGAGCCGGCGCGCGCCGAGGTCGCCGAGCTCGAGCAGATGCAAGCCGCCTGCAGCGAGCGCTTGGCCTTCGTCGACGTTGTATTCGTAGCGCAAGCACGGTGCGTCGTCGACGCAGAGCTCTACTTCGCGCAGGAGCAGATCGGGCGCGCCGCCGCCGATGGCGAGGAGAAGACCTTGTTGCAGAGCGAGCGGGTGCGCGCGCGCGAAGGCGATCCCGCGTGCTGCGAGTGCGTCGACGTCGCGATGCGCGATCGTTCCCGCGTGCGCGGCGAACGGCGCAACGATCGACAGCGGAATCAGCCAACGGCGGAAACGTTTCATGCAGCCCCAGATGCAAGCTGGCCGCCGTTGGCCGTCATGCCGCCACGCGTGGGCGACGGCAGGACTCAAGCAATCGCTATGCCACGCGCACGCTGATCGCTGCGTGACCCGGGATCGCTGGTGCGTGCACCGCAGTGTTGCGCGCGCGGCCAAATGTGGTGCAGCAAATGCGAGGAATCGAGCTGTGCCGGCTGGCATGCAAGCTGCGTTGGCGATGGCATGGAGACTCCATCGCGATGGATGTGGGCCGGCGCCTGCGCGCTGCTGCAAGGCTGCGCGTCGATAAGCGCTTATCTCAACGGGACCTACAACGCGGAAGTGTTTCCGCCGCTCGATGCGCCGGCGGACGAAGTGGCGCTGGTGAGCCAGGCCAACGTCGAGGACGCCGCCTGCGTGCTGTCATCGGTGGACGACGCGCCGATCCTGATCACTCCGAACGGCAGCGGCGACGGCCTGTGGGCGAAGCGCGTGGCGCTCAAGCCGGGCGCGCACGTCGTGCTGACGGGCTGGCGGCTGCCGGGACGTTACTCGCCCGATGCGATGCTCTGTGCCGCCGACTTCGCGGCCGGTCACCACTACGCGATCGATTACGACGTCTCGATTCCCCGGCGCGCGCGTGCGTGGATCGCAGACGCTTCGACCGGGGAGCGCGTCGCCGACTGCACGGCGCGCCCCGAAGCCGCTTCGTCACTCTGGCCGTTCTCCCGATGAGCGAGCGATGCGCGTGAGCGAGCTGCGCTCGACGGGCGGCGGCGATCTCGTGCGGATGCTGTTCTCGCTGCAGCGCTTCCAGCTGCTGGCGCTGTTCTGCAACACCGCCGCGGAGCGGACCGTCAGCGCGTCCTACGCGTTTGCCTGGTCGTACGGCATCTATCCGCTGCTCAACGCTTCCGCGCCCTGGCACAAGCCGTTCGCGCACTGCTTCGACGTCGGGCACGAACGCATCAGCGACCTGCACGATTTCCTCGAGCAGCGCTTCACCGGCGGAGCGCCGTTGTCCTTCTACGAGCTGGAGGATCACTATCGCGTCCGGGGATCGCAGCGTCCGGGTCCGCAATGGACGCAGGCGAGCCTGATCAACGCGAGTCGCTACCTGTTCTTGCAGCAGGCGTTCGACGCGAAGCTGTGGGAGCACCTGCTGGGCGATCGGCAGTGTCCGCTCGACGCCGAGGTGATCGCCAAGCCGTTCGCTGCAGACGAGATCCGCTTCGAGTAATCCGGCCGTCACCCGTCGATGAGATGACGATCGTGCACGTCGGCGCGGAACGCGCGCGCGCAGATCCCGTCCACGTCGGCGTCGCTCTCGATCTGTCCCGCAGCGCGCATCTGCTCCAGATACCAGCCGCCGTGTGCGAGGTCGGGGCGATGGACCGCGCGATCGAAGCGCACGAACGGCACGCGCGCCGGCGCGACGAAGTCGCAACGGAAGCTCGCATCGAACGACGGACGCAGCTCCGCCAGCGAGCGCCCGACGTACGGCGCGAGCAGTTCGATGGCCGGCTCGACGTGGCTCGGGTCGCACAGCCATTCGCAAGCGCTCGCGAGCGCACGCAGGATCGCGGCGTGCTCGGCGGTGTCGAGGAACTCCTCGCGGACCGCGAGGACTTTCTCGGTGCCGGGCAGGGCGGAGGCCGCGCTGGTCGACACGGCTTCACCCCAGCCTTCGCGGATCGCGCGCGTGTTCCACGGCTCGCCGACGCAGTAGCCGTCGATGCGGCCGTTGCGCATCGCGCGCGCGGTCTCCGGCGGCGGCACGACGACGAGGCGCATGTCGGTGCCCGGGTCGAGCCCGAGCGAGGCGACCCAGTGGCGCAGCTCGTACTCGTGCTTGGAGATCGGGAACACCGACGCGAGCGCGAGCGGCCGGCCTTCGCGACGCCGGTTGCGGACGTAATCGACGAAGTTCGCCTTGCCGCTGCGCAGGATGCCGGCGAGCGACGTCGCCAGCGTGATCGCGTTGCCGTAGTGATTGAGCGTGAACGCGGTCGCCAGCCGGGCTTGCGGCCCGAACACGCCGGCTTGCGCCGCGAGCGGGATCCCGGCGAGGCAGTGCGCGGCCTGCACATCGTCGACGATCAGCCGATCGCGCACCTCCGACCATGACGCCAGCGGCACCAGCTCGACGCGCACCTTCTCGCGCGCGTAGCTGCCGAGCGCCTGTGCCACGACGAGCGGCGCGGCGTCGCACAGACGCACGAAGCCGAGCCTAATCTTCTTCATTGCCTGCTCCCTGCGCGCCGAGCAGCTCGCGCGCGACGTCGGCGATCGAGCGGCGGCCGTTCATCGCCTGGACCTGCAGATGCTTGTAGGCGTCGTTCTCGGAGAGCCCGAGCGTCTGTATCACGCGGCTCTTCGCAGCATCGATCAGGCGGCGCTCGGCCTGCGCCCGCTGCACGCGCGACAGCTCCTGCCTGAGCGCACGCGTCTGCTCGAAATGCAGCGTCGCGACTTCGATCAGCGAGCGCAGCACCGCCGGCGGCAGATCGAGCGCGACGTAGGCGCTCACGCCCGCGCGCGCCGCGCGACGCACGACCGCTTCGTCGCTGCCGTCGTGGAACAGCAGGACCGGCTGCGGATGCTTGCGATTGAGGAGCGCGAGATGCTCGAGCACGTCGCGGGAAGGCGATTCGGCGGCGACGACGACGGCGTCGGGCTTGTCGCGCTCGACCAGCGCATAGAGATCGTCCTCCTCGGCGGCGCGGACGATCGAATAGCCAGCCGACGTCAGCGCCGCCGCGAGCGCAGCGTCGCCTCCCACGAGCAGCACTCGCGCGGGATTCCCTCCGGACATGGAGACGTGCGATGCAACTGCGATGCCAGGTCCCGTGCAATCATTGAGTTGTGGAAACCACCCGACTGCTCGCATTCGCCGGTACCTTCGCGCTCATCGCGATGAGCCCGGGGCTGTGCATGACGCTGGCGATGACGCTCGGGATCCGCATCGGCGTCAAGCGCACGCTGTGGATGATGCTCGGCGAGCTGACCGGCATCGCGCTCGTCGGCTCGGCGGCGATGGCCGGGATCGCGGCCATCCTGATCGCAGCGCCGCGCGTGTTCACCGCGTTCAAGATCTGCGGCGCCGCTTACTTGATGTGGACTGCGTGGCGCAGCTGGCGTGCGCCGGTCGGCGATCTCGCGCAGGCGACCGACATCACGCCGGCCGCCTTGTGCGCTCAGGGGTTCGTCACTGCAGTATCGAATCCGAAGGCGTGGGCGTTCATGGGCGCGTTATTGCCGCCGTTCATCAATCCCGGCAAGCCGCTCGCCCCGCAGATCGGCTTCCTGCTCGTGCTGATGATCCTGATCGAGTTCGCGAGCCTGCTGATCTACGCGCAGGGCGGACGCACGCTGAGCGAGCTGCTCCTGCGTCGCGGGCAGGCGCAGCTGCTCAACCGCGTGTCGGCGACGCTGATGGTCGGCGTTGCGATCTGGCTCCTGATCGCCTGATCAGCCGCCGCTGGTGTCCGTCGGCTTGACGTCGGACTTCTTCGACTTGCTCGTCTTGCCGCTGGCCGTCGCGCCGCCGATGGACTTCTGCAGCGTCTGCGCCATCTCGAGATGGTGCTTGAGCGTCGGCAGCGTCTTTTCCGCGTAGCTCTTCACCTCGGGATCCTTTGCGGTCTTCGACGCCGTGGTGAATAGCTGGATGGCTTGCTGGTGACCCTTCACGTTCTCCGCGACGAATGCGCGATCGAACTCCGCGCCGTTCTTGGATTTGAGCTGCGCCACGCTCGCCGCCTGCTTGCCCTGCGGAGCATCGGGCAAGGTGATGCCCTTCTTCTCGACGATGCTCTTCAGCTCGTCGTTGTTCTGGCCGTGGTCGCTCACCATCTGGTCGGCAAAGCTCTTGACCTTGTCATCGGCCGCATGGTCGGCAGCCAGCTTTCCGGACTCGACTTCCTCGAGCCCGATCGACGCCGCCTTCTTCACGAAGGTCGCGTCCTTGTCGTTGAGCGTGCCGCCCGCGCTTTCCATCGCGTTGAAGCTGCTGCTCCGGCCGGTGGTGGAAGCGCCGTCGGACTTGCGCGTGGCCGGGGAGGCTGTCGTGTCGCGCGTCCCCGACGAAGTGCGATCCTCGCTCGCGGGCGCGGAGCTCGGATCGCTCGGATCGGGAATGCTGCCGGTCTGCGCGGACGCCATGGTGGTGAAGAGCGCCGCGGCGCTCAGGATGATTGCGTGTCTCATCGTCGACTCCTGGTTTTCAAGCGACCCCCAGGGATGGCTCGCGAACGCCGCGACTCCCGACCGAGCGCGCGAGCCGCACGCCGGCGAATTGCCAACGCGCACCCGGCGCGAAGAAGTTGCGATACGTCGCCCGAGCCTGTGCGCGCGGCGTCACACACGAGCCGCCGCGCAGCACCATCTGATTCACCATGAACTTGCCGTTATACTCGCCGAGCGCGCCGGCGAGCGGCTTGTATCCCGGATACGGCAGGTAGGCGCTGCCGGTCCATTCCCACACGTCGCCGAACAGCTGACGCACGCGGCCCTCGCCGTTGCCGGCGCTCGGGCTGAGCAATCCGCGCTCGAGCAGGTTCGCAGTGTCGGGAATCGCGCCCGCATCCTGCGCGACGCGCTCCCATTCCGCTTCGGTGGGCAGTCGCGCGCCGGCCCAGCGCGCGTACGCGTCGGCTTCGTAGTAACTCAGATGCGACACCGGCGCATCCGGGTCGATCTCGATCATGCCTGCGAGCGTGAACACGCGTGGCGTGTCGGAATCCTCCGCGAGCCAGTACAGCGGAGCGCGCCAGCCTTCGCGCTCGCGAAGGTCCCAGCCGTCGGACAGCCAGTACTGCGCCTTGCGATAGCCGCCGTCGGCGATGAATTCCATGTATTCGGCGTTGGTGACCGGGCGCGATGCGATCTCGAACGGCTCGAGCCACACGCGATGGCGCGGCTTCTCGTTGTCGAGCACGAAACCGTCGCCGTCGTGGCCGATCTCCGCGAGCCCGCCTTCGTAGCCGACGAACTCGAGCTCGCTCGGGCGCTCGCCGAGGTTGAGATTGGCGCCGGCGGCCTTGTACGCGGGCCGCAGCGGATTGCACCAGAAGTGGTGCTTGATGTCGGTGAGGATCAGCTCCTGGTGCTGGCACTCGTGCTCGAGCCCGAGCTGCACGCGGTCGAGGATCTCGTCGGACCAGCCGCCCTGCAGCAGGCCGTCGACCAGGCGCGTGTCGACCTTGCGGCGATAGACCAGCACTTCCTCGAGCGAGGGCCGCGACAGCAAGCCGCGATCGCCGCGCGGATGGCGCGCGCCGACGCCGACGTAGTAGGAATTGAACAGCACGCGATACTTCGCGTTGACCGCGCGGTAGCCGCGCTGCGCGAGCTCGAGCACGAAGGTCTCGAAGAACCACGTCGTGTGCGCGAGGTGCCACTTCACCGGGCTCGCGTCGTTCATCGACTGCAGCTGGCAGTCTTCCGCGGAGAGCCCGCCGATCAAGCCGAGCGTGCGCGCGCGCACCGCCTGGTACTGCGCGGCGAGCTGGCGCTGCCGCGGCGGCGCGTTCTCGGTCGTCACGGGTGGATGCAGCGGGACCACGGAGCTCACCGGAATTTCCTCAAGCCCGCGCGAGGAAGACACCGAAGGAAGGCGCCGCTTCACCGCTCGTCCACAGCTGATGCTGAGTGAATCCCGCAGCGTCGAGCATGTCTGCAAACCCTCTCGCCGAATACTTGTAGGAGCACTCCGTAATGATTGTCTCGCCCAATTCGAAGTTCCGGCGCGTGTCCGCCGGCGTACCGAACCGTACGCTGTGACGCTCGCGCGACATCAGATGCATCTCGACGCGCGATTCGCGCTCGTCGAAGCGCGCGACGTGCGCGAATCGGCGCGGATCGAAGTCGGCGTCGAGCATGCGGTTGACGACGCGCAGCACGTTCAGGTTGAACGCGGCGGTCACGCCGATCGCGTCGTCGTACGCGGCGCACAGGCGCTTCGCGTCGCGCGTGAGATCGACGCCGATCAGCAGGCAGCCATCCTCGCCGCAGTGCTCGCGCACCTTGCGCAAGAGGGCGATCGCGGGCTCGGGATCGAAATTGCCGATCGACGATCCCGGATAGAAGAACACCGGCGGGCAGGGCGGGCACTCGTGCAGCAGGTGCTGCAGCGACCAGCCGCCGGAAAGATCGGTGACGACGCCGATCGACTCGATCTCGCGATGGCGGGTGGCGAACTGCTCGATCGTCGCGGCGAGCCATTCCTGCGCGGCGTCGACCGCGATGTAGCGCTGCGCCTGCGTCGCCTGCAGCCACGGCAGGACCTTGTCGCCGTCGCCGCAGCCGAGATCGACCCACTGGCCGCGCTGCGGCAGCTGCGCGGTGATCTCCTCGCGATGCGTCGCCAGCACGTGGGCTTCGAGACGCGTCGGGTAGTACTCCGCGAGCCGCGTGATCGCGGCATAGAGCGCGCTGCCTTGCGCATCGTAGAAATGCTTGGGCTCGATGCGCGCCGGACGCTCGAGCAGGCCCGCGAGCAGCCGGCGGCGATCATCCTCGGCGTCGGCGGCGCTCTGCACGAGCAGGCGCGGTCGAGAGATCCGCGGCCGGCGGGTGCGCGCGCGCAATGGCGAGCTGGGGGAAAGGTTCGCGCTCATGATGCCTCGCGCAGCGTCGCAAGCGACGTGCCGTCACCGCGATAGAGCTCGAGGCGGTTGTAGAGCGTCTTCAGCGACACCCCGAGCGCCTGCGCCGCCGCGCGCTTGTCGCCGTCGAAATGATCGAGCGTCGCCTCGATCAGCTCGCGCTGCGCGTCGGCGAGCGGCGTGCCCACGACGACGTCGATGTGCCCGTCGCGCCGCGCGGGGCGACGATGTTGCGGGGCAGCGCGCGTGAACGGCGCGTCGATGATCTGGTCGGCGAGGATGAACGCGCGGCTGACGGCGTTCTTGAGCTGGCGCACGTTGCCGGGCCACGGATGCGCTGCGAGCTGCTGCAGGCATTGTCGCGAGAACATCTTGCTGGTGTCTTCGCGCAGGTTCAGCTCGTCCAGGAAATGCAGCGCGAGGATCTCGACGTCGCCGGCACGATCGCGCAGCGGCGGCACCCGCAGCGGGAACACGGCGAGGCGGTACATGAGGTCTTCGCGGAAGCGGCCTTCGCGCACGGCGCTCTCGACGTCGCGATTGGTCGAGGCCAGCACGCGCACGTCGACCTCGACGAGCTCGCTGCCGCCGACGCGCTGGAAGCTGCGGCTCTCCAGCACGCGCAGCAGCTTCACCTGCATGTCGAGCGGCATCTCGGTGACCTCGTCCAGCAGCAGCGTGCCGCCGTGCGCGCGCTCGAAGTAGCCGATGCGCGTGCGGTCGGCGCCGGTGTAGCTGCCCTTCTCGGCGCCGAGCAGCTCGGCTTCGATCAGGCTCGGCGCGATCGCGCCGCAATTCACCGGGATGAACGGGCGGTCGTGCCGCGCGGACAGCGCGTGCACGGCCTGGGCGACGGCTTCCTTGCCGGCGCCGCTTTCGCCGGTGATGAGCACGTTGAGGTCAGTCGGGGCGACCTTGCGCAGCTGGCGCGCGAGCTCCTCGATCGCAGCCGACCGTCCGAGTAGAAGATGCTCGATCGAGGTGTCCACTCTCTACAGACCGCGGCCTGCGCGTAACGTTTACACGCGAGCCGGTAATTCTTGCCGCATCGAATTTGCTCGTTTCCCGTGTGTCTCATGCAAAGGCGGCAAAGGCCGCTGCCGAATCGAATCAAGAGGAGATGCGGAAATGAAAGACACCACCCCCGGCCAGGCTCGCGACAAGATCCTTTCCGACTTCAAATCGCTCGCCACGCACGCGCAGGATCTGCTGCATGCCACCGCCAGCTATTCGGGCGACGGCGTCACCGCGGCGCGCGAGCGCCTGCTCGAGAGCCTCGACGAAGCGCGCGACCAGCTGCGCGAAGCGCAGGAATACGCGATCGACCAGACGCGCCGCGCGATGAAGGTCACCGACGAGTTCGTGCACGAGAAGCCGTGGCAGTCGATCGCCGGTGCGTTCCTCGTCGGCATGCTGCTGGGAGCCATCAGTGCCGGCGGACGACGCTGATCCCAGGCTCGCCACCGCGCCGAGCCCGAAGCTCTCGGACACGCTGAACGAGCTCGCGACCGGCCTGCTGCAGTTCGTCGAGGATCGTGTCGATCTGCTGCGCTGGGAAGCCGCGCACGAAGGCGCGCGCATCGGTGCCTTGCTGGTGCGCGGATTCTGCGCAGCGCTGCTCGGCTTCTTCACGCTCGAAGTGCTGGCGGTACTGCTGATCGCGGTGTTCTGGGATACCGCATGGCGCCTGCAGGTGATCTCCGGCGTAGTGCTGGCGGCATTCATCGGTACCGGTCTCCTGATCGTGTCGTATCAACGCAAGCGCAACGAGCGATCGAGCCTGCTGCATCCCACCGTGGCCAACGCGAGCAAGTCATGACCCGACATCTGGATGAACGTCACGAAGAGCTCACCGCGAAACTGCAGCGCGATCGGGTGGCGCTGATCCGCGCCGCGCAGGGCTTGCAGCCGCAGCTGCGCGCGCTCGATCGCGCCGAGCATCGCGTGCGCATCGCCGCCGAAGCTTTGCCGGTGATCGCATGGGCCGCTGCCGAGCTGCTGCTCGCCGCGGTCGCGGTGCGGCGCCTGAGCCGCCGTCAGCGCACGGGCTGGCTCAGCCTCCTGTTGCAGGTGTGGCGTGGCTACCAGTTCCTGCGGGGTCCGGCGGCGCCGTCGCCGGTCCCGCCGATGAAGTGAGACAAGGAGATTCACCATGCTGACGCGTAGTTTCTGGCGGTTGGTGGCGATGGCTTCCGCGGCCGCCGCCGGCGCATTCCTGATCAAGACGCTGCGCACGCAGCCCGACGATTCCCGCGTCGCGCGCACCGCCAAGCGCACCGCGCGCAAGGTCGTGCGCAAGGCGACGGAAAAGGCCGAAGACGCCGCCAACGGCGACGCGCGGCGCGCGCACTGACGCAGCGAATCGAAGATGCCGCACGTCCTCATCGTCGACGACGATCCGCAAACCCGCGAGGCGCTCGGCGCGCTCACCGCCGCCGAGGGCTTCAGCGTCGCCGTCGCAGCCGACCTGCGCGAGGCGCGCATCCAGCTGACGCGCCAGCAGCCCGACGCGCTCCTGATCGACCTCACGCTGCCCGACGGCAGCGGTCTCGATCTGATCCCCGAAGTCGAGCGCCGCAGCGGCACCGAGATCATCCTCATCACCGGCAACGCGAGCGTGGAGACTGCGGTCGAGGCGTTGCGCGTCGGCGCGGCCGACTATCTGGTGAAGCCGGTGAACGTCGCGCGGCTGCGCGCCGTGCTGTCGCGCGTGCCGCGACCGGCGGACCTCAAGGCGCAGATCGGCCAGCTGCGCGGCGAATTGCGCCGGCTCGGACACTTCGGCCAGATGCTCGGCAACTCGCCGGCGATGCACCGGCTCTACGATCAGATCCTGCGCGTCGCGCCGACCGAAGCGACCGTGCTCCTGATCGGCGAGAGCGGCAGCGGCAAGGAGCTCGCGGCGCAGGCGCTGCACGAGCTGTCGCGGCGTCGCGGCCGCCCGTTCCTCGGCGTGAACTGCGGCGCGATCTCGCCGAACCTGATCGAGAGCGAGATGTTCGGCCACGAGCGCGGCGCGTTCACCGGCGCCGATCGCCAGCACAAGGGCTACTTCGAGCGCGCCGACGGCGGCACGCTGTTCCTCGACGAGATCACCGAGATGCCGATCGAGCTGCAGGTGAAGCTCCTGCGCGTGCTCGAGACCGGCCGCTTCATGCGCGTCGGCACCAACAAGGAGATCGAGGCCGACGTGCGCGTGCTCGCCGCGACCAATCGCGATCCCGAAGCCGCGGTCGCCGACGGCTCGCTGCGCGCCGATCTGTATCACCGGCTCAACGTGTTCCCGCTGCAGCTGCCGCCGCTGCGCGAGCGGCAAGGCGACGTCGCGCTGCTCGCGCAACATTTCCTCGACGAGCTCAACGCGACGCACGGGACGCACAAGGCGCTGCCGGCCGAGACGATCGCGCAGCTGTCGTCCCACAGCTGGCCGGGCAACGTGCGCGAGCTGCGCAATTGGGTGCAGCGCGCGTACATCCTCGGCGACGAAGCGCTCGACGCCGCGGTGCAGTCGGCCAGCGGCGCGACGGCGGCGCAGCCGAACGGGCCGGTCATCTCGATCCCGGTGGGCACCTCGCTCGCCGAGGCCGACAAGCGCCTGATCCTGGCCACGCTCGAGCAGTGCAACGGCGTGAAGACGCAGTCGGCGGAGCTGCTCGGGATCAGCGTGAAGACGTTGTACAACCGGCTGGGCGAGTACCGGCAGGAAGAGGGCGAGGCGCACGGAAGCGACTCATCGGATGAGACCGGGTTGGGGAGACAACAACAGGTGAAGTCCGATGAACGCAGCCGGATTCGAGTCGAGCACTAGGCATTCCCATCGCGCGCTCGCGTGGACGCTCGGCGTCCTCGTCGCGCTGATCCTGATCGTCGTCTTCTTCCCGTGGGATCTGCTGCGCGGGCCGATCGATCGCAAGATCAGCGACGCCACCGGCCGGCATTTCGAGATGGCGCATCTCGACGTGAAGTACAGCTGGCCGCCGCGCATCGTGGCGAGCGGCGTGCGCTTCGACAATCCGGACTGGGCGCGCGAGGATCAGATGCTCACGGCGGACGAGATCTCGTTCACCGTTTCGCTGTTCCCGCTGTTCCACAAGGAGGTCGTGCTGCCCGACGTGCGGCTGGTCGCCCCGGTGATCGCGCTGCAGATCAGCGACAAGAACACGCCGAACTGGATGCTGCATCCCGACCAGCCACCCGATGCGGAAGGGCAGCAGTCGCTCGCGCCGACCGTGCAGCACCTCACCGTCGATCGCGGCAGGCTCACTTACTTCGATCCGAATCAGAAAACCGATCTCGCGGTCGATCTCTCCTCCGAAGGCTCGCAGGCGAAGGACGTGCTCACGGCCGTCGCGCACGGCAAGTACAAGGGCTTCACGGCTGGCGCCGATGCGGGCGGTGGCGGCGTGCTCACGCTGATGCGCACCGAAGAGGCGTATCCGTTCAAGGCCGAGTTCCACGCGGGCTCGACGGCGGGCAAGGTCGAAGGCACGGTCACGGGTCTCACCGAGCTGAAAGCTGCCGATCTCAAGCTCGACGTGCACGGCGACTCGATGGAGGAGCTGTATCCGTTGATCGGGCTGTCGCTGCCCGCGACGCCGCCGTACAAGCTGAGCGGCCGCCTGCAGCTCAAGGACGGCGTGTGGATGCTGCACGGCTTCGACGGCCGCGTCGGCGACAGCGATCTCGGCGGCGACGCCGACGTCTCCTACGCGAACAATCGCCCGTCGATCAAGGCCGACCTGCGCTCGCACGTGCTCGACATGAACGACCTCGCGGGCTTCATCGGCGCGACGCCGAGCGCAGGCCCGGGCGAGACGGCGTCGCCGCAGCAGCAGAAGAAAGCGGCGGAGGAAGCTGCGTCGCCGCGCATGCTGCCGAGCGATCCGATCCATCTCGACAAGCTGCGCACGATGGACGCGGACGTGAAGTACACCGGCGAGAGCATCCGCAACTTCAAGTCACCGATCGACAATCTGCAGGCGCACCTGATCCTGAAGGACGGCGACCTGACGCTCGATCCGCTCAACTTCGGCGTCGCCGGCGGCAAGATCGCGACCAACATCGGCATCGACGCGCGCGAGGACAAGCTCAAGGTCGCGGCGAAGGCCGAGGTCCGGAATCTGCAGCTGTCGAAGCTATTCCCGAAATCACCGAAGGTCGCGACCACCGTCGGCGTGCTCGGCGGCAAGATCGAGTTCAAGGGCGTCGGCAATTCGGTCGCCGAGATGGCGGCGCACGGCAACGGCGAGCTCGGCGTTGCGACCAGCGGCGGGCAGGTGAGCGCGCTCATCCTGTCGGCGATCGACCTCGACGCGCCGCCGATCCTGAAATACCTGTTCGGCGGCGACCACGACGTGCCGCTGCGCTGCGCGGTCGCCGACTTCCACATCGACGACGGCATCGCACAGTCGCGCGCGTTCGTGATCGACACCACCAAGACCAATATCCACATCGGCGGCGAGCTCAACCTGCGCGAGGAGAAGACCGACATCAGCATCCATCCGCTGCCCAAGACCTGGAGCCTCGTGCGCCTGCGTGCGCCGCTGCACGTCACCGGCACGTTCAAGAATCCGAAAGTGCGGCCGGACGCGGGCACCGTGATCAAAGGCGGACTCGCGGCGGTGCTCGGCGCCGCGGTGAATCCGGTCGCCGCGCTGATTCCGCTGATCGAGACGAAGAAGGGCTACGACGAGAACTGCGGCCAGCTGGTCGCGGCGGTCGAGCAGAGCACGCGCCTGGCTTCGCGCACGACGCCGATGCCGGCATCCGCCGAAGTCGCACCGGCGGAGATGCAGCAGGCGCCGGCGGATGCTCGATCGCAGAAGCCGGGCTCATCGCCGCTGAAGGGCGCGCCGCCGAGCAAGGAAGAGCTCGAGCAGGAGGGCGTCCTGCCGCATCGGAAGGCCACGCCGTCGTCGCCGTGAAGCGAGAGCAGATTCGCACGCGCGGCGGTCAAAGGAAGACAGGCGGCGGGAGCCGTCGCACATCGGAGGCACACATGAACAAGAAGTTTCTGTCCGGACTTGCGTTCTCCCTGGTCCTGTCCGCCGCGCCTGCGTTCGCGGACGACGTGAAGGTCGAGGCTGGCGCCAGCACCGACCCGGACATCGCGTCGCACGAGGCCGAAGCGGACGTCGGCAAGAGCACGACCGAAACCAAGATCAAGCATCACAAGCACAAGACGACGATCAAGAGCACGACCGAGCACAGCGGCGTGAAGGCGAAGTCGGACAGCGACGACGACAGCGGCGCCTCCGCCGAAGCGAAAGCCAAGGTGAAGACGGACGAGTAGACCGTCGCGTGGAATCCAAGGCGGCCTTCGGGCCGCCTTTTCTATTGCCGCCGTCTCAGGACGCCGGCTCGTGCGACGCGCGCGCCGTGCTGTGCTGTCCGGTGGTGAGCACCGGATGCTCCTGCAGATCCTGATGCTGGCTGCGCATCTTCTCGCCGAGCGCGGCGAGGTCGAGATCGGACGCGCGCACTTCCGGGAACAGCTCCTGTTCTTCCTGCGCGATGTGCTGCGCGACCATGCGTGCCATCACGCGGAACGTCGCGTCGCGCGCCGCGTCGTCGAGCAATCCGCTCTGCAGTTTGCTGATGAGCTGCTTCACCGAGTCGTGCTCGACTCGCGCTTCCTCGACGAGATTGCCGCGGCGGATGTGCTCCTGCGCGGCCGGATAGAACAGCGACTCTTCGAGCTGCGTGTGCGCGGACAGCGCGCTGCACGCCTGCTCGACGATCTCGTTGCGGCGCTCGCGGGATTGGTCGAACTGTGCGAACAGCTGCTTCACGCGCTCGTGATCGTCGTGGAGCAGGGCAAGGGCGTCGTCGTGCATGGCAACCTCCTCGGGCGCGGGTCCCGTGTAGTTCAGACGCGCGTGCCGCAAGGTGGTTCCAGTCCTGAGGTGGCGACCGTACAGAACGCCGCTTGCGTCTGGGCTACCTTGGCGGGCAGGAGGGGCAATCATGTCCGACGCGACACCACGCCGAGTCCTGATCATCGACGACAACCGCACCGCGGCGGAGACGCTCGCGACGCTGATCCGGCTGCTCGGCCATGAGGTCACCACCGCCTACGACGGCGTCGCCGGCGTCCAGGCCGCGCTCGCGTTCAGGCCCGACCTGATCCTGCTCGACCTGGTCATGCCCAACGTCGACGGGTTCGCGGTTGCGCGCGCACTGCGCAACCTGTCGCTGGACGCGCGGATCGTCGCGCTCACCGCCTTCACCCAGCCGGCCTTCCTCGAAGTGGCCGACGAGGTGGGCTTCGATTCGGTCGTGTCGAAGCCGGCGACGGCCGATCAGCTCACCAAGCTCCTGACGCACTGACCCGGTAACAACTCTCTACTGAGGGCGCGGCGCGCACTCCGTATAGTCGCAGTGCGCCGTCGCGATCCCGCGACGCCGTCTCCCATCCGGTGGCCATGAACGTCCCCGCGTTGTTCGACCTGGCTGCGCAGAGCCCGCTCCTGATCGCGCTCGTCGATCGCGAAGGCCGCGTGATCGAAGGCAATCGCACGTTCAGCCCGCTGCTCGCCGCAGGCTTTGCCGAATCGTCGCGGGCGCGCATCGAGCAGGCGATCGCCACCGTCGCGCGCGAAGGCGTGACGCTGCAGCTCGACGCGCCGATGCTGCGCGAGAGCGGCGCGCCGGTCTGGCGCCTGATCGTCCTGAGCCCGGCGGGTCCCGACGGCCGCTCGGACGAGATCTTCGCGCACGTCATCGACATCGACGATCGCAAGCGCGAGGAAGACCGCCTGCGCCGCAGCGAGGCGTTGCTGGTCGACACGCAAGGCGTCGCGCATCTCGGCGTGTGGGACTGGGACGTCACCCAGCCGCACGCGAGCTGGAGCCCCGAGCTCTTCCGGATTTACGCGCTCGATCCGCGAACGCACGTGCCGACCTATCAGGACTACCTGACGCGCGTGCATCCCGACGATCGCCAGCGGGTGATCGACGCGACCAACGCCGCGTTCCACGATCACGAGCCGTACTCGCACGACGAGCGCATCTATCGCTCCGACGGCGCGCTGCGCTATCTGCACACCTGGGCGTATCCGGTGGTCGATGCCTCCGGCAAGCTGCTGCGCCTCACGGGCGTGTGCCAGGACATCACCGATCGCAAGCTCGCCGAGAACGCGGTGATCGAGCACGCGACGCTGCTCGAGCGCGCGAACGCCGACCTCGAGCAGTTCGCGCGCCACGCCGCCCACGATCTCCAGGAGCCGCTGCGCACGATCGCGAGCTTCGTGCAGATCCTCGCGATGAACCTCGAGGGCAAGCTGGACCCGTCGTCGAAGCAGGCGATGGAGTTCATCGAGCAGGCCGCGCGGCGGATGAAGGACCAGATCGGCGAGCTGCGGCGGCGCCACCTCGCCACGCCAGCCGATCGATAACGGGCGATGTCGCCTTCCCGCCACGGCATCCTGCCGGCCGTCCTGATCGTCGACGACAATCCGGTCGATCGCCTGCTCGCCACCACAGCGTTCCGCAAGGCCGAGGTCGCCAACCCGGTCGTCGAGCTCACCGACGGCGACGAGCTGATGGAGTACCTGCTGCGCAGCGGTCGCTATGCGTCGCGCGGCGAGCCTTCCGGCGCGATGGTGATCCTGCTCGACATCAACATGCCGCGGAAGACGGGCCTGGAGGCGCTCGCGGAGATCAAGGCGCATCCGGAGCTCAAGCGCATCCCGGTGATCATGCTCACCACGTCCGACGCCGAGCGGGACATCGTCAGGAGCTACGGTCTCGGCGCGAACGCGTTCATCACCAAGCCGATCGGCTTCACCGAATTCCTCGACGTCGTGAAGAATCTCGCACGCTTCTGGCTGTCGTCGGTGACGCTGCCGCCTACGCCGTGCGCCGCAAGTCCGCAGGCGGCAGCCGCATCCGCGTCCGGTACTTCGTGACCGTACGCCGCGCGACGCGGATGCCCTGCGCGCCGAGCTGACACGCGAGGTCGATGTCGGAGAGCGGCGTCGCCCCATTCTCGGCGGCGATCATCTCGCGGATCAGCGCCTGCACGGCGGCGGCGGAGCAACGCCCGCCGGTGCGCGTCGCGAGCTGGCGCGAGAAGAAGTGCTTGAACTCGAACAACCCGCGCGGCGTCGCCATGTACTTGTGCGCGGTGGCCCGCGACACGGTCGATTCGTGCAGCATCAGCTCGTCGGCGATCTCGCGCAGCACCAGCGGCTTGAGCGCGATGTCGCCGTAGACGAAGAACGCGCGTTGCCGCGTGACGATCGCGTCGGCGACGCGCTTGATGGTGACGAAGCGCTGCTCCGCGTTGCGCAGGAGCCAGCGCGCTTCCTGCAGCTGCCGCGACATCGCCGCGTGACTGCCGTTGCGGCTGCGGCGCATCAGGTCAACGTAGACCTGGTTGAGCCTGAGCTTCGGCATCAGCGCGGCGTTGATCTGCGTCGTGAGCGTGCCGTTGCGCTGGAAGACGAAGACGTCGGGGACGACGTAGTCCGCGCCGTCGGCGGAGATCTGCCGGCCCGGACGCGGATGCATCTGCTTGATCAGCGCGTGCGCGGCGTGCAGGTCGTCATCGCTGCAGCGCAGCGCGCGGCGGATCGACGCGTAGTCGTGACGCGCGAGCAGGTCGAGCTGATAGCGGACGATCGTCAGCGCGAGCGCGCGGACCGGCGTGTCTTCGCTCAGCGCTTCCAGCTGGAGCGCGAGACAGTCGCAGAGATCGTGAGCACCGACGCCGGCGGGCTCGAAGCTGCGCACGACGCGCAGCCCTTCGGCCAGCGCGGCGGCGGTCAGTGGCGTGCCGGGCGGCAAGCTCCGCGCGAGCTCCGCGACGTCCTGGCGCAGATAACCATCGTCGTCGAGCGATTCGATCACGGCGCCGGCAGCGAGGCGCACCGGCTCGGGGAGCGTCGTCGCGCAGAGCTGCTCGCGCAGGAAGTCGCGCATCGACGTCGGCGCACGCGCCCAATCGGCGACGTCCGCGTCGTCGCCGCTCGCGCGCATTACGCTCGCCGCCCTGCGGTCCGGAATCACGGCGCGCGCCTCGGCGTCGTTCGACGCTTCGGGGATGTCCTCGCCCGGCTCCAGGAAAGGATTGCGCTCGAGCTGCTGCTCGAGCTCCTGCTCGAACTGCAGCGCGGACATCTGCAGCAGGCGCACCGCCTGCTGGAGTCGCGGCGACGCCTGCAGTTGCATGCGTGGGGACAGCGCGAGGCTCTGACGGATCATGCGAAACGCTCCGGTCGACCGGGAGATCGATCGCGCAACACCCGTACCACCGCCGCTTCCCGGCGCGGAGCGCGGCCGGGTTCGGGTGACGCCGGCGCGGTTCTACTGCAGGCCTGAAATTTTTACCGGCGCATCGTTTGCGGATCGTTGCGGTCCAACATCGCAGCAGGAGGTGTGCTTCATGACGACCCGCGACCGCAATCAAGGCAACCCCAAGCGACGCACCCCGATCCGCGTCGAAGAGCTCGAGCGCGACGATCTGTTCGGCGCCGCCGTCGACATCGGCAATCAGGACGCCGGCGCCGGCCTCCAGCGCGGCCACGGCTATCGCGGCGAGGTCGACGACGACGACATGGATCCCAAGGGCGGACGGCCCGGCAAGCGATGAGGCGCCCATGAAGAATCCCCTCGACGAGCACAGCGATGCCGCGTTCTTCACGCGCTTTGGCATCGTCATCTTTCTCCTCTCCGCGCTCGCCGTCGGCTTCATGGCCGCGGGCTACGCGATCGAGAAGAAGTACCAGGACCCGGACACCGAGCGGCTCGCGATGGACGCCGACAAGCGCACCAAGCCGGTCGCGCAGGTGATCACATCCAACGAGCAGCTCGCGATGGCGACGCCGGCCGCCAGCGCCAGCGCCGCCCCGAAGACCGGCGAGCAGATCGTCGGCGAAGTCTGCGGCGCGTGTCACAACGCGGGCCTGCTCAACGCGCCGAAGGCGCACGACAAGGCGGCATGGCAGCCGCGCCTGCAAGCCAACGGCGGCAAGGTCGAAGGTCTCGTCGCGTCGGCGACGAAGGGCAAGGGCTCGATGCCGCCGAAGGGCGGTCAGCCTTCGCTCACCGACGACGACCTGAAGAAAGCGATCCAGTTCATGATGAACTAGCGCGCCGTCATCTCCTCCGCGATCGCATCGGCGTGATACACGTTCTTCAGCGCCGCGAGGATCGCGCCGCTGTGGACCGCGACGGTGCGGTTCACGCGCTCGTCGAACCAGAACGCGCCGCCGAGCGAGTGGATGTTGCCGTCGAACACGAGCCCGACCGCTTCGCCCTTGCGATTGATCACCGGGCTGCCGGAATTGCCGCCGATGATGTCGTTGGTGGTGACGAAGTCGAAGCGCTGCTCCGGATCGAGCTTGTCCTGCGCCGCGAGCCATGACTTCGGCAGCGCGAACGGCCACGCGCCGGTCGCGCGCTCGAATGCGCCGCCGAACGTCGTGAACGGCTTCACCGGCTGACCTTTCTCGTCCCAGCCTTTCACCTCGCCATACGAAAGCCGCAGCGTGAACGTCGCGTCCGGATAGACGCTCGTGCCTTCCCTGGCGAAGCGCACGCGCGAGATGCGCTCGGCGTTCTTGCGCTCGATGGCCTCGACGTCTTCTTCATAGCGCTTGCGCACGGCGCGCGATTCGTCGTCGAGCGCCTTGGCGAGCGCGATGAACGGATCGTCGGACTTCGCGATCGCGTCGGCGCCGCCTTCCCACAACTTCCTGCGCGTTGCCACGTCGGACAGCTTGGTCTTGTCGACGAGCCGCGACGCGACCTGCTCGGGCGATTCCTTCCCGAGCACCTGCTTGACCGTCGGATCGTCGGCGCCGAGCCATTCGCGCAGCTTGGTCAGCGACCACGCGAGCTTCACCTTCTCGTAATTCGGATAGATCGGCGCGGGCGAGAACAGGTCCTGCGTCAGCGACGGCAAGGCCGACTCGGTGTACTCGCGCAGGCGATCGGGATTGGGCTTGGCGCGCTCGGCCGCGCCGCGCACGAGCCAGCGCGCGATGCGGAAGTGATCGCTCCAGAAGCCACGCGCGCCGCCGCGCGTGCCTTCGAGCATCAGCCAGCGCGTCTCGAGGTTGCGATACGTCGCCTGCGCCTTGGCGATCTCGTCCCACGCGTTGCCGTACTTCGCCTGCAGATCCTTGTGCGCCTTTGCGTACGCGCGCAGATCCGACTCCTGCTTGCGCTTGAGGTTGAACACCGCCGGATCGTAGAGCGCGATGAGCTGTCCGTAGATTGCCTTGAAGCTGTTCTCCACGCCGAACAGGTCTTCCTGCGAGACGCGCGCATTCTCGGCGCCTTCGGCGGCGAAGCGCTCCAGCACGCCGCGCTGCTCCGACAGCCGCAGCTCGCGCTTGAACAGATCGACGTCGCGCAGCCGCTCGAGCTGCGCCACGGTGAGCTGGCGCTGCGTCGATCCCGGATGACCGGTGACGAACGTCGCTTCGCCTTCCTCCGCGCCCTTGGGATTGAGCGGGAAGAAATCGGCGACCTCTGCGGGCTTGCCGTTCTCGTAGGCGCGCATCAGCGACAGGTCGAGGTCGAAGCGCGGGAAGTTGAAGTTGTCCGGATCGCCGCCGAAGAACGCGATGTCCTTCTCCGGCGCGAACACCAGGCGCACGTCCTGGAAGCGGTGGTACCGATAAAGGTTGTAGGCGCCGCCGTGATAGAGGTCGACGACGTCGCAGCGCGTCTGCTCCTTCTCGGCGCCGACGCATTCGGATTCGATGCGCGACTTCTCCGCCTTCTCCGCATCGCTGTAGGCCTTGCCGTCCTTGCCGGCGGTGGCCTGGTTCATGCGCTCGGTGACGTCGGTGATCTTCTCGAGCCGGTTGATCTCGATCTGCGGGCACATCACTTCATCGGCGCGCGTCTTGGCGAGGAAGCCGTCGGCGATGTAATCCTTCTTGCTCGACGAGATCTGCTGGATGCACTCGTTGGCGCAGTGATGGTTGGTCATCACCAGGCCGTCCTTCGACACGAACGAACCGGAGCAGCCGCCCGCGAGCCGCACCGAGCTGCGCATCGCCTTGTCGACCCACGCTTGATCGGGCTTGAAGCCGTACTGCTTCTGCAGCTGTGCGCTCGGCAGTTTGTCGAGCGTCCACATGCCTTCGGCGGCGAAAGCGCCCGGCGCAACCGCGATGAGCGCGGCGATCAGGAATCTCATGAGGCCTTCCCCCAATAGGTTCTGGTTCAACTGAAGCGTGGCAGCACGAATGCGAACGTCGCGCCGACCAGATAAGCAGTCGCGGCGATCGCATAGGTGATGGTCGCCGCCCGCCGCGTGCGCACGCAAGCCCGCGCCAGCGCCGGGTCGGCGGGGCACGGCAGCGAGCGCGCACGCCACTGCATCGCGCCCGCGACGATCAGCGCAGCCCCGGCCGATCCGAAGACCAGGGCCTTGTGGGCCGAGAGCCAGACGAGCTGCGGCACCGCGGTCACGAGTCCCGCGAGCGTCGCGCCGGCGCCGAGGGCAACCATCACCGCCGGCAGCACGCAGCACACGAGGGTCGAGGACGCGAACACCAGCGAGCCGAACGCGGCCCACAGGCTCGTCTTGGGGATGCCGATCGCGTCGTCGCTCATTTCGATTCGCTCCGGGCGCGGATCGCAGCGAGCGGCTCGTCGGTGCGCTTGACGCCTTTGAGCGTGTAGCCCGCTTCGGTCAGGAGGTTCTTCAGTGCGTCGTCGGCAATGTCCTGCCCGGGTTTCAATGCGACGGCCACGAGCTTGTGCTCGAGGCTGACGAACACGTCGGCCGTCGCCTCCTGCTTGCGCAGCTTCTTCTCGATCCCTTGCGCGCAGAACGCGCAGACGAGACCGTCGACGTCCATCTCGATGGTGGCATTGGCCGCGAGGGCGGCGGTGGAGAAGATCAGCGCAATGAGCGCTGCGATGAGCTTGGATTTCATGGGAGCGATTCCTAGAAGTTGAACATGACCATGGACTGCAGCTTGCGATCGGCGGTGATGCCCGCTTCGATCCACAGCGGTCCACGGAAAAACCGGAGGAGCAGCGCGACCTCGGTGCCGTCGTAGATGTCGCCGGTGTAACGGCGCGCCTGGCCGACGACCCAGGTCGCGATGCCGTTGTAGCGGTGGCGATACGGCGCGACGCCGAGCTGCAGCGTGTCGATGCGATGCGAGAACGCCGAGCTGTGCTGCCAGTCGGTCTTGAGCGAGCTGTAGAACCACAGCGTCTCGAAGTCGGCCTGGCCGCCGGCGTTCTCCGCGATGCGCAGATCCGAATCCGTCGCGCGCGCGCCGCCGAGGCCGCCCCAGGCGAACACGTTCGCCTGCGCGCTGGAGAGATTCCATCGATGCACGAGGTAGTTCATCCGCGCGTAGCTGATGTCGCGGCTGAACCGATGATCCTCGTCTTCCAGATGCAGGTAACCCGCGCCGACCGAATACCAGTAGCGCGGCGCGTAGAACGCCTGCGCCTCGATCATGGTTCCGGCGCCGTACTCGAACATGAGCGTGCGGCCATCCTGGAAAGCGATGGGCTTGGCGAGCGCGGACGTCGCCACGAGCAGCGTGATCGCGCCGAGCAGGCGCGCTGACAGCGAAGTGGACATCGGACATCTCCGGCGGACAACACTTGGCCCGCGTGAAGCGGGATGGCGTTTACGCGGAGTGTCCGATCGGAGGCTTCAGCAGCGTGAGGCGGAACGGCGGGCGCGCCGCGGCGGGCTTCGGCGCCGACGTCGCGGGTTGTGGCGGCAGCGCTTGCGTCGCCGTTGCGACGACCGGAATCGCAGCGGGCGAGCAGATCGCTTCGCACGCGCAGCGATCCTCATCGCAGCACGGCATCGATTTCTTGGCGACCGCGAGCTCGCCCTGCAGGAGCAGGCCGATTGCGAGCATGAAGTGGATCAGCGCTTTCACGGACAAAGTATAAGACAGCGTCCGATGCCCGCGTTTTGCACGGCGCTCGTCGCGCGGCGCCGCTCTTCGCATCGATTCATCGCGTCGATTTCGCCGGTGCGCGAGTGCGAACGGCGCTGGCACATCCATTGCTCGATGGGCCAAAGCCCACGGGAGAAGTGCGATGTCGGTCTATCACCTCAAGCTGCTCGAGCGACGCTGGAGCCTCGTCCACGCCTCGACGGGGAGCGTCTTGAGCCGGTTCAAGTCATTCCGCGAAGCGGTGCCGCAGAGTGCCGCTGACGTCGCGCGACGACACGGCTGCCTCGTCGTCTATCGACGCGACGGCTCGATCCTGGAATGGCGGCGCTTCGCAGAAGCGGCGCCCGCGTCACCGCTGAGTTAGGTCTTCCAGCTCCACCGTGAGCAGTCGATGGCACTTCGGGTGATAGCGCCGGTGTGAGCCGGTCGCGCCGAAGGTCTGGATCTCCGTTTTCCCCGGCCGGATGGCAACGCCGCACACCGCGCATTCGCTGCCGAGGCTCACGCCGCACACCGCGCCGTGGCCGACGGTCTCGCGCAGCGCGCCGGCGAGAAGCTTCTGGCGGACGAAGGCCCGGAGCTGCGAATCGTCGATCCGGGGGGAGGGCACTGCGAGCTGTAGTTGAAGTTCCATAGAGGATTCGACGGCGCGCACTGGCGAATGCTGCAGGGCTAGTGGGTTTTCTCTACAAGCACCGCGATGCCGAGCCCGATGAAGAGCGCCGCCGCGATCCACCGGATCGGCTTGAGCGGCAGACGCTCCGCAAACCGCGCGCCCAGGAAGATCACCGGGACGTCGGCCGCGAGCATCGCGAGCGTCGTCCCCGCAACGACCGCGACGAGCGACGCGTACTTCGCCGCGAGAACCGTCGTCGCGATCTGCGTCTTGTCGCCGATCTCGGCGAGGAAGAAGCTCACGACCGTGATCCAGTACACGCTCCGACCTGCGCGCTGTCCTTCGCGTTCTTCGGCGGTGTCGGGCTTCAACGCCCAGACGCCGACCGCGATGAACGACAGGCCGACGAGCCACGCGAGCGTCGTTTCGGGCAGCGCCCGATGGATCCACTGACCGGCGAGCGCCGCGACCGCGTGATTCGCCAGCGTCGCGGTCAGGATGCCCGCAGCGATCGGCCACGGCTCGCGGAAGCGCGTCGCCAGCATGATCGCGAGCAGCTGCGTCTTGTCGCCGATCTCGCCGAGGAAGACCGTCAGGAACGAGACGAAGAAGGCTTCCATGCGTTCATCGCAGCGATCTGGCGATCGTGCCAGCGCGACAGCAAGACGAGGCCGCTGATTCCGCCGATCAGCGCGAACAGCATGTCGGACTGCGTGTCCCACGGATCGCCTTGCGTGCCGAGGAACTCGTCCGCGCCCTGTCCGAGCGCGATCGCCGAGGCCCATTCGATCAATTCGTAGCAAGCGCTGACGGTCATGACGACGCAGATCGCAAGAAACGCGCGCATCTTCGGTCCCTGCACGTAACCGCCGCGGATGAAGAGCTCGCGCGCGACCAGCACCGGCACGAAGCCCTGCATGAAGTGGCCGATCTTGTCGTACGGATTGCGGCCGAGCTGCCACAAGCTCTCGATCGCGAAGCCGAGCGGCACGCGCGCGTACGAGTAATGCCCGCCGGTCATCAGCACGACGGCGTGCAGGAAGATCAGCGCGTAGAGGAGATTGGTGAGCGGGAACCGTCGATGCGTGGCCCACAGCACCGGCAGCGCGATCAGGATCGGGAAGACCTCGAGCACCCAGGTCGTGAAATCAAATGGACGGATCGCGGAGACGGCGAGCGCCAGCAGCGTTGCCGCGGTCAGCAGGACGATGGGGGAGGTCCGCATCCGGCTCATGATCGCACGGGTTGCTTACAATGCCAGCCGCGCGGGCTCGCCGCGTCCCGGGGAGTGGAAATGAAGCACGCCGCGCTCATCGCGATTGCGTTGACCATCGCACCGCTCGCGCACGCGACAGAGATCGACAACGCCGCGCTCGCCAACGACGCCGACGGCGCGAACTGGCCCGCGTACGGCAACAAGTTCAACGAGCAGCGCTTCAGCCCGCTCGATCAGATCAACAAGGGCAACGTCGGGAAGCTCGGGCTCGCTTGGACGATGGAGCTTCCCGATTTCTGGAACGTCTCGACCGCGCCGGTCGCGGTCGACGGCGTGATCTATTTCGCCGCCGGCTTCTCCGTCGTGCACGCGGTCGACGCGAAGACCGGCAAGCTCCTGTGGAATTACGACCCGCACGTCGACGCGCACAAGATGCGCATGGCGTGGGGCTCGCGCGGCATGACGTTCTGGAAAGGGAAGGTTTACGCCGGCGTGCAGGACGGTCGACTGTTCGCGCTCGACGCGGCCAGCGGCAAGCTCGTCTGGGAAACGCAGACCACCGAGCCCGGCGACAACCGCTACATCACCGGCGCGCCGCGCGTGTTCAACGGCAAGGTGCTCATTGGTCACGGCGGCGCCGACTTCGGTCACGTGCGTGGATACGTGACGGCGTACGATGCCGAGACCGGCAAGCAGGTCTGGCGCTGGTGGATGGTGCCGGGCGATCCGTCGAAGGGATTCGAGAACAAGGCGATGGAAGTCGCCGCGAAAACCTGGACCGGCGAGTGGTGGAAGTACGGCGGCGGCGGCACGGCGTGGAACGCGATGACCTACGACCCCGAGATGAATCGCGTCTACATCGGCACCGGCAACGGCGGACCGTGGAACGCGAAGCTGCGCTCGCCGGGCGGCGGCGACAATCTGTATCTGTGCTCCGTCGTCGCGCTCGACGCCGACACCGGCGAATACCTCTGGCATTACCAGACCACGCCCGGCGAATCGTGGGACTTCAATTCGACGATGGACATCGTGCTCGCGACGATTCCCATCGATGGCAAGCCGCGCAAGGTGATCCTGCACGCGCCGAAGAACGGCTTCTTCTATGTGATCGATCGCGAGACCGGCAAGCTGATCTCGGCAGAGAAGGCGGGCAAGGTGACGTGGGCCGATCACGTCGACATGGCGACGGGACGTCCGGTCGAGAACAAGGGCGCGCGCTACGAGAACGGCGAGGCGCTGATCTGGCCAGGCTCCGCGGGCCTGCACAACTGGCAGCCGATGGCGTACTCGCCGGACACGCAGCTCACTTACATCCCTGCGCACGAGATGGCCGGCTATTACAACGACGCCGGCTTCGATCCGAAGACCTACGACATGGACAAGCAGGGGCCGATCGGCATCCGGCCTTTCTTCGACGACGTTCCGAAGAGCGCGGGATCGAGCTCGCTGCTCGCGTGGGACGCCGCGCATCAGAAAGCCGTGTGGAGCATTCCGCTGCCCGGCGCCACCAACGGCGGCGTGATGGCGACGCACGGCGGTCTCGTCTTCCAGGGACAAGCGGACGGAAAATTCGTCGCGCGCGACGCGACGACCGGCGCCGAGCTCTGGGGTCGCGACATGGGCGTCGGCACGCAGGCGCCGCCGATCACCTACATGGTCGACGGCAAGCAATACGTGTCGATCCTCGCAGGATGGGCGGGCGGACAGATGCTGATGGGATCGCTCTCGGCGCAGCACGGCTGGGTCGGGCGCAATCATCCGCGCCGCTTGCTGACCTACGTGCTCGACGGCAACGCGACGCTGCCGCCGTCGCCGCCGCCGGAACAGCCGAAGCCGCTCGCGGCGCCCGATTTCCACGTCGACGTCGCGCTCGCCGACAAAGGCAAAGTGATCTATGCGAAGAACTGCATCATCTGTCACGGCACCGCGGTGATCGCCGGCGGCGCGGCGCCCGATCTGCGCGCGTCGCCGATCCCGCTGCAAGCCGATGCGTTCAACGCCATCGTGCGCGGCGGCGCGCTGCAGGCGCGCGGCATGCCGATCTTCGACGAGCTCGACGACGAGCAGCTCGACGGCTTGCGCAATTACATCCGCCAGCAGGCGGATTACCAGCCGTCAGCGTGGGATCAGGTCAAGACCGCGTGGCACTTCGCGGTGCTGATGGTGAAGATGGAGCTCGCGAAGCGCGGCTACTGATAGCGGCGACGTACGTGGGCGGATTCGCGCTCTGGAAAGCTGGCGGTCTCCGCCTGCGCACGTGCGGCGGCGCGCTGCGGCTGCTTGAGCGCCCAGTCGACCGCGGACAGCACGGCCTCGACGCTCCATTCTTCCTTGCGCAGCACGCCGGTGACGGCGGACTCGTTCGCCGCGGCGAGCATCGGCGAGTCTTCCGGCTCGGCGGTGATCACCACGATCGGCAGGTCGCGGAATTTCGGCACCGAGCGCAGGTCGCGCAGCAGGTCGAGCCCCGAGCGCTCGCCGAGGTTCAGGTCGAGCAGCACGATGTCGGGCGCGCTCGCGATGATCGACGCCGCGCCGCGCGAGGCATCCGCCGCGATCTCGACGGTGAACCCGCTGTCGAGGAATTTCTTGCGGTAGACGGCGCTGATGACCGGGTCATCGTCGATGATCAGCAGGCGGGACTGGCGTTTCGGCATTCCGGGCATACGTGTGCGTTCGGCTCTCTTAAACCGACAGCGGCCACTTTGCCCGGTTCAGCGCGACCGGGGTTAGAGAAAATCTCACACCGTGAAGAATTTTCAGCGCTGCGAGTCGCGCAGAACTGGCGGAGAGCGAGGGATTCGAACCCTCGATGAGCTTTTGGGCCCATACACCCTTAGCAGGGGTGCGCCTTCGTCCACTCGGCCAGCTCTCCGGACGTTCTTGAGCCCCCGGCGACGCGGGGACGCGGCATTTTACCGGAGCAGCCGCTACACCGTGAGCACGACCTTGCCCGTGTTCTTGCGCGCCTCGATGTAGGCCTGGGCCTCGCCCGCCTGCGCCAGCGCAAAGGTGCGATCGACGTGCGGACGCACCCAGCCGTCGGCGACGCCGCGGAGGATGGCGTCCATCCAGATCCGGATCTTCGCGGTCTCGTGCCACATGTGGCCGAGGTTGACGCCGAACACCGATCGGTTGTCGTTCATCAGCGAGATCGGATTGAACAGCGGCAGGCTGACCACGACCGACAGGAGCTTGAGCACTCCGGGCAACGGCGATTCGGCTGCGGTGGAGATGCCGAACATGCCGAGCCGGCCCGTGTGCCGCAGCGCGCGATAGCTCTTCTTCCAATGCGCGCCGCCGAGCGGATCGAGGATCAGCTCGGCGCCGCGATTCTCGGTGAGCCGCATCAGCTCCGGCGTCCAGTCGCCGCGCGTGTAGTCGATGGCTTCATGCAGTCCGCGCGATTTGAGGAACGCATGCTTGCCGGCACTCGCGGTGCCGATCATGCGCGCGCCGACGTGCCGGCCGATGTCGATCGCCGCGAGCCCCACGCCGCCGCCCGCGTTGTGGATGAGGATCGTCTCGTCCTTCGACAGCGAGCCGACCGCGACCATGAGCTGCCACGCGGTGAGGTAGTTCACCGGGATCGCCGCGCATTGCTCGAAGCTGAGCTGCGCCGGCTTCTCGAACACCTGCTGCTGCGACACGCACACGGTGTCGGCGTAGCCGCCGAAGCGCGTCAGCGAGAAGACGGGCTTGCCGATCCAGTCGCCGCTCGCCTGCGGTCCGACCGCGTCGACGGTGCCGGCGACTTCGTAGCCGACGACCGCGGGCAGCTTCGGCGCGTCCGGATAGAGCCCCTTGCGCGCGAGGATGTCGGCGAAATTGATCCCGCTCGCCTTGACGCGGATGCGCAGCTGATCAGCGGTGGGCTGGGGGTCCGGCGATTCGCGGACCGCGAGCTTCTCAGGACCGCCCGTCGAGGTGATGAAGACCTGCTGCATGCGCGTCTCCCATGTGCGTGGCCGGGTGAGCGTACTGCGTCGCGGGCTTGCGCGCATGCCAGCCGAAGCCGGCGATGACGACGTAGCAGAGCGCGGGCACGGTGAGCGCCATCGCGATGCTGCTCGCATCGGCGACCGACCCGGCGAGCACCGGGATGATCGCGCCGCCGACAATGGCCATGCACAGCAAGCCCGATGCGCGCGGCGTCTCGTGGCCCATGCGCTCGACCGCGAGGCTGAAGATGGTCGGGAACATGATCGCGTTCATGACGCCGACGGCGAGCAACGTCCACGCCGCGATCGCGCCGTGCGACGCGGCCGACAGCAATGCGAGCGTCGCAGCGCCGAGCGCGACGATCGAGAGCAAGCGGCCCGCGGCGATACGTCGCAGCAGCAGCGCGCCGATGAAGCGGCCGACCATCGCGCCGCCCCAGTAGAGCGAGATGTGCTGGCCCGCGTCGCGCTCGGTCAGCCCGAGCGTGGACGACTGCATCAGATAGCTGACGAGGAAGCTGCCGATCGTCACTTCGGCGCCGACGTAGAGGAAGATCGCGGCGACGCCGAACGCGAGGCGCGGACGTCGTCGCAGCAGCTGCAGGCTGCCGGAGAACGTCGCGGCGCGGCCGCCGCTGCCGAGGCGATCGCGCCACAGCCAGAACGATGCGGCGACGAGGAACAGCGCGACGGCGAGCCCGAGGTAGCTGTGTCCGACCACTGCGGCTTCGCGCGCCTGGAATGCGACGAGCTCGCTGCCGGAAAGATCCGCCGACGATTCGTGCGCGATGTCGCCGAGCATCAATCGCGCGCCGAAGTACGGCATCACTGTGGTGCCGAGCGAGTTGAACGCTTGCGCGAGCGTCAGCCGCGCGCTGCCGGAATCCGGATCGCCGAGGTTCGCGATCAGCGGATTCGCAGCCACCTGCAGGATGGTGATGCCGCCGGCGAGGATGAACAGCGCGCCGAGGAAGAGCGGATAGCTCGCCGATGCGGCCGCCGGCACGAACAGCACGCACGCGCAGCCCATGATCGCGAGCCCCGCGACGATGCCGCGACCGTAGCCCAGACGTCCCACCAGTCCGCCCGCCGGCAATGACACGACTGCGTAAGCCGTGAAGAACGCGAACTGGATCAGCATCGCTTCCGCGTAGGACAGCGAGAACAGATCCTTGAGCTTGGGGATCAGCACGTCGTTCAAGCTGGTGATGCCGCCCCAGATGAAGAACAGCGCGACGACGCCGGCGACCAGCAGGTTGGAAGTCTTGTTCAGGGAATCAGCTCTTCGCGATGATGACGTTGACGCCGCTTTCCTTGAGCAGCTTCATGTGCTCGACGCGGATCTCCTCGTCGGTGATGACGGTGTCGACTTCCTTCAGCGCGCACACGACGTGACCGGCAGGCGCCTCGAACTTGCTCGAGTCGACCAGCAGCACCAGCTCGTCGGCGCGCTCGAGCAGGCGGCGCTCGGCCTGCGCGAGGATCAGGTCGGCCTGCATGACGCCGTGGCGGCCGACCGCGGCCGCGCCCATGAACATGCGCGACGCGCGATAGCCGCCCATGCCGTCGTCGTCGAACGGCGAGAGCACGATGTTCTGCTCGCGGAAGACGGTGCCGGCGGGGATCGCGATGCGCGTCGACGGCTGGGTCAGCAGCGCGTTGATGATGTGCAGCGAGTTCGACAGCACCTGCAGCTCGAGCGCGTCGAGGTGCGGGCACATCGCGAGCGTCGTCGAGCCGCCGTCGATGATCACCGACTCGCGCGGCCGGCACAGCTGGGCGGCGGCACGGCCGATCGCGCGCTTCGCGTCGGTGTTGCGCGCGATGTTCTGATGGAACGGCACGCCGCGCAGATGCTGCACGTCGTGGCTGGAATCCGGCGGCGCCTCCGCGAGCCGCGCGCCGCCGCGCACGCGCACGATGCGACCGGCGGTCTCGAGCTTGTCGAGATCGCGCCGCAGCGTCGCGGGCGAGGCATCGAGCTGGCTGTCGAGCTCCTGGAAGGCGACGAAGCCGCGCTGCTGCAGCAGCTGGAGGATCCGTTGTTCGCGTTCGGCGGCGTGCATGCTCGGTTCGCTCTAGACGATGCCCGCGCCGGCTGCGGTCGCCTTGCGCTCGCGGGCCTTCTTCGCGCGCCAGCCGGTTTCGCGATACGCCGCGATCGGATCGATGGCGCCGCCTCGCTCGTGTCGTGCCATCGCGAGGATCGGCGTGACGTCGAGATTATAGGCACGGCGCAGCGCCTGGAAGGCCATCATCACGTCGTTGTTGCGCTGATGCTCGGCGAGCGCGCCGCGATCCACCAGCAGCGCGCGCGCATAAGCGGCGGCGATCGCATCGGCGCTCGACAGCAGGCTCTCGATCGGATCGGTCACGTTGTGCGACTGGTCGATCATGTACGCCGGATGGAAATCCTTCGGCGCGCGCGCTTCGGCTTCCACCAGCTCGTTGAACACCAGGAACAGCTGATGCGGATTGATCGATCCGGAATCGAGATCGTCGTCGCCGTACTTGGAATCGTTGAAGTGGAAGCCGCCGAGCTTCCCGAAGTGGTGCAGGCGCGCGACGATCTGCTCGATGTTCGTCGACGGCGCGTGATGGCCGAGATCGACGAGGCACTGCGCTTTCGGACCGAGCTGCTGCGCGCAGAGGATGCTGGTGCCCCAGTCGGAGATCACCGTCGAGTAGAACGCCGGCTCGTAGAGCTTGTGCTCGAGCAGCATGCGCCAGTCGCCGGGGAGCGCGGCGTAGATCTTCGCGGCGGATTCGAGATAGCGATCGAGCGACTCGGCGAGCGACTGTTGGCCCGGGAAGTTGGTGCCGTCGCCGATCCACACGGTGATCGCCTTCGATCCGAGCTGCTTGCCGATCTCGATGCACTCGACGTTGTGCGCGATCGCTTGCGCGCGCACTGCCGCGTCGGTGTGCGTGAGCGAGCCGTGGCGATACGAGAGCGCCTGGCCGGGCACGTCCTGGAACGTGTTCGAGTTGACCGCGTCGAAGCCGAGCCCGAGCGCCGCGGCCTGCTCGCGCAGCGCGCGCGCATCGGAGGTCTTGTCCCACGGGAAATGCGGCGACACGCGCGGCGTGATGCGGCACAGCTGCTGCACGACCGCGCAATCCTCGAGCTTCTCTTCGATACAGCTCGGCTCGCCCGGAATCGGGAAGCGCGCGAAGCGCGTGCCGCCGACGCCGACGCCCCACGTCGGCAGCGCGAGCTCGAGCGCCGCGACGCGTTGCTTCACAGCGTCGATCGACAAGCCGCGGCGATGCAGAGCGCGGCCCAGGCTCTCGTATTCGTCGCGCAGCGCGTCGACGCGGCGCGCGTTGTGCTCGTGGATGAAGGTCGCGTCGATCATCTCGTGAAGGCCTGTGCGTTGCCGGCGTCGACGTTCAGGATGTTGCCCGTCGACTTCGACGAGGCGTCCGAGACGAAGAACAGCACCGCTTCGGCGACATCTTCGGGGAGCACTTCGCGCTTGAGCAAGCTGCGCGCGCGGTAATGCGCTTCGAGCGCCTCGCCGGCGTCGATGCCGTAGGCCTTGGCGCGCTCCTCCCGCCAGTCGCCGTCCCAGATGCGCGAGCCGCGGATCACCGCGTCGGGATTGACCACGTTGACGCGGATGCCCTGCGGTGCACCTTCGAGCGCGAGACAGCGCGCGAGGTGGACCGCCGCCGCCTTCGCCGACGCGTACGCCGCCGCATTCGGCGTCGCCGCGAGCGCGTTCTTCGAGCCGATGAACACGATCGAGCCGCCCTGGCGCATCAGGGCGAACGCGGCCTTCGACGACAGGAAATAGCCTTCGGCGAGCACGTCGTAGTTCTTCTTCCACATCGCCGCGCTCGTCTCGCCGATCGGCGCCGACGAAGCGAGCCCCGCGTTGGCGACGAGGAAATCGAGCCCGCCGAATTCGCGCGCGCACGCCGCGAACGCAGCGTTGGTTTCGCTCTCGGACGTCACGTCGCAGCGCGTGGCGCGCACGAGATCCTTGCCGAATTGCGCTTCGAACCGCTCGCGCACGGCTCCGAGCGCGTCGGCGTCGCGATCGGTCAGCATCACGCACGCGCCTTCGCTCAGCAGTCGAGCCGCGGTGGCGGAGCCGATGCCGCCGGCCGCACCGGTGATCAGCGCGATGCGGCCCGCGAGCGACTTCGGCTTCGGCATGCGCTTGAGCTTCGCCTCCTCGAGCGCCCAGTACTCGATGCCGAACGCCTCGCGCTCGTCGAGCCCGACGTAGCCGCCGATTGCCTCCGCGCCGCGCATGACGTTGATGGCGTTGCCGTAGAACTCGCCCGCGAGTCGCGCGGTTGTTTTGTCGGCGGCGAAGCTGAAGCGTCCGACGCCCGGCACCAGCACGACGACCGGATTCGCGTCGCGCATCGCCGGATCGCCCGGCTTGGCGCAGCGCTGGTAGTACGCCGCGTAGCCCTGGCGGAACTCCTCGATCGACTTCTGCAGGTACGCGTCGTCGTCGATGCGCGCGGTGTCGAGCGCGAGCGGCGCGATCTTCGTGCGCAGGAAATGATCGGGACACGACGTGCCGATCGCGGCGAGGCGCCGGAAGTCGCGACTGTCGACGAACTCGAGCGCGGCGCGATCGTCGCTGAAGTGGCCGACCTTGGCGCGCTCGCCCGACATCAGCGCGCGCAGTCGCGGCATGAGCTCCGACGCGATGCGCGCGCGCGCGTCCGCCGGTTGCGCCGATTGCTTCGCGCCACCGAACGCCGGCGCTTTCGCCAATTTCTGATTGAGATAGCGCGCGGCCTTGGCGATCAGCTCGATCGAGTTGTCGTAGCAGGCCTTCGAGGTGTCGCCCCAGCAGATCAGCCCGTGCCCAGCCATGACGACGCCGCGCAGGTTCGGGCGTGTCGCGGCGTAGTCGCGCAGGCGCAAGCCGAGATCGAAGCCCGGCCGCTTCCAGGCGAGCCAGCCGACTTTCGGCCCGTAGATCTCGTTGGTGATCGCCTCGCCGTTCTTCGACGCCGCGAGAGCGGTGACCGCGTCGGGATGCAGATGATCCACGTGCGCGAACGGCAGATACGCGTGCAGCGGCGTGTCGATCGACGCGGCGCGCGGGTTGAGGTTGAACGTGCAGTGCGGCAGATAGCCGACCATCTCGTCTTCGTGCTCGACGCCGCGATAGCGCGCCTCGAGCGCGAGCAGGAGCTCGAGGTCGAGCGTGGCGAAGCCGTCGAGCTTCATCGAGCCGATGTCGCCGCCGGAGCCCTTGACCCACAGCACCTTGACCGACGCGCCGGACAGCGGATCGACGCCGTCGAGCTTCGCCGAGGTGTTGCCGCCGCCGAAGTTGGTGACGGTCAGGTCCGAGCCGAGAAGGTTGGAGCGATAGAGCAGGAGTCCCTCGGGGGACATCGCCGCAGCGGCCGCGTCCGACCACCGGTTCGCCGGCACCTCGAAGGGTGTCGCGGGATTGGCGGCGACGGGTTCGACAACCTCATTCATGGTGCGGCCGGAGCGGTCCGGCAGGTGACAGGGAGCCGGCCCAGAGATTAGCATGATGCAATCAAATTCGATAGTAATCGATCAAAAGCAGTCGGACTCGCGCACGTGGCCACGGTCGTCCTCGATGTTGGGAAAACGCTCACCAAGCTCTCGCTCTGGGATGACGCGGGGTCTTTGCTCGAGCGCCGGACCCGCACCAACGAAGTCGTGAAAGGCCCGGGTTACGCCGCGCTCGACGCGGCCGGAATCGAGTCGTGGCTCGTCGCCACGCTGCGCGAATTCCGCGGGCTCGCGCAGATCGACGCGATCATTCCGGTCGGTCATGGCGCGGCCGCTGCGATCGTCCGCGGCGGAACGCTCACGTGCCCACCGATGGACTATGAGGAGCCGATGCCCGACGCCGAGCGCGCGGAGTACGACGCGCTGCGCGACGACTTCGCCGTCACCGGATCGCCGGCGCTGCCGTGCGGACTCAATCTCGGCGCGCAGCTGTTCCGGCTCGAGCGACGCATCCCGAACCTGCTGGCGGGCGGCGCGATCATCCTGCCGTGGCCGCAGTACTGGGCGTGGCTCTTCTCCGGTGTCGCAGCGAGCGAAGTCACCAGCCTCGGTTGTCATTCCGATCTGTGGCGGCCGCTCGAGAACCAGCCGTCGTCGCTCGCGAAGCAGCGCGGCTGGTCGCGCCACCTCGCGCCGATGCGCAAAGCGGGCGACGTGCTCGGCAAGATCCTGCCGGCGTGGGCGCAGCGCACGGGACTCTCGCCGAGCGTGCGCATCCATTGCGGCATCCACGACTCCAACGCGGCGCTGGTCGCCGCGCGTGCGTTCGCGGAGATCGACGGTCACGACGCGACGGTGCTCTCGACCGGCACCTGGTTCATCGCGATGCGGCTCGCCGCCGCAGGCTCGCGCATGCCGTCGACGCTCGTCGAAGCGCGCGACTGCCTGGTCAACGTCGATGCCGACGGCGATGCGGTGCCGTCGGCGCGCTTCATGGGCGGTCGCGAGATCGAGATGCTGCTCGGCACGCGCCAGCAGGTCGATCACGAGCATCAGCGCGAGCTCCTCCACGCGGTCGGCAAGGTGCTCGCGAATGGCGCGATGGCCCTGCCGGCGTTCGTCGCCGGCTGCGGGCCGTTCGCGCGGAGCCAGGGCAGATGGATTGCGATGCCGCAGGATCCCATCGAGCGTCGCGCGGCGGCGGGCCTTTACGCTGCGCTCGTCACCGACGCTTCGCTCGAGCTCATCGGCGCGCGCGATCGCTTGCTGATCGAAGGGCGCTTCGCGCACTCGGAAGTGTTCACGCGCGCGCTCGCGAGCCTGCGCCCGCAGATGCAAGTGCTCGCCTGCAAGTCGGAGAACGACGCGTCGTGGGGCGCGCTGACGCTCGTGCGACCGACGCTGAAGCCGGCCGCGGCGCCGGCCCGCGTGGCGCCGCTCGCCGAGGATCTCACTGCGTATCGGCAGCTGTGGGCCGAGCGCGCGCACGAGGAGCATCGATGAATCCGAATCCGCTGATCGGCGTGGTGCTGCACTGGCTCGGCGGGCTGTCGTCTGCCAGCTTCTACGTGCCTTACAAGCGCGTGCAGCGCTGGTCGTGGGAGATCTTCTGGCTCACGGGCGGCGTCTTCTCATGGGTGATCGCGCCGTGGCTGTTCGCGCTGATGCAGACGAAGGATCTCTTCAACGTGCTCGCGTCGACGCCGTCGTCGATCCTGTTCTGGTGCTGGTTCTGGGGCGCGATGTGGGGACTCGGCGGGCTCACCTTCGGCCTGGTCATGCGCTATCTCGGGCTCTCGCTCGGCATGGCGGTCGCGCTCGCGCTCACGACCGTGATCGGCACGCTCGGGCCGCCGATCTTCCACGGCACCATCGGCGCGATCGCAGCTTCGTCGGCGGGACAGATCACGCTGCTCGGCGTCCTCATCACGCTCATCGGGATGGTGGTCGTCGCGCAGGCCGGTCGTCGCAAGGAGAGTGAGGTCGCTGCCGAGCAGATCAAGCAAGGCGTCGCGGAATTCAATTTGCGCAAAGGTCTCGCGATCGCGGTGTTCTCCGGCGTCATGTCCGGCTGCTTCGCGTGGGGCTTGAGCGCGGGCGAGCCGATCCGTGCGGCGACACTGCAAGCGGGAACCAGCGCGCTGTGGCAAGGCTTGCCGGTGCTCTGCGTCGTCCTCGCCGGCGGATTCACGACCAACTTCATCTGGTGCGCGATCCTCATCGCGCGAAACAAGTCCGGCGGCGAATTCTTCGGACGCCCCGGCCCCGCGACGGACGCGGACGGCACGCCGCCGCCGCTCGCAAAGAACTATCTGCTCTCCGCGCTCGGCGGCACGCTGTGGTATTTCCAGTTCTTCTTCTACACGATGGGCGAGAGCCAGATGGGCGACTACAAGTTCTCTTCGTGGACGCTGCACATGGCGAGCATCATCCTGTTCTCCACGCTCTGGGGCTTCGCGCTGAAAGAGTGGGCCGGCGCGAGTGGTCGCACCCGCGCGCTGGTGTGGACCGGCATCGCCTCGCTGGTCGGCGCGACCGTCGTGATCGGCATCGGCAATTACGTGAACCTGCAATGAGCAATCTGTCTTACGTCCACGGCGCGTCGGCGCAAGCGCTGATCGGCGAGACGATCGGCCAGCACTTCGACGCGGCGTGCGCGCGCCACGCCAATCGCGAAGCGCTGGTCGTGCGTCATCAGAACGTGCGGCTCACCTACGCGCAGCTGCGCGAGAAGGTCGACGCGCTCGCGTGCAGCCTGATGCGACTCGGCCTGAAGCGCGGCGAGCGCATCGGCATCTGGTCGCCGAACACGCTCGAGTGGACCCTGACGCAATTCGCCACCGCGAAGCTCGGCCTGATCCTGGTCAACATCAATCCCGCTTATCGGCGCGCGGAGCTCGAATACGCGCTGAAGAAAGTCGGCTGCCGCGCGCTGGTGCTGGCGCCCACGTTCAAGACCAGCAATTACGTCGAGATGCTCGACGACGTGCGCGCGAATCTGCCCGCGCTCGAGATCGTGATCCGACTCGGGCGCGAATTCGACGCGCTGCTCGCCACGCCGACCGACGCGGAGCGTGCGCAATTACAGGCGATCGGCGCGACGTTGCAGTTCGACGATCCGATCAACATCCAGTTCACGTCGGGCACGACGGGCAATCCCAAGGGCGCGACGCTGTCGCATCACAACATCCTCAACAACGGCTTCTTC